>Ga0116184_10004792_pt1 | contig 10570 bp, 5 predicted proteins | sample AD_JPNNA5_MetaG_FD_89886 | JGI IMG/M metagenome (GOLD analysis project Ga0116184, IMG submission 89886) | Active sludge microbial communities of municipal wastewater-treating anaerobic digesters from Japan - AD_JPNNA5_MetaG | ecosystem: Engineered > Bioreactor > Anaerobic > Digestate | place...
ACCTTCATGTTGAGCAGCATGGCTATGGCCAGACCCGCCGCCATGCTGATGGGGACGCCGATGATCATGAACGTGGTGTTGAACAGGCTCTTCCAGAACGTCGGCTCGTTAGCTTGGAGCCGAGTCCGTGCCGGCTTGCCCTCTTCTGCTGGCATTTCGACGCGCTCGACGCTCAAGAGCGCCCGGTAGTTGTCGAGGCCCACGTAGCGGGGCGCATGAAGCACGTCGTAGTCGCACAGGCTCAGGACGATGGAGACCACGATCGGCCCGCCGGTGAACAGCAGGAAGCCGATGAACCAGGGCGAGGCGAAGGCGAAGCCAGCTAGCATCTCCCGCCGTTCATAGCGCACTCCGCGCCGGCGCACACGGACCACGGCCGCCAGAAGAAGGCCTGCCAGCAGGACCGCGGTGCAAACCAACGGCACTGTCCAGCGAAGCAGCGGCGCCTGGGGCTTCAGCAGGAGGTCCAGGTCCTTCTGAACCCGTGCTTGGCCGAGCTCGAGTGCCCGCTGGGGAGTCATGCGGTGGAGTGTGGCTTGCTCGTATGCCCGCACGTGCTCATCCCACAGGAGCTGACCCACTGGGGTAACTGGCCGGTACCGCGAGTTGGGCAGCAGCTGGATGAACTGCCAGTAGCCGTCGCGGATGTTGCGTGACAGATCCGGGTTGTTCTCGATGTACCGTTCGTACAAGTAGCCCTCATTGATGTCCTGCCGCGCCGAGAACTCGGGAACGTAGGGCTGCCCACGCGATTGCGACTCGCGTCCCTGCGCCTCGTGGTACAACCGAAGGCCTTCGTCGCTCATGCAGAACTCGATGAAATCCCAGGCTTTCTCAGGCTTGCTCGAACCAACCGGGATCGTCCAGGCGAAGCCCCCGGACCAGCTGATGGGCGTGTCAGTCCGTCTGGGCATCGGCGCGGGTGCAACGCCGAAGTCGAGGTTCGGCGCATAGCGGCTGATCTGGTCGAGCACCCAGTTGCCATCCACCTTCATGGCCACTTTGCCCGCGAAGAACGGGTCGTTCTCGCCCGCCTCGAACGTGGAACTGAACTTCATGACGGCTTCGCGGCCGCCGATGGCGTCATAGACGTCCAGCATGTACTCCAGGGCTCGCACGTTCTCGGGCGCGTTGAGCGTGCATGTGGCTCCGTCAGGGCTCATGAACTCGCCACCGGCCTGCCAGGCGTACATGTAGAGCCACACGTTGCCGTAGTTGGGGTCGAAGCCGATCCGCGTGAACCGATCTCCGTCTTTCTCGGTGAGCCTCACGGCGTAGTCCTTGAGTTCGGCCCAGTCCCGGGGTGGCTGGGGCTCGCCGCGCGAGTTCACGAGCCGGGCTCGCGACAGCAGGTCCTTGTTGTAGTAGAGGGCCCGGTTGTCACACTGCCATGGGATGGCATAGACCTGGCCCTGGTAAGTCGCCTCTGCCCGGGTGCCCTCGTAGAACGACCGCCAGTTGAGACTGCCGCGACGGATGAAATCGTCCAGCGGCATGAAGGCTCCTCGTGCCGCGAACCCGCCAACGGCGAAACGGTCCTGATAGAGCACGTCGGGCGGGTCGCCGCCGGCGATGCCGCACAGGATCTTCTGGGGATCCATCCCGCGGGTGTTCAGGGCAACGACCAGGCGGAGGCCACTGCGGCGCTCGAACTCGCGGCAGAGGGCGCGGAAGCCGCTGTTGTTACTGACCAGCCAGACGACCAGTTCGTCTTCGGCTCGCCGGGCCGCGGCGGCGGGTGCGACGCAAGCCACGGCGACGGCCGCCAGGGCTGCACACGTGAGCCATGGGCGCACGGCAGGGCGGTGACACCGGCCCGGCGCGGCATGCGGCGTACGGATATGGCGTGGGCGGGACACTCGGCGCCAGCCCGGCACGGATCAGGGCTGGTCCGCGAGCCGGGCCTCCTCCTCGCCATCAGATCCGTCACCCTTGTAGATGGGCAAACGGATGTAGAACGTCGATCCCTTGTTCTCCCCTTCGGACTCCACCCACATATCCCCGTTGTGCTGGAGGACGGTCTTGCGATCGTGGTAGAGCCCGGTGCCCGAGCCAACCTTGTTGAACTCCTTGGCGTTCGAGCAGCGCTCACACAGGCCGAACACCATGTTCTCCTCGCCCGCGGGGATACCGATCCCAGAGTCCTTGACACTGACGGTCACATAGCCATCGCCCACGTGAGTGGAAACGCTGACCTCGCCGTTCTCAGGTGTGTACTTGATCGCATTGTTGATGACCTGGGCGAATGGCCGCTTGAGCTCCCGCTCGACACCGAACACCTGCGTCCCGCCCTCACACAACTCAAGCGTGTAGCGGATGTTCTTGCCTTTGGCATCGACGATGGACTCGTCATAGGCCGCTTGCACGAGCTGGTTGAGGTCGAGGGGGCGCCACACCGGCGGCTCGCGGCGATAGAGCTCGTTCTGGATATCCTGGAGCTCGCGAGTCAGGTCGGTGGTCGTCTGTCCCCCCTCGAGGGCGTCGCGGAGGAACTCGTCGACCCGCTCAACCGCATCGGCATCGAGCTTCCGCGTGATGGCCTTGACACGCTCACGGTTCTCGCTGGTGAAGGCCTTCAGCTCGTCGAAGCAGGCCTTGGCGGCCTCCAGCTTCGCGACCACGTCAGCGAGCGTCTCGGCCAGATCCGCCTGGGCCCCCAGCCGTTCGAGGCCAAGCTCAATGGCCTCCAGCCCGTGTTTGAGCGCCTTCTGCCGCAGCTGCTGGAGTTCGGCGAACAGCCTGCCGTCTTCGGCACTGAGGACATCGCCCTCGACGACGATATCCTCATAGGTATTGGTCATGATGGTGAGCAGGGACGTCGGTACGGCTGTGAGCTTGTTCTTGATGCGATGCAGCATGATGGAGACTTCATTATAGTAGTTCTTCATCATGCGTTGGTTGTAGCCCTCACTGAATGCAAGAGCCAGGTCGTTCACGGCACTGTGAATGACCCACAGAGCCCGACGGTACAGATGGGGCTCATCCTCGTAGAAGCGGAACAGGATCGGCTCACAGATCTCCTCGAGGTGGCGGATGGCTCGTTCGATGTGCGAGATCGCGAACCCGCGGGGCTCGAAGTAGTCGATCACGTCACGCAGATAGGCATCGACGTGCGTGACCGTGTCGCCATCGTCATCGCCAATCTCGACTGGCGCGCGTTCGTTGCCCTGGAGGAAGGCGATGGCCACGTCGAAAGTGTCCCTCACGAACTTGCGCCGCCGGTCTTCACTCACGACCACCAGATGCCGGCTGACGGCCTCAGAGGGCAGGTCGCGGACCCACTTCTCCTCGATGTCGCTCCGGTGCCGGAGGAGCTGCTCGATGCTGGAGCCGGCGAGGCGCTCGGAGTAGACCTGGCGGAGGTCGGCGGCGAAGTGCGTGAGCCGGCGCTTGAGGTACCGCGTAAGGGCCGTGTCATCCTCGAGCTCATCCAGCACGCTCTGGGTGGCATCGATGAACCCGAACAGGACGCCGCGGATGTCGCCGATACTGATGAAGTGGCGGTGTCCGGTGTCGAGCATCCGGTCGAACGTGCGATTGAGGTCGTAGTAGTGGTTCTGTTCGAGGGCCTGAGTGATGTAGACAAATAGGCGGTCCAGCAGGCGGTCCTCGGCGAAGTCGGGGTAGTCGAAGATCCGCGAGCTGACATGGTTGATGACGTAGTCTCGCCAGTGCCGAGTGATGCGTTCCTTGTTGCGGTGTAGAAACCCAAGTTCCTCGGACGCCATCCATGAACCCCCGCTGATACGCGTGGACGCCTCGGGCCAAGCATGGAGGTTCCCGTGCTCAACGAGACCTTGGGCATAAGCGGTGGAGCACAATGAGAGCTTGCCAATATGGTCGCGTTGGGCGCCCCAAGGCTTGGCGTCCCGGCGCCAACCGTGCAACACCAGGCCGGGCCCGTTCCCCCGCCTGTTCACCGTGTTGGCGTCAGTCTACCTGAAGGCCCCATTCATCCGGATTCTACCCACTTGGGGGTGGGGGGTCAACGCGCTTTGCGCGGGCGTTTGCGTTCCTTACTTAAATCCAAGGAATCGGAGGCCTGCGGCGAGACGCCAGCCTCGGCCGCACGACCGCTCGCGGCTCTCTTCTGGAGGGCTCGCATCTGCATCTCGCGTCCACTGCGCCCGATCGGGGCGGCGGGCCCCGGGGCTGGTTGCGGATGGTAAGATGGGCGCAACCTGCAAGAGGACTGGAGTCGCGCGCCCATGCGTCTGCTTCTGGCCATCTGGGCCGCCAAGCTGGTTGCGTTCGCGTGCCGCGCCCTCGGCCGCGGTGGCGGCACGAGCCTGCCCGGCCTAGTGGCCCTGCGGATCCACCCTCGTGCCGATTCGTGCCTCGCCGCGCGGCTGCCGCGGGGCTGTGTAGTGATCACCGGGACCAACGGCAAGACCACCACGGCCAAGATGGTCGCCACCGTCCTCCGGACGGCGGAGCTCCGGGTGGTGCGGAACGTCTCTGGAGCCAACCTGCGGCGGGGGGCCGTGGCGACACTCGTCGGCGCGACCGGGCCGCTGGGTCGGCTCGATGCGGACATCGGGCTGTTCGAGCTCGATGAGGCCACCATACCCGAGATGGTGCGCGCGCTGCGGCCGCGCATTGTCGCCGTGACGAACCTCTTCCGCGACCAGCTCGACCGGTATGGCGAGCTCGACACGACCGCCAAGCGCATGAACCAGGCATTCCGCGAGAGCCTGCAGCGGGAGCAGACGCTGGTGCTGAACGCCGATGATCCACTGGTGGCCGAGCTGGCCGAGGGCAGCCCGGCGCGGGTGGTGCGGTTCGGTATCGACGCACCCCAGGCGGCAGGAGACGCGGACTCGCACGCAGCCGACACGAAGACATGCCCCATCTGCGGCGGGGACTACGACTACGCTGCGCGCCACTTCGCGCACATCGGCCACTTCGCGTGCCCGAAGTGCGGCCACGGACGCGTGGCGCCCGACGTGCGCGTGTCCGAGCTGAAGCTCTGCGGCAGTGAAGCCCTGGAGCTCGCCGTCGAGGGTGAGACGCGCATCGAAGTCCGCGTCGCAGCGGGTGGCATCTACAACGCCTACAACGTGGCGGCAGCCGTGGCGCTGTGCCAGGCTCTGGGCATCACGAGAGACCGGCTGGTCGAGGGACTCGAGGCGTTCCGGCCGGCGTTCGGGCGCGTCGAAAGCCTGGAGTTTCCCGATGGCAAACGGTCGCTGCTCCTCCTGGCGAAGAACCCGACGGGGATGAACCAGGTGATACGCCTGCTCCGCGATGCCGGCGGCGTGCGGCATGTGGTGATCGGCCTGAATGACAACATCGCCGATGGGCGCGATGTCTCGTGGATCTGGGATGCGGACTTCGAGCAGCTTGTGGGAGTGCCGGAGTCTGTGGTGGTTACCGGCATCCGTGCATGGGACATGGCGGTGCGGCTCAAGTATGCGGGGTTCGCGCCAGAGCAAGTGACGGTGGAGCCCGACCCTCGTGCGGCGTTGCAGGTGGCCCTCGATCGCTCAGCCCCCGGCGAGACGGTGCATGTAGTGCCGACGTACACGGTGCTGCTGGATGTACGTGGGAAGCTGGAGCGGGAGGGCATCGCGCCGCCGTTCTGGGAGGAGCTGTAGGGGAGGTAAGCCGGTCGTTCCCGGGGAGACGCAGGGCGTGGGAGGTGTACTGAGTGGAGCTACGCATCGGGCACTTGTATGCTGACCTGATGAGCATCTATGGCGACCGCGGGAATGTGTTGTGCCTGGCGCAGCGTGCCCGGTGGCGGGGCATCGCGTGCACGGTGACGCCGCTCGGCCTGGGCGATGCGCTGCTCCCTGAGGCACACGACTTGTTGTTCATGGGCGGCGGGCAGGACCGCGAGCAGCGGCTGGTGGCCGAGGACTTCCAGACAGCCAAGGGGCAGCCGCTCCGCGAGGCCGCCGAGGCCGGAGTGGCCATCCTCGCCATCTGCGGTGGCTACCAGCTGATGGGACACTACTACCGCGACGCCGACGGCACCGAACTGCCCGGCGTGGGGCTGTTCGATGCCTACACGATTCCCGGGCAAGGGCCACGGCTGATCGGGAATGTGGTCGTGCAGTCCTCGGTCCCCGGGCTCGAGGATCGCACGCTCGTCGGGTTCGAGAACCACGGCGGCCGGACGCACTTGCAGGGCGACACCCGACCGCTCGGCAGAGTCGTCGTGGGCGGCGGGAACAACGGACAGGACGGTTTCGAGGGCGCGGTCTGCCGCAACGCATTTGGGACCTACCTGCACGGGTCGTGCCTCCCGAAGAACCCCTGGCTGGCCGATCTGCTGATCCGGCGGGCCCTCGAGCGCCGCTATGGGCCAGTGGACCTGGCACCACTCGATGACACGCTGGAAGAGGAAGCCCATCGGGCGGCGGTGAACCGGGCGCGCGAGACTCGATAGCCCGGAGGCCCGCACATGCTGATCCCCGCGCTCGTCGCCTGTGCTCTGCCCGTGCTCCAGCCCAACCTCGATGGCACGTTGGACCTACTGCTGCCGGGCGCCTGGTCGGCCGGCATCGATAGCGGCGGCACGACGCTGGAGCTGGCCTCAACCGCCGAGGCGCCGCTCGCCCTGCAAGCCAACGCCGACGGCAATGACGAAGATTACCCGAAGATGAACCGCATCTGGGACGAGCCGCAGGACTGGTCGGCCTACATGCGGATGCGGTGCCGCGTGCGCGTCCTCTGCGATACGCCAGGCGTAGGTCAGAAGCAGCTGGCGTTCGTCTACTACGACGCGAAGACGCTGCGGCAGGACCTGCCCGACCACCCCATGACGCAGCAGGTGGTCTCGCACACGGTGCCGGTGAACCAGTGGGTCACGATCAACGACTGGATCCTCGACATCAACCGGACCGCCATCCGCACGCTGTCGATCTACCTCTATGAGCTGCCGCCGGCCGCGGCGCACTCGTACCGGTGGGAGTTTGCCGAGCTGGCGCTCGAGGGCGTGGGCGAGCAGGCCGTGGCGTTCGACACGGAGACCTATGCCGACGGCGCGTTCCGGGCGACGCCCGGGCCCGAGGCGCAGGCGGTGGCGGCCATGCCGCTAGAGCTCGGCCTCACCGCCGATGGATCGATCGCTCAGGTGCTGGTCCGCGGCCAGCGTGTGGGCGGGGCCACCGATCAGGTGAGTGGCTTGCTGGTGCGCGATGTGGCCGTCGGCGGGCCCCCGGCGCCAGTCGGTGGCGCGGTTCGGCGCGAAGGCGATGCCGTGGCGCAGTCAGCAGAGCTGGCGGACTTGGGGTTGGGCGTTGAGGCCACGTACCGGGCCGAAGGCGACACGATCCGCGTCTCCGGGCTAATCCGCGACCTTCGCGGCCAGGATCGGGCCGTCACCATCACCCTCGCCGTGCCGCTCGAGGGCTGGGACTGGCGATGGTGGGACAGTGTGGACGGCTCGCGCACGGCGGCACCGGACGACAACAAGGAGTACGCCTACTACGAGACGGGGGCGGAGTATGGGGTCAACGGCGCCCATTCGAAATACCCAATCGGCGCGGTGACCTCACCGGAGCGCGCTGGCCTGACCCTGGCCGTTCGGATGGACCAGCCCGTGGTGCACCGCATCGCCTACACCCCCAAACTGCGGCTGTTCCACATCAGCGCGGATCTCGGACTGGTGGCTGGCATTGCGGCCAAGGGACGGCCGCTGTCCGAGGCGCCATTCGAGTTCCTGCTCTACCCGCACGATCCGGCCTGGGGGTTCCGCTCGGCCCTGCAGCACTACTACACGGCGTTCCCGGACTTCTTCACAGGCCGCGTGGAGCGGCAGGGCGGGTGGTATGTGTGGGGCGACGTGAGCCAGACCGAGGGCGCGCTCGAGGCTGGCTTTGGGTTCCACTGGGGGCCGGTCGGGCCGGACGCCGTGAGGTGGGACAACGAGCACGGTGTGCTGGCGGTGCAGTACATCGAGCCGGAGCTGTTCCAGCTCACCATGGGCGACTTCGACCGGGCACCCACCAGTGAAGAGAGTTGGGCGCGGGCCGAGAAGCTGGCTGCAGGCGATGCCGAGGAGACGGCAGCGTTCCTCAGGTTGGGCTACTCGGGGAGCTATGTGCCCGCCGGCTGGGTGGCCACCCACTCGCGGGAGGAAGCAGTGCAGACCGTCGGCCGAGCGGCACTCGCCTCGCTGATCTACGGTGCCTCCGGCAAGCCCAGTCTGAGTGCCGGCCGGTTCCCGTGGATGACGGAGAGCCAGTGGGGGACCATCTTCCCCTGCAACCTCGATCCGGACATCCCCGGGGGCAAGGGCATGTTCTGCCGCGATGTATACCTCGAGACGGGCTTCCGGGACATGGAGGCGGCGGGGGCGCGGTACGACGGAGTGGCGCTGGACTCCTTCGGCGGCTACGGCATGTTCGCTCGGGCGAACTACCGGCGCGAGCACTTCGCCCACACCGACACACAGCCGTCATTTGGGGCGGTAGACCACCAGCCGTGCCTGGTGGCCGCCTTCTCGTCGGTGGAGTTCGCACGGGACCTCGCCGAGCGCGAGCACGCCCGCGGGCACATCCTGATGGCCAACTGCTCGTGGAACGTGACGCCCGCGTGGCTGACCTTCGCGGCGCCCTATCTCGACGTGTTTGGCGCTGAGGCGCCGCGGTTCGCCGACCCGGACTTCGCGCGCGCCATCGCCTACCGGAAGCCCTGCACCGATCTCCCGTACAACCCGGTGGAGGACTGGGAATTGCCGTGGCACCTGGTGCACGGGATCTTCCCGGGCCACGGGAACAAGGTGGAGCTTATGGCGCAGTACGCGGAGCCCCTCCGGCAGCTCGCCGCGGCCGGCTGGGAGCCCATCACCCACGCTCGCGTCGAGCCGGCCGACCTCCGCGTCGAGCGGTTCGGTAGCGGGAAGCGCGTGTTCCTCGTGGTCCACAACCCGAGCGAGCAAGCTGCGGAAGCACGCCTAACGGTCGACTGGGCCGGCCTGGGCCTGGCGGCCGACGCGCCGATCGAGGCAGTCGTCGGCGTTACGCCGACGCGTCAGGGCAACGGGCTGGCGCTGACGGTTCCCGGCCAGGGGACGGTCATGCTCGCGGTGGGGGCGGAGTAGCGGGGCGCGGCGGAGACCCCAGGGGCTCCGCCACATCGGCTCCTAATCAGGGCTCCTGGCCGCCCCTGGACCTGGTTGCGGAGGGGGGCCATGGGGGAACCACGCGGGTCCCAGCGTGGTGGGCCCCCAACGCGCCCGCTCTGGAGGCCTGGATGCGCGGCGAGGCCCCATCCAAGGCCGCTGTGTCGGCCTCCGGTCGACTGGGCCGGTCAGGGGCCCCGCGCCCTGCGGGCGCACCCCTGTGCGGCCCCTCCGCAACATCGGGTTGGGCGGCCGCGCAAGCCTCCGCACGATGGCGCGCATGGCACAACTCCCCCCGGTCGATGGTGTCACCGAAGAAGACGGCGCCGCCGGGGCGGGCGTCTCTGCAACCGCAGTAGCGTAGGGCACTACGAGAAGTGCGACCGGGCGTCGGACGAGATCCGGTCGGCCACCGCCGTCTCTTGGCTCAGGTACGAGGGCAGGTCGCGCACCACGAAGCTGAGCAGTCTCTTCACGGCGGCGATGGAGCCGGCGGGCGCGGCGGCATAGCGGTGAGCAGCCGCGACGGTGGCGGCCTCGAGCTCATCGGGCGGTACGACCTCGTCCACGAGGCCCAGTTCGAGCATCCGGGAGGCCACCAGGGGCTCGGTCGAGAGCAGGAGCTCCATGGCGCGATCCCTACCAAGAGCCTGGGCGACGAAGAAGGCGGTGCCAGCGGCTGGCGCCAGGCCGAGTTCGAGGTGCGCATTGACAAACGAGAGGTCTTCGGAGCACACCCGGCGATCACAGGCGAGCATCAGGCCCAAGTAGTCGGTCGGTTGCTCACCGCGCGCGCCGACCACGACCGCCTTCTCGGAGTTCACGGCTCCCAGAATGAAGCTATCGAATGCATTGTAGAGCCGGAGCGTGACCCACTCGGGTGCATTGGGCTGCAGCGCTCTGTTGAAGAACCGGAGGTACTCCTCGCGCCCGCCTCCGGCCGGCGGGCCGATAACGGCCGTCGATCTGATCGTCGCATCGCGGGCCACGCGGCGCAGGAAGTCGTTCAGGGCGCCTGTCTGGCGCAGGTCGGTTGTGAGGAACATCCTGTTGTGCTTGAAGTGGAGGATCACCACGTCGCCGTCACGCTGTCCGGAGAACGACTCATGGTCGACGTCGAAGCAGGTCATCCCTGCCATGCCGATCCCTCCCAGAGTGTGGACGACATGCAAATCATGTCGCTGACACCGGTAGCCTTCGCCGGCGCCGGGGCCCAACCTGCCACGGTTTGGCGGCCTTCTCGCGCCCGCGAAGGGGCAGGTTCCCCTGTGCGGGAAACCCACGGCGTTCCGCCTGCCCGGGCGCCGGAGGGCGGCGGGCCTATCGAGGAGGGTTCTCTGTGAGTGACAAGGTTCGCATCGGGTTCGTGGGCTGCGGCTACATGGGGCAGAAGGCGCATCTGGACAGCTTCGTGACCATCCCCGAGTGTGAGATCGTGGCGCTGGCGGAAGGTCGCACGAAGACGGCTGAGATGGTGGCAGCCAAGTACCGGATTCC
>Ga0116184_10004803_pt1 | contig 10559 bp, 8 predicted proteins | sample AD_JPNNA5_MetaG_FD_89886 | JGI IMG/M metagenome (GOLD analysis project Ga0116184, IMG submission 89886) | Active sludge microbial communities of municipal wastewater-treating anaerobic digesters from Japan - AD_JPNNA5_MetaG | ecosystem: Engineered > Bioreactor > Anaerobic > Digestate | place...
CCTTGCTGGTGGAAGCAGTCAAGCAACGCGTCTGGAACAAGTGCGCGCAGGGTCTCTGCCCTGCGGATCGCGCGGTGCAGCCAATTGCCTGGTGGAAACTCTTGCAGCGCTTCCTCTGCGCTGAGCCAGCGAGACGCAGAGTGTTCGCGGCTGAGACGCAGGGGCGCGGTCGAGGTCAGGGTGCAGGCGAACAGTACTCCGAGGAGCTCGGTGTCCAAAGACGGCTCGCCGCGGTAAAAGTGGGTGGTCCCAATGATCCAGTCCACCTGGACCCGCGTCTCGTCGCCCAGTTCTTCCGCGACCTCCCGGTGCAGAGCGGCGCTCAAGCTCTCGCCCTGATCGACCCGACCGGTGACGCATTCCCACGTTCCAGGGCCATAGTCCTTCTCCTCGGACCGCTTGAGCAGGAGATACTGACCATCCGACGCTCGCCGAATGAGCGCCGCCACCCCGGCCTGGAACCTGCCAACGCTCACCAGCGCGGGTCCCCCTTTCGGCCACGGCCAGCAAGGGAGTAAAAGACCAGATTGGCGACAGCGGTCACAAACAGGATCTCGAACATGGGCAGATCCTTGCCCAGCAGGTTGGCAACACCGGACACAAAAAGGATCACACCGAGGATGGTGCTGCCGAGGCTTATCCTGATCCCGTAATGGTGTCGCGCATAGTTGAGGGCCAGCAGCGCAACCCCCGCGATGGTCGCCCACACCCCCTGCGGGACAGCAGTGCGAGGCACAAGGGCCAGTGCGCCGAGCATGAGGAGAAAGACAGGCAAGGCAATGCTCTCCAGGCGCCGGTTGATGCCTTCCCCGTCACGCGGCGCTGCCGTTGGATTGTTCACTACAACCCTCCCGAAGGTCTTGCGTTGGCAGACGGTTCCAGAATCCTTACGTCGCCTGTGCCGCTCAGGTTCAGTACCCGACGTCGACGGTTCGCTGCTATCGCTTCCTGGCGCCGTTGGTAGCCGAGAGCCGGGCGAAAGCCCGTACGGAGAGCCCCACTACAACCACACCGCTCAGAATGAACAGCGCGGCGCGGAGAGGCCGGGGGATGAACTGCAAGGTCAGGTAGTAGAAATAGGCGGGGAAGGGATGGGTGCGATACAGATGGGTCAGCAGGTAGGCGATACCCAGGCTCAACCAGACACCACCAAAAACAAAGGTCACGAGCCAGCGTCTGGTGGTACTCTGGTCAGTCGACCAGCCGGTCACAACACCTTTGATTCCTGGCACCGGCGTGAAGAGTCGCACCGTGGGAGAGAAATCAGGCATCTCGCCCGCCGGCTGAGACTCTGCCTCCTGAGAGAGCGGGGTTGGCTGTCTGGGATGGCCCCAGGCGCCGGTGGCGTCTTCCTCAGTCAGGACATAGTTGACCGCGGTGCACAGGTCGAAGGCGATGGGAAAATCATGGGGCTCGGGCTGGTGCCCGTCATAGAGGTCGCCGATCGACCGCCCCTCGAGTACCAGCACTGGCCGACATCCTACCCTGTAACCGAGCAGCACATCGTCGGCCTGATCGCACAGCAAATAGCACTCGTCGAGGCGCATATCCAGCCTGGCTGCCGCCGCGTAGAGGAATCCCGGATGCAGACCCCAGCAGCCACAACCCTCGTCGGGATGGTGCGGGCACTCCACCAGGGCATCAACATGGCCTCCGGCAACTCGCAGCGCTTCCAGCACGCTGCGACTGAGCTCTTGTTTGGCCTTCATGCCCGATGGGACGACAGAGCAAGAGCTGACGTCAAGCAGAACGACGAACAACTTGCGCTCTGCCAGAAGCTTGAGAGCCTCCGCCGCTCCCGGTCTAAGGCGGACCTCCTTGCCGTCCGTCTGAACCAGACAATCTTGTTTGATGAATGCAGCCTTCACCGGCAACTCCAGCAACCGCGCTAGTTGATGGCTTCGCAGTATCTACGGTGACAGCTATTATAGCCACCAGCCGATGGGCAGGCAAGAATACCGGATGAGCCACGACGCGACGCGAAACGGGACGCCTCGCACCGAGTCTGACAACTCGAGAACAGCAAGAGGCACCCCCAGCCACACCGCCCCATACGAGGATACTTACAAACGGCGGACAGGTGATCGCTCAGCTACGGAAACGCCGCGCCAGCCGTCTCAAGAAAAGCGGACTCCCGCTCCCAAGCAGCCACTGCATGCAGGTGGTCAACCGACACAGCGTCTGGGGGTTCCGCCCCGACCTGCGATCCGACTTCTGCCGGTTTGACCCTACTGGCCACACGAGCTATACTAAGTCACGTTCATCTGTGGAGCCGCAATGCAGGTAAGGGCGCTGCACAACTGGGACCTCTCCCCCGCTGAGGCTCGGGCACTGCAGGAACGGCTGCGAACCCGGGTGCTACGCTGCAATGAGTTGGACAACCTGCGCTCGGTGGCCGGAGTAGACATCAGCACTGCGCAGGCGTGCGCACACGCCGCCATCGTGGTTCTGCGCTTTCCAGAACTTGACCCCATCGAGGCGGTCGAGGCCGAACTGCCGCTCACCTTTCCCTATGTTCCGAGTCTGTTAGCCTTTCGCGAGGCGCCGGCTATCTTGGCCGCGGCAGGGCTGCTGCGCAAGGCACCGGACCTGTTCATCGTTGATGGGCACGGTTTGGCTCACCCGCGACGGATGGGCCTGGCCTGTCACGTTGGGCTCTTCCTTGACCGGCCCACTATCGGCTGCGCCAAGTCGCTCCTGTGCGGAAAGATACGCTATCTCGGACCTTCGGCGGGAGACTGCGCCGAGATTGTGGCTGACCGCGAGACCATCGGTGCCGCAGTGCGCACCAGACGGGACACAGAGCCAGTCTATGTCTCCATCGGCCACAAAGTGGACCTGGCCACGGCCATTTCCTATGTGCTGCGCTGCTGCCGCAACTACCGCTTGCCAGAACCGATACGCTGGGCTCACCGTATTGCTGGCGGTGAGCAGTTGCCCGGCTCACTGACTCGCGGTGATGCCGGCCAGCACCTGCGTTTGACCACCGCCGTGCCAATCGATGAGCCAACGGTGGCCGCCGACGAGCCCGCCGAAACAAGCCATGACTCCTGACGCCATTGAACAGGCAGCCCAGATCCTGGTGCACAGCAGTCACGCCGTGGTGCTGACCGGCGCCGGACACAGCACCCCATCGGGCATCCCCGACTTTCGCAGTCCGTCCTCAGGCCTGTGGGAGCAGGCCGACCCCATGGTGGTAGCGTCCCTGGATGGCTTTCGACGCAACCCAAAGGCGTTCTACGACTGGATCGGGCCTCTGGCCCACAAGATGGCCGCTGCCGCACCGAATCCGGCGCACCTGGCTCTTGCCGAGCTTGAGAGGATGGGCATTGTCAAGGCAGTCATCACACAGAACATTGACCAGTTGCATCAGAGAGCAGGTTCCACACGCGTCTATGAGTTGCATGGGAATGTTCGCGGTGTAACCTGCACCAAGTGCGGGGCAAGTTCTCCGCCTGATGAGGCATGGCGGCAGGTCCTTGCCGAAGGCCGGGTACCGCTGTGCAGCATCTGCGGGGGCGTGCTCAAGCCAGACGTTGTCCTCTTTGGTGAGCTGCTCCCAGTGCAGGTGCTCCTCGAGGCTCAGCGCGAGGTGGACCGTTGTGATGTTCTGCTGGTGGCCGGCTCGTCGCTCGAGGTCTACCCGGCCGCCGAACTTCCGGACAGGGCACTCAGGAACGGAGCGGCAATCATCGTCGTCAACTATGAACCTACCCACATCGACTCGCAGGCCCGGGTGGTGCTGAATCAGGATGTCGCCCTGGCGCTGCCCGGCATCGCACGCCACGTTGTCGAGATGACCAGGAAGCAGTAGCCCGGAGAGGCCAGGCCAATGACCCAAGCACAAGAAACGGACACCAATACACCAGGGAGGCCATCGCCTTCGGAACGCACCACGCCGTCGGTACGCGGCACGCAGGATACCACGCTGTCGGCTCGGCCGTTCCGTATGACCCTGGCTCTGCTTCTGAGCGTGGCCTGGATAATGTGGGCTGCTTCTGGAGCGAGGGCGGACGCCACAGGTTTCCGTGGCGTTGTCACCGACCTGCTGACTCACCAGCCCATTGCCGGCGCGCGAGTGAGTGTGGGCGCGCTCGAGACAGGAACCGATGGCCAGGGACGCTACAACTTGCCCGCTCCTCCAGGCACTTATGACATCCGGGTTCAAGCCAGGGATCACATCACGATGTCTTCCAGCCGACGCACTGTCTCGGCCGGATCGTGGACCACGGTCGACATGGAGATGGTTCTCTCTGCACCAACAGCGGAGCAGGCTAAGGAGCTGGACGCCATCTTCCGTGCACAGGCCGCCCACGAGCTATCTGCTGAGGAGCTGGCCCAGATTCGCAGCAGCGGCTACCAGCCAACCGGTGTGACTGCCCTGCCGGCGACTGTCCGCGTGCTCATGCCGGACGGCATTGTGGTGGTTATGTCTCTGGACGAGTACGTCAAGGGCGTGCTCCCCCGCGAGGTCCCTCCCTACTGGCCAGCGGAGGCTCTGAAGGCGCAGGCGGTGGCCGCACGGTGCTATGCTGCCACGGCACGCCGCCACCTGCCCGATGCTGACCTCTGCACCACGGTCCATTGCCAGGTCTGGAGCCCGATCCAGTACGAGACGACCAACGCCGCAGTAGACGCCACGCACAACGTTGCGCTCACCTACGCTGGCAGCATCATCTATGCCTACTTCTTCGCCCACTGCGACGGTCACACCCGCAACTCGGAGGCCGTCTGGGATGCGGCTCTGCCCTACTGCCGCAGCGTTAGCTGCCCCTGCGGCTTTACCTCGATGGCCGGGCACGGCGTCGGGATGTGCCAGGAAGGCGCCAGAGTGCTGGCGCAGCAGGGCCGCGACTATGCCGCCATTCTGCTGCATTACTACTCTCGGGCCCAGGTTCTCAAGCTGCCTCCCCACCGACTGATGGACGGCGGAGTCAGCCCCTCCAACGGCGACTCGGGCACTCTGTTCAGGTTCGAAGTGACCTATTCGGGCAGCGACAAGCCGATTGCCGCCCACGTGCTCATCGATGACCATGCCTACGCGTTGAGTCCTGCGGGCACCGTGTCCCAGGGCACATTGTATCGCTACGCAACGCGGCTGCCCGTTGGTGAGCATCGCTTTGCCTTCCATTTCGAGGATGGCTACAACCCGGCCGTCAACCTGCCGGCAGCGGGCACCTTACTGGGACCGAGTGTGCACGCCGGAGTAGGTCCCACTCCCGAGCCAAGGCTGTCTACGTCGGCCGTTGAGCAGTGGGTCCAGAGCACCCTGGCTGACTTTGCTCTTGGTTCTCACTCCGGCACCATGCTGACGGCATCGGGCGACGGCGAGGTGGCCCTGGCACCGGGCAATACCACCGGTGTGTACGCCTCCGTGATGCAGCCAGCGCCGATGACTTTCGTCGCCCTGGGCTCGATCATGCAGTCCACCCTGCCCGCTGGCACAGCCATCACCCTGTCGCTGCGTACCAGCCAGGACGGGAGTTCCTGGAGCCTTTGGACCGACGTGCCCCCGATGGACGCAGAGCGTGAAAAACCTCGCCTCAGGTACGGTGAATTGGTATATCGCACCGGCGAGTACGTCCAGTACCGGGTGACACTGACCTCGGCCACGCCAGGGGTGACCCCGGTACTCTCAGCCATCACCATTGTGTTCATCGACTCGCGCCGCGGCAACACCGCCGAGCAAGCGCAGGCCCTGGCCGTTGCCTCCGCTCCTGCCTCCGGTCCGGTGATCATTTCTCGTGCCGCGTGGGGTGCTGACGAGAAACTGATGACCTGGACACCAGAGTACCGCACCATCCGCAAGGTGGTTGTGCACCATACGGCCACCCCGAACAACGCGCTTGACCCGGCAGCCACCGTCCGCGCCATCTACTACTATCATGCCGTGACGCGCGGCTGGGGCGACATTGGCTACAACTATCTCATCGATTCGCAGGGACGCATTTACGAGGGCCGAGCCGGCGGCGAGGGTGTGGTCGGCGGGCATGCCCTGCAGTATGCCTGGGGTTCGATCGGCGTGTCGCTCATTGGCGACTATGACCAGGTTGATATCACCTCCGCTATGCAGACCTCCCTGGTTGAGCTCCTGGCATGGAAGGGCAACCTGCATATGGTCCATCCCCTGCAGAGCGCCTTCTTCATCGACAAGGAGCTGCCCAACATCATGGCGCACCGCGATGGAGCACAGACCACGTGCCCGGGCAAGTACGTCTACGCCAGACTGCCGGCAATTCGCCAGGCGGTGTGGTCACGCATGGCCCAGGTGGCACCCAACGTTCGCATCGAAACTCCCGCGCTCGAGTCCAGGCTGAGCGGGGTAGTGCCCGTGAGCGTGACGGCAAGCCCTCCGGTGACCCAGGTTCTCCTGTATGCCGACGGGAGCTATCTGTCTGCTGACAGCACAGCTCCCTTCCAATTCAAATGGAATACCGCCGGACTGCCTGAGGGAACGCACGTGCTTCAGACACGGGTGCAACTGGCCAGCTTCACCGCCGAACACAGCATCACCGTCACGGTGGACAACACGCCCCCCACTGGCAGCCTGAATGGCCCCGGCCTGTCCAACATCCTGACGGTCACCCTGAACACCTCCGCCGAAGGAGCAGCGTGGACGTTCCTCGGAGACGGCTGGCTATGGGAGGGCGAGGACCTGCGACACCAGAGCGGCGTTTCCACCACTGACCCGGCCGCGTCGAAGGGGCTGGCGTGGATGGGCAGGGCCGGCCTTGACGCCGCCGGCTACTGGTACGGGCCTTACTTTCGCGACCTGCCAGTCAGCCGTAGCTACCGCGTTTTCTTCCGTCTACGCAGCCCCGACAGAAGCAGCAACTACCTGGCGACTCTCGATGTCAGCGACAATGCCGGCGTCAACATCTACGCCTCACGCGCGGTCAGTGGCGACGATCTTCCCGGATCCGATTATGTTGAATTGCCCCTTGACTTTTCCTACTATCGGCGCGATAGCAGCGGCCTCGAGTTCAGGACGATGTTCAGCGGTGCTGGCGACCTGGTCCTGGACCGTGTTTCGTTGTTCCGCAGCCCGCGACCCTATACCAGCAAAGTGGAGTGGCAACTCACGCCCGGAGACGGGCTCAAGCAGGTGGCAGTGCGCTATATGGACGCTGCGGGCAACCTTTCCCCCATCTACACGATGAGCGTGTTGCTCGACACCAGCGGGCCACAGTGGGGCGAAGGCAGCGACGGCGCGACCACAGTGCGCGACTCGGGCAGCGGTCTGCGGGTTAGCAGTGCTCAGTTTGCCATCTCGTCCGATGGCGGCAGCACCTTCGGTGAGTGGCGTTCTCTAGCCCTCGCCGCAACGGAGGGCACCACTGCCACCGTGTCGGTCAAGCTGACCACGCCTGTAGGGACCCACGTCCGCTATCGCATCTCGGACCGCGCGGGCAACGTGTCGGACAGCCCTTCCTATGCCTTCCTGTCGCCGATGCCGTCGGCAACCCTCCCTGCGGTCACGCCCACCGCTTCAGCAACACCGACGGCAACGCCGCAGCCTACGGCCACAGCGACGCCGTCCCCGCTTCCGCCAACCGCCACGGCCAGCCCTACCGTGACCGCATCGCCCACCCCGACGGCATCACCCACGCCGGCCACTGGCTCGATCAGGGGGCGTGTCTTGCTTCAAGGGCGGAGTAACCATGGGGGCGTTATTGTAATGGCGACAGGCGGTCACTCCGCCGAGAGTCAGGCGGACGGCACCTATGTGCTCGCTGACCTTCCGCCGGGCAGCTACGAGCTCGACCTTGGCCTTCCCGGATACCTCAGCAGCAAAGTCAGGGCCACAGTCACTGGAGGCGCCGAGACCACAGCGGAGCTGGTGGGGTTGCGAGCCGGCGACGTGAACGGCGACTGCGTCGTGGACCTGATGGACCTGGTGCTGGTCAGCATCAACTACCGCCAGTCACCGCCCGGCAACCCCGCAGCCGATATCAACAACGACGGTCAGGTGGACCTGTTCGACCTGATCCTCGTGTCGCTGAATATGGCTAACAGGTGCTCCTGAGGGTCTGAGAAGGTTGGTTCGTATGCCAGCTTACCTGGAATGCGTCCCTGTCTGGGTCAGGCGCCTCAGAAGCTCGCTGTTGGTTGGGCTCTGCCTGGGGCTCCTGATCGCGACCGTGCCGGCACCCCGCGTGCACTCCCAGTCGCCGTGCACCTCCTACGTGCCTCTGTTCTGTCAGCCCGAGTCCAACCGGCTCAGCCTCCCGCTCTTCATCGGCGAGGAGAGGACCGCCCCAGCAAACACGGCCTCCGCAGCGCGTCTCTCGCCTGACCAGACACAGCAGACGCCGACCGGCCTCGGGTGGGTAACTCGCTCGGGCGAGGACTTGAGTGTTGGCGGTCGACCATACGTGTTTGTGGGCACCAACGCCTCCTTCCTCGCCGGGCCTTTCTTCCCGGAGAGCAAGATGGTGGAGGTAATGTCGCAGTTGGCTGGCCTGGGCGTAATGGTGGTGCGGGTCTGGGTCGAGCCGTGGTGCGACCTGACTCGGCTGGCACGGCTGCTCGACCTGGGTGGCCAGTACGGGATTCGCTTCATCGTCACGCTGCAGGATTTCTACGGCCAGAAGGACGCAGCGTGGTTCCGCGGCCGCTACGAAGTGGTAGACCTCCCGCACATCCGCCGTGTAGTGCCCTTGTTTGCCGACCGTCCTGAAATCCTGATGTGGGAGTTGATGAATGAGCCACTCTGTCCGGACGGCGACGCGGGACCGGATTGCTGGGATGCTCTGGTTCACTGGGCAGACGTTACGTCAACCGAAATCAAGCGCCTCGATGCACAGCATCTGGTCTCTGCTGGCACGCTAGACGCGCGCTTTGACCCTTTGGCCAGGGAGGCGTTCCGCCGCATCTCCGCCCTGCCAACCGTTGACGTTGTCTCCGTTCATCGCCGCGTCGGGGGCCTTCCCCATACGGAGCTGGCCATAGCACACGAGCTCGGCAAACCCATCTTCTTCGGCGAGGTTCAGCTCGAGGGACACGACAAGAGCTGCCAGCCGTTATCCGGGGACGCCCTGCAATCACGGGCGCAAGCCATTGCCGCCGACCTGACTCAAAGCCTGCAGGCTGGCGTCGATGGCTATCTGCTCTGGCAGTACGCCTATGGACCGGTAGACATGGGCAGCCATATCCAGTACTTTTGCGGTGAACTGGACTATTTCAATAACGATCCGGTGTGGCGCCTTCTCCAACCGCGCTAGAGGCGCTGCGTTCAGGCCAACTGCGCCCGGTGGCCAAGGCCCCTGGACCGTGCCCTGTCGAGCCGCCGGTGGAATCCTGGTTGACCTCCCGTGGCCCGTATGCTATACTTAGCCAGTCATCTGGGCGAGTCAACATGAATAGCAGTGCCGTACTGGTCCTGAACCAAGATTATGAGCCGCTGAACGTCTGTGCTTTGCGTCGTGCTCTGGGGATGATCTTTGGCGGCAAGGCAGAAATCCTCGAGAACGGCAGAGGTTACATACGTTCCGCCAACCGCTTGTGGCCTGCCCCATCGGTAATCCGACTGGAGTACCTGGTCCGGCGCCCCCTGCCTCGCGTTCGGCTGTGCCGGCGAGAGATCTTTAGGCGCGATAACTACACCTGCCAGTACTGCGGAAAGCAAACCCGCAACCTGACCATGGACCATCTCGTTCCACGCCACCGGGGCGGAGAGCACGTGTGGACCAACCTGGTCAGTGCCTGCCCGAACTGCAACAGGCGCAAGGGCGGCAAGAGCTTGGAGCAGGCCCGGATGAGCCTGCTCACTCAACCCGTCGAGCCCAAGGCAACAGGGCGCTATCTCTTTCAACCGTATCTGGAACAGAACACCGAGTGGGACAAGTTCCTCAGAGGCTGGTGGGAATAGAGAGCAGCGAGCGGGGGGAAGAGAAGAATGGAACTGCAAGCCAACGCAGGACAACCTGGCGTGGGCTTGTGATTACTTGAGACCAAGCAGCTCCATGATGCGTGGATAGCCCTTTTCGATCAGCTCGGCCAGTTCGTTCGCCGTCTGGCGATACTCGACAATGGAGCCGCCGTAGGGATCCTGGACATCGTAGGTGGGGCCAGCCATGCCGGAGAGCAGGTGCACCTTTCCCTCTGCTCCCTGGAAATCCTGCACGAGCGCCTCTTTGTGACGAAGGGTCATCACCAGGATCAGGTCGGTTTCGTCGACCGTCGTCTGAGTGAGGTTGTGCCCGCGGTGCGCACTGATGTCGAGCCCTCTCTCGGCCATGACCTGAAGGGCGTAGGCCGACGCCGGCTGATCCTCCAGGGCCCACGTTCCTGCCGAGCGCACCCTGACGGCACGCTGGGCGTTATCACGCACCAGACGATCAAAGAACAGCCCGGCCGCCATTGGAGAACGACATACGTTTCCCGTACAGACGAACAGCACTGTCTTCTTTGCGGCCATAGCCCAGGACCCCCTTCAGGTTTCGCGACGTTGTGGCAGGCAAAGGGGCGAGTCATCGACTCGCCCCCGCACAACAGAGCCGCTAGCTAGATGAGCACCGGCTGCAACAGACCATAGTTCCCGTCTTTGCGTCGGTAGA
>Ga0116184_10004812_pt1 | contig 10548 bp, 9 predicted proteins | sample AD_JPNNA5_MetaG_FD_89886 | JGI IMG/M metagenome (GOLD analysis project Ga0116184, IMG submission 89886) | Active sludge microbial communities of municipal wastewater-treating anaerobic digesters from Japan - AD_JPNNA5_MetaG | ecosystem: Engineered > Bioreactor > Anaerobic > Digestate | place...
GACTGTGCTTTTACACTGCATTACAGCATATCCTGCACCAGAAGAAGAATATAATGTAAGAGTTCTCAATACATTACATGCCATTACCGGCGTCCCGTGTGGAATTTCTGATCACTCGCTGCACCCCATATTTATACCTGCTCTCAGTATTGCTTGTGGAGCTGTAATGATTGAAAAACATCTCTGTCTTTCCCGAAAAGATGATGGACTCGATGATCCTATTGCACTGGAACCGCAGGATTTTTCCAAAATGACACGGTTTATTTCTCAACTTGCAGGACAATCACCAGATGCGATATTTGCCACTATTATTCAAGAATTTGGTAAAGAAAAAGCGGAAAAAGCTCTTGGAGATGGCATAAAACAACTTGCACCGAGTGAATACCAAAATTATGGCAGAACAAACCGCTCTTTACACGCACGCGTTGCACTCAAACCAGGTGAAATCTTTTCTGACCAAAATGTGGCAATTCTCAGAACAGAGAAAATTCTCACGCCAGGGCTTAGCCCGGAATTGTTGCCCGTAATACGCGGCAGAATTGTGAGAACGTATATTGAAGCAGGAGAAGGCATTCTGTGGCACAATGTTGGAGACATAAAAACAAATATTGACTAACGTACCAAAAATATTTACTATCATACGAAACGAGCGATTAGCTCATTTGGATAGAGCGACAGCCTCCGGAGCTGTAGGTGGCGCGTTCGAATCGCGCATCGCTCAAAGGGCACCAGATACGGTGCCTTTTTTTATTGTAGATTAAAAAAATGGCTGTCACTACATGACAGCCATTAAATTTGCATATTACAAATGCCTATTTGCCACTTCCAGAACTTGAAGATGAAGACATTTTTTTGAGCTTATCTAACAAATCACGAGCTTTTTGCTTTACGAGAGTAATATAATTACCCTCAGCAATTTTCATGATAGCTCGAATTGCAGCCGGATCTTTAATGCCATTGTTTGCATTTGCGATATTTTCAAGTGCTACTAAACTTTCAAACGCCAGAATATTATCCGGCATAAGGACATCAAACCTGTTAATAATGTAGGCAATTGCTTGAGTCACATCATCATTCTCAATGATATTAATCTGACCAAGTGAACGAATTGCTGCTGCAACTACCGTTGGTTCATTGTCGGCAAGCGCTATTTTCATAAGCGTATCTTTTGCTTCTACAGTCTTAAAATTGCCTAAAAGTAAACAAGCCTGTCGGCGGATATCAGGGTAATTATTTAATGGTTTACCATACCCAGCAGATCGTGTAATTATTAAACTTCCTTCGGAAGCCAAATATTCAAGCGCAAGACGAATATCTTCCGTCATCCTGCCATTTTTAATAGCTTCTTCAATGTATTGCAAAGCTATAAGCTTTTGATCATAGCTGTCAGAATATGCCTGCTCTTTTATTATTAATGATTCGAGTGAAGATTGCAGGTATGCCTCTTCTACTGTTTTTTCTCCTGAACTCGATTGTGCTGCAATAGGCACAATAACTGCTGTGATAAGTGCAAGCATAAGCATTATTTTACGCATAAGTTCCCTCCACACAGGAAAAACATTTGATATTTTTATGATTTCCACTTATCTGGAAATCATCCATTTCCCGTTTATTTTTTCAAGCACATACAATACTAATTTAACATTATTGACGTAAGTATATACTTTTACTTTATTATAGCCAATATATTCAATTTCATCTACTGTATCATTTTGTCGTGATGGATACACAACATAGAGAAAATAATCTTTTAAAGATTTTAAAACAATATTATACTTCCTGAGCGTAGGTTGATTTGACAATTCTGCTAAAACAGCCGGATCCGAATAGTATTTAACATAATCTGCAGTTAAATAAGCATACCAGGCTTCAAAGTCCTTACGCTGCACTATTTTATTAAGAGTAAAAATAAACTCGCGAATATCAAATAAAGCTTCTGCTTTTTCCTCTTCGGTTGCATACTTTGGCTCAGGTGGATTTTCCGCTCCAGTTTCTGGCTTTTCCTGAGTGTTTGATGCAGGTGTAACTTCTTCGGTAGCAGCACTAACAGCTTCAACTTGTTCCTGCTGAGCTTCTGGATGTTTTGGCTCTACCGTTTTACAACTGAAGGGCAAAACACATGCTATCAATATAAAAAACAGAAGCAATTTATATGAAAGTTTGAAATACTTCATGAGTATATTGTAAAATAGAGCAAAAGAAATGTCAAAATAATTTTCTAGATTACTAAAAAAACATTGATAGGATTAGCAATTTATTGTATCATTATATCCTGATAAGGAAATGATTTTGAAAGAAACCAGAGATCCATTGCTTGAGTTTGCAGCAATTCATAAGGCTGAATTTGATGTTCAGCCAGAATTTGTTGCATCTGTACCGGGAATTGTACGAATTCTTGGAGAACATACAACAGAAACCGATGGAATTACTCTCTCAATACCTCTTTCACTCCAGGTAATGGTAGCAGTGTCACAGCGCAGAGATACTGCATTACGCTGTTATGCACATGATCTCAACGAACGCAAACGCATTACTATGAATAATTTGAAATTTAAAAAAGAAGACCGATGGGCTAATCTTATAAAAAGTGTTCTATATTACTGCCTGGGCAATGATGAAACATACTATAATGGGTACAATGTTACAATTTCTGATTCAATTCCTCAGGGAATTGGTCTTGGTAATACCCATACGATACTCGCTGCTTTGCTGTTAGCATTCTCACATATCTTACGGCTTGATTTACATGCAGAAGATATGATCAAGCTCATTATGCAAATTGAACAGTCATATTTTGGAAGAAATCCTTCTATTGATCAATTACAAAGTATTTTTTTTGCACAACCCGATGCGCTCCTGTATATCGATACTTATAAATCATGGATGGAGCCATTACCGTTTTCACTACAAAATAAATCAATAGTTCTTATCGATTCTCAGGTTCCGCGGATCCCTGTCGAAAATGAACACAAAAAAAGAATTGAAGAATGCCGATTGATTACGAATCTTTTGAAAAAGAAATCTTTCCGTGATGTTACAATTGATGATCTTGATGAAATTCTTGGTTCGGTACAGGAAACAAGCAGACGCCACTGTTTATTTTTACATGAAGAAATAATGCGTATAAAAGAAATCCGTGAACAGATACACCAGCGTGATATTACATGGTTGGCAAAGCATATTAACAAATCTCAGCAAGGTTTACGGAACTATTATGAAATTTCCTGTCCGGAAATTGACTGGCTTTCAAAGCATCTTCTAGAAACCAAAGGTGTATACTGCGCCAGAATGATTGGTAATGGCTTTGGCGGTTGTATGATTGCGCTTGCAGATGATGAAATTGTCAATTCTATAGAACTTAACTTTGAAGATTATGAGAGAATCTTTGGCTTTCACCCAAAACTCTATATTTGCAAAGCAGGAAAAGGTATTGCAGTACATAATGTTTCAGAAATTCTTGAAACAAAGAACTATCGATAGGACACTATGAATATTTTATTAACAAATGATGATGGATATCAGGCACCGGGCTTGCTTGCACTATATCAGGAATTACAAAAAAATCATACGGTATGTGTTGTTGCTCCTGAAATAGAACATTCAGGGAAAAGCCATGCGATGACATTAAAGCATCCTTTACTCTTAAAAAAACATGCTGATTGTTTTTATTCATGTTCCGGAACACCTGTTGATTGTGTATTATTAGTACACCACAAGGCCGTACAATTTTCACCTGACATTGTAATATCAGGAATAAACCGCGGTCCTAACCTGGGTACTGATATTATTTATTCCGGCACAGCTGCTGCAGCAAGACAAGCCGCAATGGTTAATATACCCGGTATTGCTGTCTCTCTTGCTGAATTCTCAGAGCCATTTCAGTACACTGCACTGGCGCGTTATATAGCTCAAAATATCGAAACAATTAAAACGCTATGGGAACCAGGAATATTCTTTAATATAAATGCACCCAATGCTGAACCTGATCACGTATATACTGCATATTGGACAAGTTTATGCCGCCGTGTTTACAAAGACAAAATGGAAGCAGTTCATACAACAGGGGGTACAAGCTATTGCTTTTATACGGAAGGCTGCATAACAACCATCGAAGATAGGGATAGCGATGAATATGCTGTATCAAATGGTTATGTTTCAATTACACCTATCGAAATTGCACCGACACTTGCACACGAATGGATGAAAAAACATAGCATACTTCCCCGTCAAATTATAAAGGATAGATAATGAATACTCAAAAAAGTATATTAGAACAGGCATTTAAAGAATATGAAAATGGAAACATTGAAGATACTATACTCTTGCTTGCTGATGCAGAGCTTAAAGATGATGAATATCTTGATGCAGCCTATCTTTTGGGCTTATGTTATTTACAATTAAAAGATTATGACAATGCTCTTGTTTATCTTGAACAACTAATAACCGCTGACATCACTCCAGAAAAATCCAGGCAATGCAGATTACTACTTGCTTATATTTATACAATTACTGGAAGAATAAAACTTGCTGACTATGAATTAAAAAAACTTGCAGCGCAAAAAGATATTACTGCAGAACTTTTGGAAGCCTATGCTGCATATAAACAAAAAGATTTTTCAAAAGCGCTTGAACTCTATCAAAAAATCCTCAATCAAAATCCGTCACAGGCAACTGCACTTAACGATTTTGGCTATATACTTGCCGAAACAACCCAAGAATTTTCGCGAGCCCTCAGTTTATGCATGAATGCTCTAAAATTACAACCGCAAAATCCCTATTACCTGGATTCTGTTGCCTGGATCTATTATAAAATGGGAAAAGTTTCAGATGCATTACCGTACATTCAAAAAGCATTTTCTCTCATGCCTCATAATAATGAACTAAAGACTCATAAAGAAATTATTGAAAAGGCAGCTCTGCTATGAAACGTGTCCTTTATTCAATACTATTATTTTTTATTGCACTTCCGCTCTTTGCTCAATATGCTTATGAAATACAAAATCCGCTTGTAAAAGAAAATTTTCGTCTCGGTGTTACTGCGTTTAATACAGCAAAATATGGTGAAGCTATACTTTTGTTTGAAAAAGCGCTGGCTAATGCTCCTCGTGATCCACTATTGCTCTTCTGGTTAGGCAAAGCTTACATGCGTGCTGGATTTAACAACACAGCACTGGCACGATGGAAAGATGCAGTTTCAATTAAACCATCTATATTCGTAAATTCTTATATTGAGCTCTTTACTAATATATTTATTAAGCCACTGGAACAGAATTACTCCATAGCAATTACTATTCCCGGAAGACAGAAAAATCAGGATTTTTTCCTGAGACCTTCCGCAGTTTTTCCTTTACCAAATGGTAACTTTATAGTTGTTGGTCATGGGAATAATCAGCTCGTCACAGTAAACCCCAATGGCGTAATTATAGAAAAAAATCCTGGTAACCCCGGGGGATTTGATAGACCATTTTCCTGTATTCAGGATACTGAAGGGAATTATTTTGTAACAGAATTTCAATCAAATCGAATTGCAAAGCTTTCTCCAACAGGGGCAATTACAGCGTATATGGCAGCAGGTAAAATTATCGGCCCACAATTCATTGCTGAAGACACCACCGGGTTTTTATATGTAACATCTGTAGGTGACAGCTCTATTGTAAAACTTGATAAAAATGGTAATTTCATAGCATCGTTTACTGGAAAATCAATAAATTTTAACGGCTTAAAAATTCCAACCGGAATAGCTGTTCATAATGACAGAATCTATGTTGCTGATGCAGTTTACAAATCTGTTATTGCATTCGATCTTTTTGGAAATTACATAACAGAATATGCAAAAGGCAGACTTCATAAACCTGAAAGTCTCTTATGGAAAGACGATTCGCTTATTATTGCCGATAGTAATACTATTTTACAGCTTGATCTTGCATCAGATGAAATACGCGTATTATATTCTGATGAAGACACTTCTTCCCGCTTTACCTCTGCTGTATATGATATAAATGGTGATTTACTCGTTACAGATTTTGACAAATCCCGCATATTGATTATTTCGGATGAAACTACAAAATACTCCGGTCTAATTGTAGAATCAGAAAAGATTATAACAAGTAGTTTCCCTAAAATATTCATTGATGTTTCTGTACGTGATAGATACGGCAAACCGGTTATTGGCTTAAATATTTATAACTTTTATCTCACAGAAATGATTACCAAAATTGAACGGACAATTCAAAACGGAATTCCAATTGATAAAAAAAATGAAATTATAAAGCCTGTAACAAATTTAACCTTTGAAGGTTCACTGGATGAATCAAAAGATCATCGAATTATTCTTATTATAGAGGCTTCTCCTGCTATTGCAGTACAAAAAACAAAAGTACGTGATAGTCTAACATCATTATTGAATAATCTTCCTGCAGAAGCTGAAATTTCATTGATTTATGCAGGTAAAACTGCTCATCCTGCTGTTTCAGGGGACAGACAGGAAATAATACGATCGATTCTTTCAATGCCGCAAGACAATAATTGGCGGTTTGATACAGCCTTAAAATTAGCTGTTAATGATCTTGTTAAAAATTCAAAACATCGCTCAATAATTTTTATTACATCAGGTTCAATACGTGAACAATCTTTTCAAGAAAGTGGAGTACGAGAACTTTTACTTTTGCTTTCAAATAATCGTACATCACTGTATGCTATAACATTTTCAAAATTGGCATCTGATCAAATGTTGACATATCTGTGTACCAACACTCAGGGAACTATAATTGATGCTGACTCACCTCTTGGATTAGCACCACTTGTAAACCAATTACTGCAGCAAAAGTCTGGTCTTTACCGGCTTTCGTTTACCTCGACCGCAGATCCACTATTTGGGCAGAATTATCTTCCCATTGGTATAGAGGTGTACCTCAGAAATAAATCGGGCAAGGAAGAAACTGGATATTTTGCACCGTTGCAGTAATGTTGTACTATCCAGTTATTTTCTCAAATATCAGTTTCATGCTGTAATATGTGATTATGGCTGCAAATACTTATTCTTAAGCCGTTCTGCAATATAGAGCAGTCTATCCTTTGTGTTGAGCGAAGGATCATCAAGTACTGTTTCTAAAAGTTCCTGTAACACCTTGCCAAGTATTGGTCCTTTTTGGTAACCGATTTTTTGTAAATCATTACCATTTATCGATAAATCTTTTAAGGATAATGCATGCTGATTTTGAATAATTGCTTGAACGCGTTCGTATAGAGCTTGCACTGTTCTAAAATCAGGTGGCAAACCTGTCATTCCTGAAGCATCAGCAATTTTTAAAGAAAAAAACCTATCAAGATTTTCCGTACCTACTCTTCGAATAAATCTTCGTACTGCGCCATCGGTCCAACTGTCATCATATGCAATCATATGGTTAGCAATCAAAGCACACACTGTTTCAATAACAGCATTAGGGTATTTAAGCCTGGTAAGGATTTGTTTTGTCATATGAGCTGATTCTATATCGTGGCCATAAAATGTTAATGTTTGCTCGTTATTATTCCTACAGAGCGGTTTTGCTATATCATGGAGCAGTGCCGAAAGCCTCGTAACAAGATCAGATGGGCTGGCATCACACGAAGCTAGTAAATGATTAAATACATCAAATCGATGCATATTGCCCTGGGCAACCGATTTACATGCTTTGAGTTCTGGTAGTATATGCTCTAAAAGTCCTGATTCATCGAGTAACTGTAATGGATAGGAAGGTCTTGGTGCCAATAGCAGTTTTGAAAATTCATCACGAACTCGTTCTGCAGAAACAAGGGGAAATTTTTCTAAAGCCAATGAAATTGCATGAAATGTTTCTGGTTCAATCGTAAACTGTAAAACACCAGCAAACCGTATAGCGCGCAAAGTACGCAATACATCTTCATTAAATCGCTCAAGCGGTGTGCCAACCGCTCTCACAATTCGTGAACGTAAATCTTCTATACCATTAAAATAATCAATCACAGTGCCATTGAATGGATCTGCTGCAAGACTATTGATGGTAAAATCGCGCCGGGCAAGATCCAATTGCAATGAATCGGTATAAGAAACAGTGTCAGGATGCCGGGAATCCGAATAATCACTTTCAATGCGAAACGTAGTAGTCTCAAAGGATTTGCCTTTCCAGCGAATTGTTACTGTTCCATGCTGTATTCCTGTAGGAATAACTGCCTTAAACATCGCAATAACATTTTCGGGTAAAGCATCGGTAGCCAGATCCCAATCCACAGGCTGCTTATTGAGTAGACTATCACGAACCGCTCCGCCAACTGCATAGCATTGAAAACCATGAACCTTAAAGATTTTAGCAATTGCTTTTACATCATCAGGAATTCTTATTTTCATAGTTACCGTACCTGCTTGTAAGAAGTGTTATGCTCTGGTAGCATGCGGATTATGAATAATGCAGTTTTAGTCATTGGCGGAACCGCTCCATCATTTGAATCAATTAAAAACGATATTGATTCTTCATATATCTGTGCTGCAGATTCTGGTTTTGATACCTGTTTAGCGTGGAATCTTGTTCCTGACCTTGTAGTGGGGGATATGGATTCCGTTGTACACGCTGATAGGCTCAGTTCATCGAAGGAAGTACTCCGCTTTCCTCGCGATAAAGATTACACTGATACTGAGCTTGGAATCAATATACTATATGAGCGAGGCTACAATCAAATAACCATTATTGGCGGTGGCGGCGGCCGCATTGATCACATTTTTGCACTCCTGTACCTCTTTTACAGAACAAGCAATACACCTTTTCAGTGGATTACTGATAAAGAGAGAATTGTTTTAGTTAAACATTCAGTAATATGCAAGGTTCCCTGTCATTCACTTGTATCGGTTTTTCCTGACCCTCGAGGTGCTTCGAACATGCAGAGTACGGGACTCAAGTGGCCTCTTAACGATATTCAATTTGCTCCTGGATATTTTGGAATCTCAAATTATGCTCTTGATGATACAGTCAGTATAACAACTAATCAAACCCCTGTGATTGTAGTTTTGCCAATCGAAGCTGTTTTACTGGAATACAAAACCTAAGCGCACATACCTATAACATTCAGATAGCGCTAGAGTACAATCGTATGCATCTTCCCTTCTAAATCAATAAATTCTAAACCGTACGCAACCAGTGAAAGTTCATCAGAAGCCCATACTCTCGGGTTATAGAGTTTATCACCGATGAGCGGAAGGCCTACCCATGCACAGTGAGCCCTGATTTGATGCCGAAAACCGCGATCGAGACGTACATTGAGGACTATATGGCCATTATCATGCAGAGCGGAAACAATATGTGTTGCATAAAGCTCATGAGTCCATTTTTGTTTATGTTGAGAACGATATTCAGGAGCACAGCAGGCAACAGCCTTACGTTCTGGTCCATAGGCTCTAAAATAAGAGGTAATAGAATCCTGCAACAAAGAACAAATACGCTCATTGTTGTTTCCATGCAAAGCTTCTAGCCATTCTGAGTCTAAACCAGGCGGAGCATATAATCTGGGGAATGAACCTGGTAAGCCATAGGGTTGCGGTACAGCAACTAATGTATACAATTTAGTTAATGAAGCGGTTTTCTGTTGGGCATGAAAATCAAAAAATGCCTGTGTTCTTGCTATAAGTAATAAGCCTGCGGTTTCCTTATCAAGCCGATGCAGTAAGCCAAAGTCATGTTCCCAGTATCCTTTTACTGCTTTAAGTTCAGGTATTTTTGATACTGCCCACGTAATGAGAATATTATGATTTTCACTGCCATGGGCAGAACTATGCATACCTCTCGGTTTGTACACAACTATCCAATCGCTATGTGATGCGAGAATAAATGGATAGTCTGGTACTGCTCTATACTCATGCATAGCACTATAGTATGCTCACTTGTATGGTGATTGCAATATGGAATAGAAATACACGTGCGGCAAGCATAGTTGTATCAGGTACATGGTTATCAATTAAAAAACAAAGTTAGCCGATACTATGACAGTATGAAACATAAACAAAATCAGCAAAGTTACAAGCAAAAAAAAACAATTTTTTCGAAACTGCATCATCTTCTCTATTCTATTTTTCACAGTACGCTCATAAGAATTTTTTTAGTTTTTATACTTGTAGTCACTTCTATTGGTTTTATTGTAAGCAGTATCGAAGCAATTAATAACAATTCAATGTATACCAATTTTTTTGACGGTTTATGGTGGTCACTCGTAACTATCACGACAGTGGGTTACGGTGATAAATTTCCTCAAAGTGTAGCAGGACGAATTTTTGCAATGTTGCTTATGCTGTCAGGCATCGCTCTTACAACACTGATTTCAGGTACCATAGCATCCATATTTGTTGAACGAAGAATACGAGAAGGGAAAGGGTTGCAAATGATAAAAGCTAAAGACCATATTGTTGTATGTGGTTACAATAAAAATATTCTGTCAGTCATTGAAGGGCTTACTCATGCTCTGGAAAAGCCCACAATTATTTTAGTTAATTCCATGGATAGTAACGATTTTGAATCATTGCAAGCATCGGTTCCCGGTGCTGTA
>Ga0116184_10004822_pt1 | contig 10540 bp, 9 predicted proteins | sample AD_JPNNA5_MetaG_FD_89886 | JGI IMG/M metagenome (GOLD analysis project Ga0116184, IMG submission 89886) | Active sludge microbial communities of municipal wastewater-treating anaerobic digesters from Japan - AD_JPNNA5_MetaG | ecosystem: Engineered > Bioreactor > Anaerobic > Digestate | place...
ACGGTTAAACTATATAATCCACAACAAGTTGAAAAATAAAGTACTCAGTTTGATTGGGTTTGTGAATTTTATTGAATCAGTATGGAGCGATATTGATCTTGAAATGCAAAAATCATACTTAAGAATTTTTGTTGATAATATACAAGAAACTAAAAAAGTTATTGAAATATTATCTGTTTTCACCAAATATGAAACAAAAAAGATAAAGTTTAACCCGAAAATAATTAACTTATCAGAACTATTAACTTTTATTGCTGATAAGAACAAGGAAAAGTTTGATGCAAAACAGATAGTTTTAGAAATTACATTAGAACCAAATATTATAATAACCGGCGATCCTAAATTTATATCTTTTTCTTTAGAAGAGGTTTTTGCAAGTGTATTAAAGTATTCAAATCAAAATTCAAAGGTTAAATTGAATTTAAATAAATCAGATGATAAAGTCTTTATTTCAGTCGAAGTATTTGAAATTGATGCTATGCGGTTTAAAGAGGCTAACCCGAATTTTGATTCGATAAATAATATTGATGAGTTTAATTTTGGTTTATATTTAAGTAAGGGACTGATAGAGCAGCACAATGGAGCATTTGATATTACACTTGTTGATGGGAAATCATTGAAGTTAGAAATAACTTTACAACAAAATAAAAAAACAATAGTTGTCAGTTCTGGTGAAGAAAATCAGATAATTCTCTCTAATTATTTCAAGAAGAATAATTGTAACTATGAAATATTTGGATGTGATAATAATAATGATGTCATAAAAAAATTAATAGATGGTAAATATAAACCTACGGCTGTATTCATTACATTTACTGAACCAGAAAATAAATTTTATGATTTTCTCGATCAATTTAAAAAGACGATTGATTTAAATTCATTACCTGTTATTGTAATGACATCTGACGACTCAATTGAACAAAAGAAAAAACTAATGGATTTTGGACTCTCTCATTTGATTCAACTTCCATTATCTGATAATAATATCAATCAACTTTTTAATGATTTATTATATCAGGTAAGAACAAATAATGGTTGAAGTAAAAAAGCTCACAAAAGAAATAAAGTATTCCACAGGTATTTTTTTACCGATTATTAATGATATTTCATTTTCGATTGATAAAAAAGAAACTGTAGGGTTATTAGGAAAAATCGGTTCTGGGAAATCTACAATTGCTTTGTGTATGCTTCGTTTGATAGAACCAACATCTGGGGAGATTTATTTTGAGGGAGAGCGTGTTGATAATATTTCACAAAGAAAATTCAGAAAATTTAGAAAAGAATATCAAATTATTTTTCAGGATTCATCATCAACCCTTAATCCTATTTATACTATTGAAGAACAATTGAGAGAAGTATTCTTATACTACAAGTTATCTGATAATAATAATGTGGATAAGAAGATAGATAATTTACTTGAGGAAGTAGGATTAAATCCCTCAATAAAAAGAAAATATCCTCATGAAATTTCGACTGGTGAAAAGCAAAGAGTATGTATTGCCAGAGTACTAATAACAAATCCAAAATTTATTGTTCTTGATGAAATTTCTTCTTCCTTAGATGTAATAAATGAAAGAAAAATTTTTGATTTACTAAAAGATATTCAAAAAAAACGATTTGTTAGTTATCTTTTAATTACCCATAATATAAAATTAGCTTGTAATTATTGTGATAGAATTATGATTTTATCAGATAAGAAGCTAAAATTCCTTAGCAATAATAAAGTTCAAGAAGAAGAATTAGTTAAACATTTTGAGGATTAATATTTTTTTCTTCAGGCTTTTTTATTTCTTTTAAGAATTCCTTCAATTTCATTATAAATGCCACTCTTGATTGCCCTTCTATACCCTTTTCGAATAAACTGATAAGAATTTCATCAATAATATCGACTGCTTCTATGAGAAGATTTTCAATTTCGTTATTATATGTTATCTTCTTATCCCTTAATAGGTCTAATATATCTTCGATATGGTGTGCTATTCTCCTTATTGTTGGTAACCTTAAGCTATATGCACTACTCTTAAGATTATGAAAGCCTCTAAATAAACTATTAATTATTTCTATACTATCATTATGATGCTTAAATCTTGAGATATCGTTTCTGAGCTTTGTAATAATTCTGTCAGCACTCTGAATAAAATCCGAAAGATATTCTTCTTCTTCTTCAATTAAAGATTTGTCTTTATCTTCCATTTAGTAAACCCCTATTTTTATAATAATAAAAAAAAGTTTATAATATTTCAATGTTAAAGATTATTCGTAGTTATAATTAATTTGCTTGTTGATTTGAATTGAATTTTCGTTTTGTAGTGATTAAATTAACAAAAAATATTTGGAGAAACACTTCATGGAAAAAAATTTCAGAATAGAAAAAGATTCTTTAGGTGAAAAACATGTGCCTTTAAATGCCTATTATGGCATTCAAACTTTAAGAGCAGTAGAGAACTTCCCAATAACAAGGATACCAATATCACATTTTCCTACAATGGTAGTTGCTTTAGGAATGATAAAAAAAGCTGCCGCAAGAGCAAATAATAAGTTAGGATTGCTCGATGATTTAAGGTATAAAGCTATCGACAAAGCTTGTGATGAGGTAATAGCTGGAAAGTTAAACAACCATTTTATTGTAGATGTTATTCAGGGTGGAGCGGGTACTTCTACTAATATGAATGCAAACGAAGTAATTGCAAATAGAGCACTCGAAATTTTAGGTAGAGCAAGAGGTGATTATGATTTTTTACACCCTATCGATCACGTTAATCTTTCTCAGTCAACAAACGACGTGGTCCCAACTGCAATAAAGGTTGCTTTGCATTTTAAATTGAGAGAACTCATTAATGCTATTGAATACCTTGCAAATACTTTTAAAGAGAAGGGAATTGAGTTTAAAGATATCATTAAGATGGGAAGAACCGAAATGCAGGATGCTGTTCCAATGACACTTGGGCAGGAATTCAATGCTTATGGTGTAACAATGAGTGAGGATATTCTAAGAATTCAGGAATCGATGGGGCTTATATCTGAAATAAACCTTGGTGCAACTGCTATTGGAACAGGAATAAACACTCATCCGCAGTATAAAGATCTGGCTAGAGAAGCTTTGATTGAAATAAGTGGATTAAAATTACTTACTTCTCCAGATCTTGTAGAAGCTACACAGGATGTTGGTGCTTTTGTTCATCTTTCTGGTGTGTTAAAAAGAGTTGTAGTTAAAATTAATAAGATTTGTGATGATCTTAGATTATTATCATCCGGTCCTAGAGCTGGTTTTGGTGAAATAAATCTTCCTCCAATGCAACCCGGCTCAAGTATAATGCCAGGCAAAGTAAATCCTGTGATACCTGAATGTGTAAATGAAATTGCTTTTGCTATTATGGGAAATGATGTATCTGTTACTATAGCGGCCGCTCATGGTCAACTTGAACTTAATGCTTTTTTACCACTGATATCTTTTAATTTATTCACTTCTATCTCTATGTTAAAGAGAGGGTGCATGATTCTTGCTGATAAGTGTGTAAAAGGTATAACTGCTAATGTTGATAAATGTAGAGAATATGTTGAGAAAAGTACTGGAATAGCAACAATATTAGTGCCTTATATTGGTTATGATGCATCTGCTTCAATAGCTAAAGAATCTTTAAAGACAGGTAAGAAAGTAATTGAACTTGTTCTTGAAAAGGGGCTTTTAACTCAAGAACAAATAGATGATATATTAAAACCAGAAAAAATGATTGCACCAACTTTGCATAAATAAATTTTACAAATTTATGGAAGAAAAAATTATAATTCATGAAGTAGGGCTTAGAGATGGTTTACAAATTGAAAAAGAAATTGTGCCCTTTGAAAAAAAATTAAGTTGGGCTGAAAAATTAATTGAATCAGGAATAGATATTGTTCAGCTCGGATCTTTTGTAAATCCAGTTAAAGTGCCTCAAATGGCAGATACTGATAAATTATTCAAGTACTTTAATGAGAATTCTAATAAGAAGAAAAATGTAATTCTTTCAGGGTTGGTGTTAAATGAAAAAGGACTTGAAAGAGGGATAGATTGTGGTGTAGATTTATTTTGTATGGGGGTTTCAGCAAGTGAAACACATAGCCAAAAAAATACTGGAATGAGTAGACGTGATGCACTTGAAAGAATTGTTGCAATGGGTAAAAAAGCCTTAAGTTTAAATAAACAAGTTCAGGTATCGGTACAGTCTGCTTTTGGTTGCGGTTATGAAGGTAATGTACCAGAATCTGTTGTATATGATTTTGTTAAAACCTTTGTTGATAATGGTTTTAAAATTATTAGTCTTGCCGATACCGCTGGTCATGCTGATCCTTTTAAGGTTGAAAGAATGTTTACACATTTATCAACTCTTGGTAAAGATCTTGAATTTGCTTGTCATTTTCACAATACCTATGGTTTAGGTTTAACAAATTGTTATGCCGCATTAAAATCTGGTGTAAAATATTTTGAGTCAGCTTTTGGTGGTTTAGGAGGTTGCCCATTTACAAAATTAAGTGGTGGAAATGTATCTACCGATGATCTGGTCCATTTATTACAGAGAATGAGTAAAAGAAAAGATGTCCTATTGGAAAAAATAATTGAACTATCAAAAGAAGCTGAAGAGTTTTTCAAAAGAGAAATGGAAAGCAAAATATATAAAACAGGTTCAATTCCTTCATAAATATTAAGGGTATTTATATGAAAATATTATCGGGTATTAGAGTTCTGGATTTGACAAATGTTTTATCAGGACCTTTTTGTACTTTACATCTAGCTCAACTTGGTGCAGAGGTAATAAAAATTGAAAATCCCAAAGGAGGAGATCTTGCCCGTAAGCTTGGTAATTCCAAAGAATTATCTAAACAACTAATGGGAACGAGTTTTCTTGCTCAAAATGCCAATAAAAAATCTGTTACTTTAAATTTAAAAGAAGAAAAAGCCAAAGAAATTTTTAGAAAACTTGTTAAAACCGCTGATGTTATTGTTGAAAACTTTAGACCTAAAGTAATGGATCGTTTAGGTCTTGGTTATAATGATTTGACAAAAATAAAACAAGATATTATTTATTGTGCAATTTCTGGTTTTGGTGCTGATGGTCCAGATGCTATGAAACCAGCTTATGATCAGATAATTCAGGGATTAAGTGGAGTTATGTCTATAAATGGAGATGAAAGGTTAAATCCTCTTAGGTGCGGTTTCCCGGTGTGTGATACAGTAGGTGGTTTGAATGCTGCTTTTGCAATTCTTGCAGCACTATATCATCGCGAGAGAACAGGAGAAGGACAGTTTATCGATATAGCTTTGCTTGATTCTATAATGCCCTTAATGGGTTGGGTTGCCGCTAATCTGTTAATTGGAGGCCAAAAACCTGTATTGATGGGAAACGATAATTTTACTGCTGCTCCATCTGGTACTTTTGTAACTAAAGATGGTTATATTAATATTGCCGCAAATGAACAATCACAATGGGAATCTTTATGTGATGTTTTGGGTTTGCCAGAATTAAAAACAGATCCTCGTTTCCAAGAAAGAGATACTAGAAAGCAAAATAGAAAACTTTTAACACCAATTATTGAAGAAAAATTAAAACTTAATACTACAGAATATTGGGTAAATGCTCTAAATGAAAAAGGGGTACCTTCCGGTGCTATTCTGGAGTTAGAGGATGCATTAAACGCCGAACAAATAAAACATCGGCAGACAATAAAAACAATAAAAGAAGAAGGTATTGGAGAAATCAAGATATTTAATATGACAGCAAAATTCAGTAAAACACCAGGTGATATTACTTCACCACCTCCTAGACTTTCTCAAAATACTAAAGAAATTTTGGAAGAGTTAGGTTATTCTGAGACGGAAATAAACGAATTGAAATCAGGCGGAATAATTTAAATTGAGCACATTTCAATCATTAAAATGGTATGTTTTTTATACTAAACCTCGTTTTGAGAAAAAAGTAGATATAAAGTTAAAACAACTTAAACTGGAGTCTTTTTTACCGTTATATACTGCCATAAGAAAGTGGAGTGATAGAAAGAAAAAAATTGAAGTTCCATTATTCCCCGGCTATATTTTTGTTCGAGGAGATGAAAAAACACGACTTCTTGTGTTAACCGTTGACGGAATTGTTAGAAGTGTGATTTTTAAAAATGAACCTGCTATCTTAAGAGATGAAGAGATTAATAATATTAAGCTTTTAATATCTTCAAATAAAATTGTTGATACTTTATCTACAATTACTATAGGATCCAAAGTTAGAATTGTTTCAGGCCCTCTTGCAGGTTTAGAAGGTCGTTTATCAAATATAAAAGGGAACAACTTTTTTTCTTTGGTACTAGAAACTATAAATAGCTCTATTTTAGTTGATGTGCCACAAAGTGATATTGCTATTATAAAAGATTCAAACGAATAAATAGTTTTTGGCAAGATATCATATCTTATAAATTTTTTGAATATTATCTTTTTTTACACTTGATTTATTAAAAATATTGTGTTACTTTTTTATAGAAAAGTAGCACCTGGAGGATATAAAAATGAAAAATCTTACAAGGTTTGGTGTTTCAATGGATGATGATCTTTTAAGGAAATTCGATCATCTAATAGAGAAAAAAGGATATTCTAATAGATCGGAAGCTATAAGAGATCTTGTTAGAGATAAGTTTGTAGAAGAAAACGTTACTGATGAAAATAAGGTTGTCTTTGGTGTGTTGACAACTGTTTATGATCATCACCAGAGAGAATTAGATGAGAAATTAACCGAATTTCAACATGATAATTATAAAAGTATAATTTCTACTACTCATATACATATAAATCATCATGATTGTCTTGAGGTTATTATTTTTAAGGATAAGGCTGGAAAAATAAAAAAAATTTCAGATAAACTATTAAGCTTTAAAGGTGTAAAGCATGGTAAACTTGTTTTAACATCAGATTTAGTTAACTTATGAAAGGGAAAAAATGAGAACATCATATTTAATAATATTATTATTTATTTTTGTAAACTTACTTTTTGCTGAAAATGACCCTGATACTATGAAGGTTTTTACATTGAAACCAACAGTAATTACTGGTACAAGAACAGAGGTGTCATATACTAACTTACCTGCGTCTGTTTCAGTTTTATCAAATGTTGAGATAGAACAATCTGGGGAGCAATCTCTTGTAAAATTAGTTGGTGATAAGATACCCGGAATATTTGTCACTGAACGGGGAGTTCTTGGTTATGGAGCTATTCAAGGGGCTGCTGGTGGAATTACTATAAGAGGAATGGGAGGAACCCCAACAAATGGTGTATTGGTGCTTATTGATGGTAGACCACAATTTATGGGTATATTTGCTCATCCATTCCCAGATAATTATTTGAGTAATAATACAGAAAGAGTAGAAGTGGTTCGAGGACCTGCTTCTGTTCTTTATGGCACTAATGCTATGGGTGGTGTAATTAATATTATCACTAAGAAAAATTTCTCTCCAGGTTTAAAAGTAAATTTTGATAATAGTTATGGATCTTATAATACAATAGTTAATAACTTAGGAGTAGGGTATTCGTTAAATAATTTTGATGTGTTTGCATCATATAACCATAGCGAAACTAAAGGACACAGAGATTATACAAAATTTAACATGAATAGTGGTTACGGTAAGGTTTCATTTAATATATCAGAGACTTTTAATATAACATCTGATTTAAACTTAAGTAAATTTAGAACATTTGATCCAGGAACAATTTATAAGCCACTTATTAATAATTGGATGGAGATATCTCGCGGTAGCTTAGGCTTTGCACTGAATAACTCTTTTGAAAATTTTGATGGCGGATTAAAGTTTTATTACAACTGGGGGGAAAATAAGGTTTATGATGGTTGGTATTCAAAAGATAAGAATATAAATTTACTGGTATATCAAAATATTAAATTATTTTCCAACAATATTTCTACCATTGGTGTTGATTATAAACATTACGGTGGTGAAGCAGAAAACATTAAAAGCCCAACCTTCAGCAAAAACTTTATTGAAGGTAAACACTTTATTGATGAATTAGGAATATACTTATTATCTCAGCATAATTTTAGCGATAAATTATTTTTAAATGGTGGCTTGAGATATGAAAACAACAGTAAATTTGGGAATGAATTTGTTCCTCAAATAGGGATTTCTTATCATTTTGATCAAAATAATACTGTGAAAGCTATGATATCAAAAGGATTCCGTAGCCCTTCAGTTAAAGATTTGTTCCTTTTCCCAGTAAGAAACCCGGATTTGAAACCAGAAGTACTTTGGAATTATGAAATTGGCACTATAAATCAAATAACAGAAAAGTTATCACTTGAAGCATCGTTCTTTATTGCTAAAGGGAGTAATATAATTGTTCAACAGGGTGTGGCTCCAAATGCTAAGTTACAAAACGCTGGGTCATTTACACACAAAGGAATTGAACTAATGACTAAATACATTGCTTCAAATAATATGTATTTTACATTTAGTTATACTTATCTAGATCCCGAAAATCAAACAAAAAGTAACCCAAGACATAAATTTTTTGTCGAAGGGAATTATAGTATAAAGGGTTTTGATATTAATCTAAATCTAAAACAGGTATCAAAACTTTATGGTGATGATTATAAGAAATACGAACTACCTGATTATACTTTGCTCAATAGCAGGATAACATATTCTTTAATAAATAATGTTAAATTATATGCCTCTGGTGATAATTTATTTAATAAAAGTTATCAAACAATGTATGGTTACACCATGCCGGGCAGAACATATACAGTAGGTATAAATTTAGTTTATTAAAAGTGTCAAACGAGCTGTATTTACTGTTAGTTTCTGCGGCTTCTATCGGTTTTGTTCATACGCTGCTAGGGCCTGACCATTATATACCTTTTATTGCCTTAGCTAAAGCAGGTGATTGGTCAAAAAAGAAATTACTACTTGTTACTTCGTTATGCGGTGTAGGGCATGTACTGTCTTCTATTCTTTTGGGTTTATTTGGTGTATGGTTAGGCACTGCATTGTTTACTCTTGAAAATATTGAAAGCATTAGGGGTGATATTGCAGGTTGGTTTCTTATAGTATTCGGGGTTTTATACGCAATTTATGGCTTAACATTTAAAGATAAAAGAGCAACAAAAACAAAACATCACAAACAAACACATAAACATTTATTTATAAAACACAAATCACTTGAAGATATAAAAGATAATAACAACAATACAGTATGGATTTTGTTTTTGATTTTTGTTTTTGGTCCTTGTGAACCTTTAATTCCATTATTAATATATCCAGCAGCTCAAAATAGTTTGTATGGTGTATTTGTGGTTTCTTTTGTGTTTGCCTTAGTAACAATATCTACAATGTTAGTAATAGTGTTGATAGGTGTATCGGGATTGGAGTTAATACCTTTCACTAAGATGCAAAGCTATATGCATTCATTAGCAGGTTTTGTAATATTTTTGTGTGGCATAAGTGTGCAATTCTTAAATCTTTAAAACCCCATATAAAATTTGTATTGGGAACTTTTTCTAATATTATCATTGTTATATTTAATAAAATTATTTGTGAGAGATAGTATTATGAAAAAGTTTATATTTTTTTTATTCGTATTTAATGTAGTTTTCTTATATTCACAAGATAAATTTGGTGCAATTACAGGAAAAGTTGTTGATGTTTATACAAAGCAAGGCTTGCCTGGTATTAATGTAACAATTTTAGATACTCAACTTGGTGCTTCAACAGATGTAAATGGTGAATTTAGAATACTTAATGTACCTATAGGAGTGTACAGATTAAGAGCAAGTAGTATTGGTTATAATCCTGTAATTAAGACAGATATAATTGTTAAAACTGTAAAAGCTACAGTTGTAGATTTTGAACTTCAAGAAAAAACTCTTGAATTAGAAGGAATAACAGCAAGTATAGGTTATTTTCAGAAAGACCCCTATGAAATCACTTCTGTTACTAATTTAAGCTTTGAAGAAATAAGAAGAGCCCCTGGCGGTTTGGAGGACGTAGTTAGAGCTATATCGGTATTGCCAGGTGTGGCTCAAGCAGATGCAGGTAGAAATGACTTAATTGTTAGAGGTGGCGCTCCTTCAGAAAACCTTTATTTGGTTGATGGTATACCTGTACCAAACATTAATCATTTTGGAACACAGGGGGCTACTGGTGGACCATTAAGTTTCATCAATTTGGATTTTGTAAAATCGACATCTTTTTCTACTGGTGGCTTTTCATCAATGCACGGTGATAAGCTTTCTTCTGTATTAGAGATAAATTTGCGTGACGGCAGAAAAGATCGTTTTGGTGGTAAAGCAACTATATCTGCAACACAATTTGGTTTGAATGTTGAAGGACCTATTGGTGAAAAAGGAGATATAATTTTTTCTGCTAGAAGATCCTATCTTGATTTTATATTTAAAGCTGCTGGTTTTGGTTTTGTTCCAGAGTATTATGATGTATTAGCAAAAGCAAATTATAGTATTGATAGCAAAAATTCTCTCTCATATTTATTTATAAGTGCTTTTGATAATGTGAAAT
>Ga0116184_10004826_pt1 | contig 10535 bp, 9 predicted proteins | sample AD_JPNNA5_MetaG_FD_89886 | JGI IMG/M metagenome (GOLD analysis project Ga0116184, IMG submission 89886) | Active sludge microbial communities of municipal wastewater-treating anaerobic digesters from Japan - AD_JPNNA5_MetaG | ecosystem: Engineered > Bioreactor > Anaerobic > Digestate | place...
CCTTGCCAATTTGACACTTACTATCATGTACCCTGCGTTTGGCTATCCGGTCAGAATTATTTCCAATTTTTCACCAGAATTGGAGTCCATTTTGGGCGATTTTGTCAGGAAGTATGGTACTTTTGAGGCCCCAAATCTCTGGTAATATTCGAACTGGCAAATGACACTGGTGCATGATAATTAGGGGCACCTTTCTGAAAGTGGCGAAGTCAGGATGAGTCAACACAAAGACCATCAATTATCTCTCTTAAAATAACTTTAGTCTTTTCATATGAAAAGTTATCAAAGATATTTTGAATAGAATTTTCCGATAAGGATTCCCATAACCCCTGATCATTATACAGGTTCACAACATTATTTGCAAATTCTAGGGGGCTATCTGAAATCAATGCGTTCTTTTTATCAACCAAACCCATCCCTTCAGCACCAATTGGGGTGGTCACAACAGGCAAGCCATAGCTCATACTCTGATTGATTTTTCCTTTCACTCCGGCACCATATCTAATTGGCGCAATAAAAATTCTGCAATTGTTGAAAAATGGTTCTAAGTCCCGAACATGACCTGTAACAACAATATCTTTCGATCTGAACTTTGCCATTTCATTCAAAGGATCATTACCAACAATATAAAAAATCAAACCAGGCAATTTGCTCTTAATTAACGGATATATCTCCTCCAGAAACCATTGGATTGCATCAATATTGGGTAAATGTTCAAAATTACCTAAAAATAAAATATCTTTTCGTTCTGAATAAGATTTTTTACATCCTTGAATGATGTGAATATTTGAGAGGATCTTGAGATTGAGTGAAGAATCTTCCTTTTTGAGAATCTCGTATTCAGTTGGACTAACCACAAAGGTGAGATCACTCATCTTGATAAAGTATAATTCTAATTGCTTAATCTTCTCAGATTCATTGTGAATTTTTTCATTAGATTCAATTATAGCTCTTCTCGACTCTCGTAAGAACTGTAAATCTACCGTATCAAATATTATTTTTGCATTCATGCAATAATGTTTAACTAAATGAAAATATTTATTAGCGATTTCAACTCGGCTGAGCATGACTATTTCAAAAAAAATAGCGTAATTTTCAAGATATTTATCTATTGAAACGAGATAAGGAAAATATTGAACTTCGATCCCTGATTGTTGTAAATCGGCAGTATAGGGGTCATACCTTGTCGCATCGTCTCCGACAAATACTACATTATGCCCAAGTTCAACCAAAATTTTCAAAAGATTCCACATCCTGTATGAGCCTGAATCTTTGTCAAACATTGGGACATAGCGATCTATAACAAGTATGGTTTTACCTTTTCTTCGTGTTCTTGCCGAAAAAACACTCTTTAATTCATATTTTCCATGCTCAATTATAAGGATTTTATTCCATTTCTTGAAGAATTTGTCTTGATCTAATTTTTTGTTTCCCTTAATTTCTGAAATCGTATCTATTTGATTGATTTTTCCTTTGTAATGAATTACAAGTGATTGGGGTTGAAAAATAACCCTATATCCTATGTTCCTTATCGAAAAACACAAATCAGCAGCGGCATAGCTTGCAGACTTAAATGATTCATCGAATCCACCCACTTTTTGAAATATCTCTCTCTTGACAAATAATGCAGAACCCGAACAATAATCTACATCTCTCACAAAGTTATATTCCGGTTTGGCAGGATTGTCACCTCTTCCATAGTGTATTTTCGAAGCATCATCCCAGATGATACCTCCAGCATCTTGCAACTGTCTATCCTGATTTATTATCTTTACCCCAACTGCACCAACATTTGGATGCCCCATCATTTTCAGCAGAGGTTCCTTCCAATTTTCCGTAACAATCATATTGCTTTTTAAAAAGAAGATATATTCTCCTCTGCTTTCATTTGCACCAATATTACATAATTGGACATACCCTATTGTTTTATCGTTTTCAAAATAATTTAAATTTTTAATATTTTGTAACACCTTCTTAACGTTTCTGGTTGAGACATCCCCTACTACCACAACTTCATATGAACCTTTGGTTCTTAAAGAGATGGACTTTAAACATTTGAGTGTATATTCTATATTTTGAGAAACCGGAATAACTATTGAAACATCGGGATTTATCGGTGGAGGTTCTAAAAATATTTCACTGATATCTCCTATATCAAGAGATTCTTTGATGATCTTATGTAAAGTAGTTATATCATTATTGAAAAATTCTTTGCGTTTTTTTAGATATTTTTTTCTATTCTGATACTGCAAGATTAGATATGCTAAACCTTCATCAATCAGTATTTTTATACCTTTAATTACGACACTTTTATTGACTTTTGCATATGATTCAGTTAAAAAAGGCTTTCCATTTTTAAAAAATGTATCTTCAACGCTTTTTCTAAATTTTATGAATTTATCTAAGATATCCATATTATGAATCCGTATATTGATTTGCATTTTCAAATTCTTGATTAATACCTCGCACGTTTAATTCACAACCATTTTTTTGGTTAATTAATTTTTAATTTTAAGTCCCTTTCCATGAATAGTAATTATCCCAAAAATCACCGTGCCAAGAATAAGACCATAGAGTATTAAAAATAACCTATCTTTGATTAACTTCTCGAAAAATGAGGAGATAAAACCTTTTCCAGAATATGTATTGTAAGTTCTGAATGCAATATCCCCAGGATATTTTTCACCGTTAATGAATGCAGATCCCCCTATATAGGCATTATTTCGAGAAGAATAGATTGAAATTGCATTTTCGGGATATGATTCTGGTGATGAGAGAGAAAAATAATATGTTTTCATTTTTGAATCAGGAATTGGATCAAAATAAAAACTGAAATAATCATTGGTGGGAATTTCACTTGCATTAATAATGATTTCAGTAATCTCTTCAGCAGAGGATTGATCTTTTAGCCGAAAAAGAATCTTCCTGCTATTTTCTCTGTCATAGGTCACGAATAAGACATCAATACGTGTGAGATTGTTTTCCGTTGCGACGAATGACTGCCCCACCTCAATATCGCCGTATATTCCTCCAATGGGATCACTATAGTCAATTTGAGCAATCATTAGTGTAGTTTTCATTCCTTTTCCATACATATATGCAGTGAATAGCGAGGCGATAACCAGACAACATAATATGCCCACAATAAATGGTTTTAGTTCATTCCTCATTGGGAATCGCCTCTTTAAGTCTCCATAAAATCATTCCCACCATGAATATCGAGATTGCGGAAAAAATCGATCTCACGACATTTAAAAGAAATAGCCCTGGATAAAAATAGCGAATAAAGTTGATTGGTGCGGTCATGGTTTTTAGGACTTCTGGATTTATCGATGCAATCATCCAGGAAGCGAGTGCTTGTCCCCAGTAGAATGTATAGAACATAAAACAGACAATTTGGAGACAATGGAGTTCCATAATGGAATTGTCATGATAATACCCATAAAAAATACCAAGAAAGGGTATGAACCATACAAAATAATGGGGGTGGAAATATGATGTTGAATAAAAAAGGAGGAATATGATCGTAGAGTATGAACAGTATTCTATCAGCGGTTTGGTATTACATCCCTTGTAAAATATATACAGGAGTATACACACATACGCGAGGATAAATACGTACAATATCTGACCGTTCTCTTCAATGATAAAATTCATACCGGTTACGTAATCAATAAAATGACTTTTCACGAAATTAACAGACGGTGAGCTATCTGAGTACAATCGAGTTATTAGATTCAATATAATGATGGGTATCGAGGTCCATAGTGTATAGAGAATCCGGTCTTTCCAATTTTTAAAAAAGATTATGAGGAGAAGGGGAAGTAGTAAAAGTGCATAATACCTTGATACAATAGATATCCCTAATAAACAACCACTGGCAACACTGTTATTCTCTTTTATATAATAAAGACTTAAAAGGATAAAAAAAATCGGGATGACCTCAAAACGTCCAAAAACATAGACTGAAAAGATTACAATCGGATTTAACACCCAGAATATGAAAACCCGGGTCCCAATTTTCACTTCGTTTCGAAATAAATGAAGAAATAGAATGCAAATTGCAATATCAAAGAGCAAATAAGGCATCTTCAATAAAAAAATAAAAGAAAAAATATTATTGTGATCCAGAGTTCCTAACCAGAAAGAATTTGAAACGCTGGTGGAGCCTGACCAGACAAGAAAATCCTTTACTGGAACAATATGAGAAATAACCCAGAGTGCTATTGCCTGAATAGTTTCATGTGGATTGAGATATCGCAGAGATCCCTCAAATATGAGCAAATACGACCTGTGGTATGTAGAGAGAAGATCTCCATGAAATGCAAACGGCATGAATAACAATCGAGCAAGAAGGCCAACCAAAAACCATTTTATCAGGGTATTAAGAACCGAAGGGTCTTCCCTGTATGCGATTGGAATCAGTCGCAGGGCATAATCTTTCATCTTTTTTATTGCAGTATCTATTGCTATTGAAAGTGCCATTGATTAATTCCCCTAACAATCGTGATGCTCACAACCAACTCTGTCGTAAAAGACTATTATCCGCTCCAATTTTTTTCGATCTGTAAATACGCGAGAAATCAGGATAAACCTATCTTTTCGGATGAAAGAATAGCCCTGCAATGATAAAAAAAGTTCACTCAACCTTTTTTTGCATTCTTGAGAGAGAATAATCCTCCTGCTTACTCATTTTAACCTCCCTTTAGAAAGTTAGTGCCTTTGGTGGAAAATCAGATTTGAAAATCAACATGATTCTTGTTGAAATTTAAATACTTGAATTTTATGGAATGAATACGAAATCTAGATGCAAATTAAGGGGAAAATCTTTCCATTTATTGTAGCATCTTTTTTTAATTAGGGAGGTAAATCTTAGTTGCAACATGACAGTACTCATCACAGGGGGAGCTGGGTTTATTGGATCTCATTTGATCGAATATTTTTTACACCATACTGATTACGATGTAATATGTTTGGATAATTTTTGTGACTATTATAGCCCTGAACTCAAAAGGGAGAATATTGACCAATTTCTTTCGAATCCTCATTTTTCACTGGTGACAGGAGATATCCGGGATTTGAAACTTATTTCAAAAATCCTTTATGATACCGATTTCATATTCCATGAAGCTGCCCAACCGGGGGTGAGGATATCTGTTCAGGACCCTCAAAAATCGCATGATGTGAATGCTTCTGGTACATTAAATCTGCTCCGCGCCGCAATCGACACGAATGTCAAGAAGTTTATTAATGCCTCATCTTCATCTGTATACGGACATATAAGTTACCTTCCTTTTGATGAAAAGCATCCTACTCTTCCTGTCTCGCCATATGGTGTATCTAAACTTATGGCTGAACACTATTGCCGCGTATTCCATGATCTTTATGGCCTGAAAACCTGCTCCTTGCGCTATTTTACGGTTTATGGACCCAGAATGCGACCTGATCTCGCCATCCACATCTTCACCAGGAACGCTTTGAGAAATGAACCAATTACAATTTTTGGAGATGGGAAGAAAACCCGCGATTTTACATACGTTGATGATGTTGTGAACGCCAACATTCTTGCAATGGAGAGAGGAATTGGGGAATACAACATTGGTGGTGGGCACAATGTCTCAATTCAAGGTCTTGCGGAAGAGATTATTCGAATCAATGCGAGTTCTTCTTCTATCCATTATGAGAAACCTGTGAAAGGAGATGCAGAGCATACATATGCGAATACGCAGAAGGCAAAAACAGAACTCGGTTGGTCTCCCAAAGTATCACTTGAAGAAGGATTGAAGAGGTATACTGAATGGACCCGGAACTCTCCGTAATCATTCCGGTCTATAACGAGGAAAAGAATATCGTTCCACTTTATCAGGAACTCAAAGAAGTACTTCTCACCATCAACATAACACATGAACTCATCTTTATTGATGACGGATCCAACGATGCGAGTTACGCACTTTTATGTGAAATTCATCACCGTGACCCTTTGGTGAAAATTATCAAATTTCGAAGGAACTTCGGGCAGAGCGCAGCGATGAAAGCGGGATTCGAAAATGCTAAAGGACAGATCATCATCACCATGGACGCTGACCTCCAGAATGACCCCAACGACATCCCCGCTCTTCTGGCGAAAATATCAGATGAAGACTATGATGTTATTTGTGGTTGGCGACATACTCGTCATGATTCTTTCTCAAAGAGGATCAATTCGAAAATTTCCAACAAGTTTCGCACTTTCCTTACTGGTGAGAGAATACATGACTCTGGTTGTACTCTTCGTGCCTACACCCGGGATTCTGTTAAAGATATCGAGCTTTATGGGGAACTTCACAGATATATTCCAACACTCCTTTTCTGGAAAGGTTATCGGATTGGTGAGATAGAGACACACCACCGCGAGCGGAAGTATGGCAAAACCAAATACAACTGGCAGAGGCTTGCGAAGGGGTTCCTCGACCTTCTCGTTGTCACATTCTGGCAGAGATATTCCGCAAGGCCGATGCATATTTTTGGTGGCCTGGGTCTCTTGTTTGGTGGGCTAGGATTAATAATTTCTTTGTATCTGGGAATCTCCCGCTTAATCCTTGGCACTGGCCTGACCGACCGACCGCTCTTTCTGGTTGGCCTCGTTCTCCTGATTGTTGGTGTCCAGTTTATCGGTCTTGGAATTATCGCCGATATTCTCCTTAAGATCTATCACGGGCAGAAAGAAAAGAAGACATATCTCATTGAAAAGGTTGTTGAATGAGGGTTCTCATGCTCAACTATGAATACCCCCCACTTGGAGGGGGGGCGGGAAACGCCACCTACTACATCCTGCGCGAGTTCGGAAAACGGGACGACCTCACGGTTGATCTCGTTACCTCATCGGCAACTGGCAGGTTTGAAGAGGAACATCCTGCCGATAATATCACTATCTACAAACTACCTATACGGAAAAAGAGTGTTCATTACTGGAAATTTCATGAGATATTGTCATATTCAATAAAAGCATTTTTTTATATTTTAAAAAAAGGAACCAGGCAGTACGATCTCATACATGCATTCTTTGGTATTCCCTGTGGAGGAATTGCATGGTTCCATAGGAAAAAGCTTCCATATATTGTTTCTTTGCGAGGTTCCGATGTCCCTGGATTTAACGAGCGGTTTACCCTCCCATATACTGTTCTCACACCAATAATACGAAAAATTTGGCGTGATGCTGCAGCAGTCATCGCAAATAGTGCAGGACTCTGTGCTCTTGCTCATGATACCGACTCAAATCTGTCAATTCGAATTATCTCTAACGGGATTGACACGAGAGAATTCACTATTGAAAGATCACATGCTGAAAAAAGGTTTGTCGTTTTATCTGTTGCCAGATTAATCAGGAGAAAAGGGATCGATGACTTAATCAAAGCAATCCCCGAAATAGTGCAGCAGTGTCCGGATTTACTGGTCAGTATTATAGGAGAGGGGAATATGGAAGTCGAACTCCGCAACCTGGCAAAGGATCTCGGTATTGGGCATCATGTAAAGTTCCTTGGGTATATCCCCCATGCAGAGCTTCCCTGTTATTATTCTACCAGTAACCTGTTCGTCCTACCATCCTGGTTTGAAGGCATGTCAAATACAATTCTGGAAGCAATGGCAGCAGGACTCCCGATCATTACTACTAATACTGGAGGTACCAAGGAATTGATATCAGGGAATGGACAGATAGTGCCACCCGGCCGACCTGATTTGATTGCGATGGCTATAAGGCAGTATATTCATGATTCTTCACTTCGGCAGGAGCATGGATTACGTTCTCGTGCACTTGCAGAATCGATGGATTGGACACGGATTGCAGAAAAATATGCTGAACTCTATTTGGAGTTGATTTGACCCTTAATTGGAGAAAACCAATCATACTGGCTGCACTCCACTTGAGTGGTAGCAAGATTCCCCTCATCCTTAAAGAAATCGATCGGGTATCACTGATGTCGCGTGAGGAGATTATAAAATATCAGGAAGAAATGTTGAAATTATTACTATTACATGCTTATCAGAAAGTCCCGTATTATCATAGAATTTTACCTGAATCAGGAGTAATTTCAGACGGGGATATCCATCTCGAAAATTTTTCCAAAATTCCGCTTCTCACTAAAGATATTATACGAAAAGAGGGGAAGAATCTCTACTCCTCTGATTATCTACACAGAAAACCGTATGAAAATACATCCGGTGGTTCAACTGGGGAACCGGTAAGATTCATTCAGGATAAGGAATATGATGAGTGGAATATTGCAACCAAGATACATTTTAATCGGGTGCTTGGAAAACAGATTGGAGATCGAGAGATAAAATTCTGGGGTTCTGAGCGTGATATAATAGAAGGTACAATAGGAATTAAGAATATTTTTTATAATTACCTCTATAATCGGTATTCTATCAATAGTTTACTGCTGAGCCAAGAAAATCTTGAAAAAATAGTAAAAAAATGGGAGGAAATTCGACCGTATATTGTGTGGAGCTATCTCAGTTCGGCGATTGAGCTTGCACAATTTATTAAAAAAAATAATATTGTGTTAAAGCATCCTCCAAAAGGTATTATTGTGACTGCAGCGGTTCTTTTTGAACCTGTTCGACAATATCTTGAAGATATTTTAAAAACTCGAATTTACAATCAATATGGATCCCGGGAAGTTGGCGTTATTGCCTCAGAGTGTCTTAAACAAGAAGGTTTGCATATTTTTGATTTTTTCCAATATGTAGAATTAATTAAAGGTGATCATACAGGAAATGGAGAGATTATCATCACTAACTTACGCAATTACAGTATGCCACTTATCAGATACCAAATAGGAGATACGGCAACAAGAAAAACAATTGCGTGTTCCTGTGGGATGAAATCCCATATGCTTTCAAATGTTACAGGGAGAACAACAGATCATTTTATTCTGAAGGACGGAACTAGGATTGGGGGGGCATACTTTTCGCGTTTGTTTTTATTTAAGCCGTGGATTAAAAAATATCAGGTAATTCAAAGGGATTACCAATCTGTTGTGTGCAGGATTGTTCCTGACGGAGAAATCGATCACGAAGGATTGAAAGTAATTGAGCAGAAAATTCAAATTGTTATGGGTGATACGTGTAAAGTTGTTTTTGATATTGTAAATGACATTGAATCCTTAAAAAGTGGGAAATACAGATATGTAATATGCGAAATAACTAAAAAAGATCATTTATGAATTATTATAAATTATGCGGTGAACAGATTCCGCTTAATACGAGTATTGACTTTGAATTATTCAATTCAACTTCTTATTCAGGATGTGAAGATTGAATAAAACGCCCCGTGTATTACATATTATCGACCATATGGGGCTCGGAGGAGCTCAAAGAGTGTTGGAGGGTTTAATATCCCATTCCAAGAATGAGGGATGGTTCTTTTATTCATTAAAAAAATGCCCGCAAACACATAACAACCTGTTTTACAGGAATTCCTATTGGAAATATGATTTTTTCTCTCTTTTTGAACTAAAAAATCTCATTCAAAACAACGATATAAGGATATTGCATTGTCATCTCAAGAAAGCTTTTATATTCGGTTATTTATTAAAAATACTCTGTTTTCCTGACATTATTTTGATATTCCATGAACATGGAAAAATTGAGGGTTATCTCAATATATGGTTCCATAACTTCGTCTGGAAAAGAGTGGACCTATTTATTGCAGTATCAGAAGCAACCCGAGGAAGAATGATGAAAAACACGAACATCCCAGAAAATCGTATTAAGATCCTTTTTAATTATGTGAATTTAGATCGATTTAATCCTATAAATATTAAAAAATTTGATAGAGTATCCGAAAAAAAACGATTTGAAATTGAAAATGCCGATTTCGTAGTTGGATTTACAGGAAGAATTGTCAAGGGGAAGGGATGGCGGGAATTACTGTTGGCTTTTCAATCATTAAAGAGCAAGAATATTCAATTGCTCATTGCGGGAACCGGACCGGAAAAACACCATTTATTGGATTCGGTAAGAAAAATGAATCTTAAACCTCAAGTGAAATATATAGGTTATGTTGATGATATTTTGCAATTCTATTGTTGTATTGATGCTTTTATAATGCCTTCTCACTGGGAAGGATTACCTATGGCAGCTTTAGAAGCTCAGGCGTGTGGAATTCCAGTTCTCGCCAGCAACGTTGAAGGATTGAATGAAATAATAAAGGACATGGAGACAGGGATTTTGTTTGAAAAAGGTTCTTTTCAGGATATTGTTGAAAATATTGAATTAATATTTAATGATGAAAAATTAAAAGACCGAATTATAGCAAAAGGTATTCAAAATGCTGAAAAATTTTCTATTATTGAATATTTAAAAAATTTAAGAAATCTTTATTACGAACTTTGCAAAAATTGCTGATATGGATTGAGTATTTTTACTTATAGCCCCCTTACAGAATCAAACTCAAAATAACGCAAAGTTATCTCTCAATTGACATTTGGGCACATATTTTACAATCCCGGATAAAAGTACACTTGGAAAAACTTCAAAATACAAAAATAACC
>Ga0116184_10004834_pt1 | contig 10525 bp, 9 predicted proteins | sample AD_JPNNA5_MetaG_FD_89886 | JGI IMG/M metagenome (GOLD analysis project Ga0116184, IMG submission 89886) | Active sludge microbial communities of municipal wastewater-treating anaerobic digesters from Japan - AD_JPNNA5_MetaG | ecosystem: Engineered > Bioreactor > Anaerobic > Digestate | place...
CCGTCAATAAGCCGTTCACTATGCCGATGCTCATAAACGCCGTCCTGAAGGACCGCAAGAAGGTCGCTGCGTATTTCTTCAAGGAGGATTGGATGGCAGTCGAGCATTTACAGCATCTTGAGGAGATCAACGGGGACCTTGAAAGGTGGGTGCGCGAATGAAGCGGTTGTCGGTAATCGTTCCTGTGTACAACGAGAAGAAGACCATCCAGGAGATCATCCGCAGGATCGATCATGTCGATGTCGGCATGGAAAAGGAGATCATCATTGTCGACGGTTGCTCGACGGACGGCACGCGCGAGATCCTCGATAAGCTCAAGCGCAAGGATATCAAGGTCATCATCGAGAAGAAACGCAGGGGAAAGGGCGCTGCGATCCGCACGGGTTTTAAGGAAGCAACCGGCGATATCCTGCTTATCCAGGACGCAGACCTCGAGGTTCATCCCGCGGAGTATCCCTATCTGCTCAGCCCTATCCTGAACGGCGGCAAACGCGTCGTATTCGGCTCACGATTCCTCAAGGGACGCGGTCTGACCCCCCGGGGCAGTTATATCGGCAATAAATTGATCACGATGGCCATGAACGTCCTTTTTTTCGTCAATCTGACCGATATCGCGACGTGTCACAAGGTTTTTACCCGGGACGTCGTCAAACGTATGAATCTGCGATCGAACGGGTTCGAGATCGAAGCGGAGATCACCGCGCGTATCATCAAGAACGGGGAGAGGATATACGAAGTCCCGATCGATTATATGCCGCGCACGCATCAGGAAGGCAAGAAACTGCATTGGCGCATCGGATTCAAGGTACTTATGTCGATCATCAAATTCAGGTTCACCCGATAGTGATGATGAATAACGTATTGACAGTCGATCTTGAGGATATGTCGCATTCCCGGTATGAGAACGCCTCGCAGGCGAAAGACGATATCGACGGTCCGTTCCTCGATTATTCGACGAATCAATTGCTCGATGTGCTTGACCGGTATAGCGCGAAAGCGACGTTCTTCACTCTCGGCGTGATCGCGAAAAAGATGCCCTCGCTCGTAAAGCGCATCCATGACCGCGGCCACGAGATCGCAAGCCACGGGTTCTATCATAAACCGGTGTATGCTCTCACGCCGGAAGATTTCAGGCATGACCTCGTTGATTCGCTTACCGCTCTTCAGGACGCTACGGGCCAGAAGGTGTACGGTTTTCGCGCTCCGTATTGGTCGGTGACGAACAGGTCGCTATGGGCGCTTGATATCATCGGTGAATGCGGTCTTGCGTATGATTCGAGCATATCCCCGGTAATGAGCTTTCTGTACGGAATCAAGGGCGCGCCGCGCTTTATGTATAAGCATTCGAAGGGGTTTTGGGAGATCCCGCCTACTACATGCGCGGTTCTTGGGAAACTGGTCATTGTCGGCGGAGGGTTTTACCTCCGGGCTCTGCCGTACTGGTTTACGCGTCAAGTTATCAGGTCGCTGAATAAAGACCGCCGGTTTGGGCTCGTATACCTTCATCCGCATGAATTGGTCAATCAGCGCAGCGCAGATGTGTTGTCGGTGGGCGAGTATGTAATTTTGAATTTCAATAAGGGCAGCTTTCGGCGCAAGTTTACCGGTTTACTTGGTGAGTTCACATTTCTTCCGATTAAAAAAATGCTGGATGTATCATGATGATCGAGACGGCACACCATGCGGTATCTGATGGGCAATGGGATGAATATATCGAACGGCATCCGGACGCTACGTTGTATCATGCAAGCGCCTGGAAACGTATTGCCCGTGATAGCTACGGCATAGAAGATGTATCGTTGACTGCGTTGGACAACGGCAGGATCGTCGGGATTCTTCCGTTATTCAAGGCGCGGCAAATTTCCGGAGGCTCGTATGTCACATCCGGTATTTTTGGCGCGTATAACGGGGTTCTCTCCGAGCGTGACGATGTTAGATCGATATTGAACGAGCGCGCCGTGTCTATGTGCGCCGGCGATGCACGGTGTTTTCTTGTCATTAAGGATACTACCCATTATCCAGCGCCGGGTTTTGCCGTGTCTCAAGAATATGTGACGTTTACGCTGGCATTGAATCGAATCAGCGATCAGGTATGGGCGAAGATTAAGGATAAAACGAGGAATCAGGTTCGCAAAGCCGAGAAATCTGGGTGCGTGGTCATCCGCGATAATACGGGAATCGATGAATTTGCTCGGGTGTACGCGCGTAATATGCGTGATATGGGAACGCCATTTCTCGGATGGAAGTTTCTCCATTGTGTTTTGAAGCATTTCGGCGCTAAGGCGAATGTTTTCTGTATCCGCCGCGGGGTGAAGACGATTGCCGGGGGCATAATGCTTCGGTTCAAAGAGTGCGCGTATATGCCGTTTGCATCGTCCCTGCGTCGCTATAATGAGTATTGCCCTAATAATCTATTGTACTGGGAAGCGATCAAATTTGCCTGCGCTCAGGGGTGTGAACAATTCGATTTTGGCAGGTCGACCGTTAATACCGGCACGTACAATTTCAAGAAACAGTGGGGAGCGCAGCCAAGGCAGTTGTATTACCGGTACTATCCCGCGGTTGCCGGCACCCGGACGTTCAATCCGAATGATAAGAAGTACAGCATGATGATCAATTGCTGGCGGCTTATTCCGGTTCGCCTTGCTAGTTGCGTCGGTCCTGCAATTGTCAGACATTTCGTATAGGTGCGTATGATAGGTATTGTGCCTGCATTAGGAACGCCGTATCGGGTGCGTGATGTCATAGCGGGGAGTATGCGTTTGCTGTCGCCGCGGCATGCGCTGGAGTCTGAAGCACACAGCGGTATGCGCAGCGCCGCCGGTGTAGACAACGTGTATTTTTTTAATTCCGGGTCGTCGGGTTTCGAAGCGATCCTTGCATGTCTGCGGCGTTTTGATGCGCGCGATGAGGTCATTATTCCGTCCTATACGTGCAGGACCGTCGGTCGCACGGTCAGAAAGGCAGGGCTTGTTCCCAGGATTGCGGATGTTTCATTGCGCAATTTCAGTTTGGATCCTGTTCAGGTAGAACAATGTTTGTCGGGTCGTACGCTTGCGATCATTGCTACGCATCTGTTTGGATCGCCATGCGATATCAGCAGGATCGTCACGCTCGCTCGCGCGCGTAATGTTCACGTTATTGAGGATGTTGCGCAGGGCATGGGGGCATCGGTTGACGGCCGGAAGGTAGGAACGTTCGGTGATTTCTCGTTTTACAGTTTTGGCAAGGGGAAGAATTTGTCAATAGTATCCGGCGGTGCTGTGGCAGTTAACAATCCCAGGTTCCGCGCGGAGTTTGAACGATTGTACGCGGGGGTGTCATATCCGGGTTTTTTCGATCAAGTGCTGCGTTGTGTTCTCGCGTTACTTTACCCGATAGGGTTGCGGCCATGCCTATATTATTTTATCTATACAATGCACCTTGATGGCGCTGTGGCGCGCACGCCGGATATGCAGTGTATGGCGCTGGGAAAATTCCAGATGTCGTTATTTTTGCGGGTCGTTACTATGTACGACAAGCTTGTATTGTGTCGCATATCCAATGCCGAACGGTTATTCCATATCGTTCAAAAATGCAGGCATTTTTCGTGCATCGTGCCGCTTGAACGTTCGCGACCGGTATATCCGAGCTTCCCTGTGCTGGCTCCGGATATGCGAACGCGGGATCTCGTATGCGCGCGGCTCAGAGCCGCGGGGATTGCGGCGTCATCATTATTCAAAAAAGCGCCTGACGAGACCCATGTCAGCGAGCACGGTGATGAGTTGTACAGACGCTTGTTTGTATTGCCGACCATTCCATTTTTGAACGATACTCATTTCATGACTATCCAATCAGTACTCAGTGAGTTCGATACGCGAGGTGCATAGACTATGGTAGCGCAATCGATCATCTTTTGCATTGCTTTGTTTGCCAGGCTCATAAGCGCGTTTGTCTGGCGTGTTACGCCCGCGGCCGATGCCCTCGTATATCGGGATCTTGCTATGAGTATAGCGTCGAACGGCGTAGTAAGTATTCCTGCTTTTATGTCATTCCCGACCTCGGATCACCCTGTATATCCATTTTTCCTGAGCGTGTTCTATGCTGTTTTCAACGGGTCACATGATGCTGTTTTGTTTGCCCAGGCTGTTCTTGGAGGATTTGTGTGCCTCCTGATCTTTAAGACCGCAGCGGAATTCTTTAATCCAAAGGTCGCCGTGATCGCTGCCGCGATAGCAGCTGTGTATCCTGTTTTTGTCAGAGTTCCGGCCTTTTTGCTGACGGAGAATCTTTTTATGCTGCTGTTCCTGGGTTCTGTCCTGATGCTAGCCCGGTTTATGCGAACAGAACGGTTCCACTATCTTGTTATTTCAGCGATATGTATGGGCGCGTCGATCCTGACCCGATCGGTTGTTCTGTTGTTCATACCGTTTGCTGCAATTGTTGTGTATTGGATCTTCGTTCGGTCGCGCGGACTGCGCACTGCGGTCGTATATTCCGGCTTGTATATTACCTTATGCGTCGTGTGTATTCTCCCATGGTCGGTGAGAAATTATATTGTATCAGGAGGCAGCATCATCCCTGTGACTGACCGGGGGGAATGGGGGATATACCTGTCTTTTTGTCCGTATCAGGGCAAGATCTTCGGCATTCGTTCGTCTGACGATCCTGTAATACGGGAGGCGATGACAATTTCCTCGTATGATCACAGGAAAAAATTCCTTGTTGATGCAACGTGTAATTTTGTCCGCTCCAATCCCTGGCAGGTGCTCAAGATCGAGATGCTCAAGATTCTTTATCTGTGGTCTCCGTTTGATTGGGAAATCCTTGGTAACGGCCAGGGGCGATACAATTTCGGGTACATGTTTATTATACCGTTTTGCTTTGCCGGCCTTTATTATATGGTGAGGAACTGGATCAGCATCTATGCGCTTTTTTTTCTGCCAATCGTGTATTTTCAGTTGTTGCACGTGATATATTTTGCGCTCCCGCGATTCCGAATGCCCTTTGAGCCATTTCTCATTATCGCCGGCTCATACGCGATTCGCTCATTGTATGAGAAGTCGCGCAATAAACAAATATTTCTTATTGCGTTGGGAATCTACGCCGCAGCGCAGGTGTCATTGTTTATATTTTCATCCGAGGTTAAGATCTTTTTTCGTGTTCTCTGCCAGGCACTGCACGTTTGGTAGATATACTTCGTAAGGAGCGAATATGCAAAAGCGGATCAAACTGATTAAGTATGGCGACGTTATGGATTATACGCTGCGGTCCATTTCGGGTCCGTTGGCGTACGCGTTTCAGCGCGTCGGTATTTCTCCGAATACTGTTACCCTGGTGCGTTCCTGTCTTATGCTCGTTGTTATGTGTCTGTTCGCCCAGGGGAGGGTAATGACGATTGTATGGGGCGGAATCCTTTTGCAGGTCTGTGATATTCTCGATTACGTGGACGGCGATCTGGCGCGTTTGATAGATAGACCGTCGAAGCTCGGAGAATGGATGGAATATGTGGAGAATAATTTCCAGGGAACAACCGGGTCTCTCCTAGGTTTTTCGCTTATACTCGGTATCTTTAATGCGACGCTTAATGTTCAGCTCTGGGTTTTGCTTTTTTTTCTTGTTTTTGGCGTTCATATGAAGAAATCGCTCATTGTAACCTCCGTTAAGTCCGATCATTGGGTTTTTAATATTCTCGAGCGTAGTTCGTTCGATCAATTCCAGAATACGATGGAAACGAGCCTGGTATACCGCATCGGAAGGTTGTTTGTGTGGATATCGACGCGTGATATCAATCTGATTTTTCTTGCTTCCGTCTTTCTGCCGCTATCGTTTGCATCTCACGGATTCCTGTTACTCAATAGCACATTGCTGCTTATTGCAATTGCTCATAATGCGACATGGCTGGGCATAGCGTTCTTCCAGCTTCGCCATCTGTGCCTGTCGAGCGGAAAGGCGCATTGACGTGGCCGAGCATATCGAATACACGAATTGTCTTCTGTGCGGTTCGAAAGGAAATAATAAGATCGGGGATTTCAATTTTTGCGGTTCGGTTCTCGCGCTCGTTGAATGCGAGCGCTGCGCGTTCGCCTTTGTCAGCCCGCGACTGAGCGCACAAGGGATGAACCGTTTTTTTCAGACGTATACACATTTAACGAATGACAAAATCGAGTTTTATCGTATTAATAAACTTAATAATGTCCGTTTTGATTTACGGCTTTTGAATCGTGCTTTATCCCCGGGTCGATTGCTCGATCTTGGGTTTGGATACGGGTTGTTCATGCAGCATGCGCTAAAGTCGGGATGGAATGCGATCGGCCTCGAGATAAGCACCGGTGCGTGCCGATATGCGCGCGCTGCATTGGGCTTGCGCGTCGTTAATGCCGATTTCTCGCGCATCCCTTTCAGGAAAGCGGCGTTCGATGCTGTAACATTGTTCGATTCGCTGTATTATAACCATGATCCGATCACGTTGCTGCGGCAGATCAACCAGACATTAAAGCCCGGCGGGGTGATTATTCTGCGCGTGCATAATAGAATCGGTGCTATTAAATGGGTGCATGGTATTAATCGTAATCTTGATTCCAATCCTTTTTTTATCAAGGACCATATTTATCAGTTCTCAAGCCGCACGATAAGCGCATTGCTTGAGAAATGCGGATATAAAGTGTCGGGGATTTATAATTCACGTATTCCTTATTTTAAGGGTCAGATTGCCTCTTATATCATATGGAACGGTTTGTTGTGTTTGTTTGATCTCGTCCGGTTTGTTTCTGGGGGGCTGATTGTCCTGGGTCCTTCGATAACGATTATCGCTACGAAAATGGATGGAGCCGCAGTCGATGAATAATTTGTCCAGACGCAGCAATGATATCGCATTGCTATTATGTGTGGCATTGCTATTTGCTATGGTTTCTCCGGGAGGTATGTTCATCGTTGCGATTGTCGGATTATCCTTCGCCCGGCTCTTGCACGCGAGATCCTCGGATACGATATTCTTGAGGAACCTGTTTCTCGCTTCGTTCACGATACGGGCAGTGCTTTTGGTTCTTATCAGTGTTGTGCTTATTATAGCCGGGCGTATTCTTACGTATCCGGATTATCCCGGATGGGCGCCTAATCTTATCGGTGACGCGTCATATTATACCCTTCGCGCCTACTGGATGTCCCTCGATTGGCGGGGATTCGATCTTTCAGATAAAGTGTTGCTCTCAACGTATAACCCGATCTACGGCTGGAACGGATACACATTCATGATAGCGTTTTTTCATTATATATTCGGTTTTAGTCCTGTTATGTCGGTAATGTTCAATTGTCTGCTCGGCTCGTGTAACGGGATCCTGATCTTTTTTATTGCACGCGAATATTTAAGCGGTGGCGTGGCGAAGATTGCTGCTGTCCTGGTTTCGTTTCTGCCGTCCCTGGTGCTGTGGTCGATCACGAATTTGAAAGATACTGTTTTGATCACGGTAACGCTTTTTATAGTCCTGGTATTTATCAGATTACAGCGAAGTGCGATGGGACACCGGTTTGTGCTGATTCTTCTGCTTATCGCAGCTTTAGTGCTTCAATCGGCGGTAAGAAAATACAGCGGTTTACTGACCGGATCCGCCTTGCTGCTCAGTCTCATGTTCCTTGTTCGTACAAGGAGAGCGCGGCTCGTTTTGATATTTGTTCTTTTGATTGTTGGTATTACGGTAACGGTAACTCCGGGCCTCGCTAACAAAATCAACGAACGTGTTCATATGTCTGTGTACCGGCTGTTATCCATTCATCAGGCTACCGTTCCCATGCCTGGCTCCAGTTATAAGATCCTGGACGATAAATATTATAAGCATAATCCCGAGTTCAAGGTCGATTACACGCCTGATGTGTATTATTATCAATATCCTACATGGCAACTGAGCTATCTTGATTATGCGGGTATTTATTGCCGCGCAATGGTGCATTTTCTCTTTGAACCATTTCCCTGGGCGGCAAATAGTTCCTTGAAATTACTTTCATTGATCCAAATGGGATTATGGTATTGTATACTTGCCTGTGCGGCGTTCGGTGCGGTCGTGCTCAGCAGGCACGCATTTCGCGAATATGCATGTTTGTACGTTTTTTTTCTCATCATGAGCTTCTTTATTGCCATGACCCAGGGCAATGTCGGCACGCTATTCAGGGTCAGGGATATAGTCACGCCGATCATCCTGTTGTGGGCGTCAGTCGGTATAGCAGGGATCTTAAAAATCGACATTATCAAAAAGGACCGCACGTATGCACCGTCGCGTTAACGTGATCATCTGTTCATTGTGTTATACGGCACTCGCGTATGTAATTGTATTCAATAACGCATTAAACCGTTTTTTTACGGTTCCGTTACCGATCGGGTTAAACGCAGGGTTTCCCGTGCCTGTTTTGTTCTGGCTTTCAACGGTGGCATACTGGCGTATCGTTCGTATCAGGACATCAATTCAGGCTACCGGCAGGGTTCTTGTTCTTGGCGTAGCGCTTCATTTGTGTCTATCGCTCGTAAAGTTGATGTCCGGTATTCTCCATGGAACAGTTGAGTTTGCGTCGCCGGTGTACCAGGCGTACTGTTACGCGTTCATTATCCTTATGTTTTCTGTGTGGGCAGCTTTCTCTGCGTCGAAAATCGCTGCGTGGCGGTCCATGAGCGGGGATACGGTGTTTTATATTCCTGTGGCGCTGTCGTTTATCGTTATGCTCGGTATATGTTTTCTCAATGGCGCCGCTGTCCTGGCATTGTGCCTTCTGGGTATTGCGGGTTTTGTCTGGCGCATGCGGCAAAGCAACTCAATGATCGGCGCTATCCGCCGCCACGGCGGCATGGTACGCCGGCTTTTCTCGAACGAAAAGACCGTTGTTTTCTCTATCGCAGTAAGCGCGATTGCCGTGCGGCTGGTTTATTTGAGGAATATCATGCGCAATCCGGATTATTTTAATACGGGGTCGGATGCTCCGATCTACGATGGCCTTGCGCGTTCATTCGTTGCGGGGGAGAGAGTGACTGAACCGTTGGTTACCGGATATTGGATGTTCCTCGCCATGGTGTATAAATTCATTTCTACGGATTATGTTGTCGTCGGACTGGTCCAGATCGCTTTATCGTCGCTGGCGTGCGTATTCGTATATTTCAGCGCCCGCTATATTTTCAACGCCTCGGTCGCGCGCATATGCGCGGTGTTGTCCGTGATGAGTTTTACATCTATTTTTTCATCGGTTGCCATCGGCCATCAGGTGCTCGATACGTTCTATTCGACGCTGGTTCTGCTGCTTATTGCCTGGTATGCCCATGCGCGATCCAACGGCGGCTTCCGCGCGCGCTCGATACTTCTGTGCGCCGGACTCGTTTCCGGCGTGTCGATAGCTACCAGGGAAATAAATATGTTTTATCCGGTTTTTGCCGCTGGATGGATCTTCCTGTACTTTGCGCGAAAGATCGGCGCCAAAAAAGCGTTATGTGACGCGTGCGTGCTGATTTTATTTACGGGCGTTGCGCTGTTCCCGTTCGCCTACCGCAACGTCCGGAATCTTGGCGTTGCCTATCCGGTAACGCAGACAAAGGGTGCTGATTACAGCGTTATCGAACATTGCCTAGTCGGAGAGAATCCCGCATTGGCTAAGCTGGGGCTGGACCTTTCCGATCCCGGCAGGGTTGCGGCTGCGTTTACGCGCCATCCGGTAGCCGTTTCCGGTGTTTTCATGAGGAATTTTTACGATAAGTTCAAGATCCTGTATTTCAGCCAGGATTACGGCGGATTCGATATGCTGTTCCTGACGCGAACGAGCGACTACTATTACGCGTGCTGGTTTTACGCGTATGTGCTGACTGCTGCCGGCATTATTGCGGCGTGTGTCCGGTTTGGCTGGGGCATGCACCTGTTGGTATTGCTGTTCATCCTTAACCGTACCCTGGTCCATATTGTAACCGAATCTCAGTACCGCCACCGCGCTCCGATCGATCCGTTTTTGATCCTGTACTGCGCGTACGGGCTGTATTGTCTTGTTACATCCGCGAAAGGGAAGGAATAATGCAGATACGGACCGTATGCAATATCTGCGGCAATACACGGTTCAGGCGGGTCTTCAGGCTTGACGGGTTCGATGTCGTCTGCTGCCGTTCGTGCAACACGTATTTTCGCAACGTCGTATTCGATAAAGCGGAAAGCAAAGAATTGTACGGCAAGGATTATTTTTGCGACCTGCAAAAAGATTATTTTTTCTCCGGCAAGGAACTGCGTGAAAAAGCATGCGCGGGTAAGATCGCAGTGCTTGATTCATTGCGGCCCGCAAAAGGCAAGCTGCTTGATATCGGCTGCGGTACGGGGTATTTTCTGGATGCCGCGCAACGCTCGGGCTGGGATATCGAAGGCGTCGAGATTTCCCAATTCGCGGCAGATTACGCGCGCACGCGCCTGAATGCGCCGGTACAGGCTGCAGATTTTCTCGACAGTATTGTGGAGCCTGAATCGTTCGACGTCATTACCATGTGGGATATGATCGATCACAGCGAGTATCCCGCAGATGTCCTGAAAAAAGC
>Ga0116184_10004837_pt1 | contig 10516 bp, 10 predicted proteins | sample AD_JPNNA5_MetaG_FD_89886 | JGI IMG/M metagenome (GOLD analysis project Ga0116184, IMG submission 89886) | Active sludge microbial communities of municipal wastewater-treating anaerobic digesters from Japan - AD_JPNNA5_MetaG | ecosystem: Engineered > Bioreactor > Anaerobic > Digestate | place...
CGGCGTGGAGGTGTCGTTTGCAAAGATGAAGCCGAACCTGGACAACTACTACCTCATCATCATTGATTCCATTTACTACTAGAAATCTGCTAGAATGAAACCGCAAAGGCCCGGGCGGTACATGCCGCCCGGGTGCGCATATCAATGCTCACTGTTCGCGGCCTGAAGAAACGCTTCGGCAACACCGACGCCCTGAGATCCGTGGACCTCCATGTGGAAGAGGGCGAGATCCACGGCCTCGTGGGGCTGAACGGGTCCGGCAAGACAACCCTGCTCAACGTCCTGTTCGGCAGCGCCGTCATCAGCGCCACCGGAGGCTACGGAGGCGAGGTGCTCCTGAACGAGAGGCCTGTTTACCTTTCGAGTCCGGCCAGGGCTATCGGGTGCGGCATCGGCATGGTTCACCAGGAGTTCGCCCTCATCCCGTCCATGACCGTTACCGAGAACGTCACCATCCGCCGGGAGCGGGTCTTCGCGCCCACAGCCATCTTGGGCCGCGACCTCGCCCTTATGAACGCCCCGGCGAACAGGCGCCGGGCATCATCCGTACTGGAGCGCCTCGGCGTGCGCCTCGATCCGTCCCTACGGGTCATGGACCTCACCGTGAACATGAGGCAGTTCGTGGAAATTGCCCGTGAGATCGACCGGGACGACCTCAGGGTGCTGCTCCTGGACGAACCCACATCTGCGCTCAATTACGGTGAGGTGCAGGCGCTCTTTGCCTCGCTGCGCTCCCTGGCATCCCGGGGAGTTTCCCTCATCTTCGTGTCCCACCGCCTGGAGGAGATCACCACGTTGTGCCATGCCGTCACTGTGCTGCGGGACGGCGAGGTGGCCGGTTGTTTCACCGGGCCCGCATACGACGTGGACGCACTGGCCGAGTGCATGATCGGCCATCACGTGACCAGAGCGCAGAGACAGGGCGCCTCCCGGAAAGGCTCCGAGGCCCTGCGGCTGGAGGGTTTCTCCGTAGATATGCCGGGGGAGCGGATCAACGGCATCGACCTTACGGTGAGCCGCGGAGAGATCCTTGGCCTCGCCGGACCGTCAGGCCACGGCAGGCCGGCCTTCGGATACGGAATCATGGGCATGTATCCCACCAGCGGAAGGGTGTTCGTGGATAGAGATCATATCGCGCCGCTCAACGCCCTGGCTATGATATCCCGGGGCCTGTTCTTTATCCCCGAGGACAGGCGCGCCGCAGGTCTGCTGACAGACCATTCGATCATGGAGAACATAGTGTTCGCTGCCATGCAGTGCAAGGGGGCGTTCCTGAACACATTTCCCTTCCGGCCGCTGGCCCTGGAAGACAGGAGGCACGCGCACAGATTTGCCGAGGAATGCGTCGAGCGCTTCGGCATCAGGTGCACTGGCGTGCACCAGAAGGTGAGCGAGCTCAGCGGAGGCAACCAGCAGAAGGTATGCATCGCCCGGGCTCTTGCCATGAACCCCGGGATCCTCATGGTATCAGAACCCACCCGGGGCGTGGATATTGCGGCAAAAGAGACTATACTGCACATCTTCCTGGATCTCCATCGGGGCGCCGGAACGACACTGGTGATCTCCTCCAGCGAGCTCGACGAGCTCATGCGCATGTGCGACCGCATCGCCGTGATCCATGAAGGCAGGATCTTCGACGTGCTTGACGCAGAGGCCACGGAGACGGAATTCGCCCTTGCCTTCTCCGGCGAGAGGAGGGTCCACGGGTGAGATCGCGCCTGCACCTGCAGATCCCCCAGGTCTTCATCCTCGTCATGCTCGTGGTCCTCCTGGCTGGTGCCTTTCATGCCGGGATACCCCTGGGAGGCATCATGGGCGATGCGCTGGTGAGGCTCGTGATGAACGGTGTCCTAGTCATGTCCATGATCCCCATGCTGAATGCGGGCCTCGGGGTGAACTTTGGTCTGCCCGTGGGGATCTGCGCCGGCCTCCTGGGCATGTGCCTCGCCGTGAATTTCCGCCTGACCGGTCTGGCAGGTCTCTTCGGGGCCATGCTCATTTCAATTCCTATAGGGGCTGTGCTTGGCTACCTCTATGGGAGACTCCTGAACCGGGTGAAGGGCAGGGAGGAGATCGCCGGCACCTTTGTGGGCTTCTCCTTCATTTCCATCATGAACTTCTTCTGGGCCGTGGCGCCCTTCACGAACCCTACCATGCTCTGGCCCATCGGCGGGCAGGGCCTGCGGCCGGTCATCGGTCTCCAGGGGTACTTCGCCAAGGTGCTGAACCATTCATGGTCGTTCAGACTGGGGGATCTCACCGTTCCTTTCGGCATGCTCGTTTTCTTCGCCTGCCTGGCTGTGCTGCTGCACCTCTTTTTCCATACCAGGGCCGGAACCGCCATGGTGGCCACCGGAGAGAACGAGGTCTTCGCTGGTCTGTCAGGGGTGGATGTAAAGGCAATCAGAACACTGGCGGTCATCCTCTCCACTGTGCTCGCAGCATGGGGCATATGCGTGTACGCCCAGAGCTACGGTTTCCTCGAGCTGTATTCGGCGCCACTCATGATGGCCTTTCCCGCCGCATCGGCAATCTTCCTGGGTGGCAGCCTGGGACACAGGACCGCGGTGATCCAGGCAGTCATCGGAACCTTCCTGTTCCAGACCACCTACGTGATCTCCGGACCCATCGCGAACGCCCTGCTGGTGCCCGAGGTGGCCGAGATCTTCCGCATGATCCTCACCAACGGAGTAATCCTCTACGCCATGCTCTACGAGGGGGGAAGGAGGCGGCGTGTACAGGGCTAACGCGGTGCCCGCGGTCTTCATCGTTCTCTCGGCGCTGGCTCTGTACTTTTCAGGCCTGTCGCCATCCTTTGTGGCCAGCGAGGTCATCACCCGCTTCATCAGGGACGGGGTCATGGTGCTGGCGCTGGTCATCCCGGTCACCGCGGGCATGGGCCTGAACTTCGCCGTCACAGTGGGCGCGCTCGCCGCGCAGGTGGGCATCGTCCTGGCAGTTGACTGGGGCCTGCAGGGCGCAGCGGGCCTGTTCGCCATTACGGCCATGGGCCTGGGGCTTTCCGTGGTGTCCGGTTTCCTCATCGGGGTTATGCTCAACCGGGTCAGGGGAAAGGAGATGATCACCACCATGATCATCGGCTTTCTGGCCACGGGCATCTACCAGCTCGTCTTTATGGTGGGCTATGGCACCGTCATCAGGCCTGCCAACCAGGAGATGATGCTCTCCCGGGGCATCGGCATCCGGAACATGCTGGACCTGGCGCCGTTTAGGAACATTATCGACACTATATGGGTTATCCAGGCCGGTCCCCTCGAGATCCCGCTCTTCATGATCCTCATGGTTCTGGGCGCTGCAGGCCTCATCACGTATCTCCTGCACACCCGTCTCGGCCAGCAGTTCAAGGCCGTGGGAGAGGGGGTGGAGAAGGCCGAGATGCTGGGCATCGACACCCGGGCCGTACGGATAAAGGCCATCGTGCTCTCCACTGTGCTCGCCTGCCTGGGCCACATCATTTTCACCCAGAACATCGGCATGCTCAACGTGTACACGGCCCACATGAACACGGACATCTTCGCCTGCGCTGCCCTGCTGGCAGGTGGCGCCAGCATATTGCGGGCCCATGTGGGGCACGCCCTGCTGGGTGTGCTGCTCTTCCACTCCCTGTTCATCGTGTCCCCCCAGGCGGGGCAGAACATCTTCTCGAACGCTGCCCTGGGCGAATACTTCCGCACCTTTGTGGCCTACGGCACCATCGCCTTCGCCCTGGTCATGAGCACACGGGGCAGGGGTTCTGCGGGATGACCTCATGCATGGATGGTTCGATCATTCCCGGCCCGAGGCGTACCGCTGTATCTCCTCCAGGAAGGCCTGCCCGTAACGCCCGAGCTTGTAGTCGCCCACCCCGTGGATGCTGCGGAGATCCTCGAGGGTGGCGGGCAGTGCTGCTGCCATCTGGGCGAGGCTGGCATCGCTGAAGATGACAAAGGGCGGCACCGACTCCTCGTCGGCCAGGCGCTTGCGGAGCACGCGCAGCCGCTCGAAGAGGCTGCGGTCGAGCTCCGTGTCCACGGTCTTGCTCCTCGCGGTTTTCGGTTTCGGGGCAGGGGTGGGCTTGAGTCTCGGCTCAGCCATGAAGAGGGTCTTCTCCCCCCGCAGCAGGGGCCCTGCCTCGGCGGTGAGCTTGAGGACGGAATAGTCGCCCACGTCCTGTTGCAGATACCCGTGGTGGACGAGGTGGCGCAGCAGGCCTGACCAGTACTCCTGGCCTCTGTCCGCGCCGATGCCGTAGGTGGAGAGCCGGTCGTGGCCGAGCCGGAGCACCCGCTCCTTGCGCGAGCCCCTCAGCACGTCGATGACGTGTGCCATGCCGAAGCGCTGGTTCAGGCGGTACACGCAGGAAAGCGCCTTGCGGGCGTTCTGCGTCGCGTCGTGGAGCTCGGGCGGGTTCAGGCAGATGTCGCAGTTGCCGCAGTCCCTCTCCAGCCGTTCTCCGAAATATCCCAGGAGGATCCTGCGACGGCAGCTCAGGGCCTCTGCGAACCCCACCATGGCGCCGAGCTTGTGGATCTCGATGCGCCTCTGCTCGGGGTCGCTCGTCTTCTCGATGAGTCCCCGCGCGATGGCGATGTCGCCGTAGCTGAAGAGCAGGAGGGCCTCGGCTGCCAGGCCGTCCCTTCCGGCGCGGCCGGTCTCCTGGTAGTAGCTCTCGATGTTCTTGGGGATGTCGTAGTGTACCACCGTGCGGATATCGGGCTTGTCGATACCCATGCCGAAGGCAACGGTGGCGACGATGACGCGGACGTCGTCACGGATGAAGGCCTCCTGGGTCATTTTTCGTACAGATGCGCCGAGCCCTGCGTGGTAGGGGGCTGCATGGAACCCGGATGCACGGAGCAGGGCGGAGACCTTCTCCACCCTCTGCCGGCTCAGGCAGTACACGATGGCGGCGCCGTCGGGCCGGGAGCCCAGGTATGCGGTGAGCTGGGCAGAGGGCTTGTTCTTCTCCATCACGGTGTAGCGGATGTTGGGCCGGTCGAAGCCCAGGACATGGCACGATGCCTTCTGCAGGCCAAGGCGCTCCAGGATGTCTCGTCTGGTGTGCGGCTCCGCGGTGGCCGTGAGCGCGATCATCGGGATGCCCGGGAACTCCCGGCGGAGCCTGCCCAGCTTGAGGTACTCTGGTCTGAAGTCGTGGCCCCACTGGGAGATGCAGTGCGCCTCGTCGATGGCGAACAGGGCAATGGGGATGTCCTTGAGACGTGCCATGAACTCATCGCTCATGAGCCGCTCCGGCGCGATGTAGAGCAGGTCGAGCTCTCCGGCGTGGAGCCTGGCCAGGACCCTCTTCGCGTCAAAGGACTGCAGCGAGGAGTTGTAGAACGCAGCCCGCACCCCGCAGGCCTTCAGCGCGTCCACCTGGTCCTTCATGAGCGAGATCAGGGGTGATACCACCACGGCCACGCCATGGCGGTGCAGTGCAGGGATCTGGTAGCACAGCGATTTGCCGCCGCCCGTGGGCATGAGGACAAAGGCGTCCTCCCCCCGGACGAGACCCTCGATGATCTCCTGCTGGAGAGGCCGGAACGCATCGTAGCCGAACACGGTCTTCAGCGTGGTCAGGGGGGTATCGTGCATGCGCTCGTCCATTTGTGCACAATGAGTATCACAAGCGGTTGCGGTTGTCATGGCGCGGTGATAGAATCCGGGCCTGTGATGTGGTTCGCCCATGCCCACACCGGTCTGTTGCGACGGTACTCATGCGAAAGGAGCACTGCCATGAGGCACAGAAACCTGCTGTTCGTTGTCGCATTGTTCGGTTCCCTGTTCCTGGGCAGTCAGGCCCAGGCCCTGGTGGGGGAGTCCTATCTCGGCGGCAGCGTCGGCCGGGCGACGCTGGAGAACGACTTCGCCCCGGGCGATTTCGATGAGGACGACACGGCATTCAGGGGCTTCCTCGGCCACCGGCTCACCCTGCTGCCGGTCTTTGACCTCGCCGTGGAGGCGGGGTACCGTGACCTCGGCGACCCCGGCACCACCATGGCCGGACAGGATATCGACGTCAGCCTCACCGGGTACGACATTGCCGCCCTGGCGATCTTCCCCATCGGTCCCGTGGACCTCTTCCTGAAGGCGGGAGGGATGGGATACACTCTGGACACCTCGGTGGCAGGACTGGACAGGGACTTCGATGGGAACGCCTTCCTGTACGGGGCGGGCATCGGTGCCCGCGTCTGGAAGCTCGGCATCCGGGCCGAGTACGAGTTCATCGACGTGGACGAGCTCGACGAGTCGAGCATGTACTGGTTGAGCATGTACTACCGGTTCTGATCCCTGTCGGCAGGATAGGGACACTACCTGCCGGGACGGGCCCTGCCTTTGCCACGCCGGGCCTTGTCCTTGGCGACCCTGCTGCGCTCCTTGATGAGGCGGGACATGTCCTTCTGACGGCGGGTGTCCTTCTGGCCGGCCATGTCGATTTCTCCCCGCGTTATCCTCAGTCCGTCTCGGATTCCATGTTGATGAGGTACTTGGCAGCCACCGCGTTCACCGAGCACAGGGCCTTCTCTCCCTTCAGGTGGGCGCGCAGGGCTTCGAGATCGGATTTCCACGCCAGGTCCCCAGGGGCCAGGATTCCGATGCCTCCCGGTACGTAGCTCGTGGAGATGGTGTTGCCGCGGTAGTAGAAGAGCTGGTCGCACACCTCGGTGGCGTAGTCGCGCATGAAGGGCGGGATGTCGGTGGGCTTGAACCACAGCTTGATTTCCCGCTCCGCGTCGGCGGCATTGGCGGATGCATGGATCAGGTTGTCCACGCGGTCACCCACGGCCTTGCCGGATTCGTCCTTCACCGGCACCACGGTTCCCAGAGCCCGGATGCATCCCGGCTTCTGCACCCGTGCGTCGTGGGCATTGGTGGGGCCGGCGATGTCGCGGATCTTCCTGATGGCGTTCGGGCCCTGGTACACGAAGGCGATGACCCTGCGCTTCCAGGGTTCTTCCGGGTAGTGGAGCCGGCCGGTGATGTACTCCAGGAGCGACGCATAGAAGAACTTTCCCCGGTGTTCGTCGTAGTGCTCCTCGGCCAGCAGCGTGCTCACCGCGACGATCTTGGTTCCGGCGAAGTGCAGGCCGGTGTGGAACTCGGAGAGCATGGAGAGGATGTAGCCGGTGAGCGAATTCTTCAGCGCGTCCGGCTTGATGAGCACCAGCGTGTTTTCACGGGTTTCCTTTGACATGACTGCCTCCTTGCCGCACCGGGCACATGGTCTGAAGCGTTGATACAGGCTTGGGCTTTGCCCTGTCAAGAAGAAGGTGGACAGAGGCCTGAGAAACATTTGCACAAGTTTTACCCGTGAGTAATTGGTGGGCGACCGATGAATGGTGTATAGGCACTCCATGCTCACAGCTATGATCAAGGCAACCTGGACCGTACTCACCACCGTCGTGTACACCATTGTCATCTGCATCCCCCTCATCCTCGTCGCCCCCTTCAGCCCCCAGGGGAGGGCCACCTACCGGCTCGGCCGGACCTGGGCATGGCTCCTCATGAAGACGAACCGGGTGAGGATGCAGGTGGAGGGCCTGGAGAGGGTCCTGTACAACAGGTCGTATGTGTTCATCGCCAACCACGCGAGCAACCTCGACCCGCCGGCAGTTGCCCTGGCGCTGAAGAACCAGCTGCGCTTCGTGGGAAAGAGGTCACTGGCACAGGTTCCCCTGTTCGGGTGGGCGGTGCGGCTGGCCCGGATGATCCTCATCGACCGGGACGATTCGAAGGGTGCCCGTCAGATCCTCGAGGGGGCCATTGCCGAACTGAAGGGCGGCATCAGCGCATGCTTCTTCGCCGAGGGGACCAGGAGCATCGACGGGAGGCTCCAGCGGTTCAAGAAGGGCGGGGTCATGCTCGCGCTCAAGGCCGGGCTCCCCATCGTGCCCGTCACCATCCTGAACAGCCACACGCTTCTGCCCAAGAACGCCCTGCGGATAAAGGCGGGCATCATGCGCATCATCGTGGGCGAGCCCATCGAGACAGACGGCTACGGCGAACAGGACCGCGACCTCCTCAACGAGCGGGTCAGGTCCGTCATCGGCCGCAACCTGGAACTCTACGGCAGCGCATAGCCCCCCACCCTGGTCATCAGGGCATGGTCGAGGGTTTCTGCAGCCCCTCGATCCACCCGAAGAAGACCTGGTGGAAGCGTTCCACAGCCCCTGCCTGGCAGTGCTCGCCCGCGCCGTCCGCCTTCCGGAAGACATGCACCGCGAACGACCGGGCCCTGGTGAGGCGCTTCTGGAACCGGGTCTGTTCGGATTTCGGGATGAGGTGGTCCGCCTCACCGTGCACGGCCAGCACGTGGCAGGTGATCCGGTCCGCCACGGGCTCCACGGTGTAGGCCCTGGTTTGCCCCAGGAGCTCGAAGGGGGAGGGGGAGCCCAGGGTCCAGCACCCGTTGTCCAGGGCCCAGCGCCTGCCTATGTCACGGCCGGCCTTGATGCGTGCAAACCGGTCGAAAAGGTTCTTCAGCCCGAGCTTCCAGAGGAGCCTCCCCGCCAGGGGGATCTGGGCCAGGGCCGCCTCGTGCATGGAGAAGAACCCCCCGTAGGCCGCCACCGCGTCGATGCGGTTCTCGAAGGCCGCTGCCCGCAGCGCCAGCATGGCGCCCATGCTGATGCCGAGCAGCACTTTCATGTGCCCGTTCAGCTCAGGGGCCTCCCACAGGGCATAGTCCAGGAGAACCTTCAGGGGTTTCTCCCACTCGTGGGTGAATTTCACCCCGTACTCTCGGATCATGGAGGACTGGCCGGGCCCCTCGAACATGATGCAGGGGAATCCGCGCTCACGGGCCGCCTGGCCGATCCAGAAGAAGGACTCCTCGAGGGTGGAGTCATACCCGCCGCAGGCGATGATGACCGGCTTGTCGTCGTCTCCCGGGAAGTAGTACGCACCCATGGATACCCGCTCGTAGGGGATCTTCCATGCCTTATGAGGGATCTTCAGGGTCTGGAGGGCCCGCTGGAATGCGCCTGCGCTCCGGCGGTAGGTGTACACGCGCCTCGCATCGGCGGGGCTCAGGAAGAACTCCGCGGTGCGGTAGTAGTTCGATGCCCGGAGCAGGGCCCTGCCCCTGCCCGCGGCGTCGCCTTCGGCCGCGGAGAGGTTCTCGCATCGCTGGGCAACATCGTGCCATGCCGTGTACCAGCTCTCGGCATTCTCGTCCCGGATGGACCGGATCGCCACCAGGCACTCGGCCGGGGCGGCCCCGAAGGCCGACTGGTGCCCCATGGTGCGCAGGGCCTGGTAGTGGAATGCCTGGGAAGCGAACAGCCGTGCGCCTCGTCGCGTGTGATGCATGGGTCCCTCCTTACGAGTGAATGCGATGGTTCTGTCAGTATACGGGGAAAGGGCGGTGGGTTCAAGCTCCGGAAGCCGAGAGGTGCTCCTCGATGAGCCGGTCCTTCTGCTCCCAGATCTCGCATACCCATGCCTGGAACTCCTCGCGGAATGCCTGGTCGTTCTCGTAGTCCCGGCCGAAGAAGGCCTCGGGCACCTGCATCTTCCTCACCCGCACCGCGATCCTCTCGATGCGTCCGCACAGGTATTCCCAGAAGGTGGGACTCTGACGGGGGTAGATGATGGTGACATCGATGATCTCCCTGATCCTGCCGTCCATGGCGGCCAGGGCATAGGCGAACCCGCCGGACTTGGGCCTCAGGAGGTGGCGGAAGGGCGAGCCCTGCTTCGCGTGCTTTTCCCGAGTGAACCGGGTGCCTTCGATGAAGTTGAGGATGGACACCGGGGTGTGGCGGTATCGCTCGCAGGCTTTCTTCGTGGTCTGCAGGTCCCTGCCCTTCAGATGGGGATGTCTTTCCAGGAATTCGCGGGAGTATCGTTCCATGAAGGGATAATCCAGGGCCCACCAGGAGGTCCCCAGCAGGGGTACCCAGAGGAGCTGCTTCTTCAGGAAAAACTTGAAGAACGGTATGTACCCGTGGAAGGTGACGAGCAGGACCAGGATGTCGGCCCAGGACTGGTGGTTGCAGTTGAGGAAGTACCACTGGGATGTGCTCAGGCCCTCCCTTCCCCTGATATCATATACCGTGTCCTGGGTCAGCCTCAGCGCGGCCAGGATGCCCCCTATCCAGCAGGTCACCGTGTCCATGAGCAGGCGTGCGCATGCGATCTGCCAGGCCTTTGCGCGGACGAGCACCTTGGTCAGGGCGAGCAGATGGACCGGGACGGCCCAGAACACGGTGTTCAGGGTCATGAGCACGATGGCGATGACGCCCCTCAGGGAGGGGCTCAGGTGGTGCTGCACGGCCATATCCCCTTACGCGGACAGGGTATCACGGCGCACGGCTCTCTGTACAGGGGGGCCGATGCCGTCACTGCCGGGTGTTGCAGTGCGATTCGATGATCTCGTCCTTGTCCTGCCAGAGGTCACAGACCCAGGTCTGGACCCGGTCCCTGAACGCCTCGTCGTTCTGATAGTCTCCGGTGAGCGCATCCACGGCAACGGGCAGTTTCCTGGCCATCACGGTGATCTTCCCGACAC
>Ga0116184_10004839_pt1 | contig 10512 bp, 9 predicted proteins | sample AD_JPNNA5_MetaG_FD_89886 | JGI IMG/M metagenome (GOLD analysis project Ga0116184, IMG submission 89886) | Active sludge microbial communities of municipal wastewater-treating anaerobic digesters from Japan - AD_JPNNA5_MetaG | ecosystem: Engineered > Bioreactor > Anaerobic > Digestate | place...
ACCGTGACGCCGTCGATGCTGAACGTGTACCGGTAGGCGCCGGGGCCGACGGGACCCACGGTGGCCTCCCAGATGCCCTCGGCGTTCTTCTCCATGCCGGCGCCGGGGCCGAAGCCCAGCATGTCGCCGCTGCTGACCCTCACCGCCGTGGCGGCCGGGGCGAAGAGGCGGAAGGTGATGCGGCCATCCTCGCCCACCACCGGGGACGTTACCGAGGGCGGCATGGCCGGCTGCGGCGGCTCGGTGGGCTGCTGGGCTCGGGCGCACGAGATCAGGGCCGTGAGCACCAGGGCTCGAACCGTGGGGGTGACGCACGCGCTCCATGTCATGTCGGGTTCACCTTGGCTCGTGGGATGGCCGATCATCTTCAGTGGCCAGGGTTCGCATCGGGCGCCGGCGATGCCTCGTCGGTGGGCAGGGCGTCCGAAGGGGCGAACCCGAACGCCGAGGCATGCGCCGACGCGGCCGCCACGGACAGCGAGTGGAACAGAAGGGGGGCAGGCGCCACCGCACCGCTGAGAACGGTGACACGGCTGGCCTCGGGACAGCCCACGAAGCCCCACTCGACGGTGGCCCCCAGTGCGCAACACGCTGAGCCCCCGGCACGGTGGCCACTCTGGGCGACGATGGCTGAGGCGTGACGGGTCTAGTTCTCTGCCCGGCAACAGGGACCGAGGCACAGGTCAGCGGGCACCAAGGAAGAGCAGAAGGAGTGACCGTGCGCGCAGTCGGCGAGTATCACGACCAGGGACATCGCCCCAGCAGCAGGAAGGATGCTCAGTTGCCCAGTCATCACAACATTGGGCTGTCGTCCGCGGCCTCGGCCTCAGAGGCCTGCCGTCGATGCGCCGTCGTCGTCTTCACCGATGGCGTCGTCGCCAGAGTCGCCCGATGAGGAGTCGGACCCGCTTGAGCTCGTGTCGCCGCCCCAGTCCTCATCCCCATAGTCAGCGCTGCCGCCGTCGTAGCCGTAGTCATCGTCGTGGGAGTCCCAGGGGTCATCCGACTCCCACCGGTCGTCGGGCCAGGACCAGCCGGGGTCGCCCCACTCACCGACGACGATGCCACAACCGCAGACCAGGGAGCCGAGCCCGAGGATCAGCGCAACCAGCGCTGAGACGAGAACCATGCGACAGGCAATGGTCTTCATGGCCTTCAGGGCCCCGGGAAGGACCCTACTCGCCCCCTCTCAGCTTGCGGAGCGCGTCGCTCGCCGCTGCGTAATCCGGCTTCAGCCGGAGTGCCGCCTCGTACTCCGCGATGGCGCGTTCCCTGTCCCCTCGGTCACGACACAGATTACCCCGGTTGGTGTGGGCATAGGCGGCGGCGGTGTGGTCATTATCGAGCGCGATGGCCTTTGAGAACGCCTCCTCGGCCCCGGCGATGTTCCCCTGCCGCTTCAGCGCCACTCCGAGGTTATTGTACACCATGGCATACTCGGGCCGCACGGCCACAGCCTCGTGGTAGTGGCCGACGGCGGCGACGAGGTCGTTCTGCCTCAGGGCAATGTCGCCCAGCAACCGATGCGCATAGCTCAGTGCCCAGCGGTCATTCGCGAACTCGACGGCCCGTTGGGCCGCGTCCGCAGCTCTGCCGAACTGGTCCTGCAGCATGTAGGTCCGCGCCACGTTGGCATGGGCCATGGCGTACCGGGGCAGCATCCGCCGCGCCCGCTCGAAGGCGGTGAGGGCCTCCTCATACCGTTTGGCCCTCAGATAGGCCACTCCCAGGTTGTTGTACGCGTAGGCCGATGCCATGGAGTCTCGGCCCAAGCCAATGGCCTGCCGCAGCACCGACTCGGCCCCCGCCGTGTCATCCATCTCCGCCAGCGCACGGCCAAGATTCGTGAGTAGAACGCCACTATTGGGTTCCTGCTCCAGTGCCGTCCGGTACTGGGCGGCGGCCTCCTCCCACAGCCCGAGGTCGAGCAGCAGCGCCCCCAGCTCCTTCCGGGCCAGCGTGAACCCCGGGCTCAGCTCGATGGCACGCTCGAAAGCGGCCCGGGCCTCCTGTTGCGTCGCGGGATCGCCATCGAGCCGGCAGCCCTCGCAGAACGACGCGAAGGCTTCCGAGGTAACGGACGGCAGCGCGGCGAGTGTGCCGGCCGACCCGGCGCCCTCGAGAAGCGTTTCGGCACCGGACGCGATGGCTTGGGCGATGGCGGCAACCGGGTCGCTAGCGTGGGCGGCAGGCCCGACCTCTTCGGCCGCCGCCTGGCCCGCGACGAGAACGCTGGCCCGCGCGGTGTAGTCGGCACCATCGGCGCGGAGGCTAACCAGGACAGCGGCACTGCAGCCGATACGATCGCACGCCTGCTCGGCCTGGGCGCCGGTGGGCGGCCGCCCCGCCGCGACGCCCACCTGGGCGAGAACCCACTGGGCTTGGCGTCGATTGGCCATCGCGAGGGCCGGGTCACGACGCAGGAGCGACTCGGCCACGGCCAGAGCGCCCGGAGAAAGCGCGGGGTCACCATCGGGGCCGGGTAGGACACACACAAAGGGAGCGGCCCAGGCGCCAGCCGCCGCAACCACACCTGCCACCACCACGCAGAGCGAGATTCCACGCTTCACCGCAGATCCCCCTCAGCGGGCCCGGGCCCGCTCCACTTGTATAGACGTATGGACAACTCCCCGGCTCCCTGGCCGCTCGGGCGCTACTTGGGCTTCGGCGCGTCGAGCAACCGCGGACACCACCGCGCCACCACACACTCGGCGCAATGGGGCCGGAGTGCCGTGCACACCTGCCGGCCGTGGAAGATCAGTACGTGTGCCGCCATTACCCACCGTTTCTTCGGTAACAGAGCCATCAGGTCTTCCTCGACCTTGTCCGCATAGAGCTGCGTGGTGAGGCCCATGCGATGCGCCAGTCGGAAGACGTGGGTGTCGACCACCACTCCACTGGTCACGCCGAATGCGTTGCCGAGGACCACATTGGCCGTCTTCCGCGCCACACCGGGAAGCGTGACCAGCTCCTCGAGCGTGTCGGGCACCTCTCCGTCGAACCGCTCCACGAGTGCCTGGCAGGTCGCCCGGAGCGACTGAGCCTTGCGCCGGAAGAGGCCGATGCTCTTGATGTCTTGCTCCAGCTGCTCCTGGGTCGCCACGGCGTAGTCGATGGCCCGGGTATATTTGATGAATAAGTCCTTGGTGACGATGTTGACCCGCTCATCGGTGCACTGGGCCGAGAGGATGGTCGCGATCAGAAGCTCCAGGGGGCTCGTGTAGTCCAGCGCACACCGCGCGTCGGGGTACTCCTGGATGAGCCGGGCGACGATCTTCCTCGCGCGGGTCGTGGCGTCGAGCTCGGTGGCACCGGGCATGGCGTCTCTCTCAGTCCTCCAAGACAGCGAGATCGGCGGCAAGATCGAGCACGGTGTACCGCGCTCGCAGGTACCGCCCGTAGCGTACGGCCGCCCGGGCGCTCTCGGGGCTCTGTCCAACCTGCTCGGGCGCAGTCGGCGCGCCGGCCGCCTCGAGGCGCTGCCGGTGCTCGGGGACCGTGGGCAGGTCGGCCCGCAGTCGCGCGCGCATCTCGTCCCAGATCTGGGCCAAGCTGCGCAGGCGGTCGGCTCTGGCCGCGCCGTCAACGTGCTTCCTCGCGAACTCGGCCTCGACCCCTGGAGACAGGCTGCCGTACACGCGCCGTATGGTGCGTAGGTGCTCATCGAGAGGACGAGGACGCTTCTCGGCCGCTCGCAGCACCTCCTCAGGTGAGACAGCCAGGACCCGGTGCCAGACCTCGAGCACGAGGAGGCAACCGACGCCGACCTGGCGCCCGTGCAGGTCCAGCGGCGTGCCATCGCGGTGCCCGATCATGTCCCAGTAGTGCGAGACGAGGTGCTCGGCCCCCGATGCGGGCCGCGAGTGCCCGGCCGCGGCCATGGCGAAACCCGAGAGGATCAGCCCCGCGCTGAGCAGGTCGATGGCCCCCGCGTCGCCGTGCCGCACGGCTTCGCCGTTGCAGGCCAAACGCTCGACGGCATCGGCCATGATGCTGACCGGGACCGTGCAGTAGGGCTCGCCGAACATGCGGTGGGCGAGCCACCAGTCGCTGTTGCACAGGGGCTTCGAGAGCAGGTCCGCGAAGCCGGAGGCCACGAGCTTCGGCGGAGCGGCGCGAAGCACTGCCGTGTCGGCGAGGATGGCCACCGGGGGGTGTGCGGGCAGTGTGCGTTTGACGCCGCCGCGAAAGATGGCGCTGATCGACGATGGGTATCCGTTCATCGACGGGGCCGTGGCACAGCAGACGTACGGCAGTCCTGCTTCCTCGGCGGCCATCTTCACCACATCGTTGATGGTTCCCGAACCCACGGCGACGGGGAGTACAGCGCACCCGGCGGTCGCGGTGGCATCGATGGCCTGCCGGACCTGGACGACGAAGGGGTCGGCGACGTCGACCTCGGCGCCGAGGTCGAGCGTCTCGACCGGGATCCCGGCCGACCGCCCCACGTCCACTACCCGGTCGCCGGCGGCGGCGAAGGTGTTCGGGTCACCAACCACGAGCCACTGTCCCCGGAGGCCGAGCTCGTCCGTAATCGCGGGTGCTCGGCCCAGCGCGTCCTCCCCCATCACCACGCGCCGCGTAGGCACCCGGTGGATCCCATCCGGGCAATCGCACTTCAGTTCGCGCCCGGCCCAGTGGTCCATCAGGGCCAACAGGCGCGCGAGTCCGTCATCTGGCATTCGCGTTACGTCCTCTCACCGGCGCCCCATGGTCCACACGCGCCGCCCGGGGCTCCCGCCCCGGGCTACCACAGACATCGCCCCTTTTGGGGCTGACCACCAGCTCGCTTGAGCTCCCGGGAGGGGGCGGCGACCCGGAGCGTTCCGGGCGCCGCGGCTCACGCGCCCGCTGGGCCGCCCGTCCGCCTCCCGCCGCTGCTCAGCGCCAGCAAGAAGCAGGCCCCATAGTACAGCGGGTAGCAGCCGAAGGCGTTCCACTGGGCCCCGTCGACGAACTTCCAGCGCGCCACGAAGATGTCCGAGACATAGAAGCACACCGCGCCCAACAGTGCGAGTTGCCGCCGGTCCCACGAGTCCAGCCCGCAGGCGAGCACCACCATCGCCGTGATCGCGACGCAGTAGCCGATGACGAGCGGACGGTTCTCTGGCGGAACCAGGGGCACGAGCCACACCGCGATGCCGCCTGTGATGGCGAGCCACACCGGCACGGCGACGCGAACGCGCAGTCCGGAGAGGCCCGCGACAGCGAACGCCGCACAGAACAGCACGTGCGCCGCCAGGAAGGCCAGGGCGCCGGCCTCGAACCGGATGGCCCCGAGGTAGTCGCCGAACCAGCAGCCCACCAGCCCGAGGGTCATCAGCCGCCCAGCTGCGGACCCGAGTCCCCCGGCGACCAGGGCCGAGGCGACGAATCCCGTCGAGGCGGCCAAGAGCAGACGGCGGGAGGGAACGCCCGGCACCCCGGCCGCCGAGACGAGGACGGCCGCCACACAGAACGCCGATACGGTGACCAGTGCCGCCAAAGCAGGCCGGCGAAGTCTCTCAACCGATGGCACCGCAGCCTCCCTTCTGCAGCAGCGTGGCCGGCCACAGTATAGCGGGGCGCGGGGCGGGAAGGGTCTCACTCTCGCCGTCCCGAAGCCAGAGGAACCTCCGAACCCCTCGGGGAGGTGCCCGCTGTTGGAGTTTGCCATTCGCTGCCCGAACCAGGTCGTCTTCGGATGGGGCATGATCGACCAGCTGCCGAAGTTCACATCGGGCCTGGGACGACGTCCGCTGATGGTCACCGGCCGCTCGGCGCTTCGAGCGTCGGGGCGCCTGGATGACATCCTCGGTGCACTGTCCGCCTCCGGTGCGGTCGTGGCGCTGTTCGACCAGGTCGAGGCCGAACCGTCCCTCGATACCGTGCTGCGAGGCATTGAGACGGCGCGAGTTCACGAGGCCGACGTGGTCGTTGCCATCGGTGGCGGGAGCGCGCTGGATGTGGGGAAAGCCATCGCCGCCGTGGCCTATGCCGACGGCGAGCTGGCCGAGTTCCACGCCGGGAGAGAGGTCACCGGCCGATCCCTGCCCATTGTCGCGGCGCCGACGACCTCGGGCACCGGAGCCGAGGTCACGCCGAACTCGGTGTTGACCGACCGGATGGCTGGTGTCAAGGCGAGTATCCGGGGCGCCGGGCTGATCCCGCGCGTGGCCATTGTCGACCCCGAACTCACGGTCTCGCTCCCTCCGAAGGAGACGGCCTACACGGGGCTCGATGCTTTCACCCAGGCGCTGGAAGCCTTCATCTCGACCGGCGCCAGCCCCTACAGCGACGCCCTGGCGCTGGAGGCCATCCGGGCGACTGGCAGCTGGCTTCGTGAGGCTGTGGCCGCTGGACGGAACCGCGAGGCGCGGACGCAGATGGCTCTGGGCAGCCTGCTGGCCGGACTGGCGCTGGCGAGCGCGCGCCTGGGGCTGGTCCATGGTCTGGCCCACCCGGTGGGGGCTCGTTACGCCCTCCCGCATGGCCTGGTGTGCGGTCGGTTCTTGCCCGCCGTGCTGGCGTTCAACCAGGCGGCGGCGGCGCCCAGGTACCATCGGGCGGCCCAGGCTCTGGGCCTCGAGTCGGGTACGGCGCTCGTGCCCTGGGTGACCACGCTGTGCGAGGATCTCGGCGCCTCGATGCCTCTCTCGACCGTCGGCGCCTCTGAGGCGGACATCGACGCGCTCGTGGACCCGGTGCTGTCGGCGGGCTCTACGGCCTACAACCCGCGGAAGCCCACAGCGGGCGATGTGCGGGAGCTGTTGCGGCAGGCGATCGATGGCGAGCGGCCGCGAGGTCAGGCATGACCCCGCGGGAGCGAGTGGTGGCGTCGATCCGGCGCGGGCCAACGGACGCGCTGCCGTGGCAGTTCGACATGACCAGCGCCATCCGCGCCAAGCTGCGACACTACTACCAGACCGAGGACCTGCTCACGGCCACCGGCGATCACCTGGTCTGGACCGGGCTCGGGACGCCTCGCGGGTACGTGCCGCCAGCCGCAGCGCCAGGGCTCTACCGGACTGAGTTTGGCGCCGTCTGGCGGCGGGAGGCGCGGGACACACAGATCGGCGACTGGGGTGACCTGATTGACTACCCATTGAAAGAGCCATCTCTGGCCGGGTACGCCTTCCCCGATGGCTCAGCGCCGGGCCGGGCCGATCACGTTCCTTTGGCGCGCCAGCGGTATCCCGATCACTTCCTGGTCGTCTCCGGCCCCAGCCTGTTCGAGGCCGCCTGGGCGCTGTGCGGGTTCGAGAACTATCTGGCGTATGTGATGGCCGAGCCCGCGTTCGTGGGTGAGTTGACCGGTCGGCTGGCCGAGTTCCACTGCGCGCAGATCGCCCAGCTCGCGGGCACCAGCGTGGATGCAGTGCGGCTCGGCGACGACTGGGGTTTCCAGGACCGCCTCATGGTGCGGCACGAGACCTGGCGGCGGCTGTTCCGCGAGTCCTATCGGCGCGTGTTCGAGGCGGTCCATCGTGTGTGTCCCTTCGTGATGCTGCACTCGTGCGGAAACATCACCGATATCCTGCCCGACCTCATCGACGTCGGGCTCGATGTCGTCCATCCGCTACAGCCCGAGGCCATGGACGTCGAGCGCTGCCAGAGGGAGTTCGGCCGCGATATCACCTTCTGGGGCGGGTTGGGCTGTCAGAGCACCCTCCCACTCGGGACGCCGGCCGACGTGCGGGCCGAGGTGCGACATCGACTGCGGCTGTTCGCCGGGGGCGGGTACATCCTGGCTCCGGCCGGCGCGGTGCCGACCGATACCCCCGTTGAGAACGTGGTCGCGATCATCGAGGAGGCCAAGGGGCAGTTGGGGGATAGGGCATAGCCCATCGGCGCTCGGCGGCGAGGAGAGACAGGCAGCCGCCGACCTCTCACAGCATGCCCCTCTCACGACTCCGGGCGTAGCCGGGGCTGCCGTTCGGGTCGCCGCATATGCTCCACTCCGTTGACCGTACGACGCCGTCGCCGTAAGCACAGATGTCCTTGGTCGTGGGTATCCGCTCGAACATCAGGTGCACGAGGTCGCGAGCCGGCATGGTCGCACCGGGCGCCAAGCCGAGCTTCTGGAGCACGTCGAGGTCCTTCTTGTAGTCGCGGATGAGCCCACCAGCGTGCACGCATCGCGTGGTCGCCGGGTGGAAGCCATCGCAGCAGTTGCAGACTTCGCAGCACCCCTCGATCAGGGTGACGGGTGTCTCCGGCGCGCGCCGGAGACGCCCAAACAGCTCGGCGATGGTGTCGTCGGGCCGGGGGCCGATCGTCTCGCCACCCGACCACCAGCAGGCCATGCACATCATATGGTGCGGCCGGATGAAGACGTGGTCATCGTCATCGATCCGCGCCACGCTCTGCCGGCGGTACTCGGCCATCTCCGCCTCCGGCCGAGAGTAGACGATGGCCCGCCAGCCCTCGGCTCGCACGCGCTCATAGGCACCGCTATCGGCGTGGGGGCAGCCCTCCCAGCCCGGCGTGTCGTAGGCGCAGAGGCCTCGGGGGGTCTCGATCCGCTCGAGGAGCAGCTCGTACAGCCAGCGTGCCCGGCGGGTATCGCCCGGACACAGCCCGAGCCGCTGGAGAACATCGAGGTCGCGCTTGCGGGCGAAGAGGGATCGCGGGACGGCACCCGCCGCCCGATGCGCCTGGCCCCGCATGCGGCTATAGTGCGGGACCTCGTCGGCGTCGCACGCGAGCCGAATCGCGGCCGTTGGGTCGGCCCCCACTGCGGCCAGGAACGCATGGGCCTCGCTCGAGGGCCACTCCGGGCAGATCAGGCCGCCGCGCGTGCAGACGGCGCTGACGAGCTGATGAGGCCGAACGGACAGCATCGGGTGGCATAGGCCGTCCCGGGTGATATGCGGGTTGGGCACACGAACCGCGACCTCTCAGCGCCGGTCGCGGACGTAGGCGGGCGCGCGAGGCACCTGGATCGCCCGCAGGTCGACTTCCTCCGGACGGCTGTAGACGGCCTGACGTGACACGATGGCATCGAAGCCCATGAGGTACCCCTTCGACTCATCATTCTTGCCGCGGTTCTCGAAGCGCAGCGTATGCTCTCCGGCCGCCAACGTGACCGTGCCGAGTCGATGCTCCTTGGAGATCGGCGTGCCGCTGAACAGATCCCAGACCCCGAGCGACTTCCCGTCGAGGAACGCCTCGTAGGTGCCGTAGTCGAACGAATGGACCATCAGCACGCGCAGGTCTGCGGAGATGGCCTTCGGCAGCGCGAAGGTGACCTCGAGCGACTGCCCGGGACCCGCCGGACGGTACCAGAGGTGCTTGCCCCCGCTGGTCCCCCCCACGCCCTGCAGCTCCAGTGGCGACTGATCCGAAGGCTGGGCCACATCCAGAAGTGACTCCCCCTCCACAAGCACAGATTCGCGGACCGGAAGTCTGTCGGCCCCCTTGGGCAGCGCGGGCCAGGGCTTGTGGGGCTCCGTCTGATACCAGTAGGCCACCGATGAGAGCAGGTCGTCGCGCTCGATGAAGCCACTGCCCTCGCCGTTCGGGAAGTTCTGCGACCCTTTGTGTTCGATTTCGACCCGCAGCGACTTCCTGAACGCCACGGGATCGGCCAGATGGAAGCGGTAGGCGCTGCCGCGGTCTCCGGTACCGTAGCCCTCCCACAGCGGGATGCCATAGAAGGGTCCATCGAGCTGGCGGAAGCCCCAGGCGTCGCAGAAGTAGTCCTCGGTGCCGGTGCCCCGGAGCCGGGGCTCCTTCTCTCCATCGACGAAGAAGAGATCGTCGCCCTCGCCAAACCACCCTGGGGAGGAGTGGTAGACGCTGTAGGCGGTGCCCACATAGTGCCCCCGGCCCTCGATGTCGGCCAACAGGTAGTTGCGCCCCATCACAGCCGGGAACTCTTGGCGGTAGGCGGCATGGAAATAGGCCGCATCAGAGGGAAGCTCCTCGTACTTCCGCCAGTCGATGTACCAGAACAAAGCATCGCAACGGCTGTCGGCCTCGTTCGTCACGGTGACGCGCGCCGACTTCCGGAACGGCATGGGCCAGTAGCAGTTCCGCGCCCGCCCGTCGGATGTCACGGTGACCGGGATGGACCAGAACGGCCGGTCAACGCCGTGGCCGATCACGAAGAAGTCGCCGATCGGGCACTCGACGCTCGGGTGCTCCTCGCCGTCCCAGTACATCCGGAGGGTCAGCAGACGCGGGTAGCCGGGCGCCGGGTGGGCGATGGTAAACCAGATGTGCGCGATCATGCCGGGCCCCTCAAGCTCGGCCAGGGTGAGCGTGTCGCCCGGTGCGATGCCGCGGCAGTCGCCGTTGCCATCCTGCCAGTTTGGGTCGCTGGATGATGAGCGCATGCTTTCGTACCGCTTGAGGCGCTCGAGCCCGGCCAGCGGGTTCCCCAGATCGACGGCCTGCGCGAGGAGCGGCAGGCTCGTCGCGGCCAGGGCGCCAAGCACCAGGATCCAGATGGTGCGTTGCATGGGTTCCTCCACGGGGACGAAGTGGCCGCGATGACGGCCCGGGTCATTTCGCCGAGAAGCTACCCGA
>Ga0116184_10004840_pt1 | contig 10512 bp, 9 predicted proteins | sample AD_JPNNA5_MetaG_FD_89886 | JGI IMG/M metagenome (GOLD analysis project Ga0116184, IMG submission 89886) | Active sludge microbial communities of municipal wastewater-treating anaerobic digesters from Japan - AD_JPNNA5_MetaG | ecosystem: Engineered > Bioreactor > Anaerobic > Digestate | place...
ACCTGCTGCTCAACCTGCGCATTCCCGCTGACCGGCTCGATCAAGGCTCCAGCGAGGTGGGCGCTACAGTCGATGTGATCACTGCTTACCGAACCATTGCCGAGGCAGGGGGGCTGGTCATTGCCGCCCATGCCGATTCTACCCATGGCGTTGCCATGCGCGGGTTTGACTTTGGTGGCCAGACCAAGATTGCCTACACGCAGGATCCCAACCTGCACGCGCTCGAGGTTACCGACCTGATGGAATCGGGCCGGCGCACAACGGCGTCTTTCTACGATGGCTCCAAGCCAGAGTACCCACGTCGTATGCACTGTATTCAGGGCTCCGATGCGCATCGTCTGGACCGCGACCCGCGTGACAAGCACTCCCTGGGCATTGGCGACCGGGTGACCGAGATCGACCTGCCGGAAGTGAGCTTTGAGGCGCTCAAGGCGGTGTTCCTGGGCAAGGATTTCACGCGCACACGCCCTTACCAGCCCGCCCTGGCAGTGGACTATGTGCGCGCCGCTCAGGAGCGCGGGCCGACTATCGTCCAGTCGTTCCACGACGGGTTCTCGCGTCAGGGCGGCCGGCTGCAGGCGATCCTGCGCGATGTGGTGGCTTTTGCCAACACCAATGGCGGCACCCTCTATGTCGGAGCCAGCGCCAAGAAGGGCTCGCAGGTGAGCGGTGTGGATCGCCCGGATGAGGCGAGCCGCGTGGTGGCCGATGCCGTGGGCCGCGCCGTTGCCCCGCCGCTGGACGTGGACATCGACCAGCTCAAGTCGCAGGGCAAGACGGTCCTGCGGGTGACCGTGCCCAAGGGCGATAACCCGCCCTATGCGCTGGATGGAGTCGAAGTCTACATCCGCCAGGAAGCCGAGACCAGCAGGGCCATGCGCGACGAGATCGTGCAACTGGTGCGCAAGTCCATTGTTGGTGCGCCGTCAGCACAGGCAGCCCCGGCGGCTCAGGCGGCCGCGGCGCCTGCTACCGTTGCAAAGCCACCCGCTGTTGCCGCGGCGCCGGCCGACGAGCACCTGATCCCCCCGCCGCGAACTGGGGTGGAGATTGTCGAGGTCACCGAGCGCGAAGGCACCAAGTACTACACGGTGCGTGACCTGCGCAATCGCAACGTGGTCCAGAATGTAACCCGCATGTCTGCCCGTCGGCTGTGGCGCTATGCTATCACCGAGAACGAGAGTGCGCCGGTGCAGGAGGACAAGGTGACCTGGCGGGGAAGCATCGGCCTGGTCAAGGCCTATCGCCGCGCCGGACGCAAGTTCTACGACATGGCTCAACGGGGCAGTGACGGTCACCTCCATCTCTACTACGGGGTTACGGACGACGGCATCCACGGCGACTGGAAACAGTTCGTCGCGCAGCCACAGTAGGCAGTGAGAACGACGCCCCGCGGGTCGGGTCGAAACGACTGACCCGCGGGGTTCTGGCCTGCTGTCACGCCGTTGCTCGCACCTTGAGAAAGGCGCTAGCCAATGATCGAGTTCGTCTTCCTCGGAACCTCCGCCTCCGCGCCATCCGTCGAACGAGGGCTCTCTGCAGCGATGGTGATGCACGATGACCAGCGCTTTCTGGTGGACTGCGGAGAAGGCACCCAGAGGCAGATCCTGCGCAGCGGCCTGGGCTTTAAACGCCTGGACAAGGTCCTGCTGACGCACGGCCACCTGGACCATATCCTGGGGCTGGGAGGTCTGGTTTCGACGTTCGCCCGCTGGGAGGCAGGTACGGATCTGTCTATCTATGCCGGGGGCTGGGCTCTCGAGCGCGTGCGCGACCTGATGAACGTAGTGCTGCGCGGCGGAGAGGTACAACTGAGGATCGACTACCAGGAGCTCAAGCCCGGCGTCATCTGGAAGCGCCGCGGCCTGACCGTGCGCGCCTTCCCGGTGGTGCACCGGGGGCCGGGCTGTTTTGGATTTGTCTTTGAAGAGGACAGCCACCGGCCGTTCCTGGCCGAAGAGGCCGAGCGGCTCGGCGTGCCCTCTGGCCCGGAGCGCCGGCTGCTGGTCAGCGGACAGCCAATCACCCTGGCCGACGGCCGCGTTATTCAGGCCGAACAGGTGCTGGGTCCGCTCATCCCCGGCGTCAAGCTGGCCTGGGTGGGCGATGCGGCAGAGACAGACAGCCTGGTCGAGCACGTCGCCGGCGCGGACGCCCTGGTCATCGAGGCCACCTACCTGGACGTGGAAGCGGATATGGCCCAGCGCTTTGGTCACCTCACCGCGTCGCAGGCGGCCACCCTGGCCTATGAGGCCGGCGTGAAAAAGCTCTATCTCACGCACATCTCGCGGCGCTATTCTGCCAGCCAGGCCAAAGCTGAGGCCGAGCCGATCTTTCCCAACGTGGTCGTGGCCAGAGATCTGGATTCGTTCCGCGTATGCCGCACGGATGAAGCAGGGCTGGAAGCACCCGCTGCCAGCCAGGAGAAACAATAGCGGTGAGCCTGCGTTCTTGCCTCGCGACCCTGGAACAAACCGGTGAGCTGCAGACCGTCCAGCAGGAGGTCGACCCGACACTGGAGATGGCCCGTGTTATCTCTGCGCTGGACGAGCGGCCGGTGCTCTTCCCTCGTGTCAAGGGATCACGCTTCGCTGTCGTCGCCGGGTTCAATGCGCGTCGCGAGCACGTGGGCCAGTGCCTGGGCGTGCCGCGGCAGCAGCTCATCGCCGCTATACGTTCGGCATTGCAGCACCCTGTGCCTCCGCCGGTGGTGACCTCAGCGCCGTGCCAGGAGGTGGTAGAGGACCAGGTCAACCTGTTCGACCTGCCGCTGCTGCTTCACCTGCCAATGGACGGCGGGCACTACATCTCGGCCGGAGTAGTCATCGTCCGCGACCGCGACCTGGGGCGCAATATGAGCTTTCATCGCCTGCTGCGCCTGGATGAGCGTCGGCTGGGCGCGCGCCTGGTGGAGGGCAGGGGTACGCACACGGCACTCGGCAAAGCGGGCGGCAAGCTGGAGTTGGCCATCTGCATCGGCAACTCGCCGGCCGTGCTGCTTGCCGCGGCCACCAGCCCGGCGCCGGGAGTCGACGAGCTGGCCATTGCCAATGCCCTGCAGCCAACGCCGCTGGTCAAGTGCCGCACGGTCGACCTGGAGGTGCCCGCAGAGGCCGAGTTTGTGCTGGAGGGCCGCTTCACCGGAGAGCTGGTGACCGAGGGGCCCTTCCTGGACCTGACGGAAACGATGGACCGGGTGCGGCAGCAGCCGGTGCTCGAAGTGACCTGCCTCACGCACCGGCGTGAGGCCATCTATCAGGCCCTACTGCCGGGCGGGCTCGAGCACAAGCTACTGATGGGCATGCCCCGTGAACCCACGATCTTTGACGAGGTGAGCCGGGTCTGCGAGTGCAAGGACGTGCTGCTCACGCCTGGCGGGGGTGCCTGGCTTCACGCCGTGGTCCAGATTCACAAGCGAGGCCCCGACGACGGGCGCCTGGCTCTGGAGGCGGCGTTCCGCGGGCACGGCTCACTCAAGCACGCCTGCGTAGTGGATGATGATGTCGACATCTCTGACCCGCGCCAGGTCGAATGGGCCATCGCCACGAGGGTGCAGGCGGACACGAGCATCGTCATTTGGCCGGATCAGCCAGGCAGCTCGCTGGATCCCTCGGCGCACCACGAACCAGGTGTCAGGTCGCGGACGGCCAAGATGGGCGTTGACGCCACCATCCCCTGGCGCAAACCAGACGGCGAGCTGCGCACCGCAAAAGAGCGGGCCCAGTTCCGCCGCAGCGGCTATGAGCCAGTCTCACTGGACCAGTACAGGCTGCACTGGTAACACTTGTGGGGGTTTGCGCCGGCCAGTTGACTATCGCCACGCTTTGCATAGAGTACAGCCATGCGCAAACTGACCAAACGTCTGTTGTGGGGCCTGGCCCTGATCTTTGCCTTTGTCATCCTCTGGCAGAAGGTGCACTTTGTGGTGGTCATTCACGCCACCTTCTGGCAGCTCCTGCTCCTGTTTCTGGGGCTGGCCGTGGGCATCTACCTCGTCTTTGAGGTCCTCTTCGGCGATTCGGACCCCGGTTCGCGGGGCGGTGCGGCCCCGTCTTCGCGGGGCGGTGCGGACCGCGACGAGTCATGAACCTGACTCAGGCCGACCAGGCAATGCTTGATGGCTCCTTCGGCCCGGCGGTGCAAAAGGCCATGCGTATGGTGGCGGCGCTGGGCAAGATCTTCGGGGCCAACGAGCTGGTGCCTGTTGGCAGCGCTCAGGTCTCGGGAGTGAGCTACAAGAACCTCGGCGACGCTGGCCTCGAGTTCCTCGAAGACTGGGCAGCGCAGGGGGCGCGGGTTCGTGTGCCCGCACTGATGAATCCGGCCGGCATGGATCTGGAGCGCTGGCGCGAGATGGGCATTTCGGCCGAGTTCGCGGCCAGACAGCAGCGGGTGGTGGCCGCGCTCACGACGATGGGTGTCACCGCAACCTGCACTTGCACCCCCTATCTGGTCGGCTATGAGCCTGGAGCCGGTGAGCATCTGGCCTGGAGCGAGTCCTCTGCCGTCAGCTACGCGAACTCGGTGCTGGGCGCGCGCACCAACCGGGAGGGCGGGCCTGGCGCGCTGGCTGCGGCCATCGTTGGTCGCACGGCGGCCTATGGCCTGCATCTGCCCGAACGCAGAAAAGCCACGCATCTCATCGATGTCTCCTGTGCCCTGGCCGGTCCGGCCGACTATGGTGCCCTGGGCTACTGGGTGGGTGGACAGGTTGCGGACGGAGTGCCCTACTTTCGCTTGCACGCGCCGGGGCGTAGGCCAGAGCAGGAAGAGTTGATGGCTCTGGGTGCGGCGATGGGAGCGAGCGGCGCAGTGGCCCTCTATCACATCGAGGGCGTAACGCCCGAAGCCGAGTTCGCCCGGTCGGCGCTGAAGGATTGCGCTCCAACCAGGCTGGTGGTGAGGGACCTGGCTGCGGCCTTTGCGGCCCTCAACTCGCCGCTGGAGCACATTGATTTCGTGAGCCTCGGCTGCCCACACAGCACCCTGGCCGACATAGAGCGAGTGGCGGCGCTGGTCAAAGGGCGTCGCGTGCGGGCCACCCTGTGGGTTACTACCTCGAGGGGCGTCGCGGCCCGGGCCAGAGAGAGCGGAGCCGTGGATACGATTGAGGCTTCTGGCGCGCGCGTGTTCGCGGATACCTGCCTGGTGGTTGCACCAGTTGAGGAGCTGGGCTTTCGCGCGATGGCCACCAACTCGGCCAAGGCGGCGTTCTACGCGCCGACTCACTCGAGAATCGAGAGGCGCTTTGGCACGCTTGAGCAGTGCGTAGCTGCCGCGCTGAGCGGTGAGTGGCCGCCACAGGACGCGGTCGCTGGAAGTGGCTCATGCTGCGCCTGATTGGACGCGTGATCCAGCCTGGCGAGGCAGAAGGAGAGGCGCTGGTCTCCTCTGCTCCCGTTGGTTTCCTGGGCGGGGTGGACCCGGACACGGGTATCGTTATCGAGGCGGGGCATCCGTTGGTCGGGCAGTGCGTGGCCGGCAAGGTGCTGGTGTTCCCCACGGGCAAAGGCAGTACCGTTGGCTCCTACACACTCTACCGCCTGGCCACGCGCGGGCTGGCCCCCTGCGCTCTGATCAATGCCCGCAGCGAGGCCATTGTAGCGGTGGGAGCCATTATGGCCGAGATCCCGATGCTTGACCAGGTCGATATCTCGTTATTCCACAGCGGCGATCACGTGCGCATCAACGGCGAGGAGATTCTCGTTGGATGAGCTGCTGTTTGTCAAACTGGGCGGATCTCTGATCACGCGCAAGTCCGCCGCCAGTGCAGCCAGGCCGCGGGTCATCCGCCGGCTGGCGCACGAGATCCGCGGCGCGCTCGATGAGGCGCCTGGCCTCAGGCTGGTGCTGGGGCACGGCAGCGGCTCGTTCGGGCATGTGGTGGCGCACCGCTATGCGGTGCAAAGCGGCTGCCACGACTGGCTGGGCTATGCCCTCACCAGCGCGGCGGCAGCCCGGCTCAATCGCATCGTCGTCGACGCGTTTCTGGAAGAGGGGGTGCCAGTGGTGGCGTTGCAGCCCTCGGCCTCCGCGCGCTGCCGGGAAGGCAAGCTGGTGGACCTGGCCTGGCAGCCGGTGGCCGAGCTGCTCCAGCATCAGCTCGTGCCCTTGGTCTATGGCGATGTCGCCCTGGATGAGGTATGGGGCTCGACGATCATCTCTACGGAGACGATCTTTGCCTGTCTGGCGCACCAGCTCCAGCCGACGCGTGTGCTGCTGGTGGGTGAGGTGTGCGGGGTCTACACGGCCGACCCCCATCTCGACACGCGGGCGAGGCTGATCACGTACATCGCTGCCGGGCGACAGATGCCCGAATCTGTCGACATCGCCGGCTCCAACGCGGTGGACGTGACCGGCGGCATGCACAGCAAGGTCGATATTATGGCCGCGTTGGTTCGTGAACTACCAGGACTGCTGGTTCAGTTCTTGTCCGGATCTCGCCCGGGGTTGCTGCGCCGCTCGCTGCTCGACCGCGAGTTGAACCCCGGCACTCGTCTCACTGGCCGTCAGTGAGGCTTCCGGAGTTGCCCCCCTGACCGTGAGCGCCCGGCCCGTAGTATAATGGCGGTTGGAATCTGGCAAGCGAAGGAATAGGAGCGAATGCTGCTTACAACTGTGGCTTTTGTCTTTGTCTTTGGCCTGGTCATGTTGGTCCACGAGCTGGGTCACTTGATCACGGCTCGGCGGGCGGGCATTACGGTGCTCGAGTTCGGCTTTGGCTACCCGCCGCGGCTGCTCTCACTGGGAGTGCACAACGGGGTCGAGTACACCATCAACGCCATTCCTTTTGGCGCTTTTGTCAGGATGCTGGGCGAAGAGGATCCGACCGCCCCGGGCAGCTTTGCGAGCAAGGGGGCCGTGGCACGTATTGGCACTCTGGCGGCAGGGTCGTTGATGAACCTGCTGCTGGCCGTAGTCGCCTTTGTGGGTGTGTCGCTGGCCGGCGAGCAGGTGGCGGTGGGCCGGGTGATCGTCACCGGCGTGGCGAACGCATCGCCCGGCGCCGTGGCTGGAATGCAGACCAACGACATCATCGTGTCCATCGGCGGTCAGCCCGTGCGCAGCACGGTGGAATTGGTCGAGCTGACTCGCCAGTATCTGGGTACAGAGGTGGAGCTGGGACTGGAGCGGGATGGTCAGTCTTTCACGGTGCGCCTGGTCCCGCGGGTCCAGCCGCCGGCCGGTGAGGGAGCCATCGGCATTGGCATCGCCATGGCCGAAGGCTGGCAGGTGGAGACCATCCATCATCCGGTACTGGAATCCGTCTGGCTGGGGCTCAAGGAGACATGGACGGTTCTGGCCATGACCGCCGGGGCCTTTGTGCAGCTCTTGCGTGGCGCGGTGTCACCCAGCGAGCTGACCGGCCCGGTGGGGTTGTTCCAGATGAGCGGGGTGGTGGCTCGTTCCGGCTGGGTTAATCTGCTGCGCTTTGTGGGCTTTATCAGTGTCAACCTGTTCTTGCTCAATCTGCTGCCGATTCCGGCCCTGGATGGAGGCCGCATTGCCTTCATCCTGCTGGAAAAGCTGCGCGGCGGCAAGCGCCTGGCCCCGCAGAAAGAGGGCCTGGTGCACTTGATTGGCCTGCTGGTACTGATCGGACTGATGCTGCTCGTCTCCTACTATGATGTGCTGCGCATCTTTCACGGTCAGAACCCGCTGCCGTAGGGTTTCCAGAGATGCGTTGCAAGTCCTGCGGTGCACAAGTCAAGCCAGGATTGGGTGTGTGCTCTGAGTGCGGCGCTACCCTGGGGCACGTCCACGTGCTGGGCCACCGGGTGCGCTGCCGCTGCTGCCAGAAGCGGGTGCCTTCCGGGGTCAAGATCTGTCCCTATTGTGGCGCTCCGCTTCGCTCCACCCTGCGCAATGTCATTCGTTTCCTGGTGGTGCTGCTGATCCTGGAGGTTCTGGTCTATGTGGGCAAGTACTCTGTGCCCTGGAACTCGCTGCGAGCGCTGTTGGGATTGGTACGCAAGCCAGAGGTGACTTTCCTCGCAACGCCGACCTTCACCAGCACGCGCACGGCCACCATCACTGTGACCAGCACGCCGACGCTCACCAGAACACCGACTGTCACGCCAGAACCGCCTACCGACACGCCAGTTCCGCCCACGGTCACCAACACCAGGCGGCCGGCGCCGACAGCTACCCCCAAACCCAAGTTCCCGGCGCCCCGGTTGAGGTCGCCTGACGATGGAACAGAGTTCCGGGGCAGCGATGCTCAGATTGCACTGCAGTGGGAACCGGTCGGTGCGCTGGCCGAGGATGAGTGGTACGCGGTGTCCGTCACTTTTACGGCGGGTGGCGTCATCCAGTACGACGGCATCTGGACGAAGGACAGCTCGTGGCTCCTGCCCGCGGGGCTGTACATGAGGGCTGGTGAAAGCGAACGAGGCTTTAACTGGCAGGTGACAGTCATGAAGCAGACCGGTGCAAAGGCAGATGGCGGCCGCGAAGGCACGGTGGTGAGCCCGGCCAGCACGCGACGCACCTTTTTCTGGTACTAGAGGAGAGAAGTATGACCCTCGACAACGAATGTATGACCTTCTCTGAGGTGATGGCGCAGCTCAAAGCGGGAGCTGTGTCGCTCTCGAGCCCGATGCTGTACGCCCTGACCGCACCGGCGAGCAAGGACGTGAAACAGTTTGCTGTGGAGTGGCCTGGCCTGCCGGTCGAGCAGCGACTCAAGATCATCAGCATCCTGGCCGAACAGGCCGAGGCCAACTATGAGCTGGATTTCAACGCCCTCTTCAGGGTGGCTATGGTCGATCCGGACGGCCAGGTGCGCACCGTGGCCATTGAAGGGCTGTGGGAAGACGAGGAACCGGCCCTGGTGCGCCCTCTAGTGCAGGTGCTCAAGAACGACCCGGCAATGTCTGCTCGCGCCGCGGCAGCCGCGTCGCTCGGCCGGTTCGTGCTCCTGCTCGACCTGGAGGAGCTGGACGAGCGCTACTCCGAGCTCGTCCACAGAGCCCTGGCAGAGGCGGCAGATGATCCAAAGGAAGATCTGGAGGTGCGGCGGAGGGCGGTGGAGTCAATCGCCTACTGGGACGACCCGTCTGTAGCCGACATTATCGGCGAGGCCTACCAGTCCGCCGACGAGCCGATGCGCGTCAGCGCCATCTTTGCTATGGGACGCAGCGCCGACCCCTCGTGGGCCGACACGATCTGTGCCGAGCTGGCCAGCCGGAATCCGGCGATGCGCTATGAAGCGGCACGCGCTGCGGGAGAGCTGGCGCTCAAGGCGGCGCTGCCGGAACTGATCAAGCTGACGGCAGACCGCGACCGAGAGGTTCAGCTCGCAGCAGTCGCTGCACTCGGCCAGGTCGGTGGACAGCGGGCCAGGCAGGTTCTGGAGCGCTGCCTCCGCAGCACCGACGAAGCGCTGAACCTGGCCGCAGAAGACGCACTGGCCGAGCTGGCCCTCGGACGCCAGCCGCTCGACCTGATGGTCGTCGACGGCGACGCGGACCTGGATGACGAGCAGCAGGAGCCAGACGACGAGGACGATGGGGACGACTAGACCAGCCCTGCAGCCCTCGAGAGCTTTTGCAATTTGACGGCCCGTTTTGTATAATCCATACAAATAGACCTTGATTCTCCGACCCAGTTCTGCTGATGGCCAGATTGGCCGATGAAGGCTGGGCGATAGGGTGCGGTTGGAAACGGCCGCACCTCCCATCATTGGAAAGGAGAATCGCCGCGGGAACAGTGATGACGCCGGCGCCTCCTTCCAAGTGAGGGCCGGCGTTTCTATTTCTCTGAGTGGAAGGCTGAGCCAGCAATATGGCCCACTATGATGCTCACAGCCGTGCAATCAATTACTTGCGCGTGTCGGTCACCGACCGCTGCAACCTGCGCTGCGAATACTGCATGCCTCCCGAAGGCATCCCCTGGATTCCCCACGACACAGTGCTGCGCTTTGAGGAGATCGCGCTCATTGTGCGGGCAGCGGCCGAGCTCGGCATCAGCCGGGTGCGGCTCACGGGAGGTGAACCGCTGGTGCGCCTGGGTGTCTGCAGTTTGGTGCGCATGCTGGCCGAGATACCTGGCGTGCAGGACCTGTCTATGACGAGCAATGGCACCTTGCTGGCCCGCTATGCCGGCGAACTGGCGGCGGCGGGCCTCGACCGGGTCAATATCAGCCTCGACACCCTGCAGCCAGAGCGCTTTGCCGCGATGACCCGCGGCGGGCGAGTTGAGGATGTGCTGGCTGGCATTGAAGCAGCACACCAGGCCGGTTTGGAGCCGGTCAAGGTCAACAGCGTCGTCATTCGTGGCGAGAACGATGACGACATCGTCGACCTGGCACGCAAGACGCTGCTGTCGGGATGGCACGTGCGCTACATCGAATGGATGCCCGTTGGCGAGACGGCACCGGAGGATGAGGCCTGGCGTCACAAGGTGGTGACCGCCGAAGAGATGAAGCAGCGCATCTCGGCCGAACTGGGGCCGCTGACTGCGGACGGGAGCATCTTCGGCGGCGGCCCGGCGCGCTACTACCGCTTGCCG
>Ga0116184_10004843_pt1 | contig 10502 bp, 9 predicted proteins | sample AD_JPNNA5_MetaG_FD_89886 | JGI IMG/M metagenome (GOLD analysis project Ga0116184, IMG submission 89886) | Active sludge microbial communities of municipal wastewater-treating anaerobic digesters from Japan - AD_JPNNA5_MetaG | ecosystem: Engineered > Bioreactor > Anaerobic > Digestate | place...
GCCCAGAAGAAAGGAATATGAAAGAGAACTTCAAAGAGCCGTGCAGTGCCTGTGAGGACAGCAACAGTATATGCTATCATCGAAAAGGCAACAACAATGGCCAAGACAGGCCTCAAGGCTTCGGTTCTATATCGCTTCACCAGCATTTCCGTGACTGTGAAGGCCCCAACCTTTTCCTGAAGTTTCCTCACCCTCTTACCAAGGAGGGCCCAAACCAAATAGGTCATAAAAAGAAGGTTTGATGCAGCGACCCACATGAGAGAAGCACCCACATCATACGCCTTACCCCCAAAACCGATAATCAGGGTGGCGCTGTAACATGTGGCGCCGAAGGCCAGGGCCACAGCCCATGGGCCCATAGCATGACCCGAAGTGTAATAACTCTCTGCACTCTTGATTTTCCGCATACCGTAAAGACCGACGCCCACATTCATCAAGAGATATATGACCAGGATGGTAATGGCCATGGGTATGTAGTTTTCCATAACAAGGCTCTCCTTTGATTTATTGCTGAGATCCCTCGGGTGCGCCCCGTCAAAGGCCCTTTGCAGGCGAACGGGTTACAGTGCAGTAGTAATTAAAGATACATTAAGACCGCTTTGCTCCCTTAGTCCTCTATTTTTTCAATATCCCATGATTCGCTACTGGCGATAAATGGATGAATGATTGATACCACGACCGTGGCCAAACCGATTATATATGCAAAAAAACTCCCCAGCTCAACCCGAGCATGACCAACCTCCTATTTAATTTGAAGCAACCAGGGTGAATCGAAAAGGTGATGCCTGAAAAGTTGCATAACCTTTTATGTGTAGCCTTGGCCATATTATCATATTTGGGAACTTTTCTTGTCAAGGTTTTTATCAACCCAAAACAATTGTCCTTTTTTCTTCGACCCTTGCGTACATAAAAGAAGCCGGTTTTCTGAAAGACTCCGAGGAAAAAGAGAACCTCGGGAAAGTATGCTGATCCGCTTGTGCCCTTGCCAGGCATCACAACAACTGCTTTCGAAGGTTTTCTGTGGACAGGAATTTCAATAAGGCGTGGTGGATAGTATGTTTCCGGAGTGTCCTGTGAATCAGTGTACGGCACCCTGACGGCACGCAAGCAATGTCCCTGTGTCGATATCTGAGCCCCAGCAGGTTTTTTCACTATTTTAAACAGTGGATTAAGTTTAGCGAATGACCCCATGGGTCTATTATTTTTTCAGTTAATTATGGTATAGTGTAGATCAAAATGGATCCTGAAAAAAAAATTGGGATAATACTTATTCTTATCGGGATTATCATCCCTCTGATTGCACTGCCCTTTGTTTCAGGTTTTTCGAAGGAAAAGGGTTTCTATGATAATTTTTACAATGCCGGGATTGTATTGGGAAAAGACTCTGTGGACAGTACCCCGGGTGAACCCCTTATCAAAGGAAAGAAGCCCATTATACAGCTTAAGCTCACGTGGGCGATGCTCAGGCCAGGAAAGATACCTTTCAGATTCATCCTGGTTCCAACGGTGATTCTGATTTTTATGGGCATAATAAGAATTGACCGGGCGAGGAAGAGAAAGCCGGACGAATAAAGGTCTTTTTTTGGTGTGTTGCATTTTGTATTGAAGTAAGGTTTTTTGAAGGTCAATATCAGGGATTTCCTGATTGCCTGTTGTGCTGTATATGGGTTAAAAGATAGGGCAGTTGTGGGTATGGGGAACGCTATCTGTTTGATATACTGGGGAATAAGAATATTGTTAATTATTTCACTTGACACATGTTTCGACGAGTGTAATAAATATTTGTCTCAAACTTCAAAAATTGAGCCGAAGCTTTTGATCAACCAGTAGTTTATAATCATCTTAGGAGGTGGTTAGCATGATGGATAAATGGACCTTTGGATTAACGATGCTTGTAGTTGGTATGGGAGGAACAATTGCCACGCTCATCGTCTTCAGTCTGATTATGAGTGTTATGAAAAAGATTTTCCCCTACAGGAAAGAAGATAAATAGGATAAGGAGGCAGGCGAAATGGTTGATGGAATAATTGGCGGATTATCAGGGTTAATCGCAGGCGTTCTAAATTTTCACTGGTCAGGCATGGTGATGATTGTTATAGGGGCTATCCTGATTTATCTCGGGGTAAAGAAGGACTTTGAACCGTTACTCCTTGTCCCTATTGGTTTTGGATGTATTTTGGTGAATATTCCTCTGGGAGGCCTTATGGAAGAGCACGGTTTTCTCAAGGTGCTCTATGATATGGGTGTTCTCAATGAATTATATCCTCTGCTTATCTTTGTCGGCATAGGAGCCATGACGGATTTTCGACCAGTTCTTGAGAACCCGTACACGTTTCTTCTTGGGGCAGCCGGTCAGTTCGGTATATTCCTGACCCTTCTTATCGCCCTTGCCATTGGTTTTCCTTATAATGAGGCTGTGACCATTGGAATTATCGGTGCCTGTGACGGTCCTACAGTTATCTACGTGGCCTCCAAGTATGCAAGAGAATTGTTAGGCCCATGCTCTGTTGCAGCGTATTCCTATATGTCCCTGGTACCATTACTCCAGCCACCGATTATGAGGATGCTCACAACAAAGAAAGAACGTCAGACAATCATGAAGACACACCATAAGACTGTTTCAGACACCACTGCGTTGCTTTTTCCCATTGTAATCACAATTGTTGGCGGACTTATCGCTCCTATGGGTCTGCCGCTCCTTGCGACGATTATGCTTGGCAATTTCATGAAAGAGTCAGGAGCAGTGGCCAGACTTACAAAAGCATCGGAAAACGAAATCGCAAACATTGTCACCCTTTTTCTCGGGCTATCAATTGGCGCCACCATGGCAGGACCGGTATTTGTAAAACCTCAGACCATCCTCATACTTGCCCTTGGCCTTTTGGCTATTTGTCTTGATACGGTTTTTGGGGTTCTGTTTGGCAAGATACTCTATCTGGTGACAGGGGGAAAGGTAAACCCTCTTATCGGTGCAGCAGGTATTTCTGCATTCCCAATGTCAGCCAGGGTTGTCCAGAAAGAGGGACAGAAGTGGAACAAGAAGAGCTATCTACTCATGCATGCCATGGGTGCCAACGCTGGCGGACAGGTCGGTTCTGTTATGGCTGCAGCAGTTATGCTCTCCGTGCTCAAAGGTCTGGGAGTAATTTGATTTATTTGCATTGAAAATTGTATACAAACTCATTATAGTTTGGGCGGGATACTTCCCGCCCAAACTATACCTAAGGTCCGATTAAAAAATATTTGGGAGGGGAATTATCATGGGATATATGGAGTGGGCTGCAAGCATCATTTTTGTCGCCAGCATCATCCTTGTCATCACAGGCTGGATCGATAGCGTATTAGCTGCATTATTGGGCATTCTGTTCATGATCTACTTTGGTGTCATGAGTGACATTGACGCCTTTAAGATTGTAGACTGGAATGTTATAGCCATCTTACTCAGCATCTGGATCATATCAGGCTATTTCGGAAGATCAGGGGTGCCGGATTTCCTATCTGCCATAATGCTTAAGCTATCGAAGGGTAATGTGGCACTTTTTGTAACACTTATCGGTATGCTCGCTGGTTATGTCTCAATAGTGATCGACAATGTTGTGGTGGTCCTAATGTTTGCTCCGGTTGTTTTTCATGCATGCAGGCGATTTAATTTTGAGGCATTCACCCCTGTTTTGTTTGTAGGTCTCTGTTCAAATTTTATGGGAACGGCCATGCTTCTCGGAGATTTGCCGCCTCAGATGCTCCACAGCGTTACAGGTATAGAATTCAGCGGGTTTATCTGGTTTATGGGCAAGCCTTCATCCTTTTTCATCCTGAATATATCTTATATAATTACCTGCGCAGCTTTTTACTGGATCTTTTCCAGGAAGTACAAGAATATTTCCATGGATGTTGCTTCAATGGATGAACACCCTCTCGACCATATCAAAGACAAACCATTTGCATTAATTTCATGCGGAATTTTCGTGCTTACCATCATTGCCATGGCATTGCGGCCTATTTTCGGGTACACCCTGGGGTTTATTGCCATGTGGGGGGCTATATGCATCATTCTCTTTTTTGAGTTGTTCAAAAGCAGGTTTACCCTTGAAATTCCCGATGTGGAACATGTGCTTGGCGAACTTGACTGGAGAGCTATCTTTTTCTATGTTTCCCTTTTTGCCCTCGTAGGAGGTCTTGAGCATGCAGGCGTTATCAAGCTTGTCTCAAACGCTCTTACCCCGCTGATTCAGAAGAGCCTGATCGTGGGCAGCACCGCACTCTACTGGATAACAGCGCCCATTGTGGGCATTGTTGAACACGATGCATATATCCTTGCCCTGCTGTACGTTATAAGGGATCTTGGCCATGCCCATGGCATCAATCCCTGGCCACTTTACTGGATGCTTCTCTGGGCGGGTACTCTTGGCAGCAACCTCACCATTGCCGGTGCTCCTGCCCTCTTTGTAGCAAAAAGCATGGGAGAGAAAGAGGATCAACGGCAGGTTGGCCTGAAGGAGTTCCTCGGAATTACCGCTCCTTATGTAGTCATTTCGCTTATCTTTTGTTACATTCCGGCAATGCTTATCTGGGTATTACCATACGCAAAATAGGGGGTGTGGTATGGCTATTCTTACAATATCGAGACAATATGGAAGCGGTGGACGAGAAGTCGGCCGCGCTATTGCTAAAGCCATGGATTATGACTACATAGATCGCCAGAGGATTGTAGAAGATATGCGCGCTGAAGGAAACCTTTGGAAAGACAAGGCTGAATATTTTGATGAGAACTACCCGGACATCTGGGAGAGAAATGATTGGGCTTTCAGAGGATTCGTGGCATTAAACCAGAGCCATTTCCTCCAGCATGCTGTGAAGGGCAACGCAGTGATCATGGGACGGGGAGGGAATTTCCTCCTCAAACAATTCCCATTTGTACTGAAAGTCAGGATTATTGCACCTGTTGAAAAACGGATTTCAAATATCATGGAACGTGAAGATACGAACTCTGAGAACGCAAGATATCTCATCGATAAGGTAGACAGTGAGATGGCAAAGGCTGTTTATCTCATCTATGGCAGGAATATGGATGATCCAAAAGAATATGACATGGTTTTTGACACCTCTCAGCGAAGCCAGGATGACATTGTTACCATTCTGAGGAGTGCTCTCCTTGAAAAAGACAAATACGACACTCCAGCGACTCGTCAGGCCCTGAAGCTACGTGCTCTTGCTGAAAAAATTAAAGCAACTATCCTGTCTGACCCTCGTTTTATGATCTCCACTCTGGATGTGGACCCTAAAGAAGAGGGTATGGAAAAATATGGATTGCGTGTTCGAGGTATTGTGCACAGGAGAGAAGATCTTGGGCTGATAGAAGAAATTGTTAGACAAATGGCAGACAATCTGCCTGTTGAATTTCAAATCAGTTTCATGGCATTTCCACGTTTTGGCAGGTTGCGCTTCAAGTAGCTGGGTGCTCTGATGCAGGATTAAGTCAAAATTGAAAAATCTCAGTTGCCACCCCCACTTTTCCGAACCTGAATTTTTAGACTCACCGCACCCATAAATTCAGAATAGCCCTGATTGGCCGTGTGCTGATATCAACCTGCCATAGGTATGGCGATTCCTTATTCATGATTCAAAGCTTTTCCTGTGCGGTGAACAAGAATCCTGGAAGCTTTGGCCATTTTAGCTTCACGTGAGGCTTTATAAGCGGTTTCTATATGGTTATCCCCATCGATCTTGTGCTTACTGGGGATAACGCGGTTATCATCGCAATGGCAGTCCGGAACCTTAACCTCCAGCAATGCTGATGGATAAATACCTGATCATCATTTGTCCTGGCACCATGACCCCGGGTAAGTTTCTGGTGAAATAATCTTCACTGACCCATACGTGCTAGTCATTTCTTCATACCTGCAATGCAATCCTCAGTATATTATGGATACAATGGGCGCTGTAACAGTGGTTGTGCCGGGGGTATCCTGGATGAAAATGAAATTGAGAAAAGAGTTGAAGAAACAGGTTCTGGACAGGTGCACAGAAGAAGGGAAGAAGGTATCTGCGTATAACAACCCCGACCATATCCAGTTCATCTGGAAGTATTAATATGGACTTCCATTTTCTCTTCTTGTTCTTCATCCCGTCACCTGAACCTGGAAGGCCATACATGGACCTTCCGCATTAAAAATCATAAGATTGAAATGCTCATCGTGGGCTGAGGGAGTTTATACAAATTTTCTCTGGCAATATGCGTCCAAATGTACTTGCAAAAAAAAGTAAAATACAGTTAATATAATTTTTAAGCTGTTTAAAATGGCATTATATAAACCGAAGCAAGTCATATGGGAATAAGATCAAGAGAACACGAGTCGTAATTGAAGGTCTTTGCCGCGCATCATGACCACCGGCTGAACACGGACAAAGACAGGGGAGATGGCCATGACACGGACTCTGGGTGATATCACAAATGAACTGAAAGAAAAGGTTCTTTCTCCAGCAAAAGAAGAAGCTGAGAGAATGTTGGCAGAGGCTCGTTTAGAGGCTGACAGGATTATTCTGGATGCAAAAAAAGAGGCTTCCCGTATAACGGAAGAGGCCAAACAAAAGGCGGATGTTACGGTCAAGCAGATGGAAATTGATATGGATACTGCAGCCAGAAACTTCATCCTTTTAGTCCAGGAGCGTCTTGAAAAGACTATTGTGAGGCCTGTAACTGAAGATGAGATTGAGTCAACCCTTAGTGATAAAGATTTTTTAAGTTCAATAATTCAGATTTTGATAGCTGAATTTTCAAGGGTTCATGGAAAGGACAATAAAATAGAAATCCTTCTGCCCTCAAGGCATAAAGAGGCGCTTGAGGAATGGTTTGTCAACAAATTTTTACAGCGGGCTACTAAAGGTGTTGTGGTACATTTCAGTGATAAGGTTGCTTTTGGATTTAAAATGGGTTTTGGCGATACTGGTAGATACTTTAATTTCGGGGAAGGCCTCGTGGAGGTTTTTTCTGAATTCTGTTCACCCCGATTCCGAAAACATTTTTTTGCACCAGACAAGGACTCCTGAGACGTGGCAAAATACTATTTTTTGGCAAGTTGTCTTCCGCCCATGCCAATTTCTCTCGGCGAAAAGGTTGCATTGCCATTTGAGGAAATTTGTGGGTTAATACTTCGCAATGTTGAGCCTGTGGATGATCCTTTAGTTCGGTGTTGTCTTCATGCAGTCGATACAGCCAACACAGAATTTTTTTTGTTAGGGCAGAATATTTTTCTGCCCGGAGGTGGTCTTACCCGTGATGAGATAGAAGCGAAGAAGCATTTACCATTATTTCTGAAGAAGTTTTTTGAGGAAAAGGATAAGGGCATTGGCCGTGGCTATGTTTATGACGTACTATGGGCCGAATATTATGCTTACGCTTATTCTCTTGCAGAGGATTTGAACTGCCGGTTTCTCATCGATTATTTGTCGTGGGAAATCGGTCTGAGGAATAGTCTTGTGGAGTTGAGAGTGAGGATGCTTGGCGAAGAAGCTGAGGATTTTCAAATCCTGGTTCGAGCCGGTGGGTATGATTTTTCAGGAATCATTTCACAATTAAAAATGCAGCAAAACCCTTTGAAGGCCGAACAGTTTCTGGATGAAGAGCGACTCAAGAGAATTTATCATTGTGAGGGTTCAGACCCTTTTTCACGGGATTTTATCCTTGCAACGCTCGAAAAGGCGCGAATCTTCAGTCGATGGGAGAGAATAAATGCCATCTATCCGGTTCGTGACATCATCTAAAGGGAGGTTGTGATTGGCGCACCCGATAAATAGCAGAGTAATTGCGGTAAATGGTCCTCTTGTGACTGCTGAGGTGATTAGAGACCAGGAAGTCACCATGAATGAAGTTGCCTACGTAATGTGGAATGACATACCTCTCAAATCAGAAGTTATACGGATTCGTGGGCGGCTGGTAGACATACAGGTTTTTGAGAGTACCACAGGGCTAAAGGTGGGAGACCAAGTCGATTTTTCCAGGGAACTCCTGTCTGCAACCTTGGGACCGGGAATTCTGGGACAAATTTATGACGGCCTGCAAAACCCTTTGAATATGCTCGAAAATACCCAAGGGTTTTTTCTAAAAAGGGGACAATATGTAAGCGCCCTCGATCAAACTAAAAAGTGGGATTTTACCCCGTTAGTTGCCAAAGGTGATCAGGTGAAGGCTGGCCATTATCTTGGATACGTGCCGGAGGGCATTTTTCGACACCATATTATGGTCCCCCTCTCTTATGCTGGCATAGGGGAAATTGTAGAAATAGCCGGACAAGGTCCATTCACAGTTGGTGAAACCATTGCAGTGCTCAGGAACGGGGACAGTGAGCACTTCTCGGTTACTATGGAACAAAAATGGCCTGTCAAGATGCCCATTCGGGCTTACAATGAGCGGCTACTCCCCAGTCGCCCCCTTCTTACACAGTGCCGCCTCATAGATGTGTTTTTTCCTCTCGCAGAAGGAGGAACGGCGTGTATCCCGGGACCTTTCGGGGCAGGCAAAACAGTTTTGCAACAGATTATCTCTCGATACGCTGAGGCTGATGTTGTCCTTATTGTTGCCTGTGGCGAGAGAGCCGGCGAGGTGGTGGAGACTATCCGGGAATTTCCGGATCTGGAGGATCCTAAAACGGGGAAATCTCTCATGGACCGTACTGTTATCATTTGCAACACATCCTCAATGCCGGTTGCAGCCCGTGAAGCCTCTATATATACAGGTATTACTCTCGGAGAATATTTCCGTCAAATAGGCATGAAAGTATTGCTCCTCGCTGATAGCACGTCGAGATGGGCTCAAGCGCTGAGGGAGTCATCGGCAAGAATGGAGGAAATACCGGGAGAAGAGGCATTTCCAGCGTATCTTGAAAGCCGCATAGCTGCACTTTATGAACGAGCCGGACTGGTAAGATTATATAATAATGAAACAGGATCACTCACAATTGTGGGAAATGTATCACCGGCTGGTGGAAATTTTGAGGAGCCAGTAACCCAGAACACCTTAAAGGTAGTGGGTGCTTTCTATGGATTGTCGCGTTCCCGTTCTGATCAGAGGCGCTATCCGGCCATTGACCCACTAATCTCGTGGAGCCTTTACCTGAGGCAACTGGAGGAGTCATTAAGCGAACGCCATCCGAAGTGGGTCGAGCTTGTGGAGGAGGCACAGTCACTTCTTCACCGCGGAAGCGAGGTCCATCAAATGATGCTTGTTGTTGGGGAGGAGGGTATCAGTATCGATGATCTGGTTGTGTATCTGAAGGCAGAGGCTGTAGATGCTGTATGTCTCCAACAGGATGCTTTTGATAAGGTGGAAAGGGCCACTTCGAAGGAGAGGCAGGTTTCTGATTTCCTTCTTCTTATGGAGATGGTGCACCATCACTTTTCTTTTGAGAGTAAAGAACAGGCGAAAAAAGAGATGACCAACATTCAGAACATCTTTTTTCAGATGAAGTATGCCCCCTTTCAAGAGGAGGCTTATTGGGCTTACAGGAAGGAAATAGAGTCTATTCTCAAGAAAGGGGTGAAGTCTGAATGATTATTGAACACTCTCGGATAACATTAATCCAGGGAGACATCATAGCGGTTCCAGCAACAGGCATTCAGTATGGAGAGCTAGCAGTAGTAAAGAGTAAAAGAAAATCCTCTCTCGCCCAGGTTATACGTTTGAGGGGGGATGAGGTTTTCCTCCAGGTATTTGCCGGATCAAGAGGTGTTGCAACTGGTGATCAGGTTCGTTTTTTAGGACATCCCATGCAGGTTGCCTTTGGTGATGCCATGCTCGGAAGGGTCTTCAACGGTTCAGGAGATCCCATAGATGGCGGTCCGAACCTGGAAACCCTGCCTCGCCTGGAAATCGGAGGGCCATCAGTCAATCCGGTTAAGCGCATCATTCCTCGTGGCTTTATTGAAACCCGTGTACCAATGATTGATGTATTTAACCCTCTGGTGGAAAGCCAGAAGCTTCCTATTTTTGCAGCGGCTGGGGAGCCATATAATCAGCTCCTTTCGCGCATTGGAATGCGCGCAGATGCAGATGTTGTTATCCTCGGCGGTATAGGGATGAAGTATGATGAATATCTGAAATTTCGTATTGCTTTTGAACAGGCCGGTGTTCTTCCCAGAACAATAATGTTCATTCATACCGCATCTGACCCTGTTGTGGAGCGTCTCCTTGTTCCAGACATGTCTCTTGCCGTTGCAGAGCAATTTGGTGTCAGAGGAAAGCGAGTCCTGGTGCTCCTTACAGATATGACAGCTTTTGCTGATGCCATGAAAGAGATTGCCATTTCCATGGACCAGGTTCCTTCAAATCTCGGCTATCCAGGTTCTCTTTACAGTGACCTGGCAGCACGCTATGAAAAGGCCGTCGATTTTCAGGATGCGGGGAGTATAACTATTCTTGCTGTGACAACTATGCCGGGCGATGATGTGACCCACCCTGTTCCTGACAATACAGGGTATATTACAGAGGGCCAATTCTACCTGAAAAA
>Ga0116184_10004845_pt1 | contig 10499 bp, 9 predicted proteins | sample AD_JPNNA5_MetaG_FD_89886 | JGI IMG/M metagenome (GOLD analysis project Ga0116184, IMG submission 89886) | Active sludge microbial communities of municipal wastewater-treating anaerobic digesters from Japan - AD_JPNNA5_MetaG | ecosystem: Engineered > Bioreactor > Anaerobic > Digestate | place...
AAATTACTGAAACCTGGTTACTGTCTAAATGTAATTCGCGTATAATTTCTTCTTTGGCAAAATTGGAAACCGTAATGATATGTGCAACATTATGCTTGTAAACTTTCCACATTAATTTCCTTTTTGCATTGGTAAAAAATCCTTGCAGTTTATTAGTAAACGATGTTCCAAACGTATCTTTTAAAGGCATGGAAAGATTGGCTGCACCATGCAATGTTACTATCCACGGAATATTGGTTTGCAATATTTTTCGGTTTGGATAACGCGCGCCTGTGCAGGTTGGATCCCAAATAATATCTACATCAGGAATCAAATCATCTTTTCCAAAAAAGAAAATTTCATGCTCGTGCTTTTGCAAATACAATACAATATTATCGGTGTAAATTTTTACACTCATAGTATCATGTTGCGTTTTCCAAATACCTATGCGCATTTACTTTTCTGTTTTATTAAAATTTAAAAACGGAAAATATCCGATGAAAAAACCAAATTCCTTTTTGATATAAACTGTTCCGATTATATTCCATGCAATCATGCTGATGGTGTTTGCAATTGCTGCACCAAGAATTCCGTAAGATGGAATAAGAACAAAATTTGCTGCAATGTTTACTATTGCACCAATAAATGAAATATTCCTGAATTGTTTGTGATGACCTGTAGCATTGAGCAATTGAGCCACCGGACCACACACTGTATTAATGATTTGACCAATGGTTAGTACAGATAAACAAACGGCACCTTTTATAAATTCATCTTTATATAAAGACATTACTTGTTTGGAAAAGAAAAGCAGCACAATAAAAACCGGCAAGCTCAGCCAGAAAATGAGTTTGGAAGATTTATTAGTAATTCGCTGCACTTCGTCCAGTTTATTTTGCGTATATAATTGCGTGATCTTAGGCTGAACCGTAGTGTTTAAAGCAATTAACAGCGTGGCTGCTAACATAGAAATGTTGGCTGTTGTTTTATAGATACCAACCATGTCAGTTCCAATTCCATCGAATTTTAAAATAAAAACATCAGCACTATTGTTGATCAGAAATGCAAGGTAAGTTAACAACATCGGAAATGCCATCGGAAATATTTCATTGTATGAAATTGTTTTTATTGTTTCTTCATCTTTTGAAGGTTTGATGAAATACTTATAGATTGGAATTAATGAAAATAACCATGGCAGCACACACAGCGTTGTCCAGTGCAAATAAATTGGATTGTACACATTGAAAAAGTAATGCGTGACGATCAGCAACACAATTACACGAATTATGGTAGGAACTACCAATGACATGTTAGCTGTATGCACTTTCAAGGCAGCACGCAAGCTAAAATAATTTAAATCACCTAACACAAAAAACGGAAGAAATAAACCTGAAATCCTGAATAGCCAAAGCATATCAGGCTCATTCCAGAAACGGCATAACCACGGCGCTATAACGTATAAAATAATGGCGCTGATAAAAGAAAAGATAAGTATGATTTGTGTGCCTTTTAAAAAAAGAGAATAACTTGTTTTGGTGTTATATTTTTCTTTGTATTCAGGAATGAGTTTTTGAAGTGCATCTTTCACACCGAAATTGATAAAAATGGCAAAAATTCCCATTACGGTAACAATAAGCGTTAGTCGTCCTGATGCTTCTGCGCCATACAATCTTCCAATTAACACACCTGAAATAAAGCGCAAGCCTTGTACAAAAAACAAAGTAATTGCCGTAGACAAACTGCCTTTCAGTACAAAACTGAAATTCTTGTCTTGCATCGCTTTTTCTAGCTTTTCTTTATAAAACGGAATCTTCAACGGCATTTAGTATAATTACAAAAATAGGCAATTGTGCATTATTTATATCAACTTTAAAATGTTCATAATCTTACGATAAAGAACTTTTCCAAAATTATTTTTATTATTTTTGAAAGCTGATAGAACTTGATTTTATCAGACTACAATTTTCAGCCAAAAACAGCTTATGCTATTCAATTCGATCCATTTTTTACTTTTTTTTCCAATTTTTTGCTACCTGTATTTATCGGTACCTAAAAAGCATCAATGGAAAATATTGGTAGCCGGTGGTTATTATTTTTATGGAAATTTTAGTCCATTCTTTGCAATTATCCTTTTTGTTATTACCTGTAATGATTTTTTGGCTGGAAAGATGATGGACAAAGAACCAACGCAGCAACGCAAAAAGAAATGGCTGCTGTTGAGTATGATTGGAAATTTAGGCATCTTATTTACGTTTAAATATTTAGATTTCGTCGATAATAATATTCGTTCGTTATTGTCTGTCGTACATATCAATTGGATCGTTCCTGAAGTTTGGTTTAATAATTGGGTGGTTCCGGTTGGTGTTTCTTTTTTGACATTTCAGTCGTTAAGTTATACAATAGATGTCTATAAAGGTGTAACAAAAGCCGAACAGCATTTCGGTTACTTTGCATCGTTTACTGCATTTTGGCCGGTGATGGTAAATGGACCAATTGAACGGGCCAAGAATTTGTTGCCACAAATAAAAGAAGAACATCGGTTTGACTATGATCGCATGCGACAAGGTTTATTTCGCATTGCCTGGGGAATTTTTAAGAAAGCCGTTATTGCAGATCGTTTAGCATTTTACGTAGATGATATGTATTTGCATTATAATGAAATTTCAGGCTGGACAACATTGATTGGTGGTTTGTTTTTCTTTATACAAGTATATTGTGATTTTTCAGGTTATTCAGATATTGCATTAGGTGCTGCGAAAGTAATTGGCATTGATGTCATGGAAAATTTCAAACGGCCATTTTTTGCAAAAAACTTAGCGGACTTCTGGACGCGCTGGCATATTTCGCTGTCCACATGGCTGACTGATTATGTTTTCTTTTATTTAGGTGCTTACAAAGCAAGCAGCAAACGCGTAGTGTTTAACGTAATTTTTGTGTTGGCGTTGTGTGGTTTATGGCATGGTGCAAACTGGCCAATGGTATTGTCTTTTACTATGGTTGGTGTGTTTATGGCTATTCGCTATATATGGCAAAGCAGTGTCGTGCGCGCAATAAAACCGAGTAATTCATACCGTTTATTCGATAAGTATTTTCCTGATTTTGCACACAGTATCATCACCATTTTGCTATTCCTTTTTTGTTTTTTATTATTCAGAGTACATACAGCTCAAGTAGCAATTAATCATTTGCATCCAAAAGCATATGTTGAATGGACAACGATTGCAAAAACATTGTACGGCAATCTATTTAAATTGCATACAGCAAATTATTTTCATACATGGATGATGAACAAAGGAGCAATTCAATTTGGTGTCGTATTATTCTTTATGTTTATTTTGTTTACAACCGAAGCCTTAATCGGCGATACAAAAATTGAAAGTGTGGTGCTAACAAAAAATAAAATTACGCGGTGGGTCATTTATTCGTTGTTGTTAATGAGTATTGTGTGGTTTGGAATTTTTAACAACACATCTTTTGTGTATTTTCAATATTAGATGCCGAAATAAATTCGGCATGATGGCGACACGGCACAACGACAACAAACCGCGACGCTGTCATCCTGAACTTGTTTCAGGAACTATCTTTGACGAGAAAAGATGCCAAAATAAATTTGGCATGACAGCGACACGGCACAACGACAACAAACCGCGACGCTGTCATCCTGAACTTGTTTCAGGAACTATCTTTGGCGAGAAAAGATGCCGAAATAAATTCGGCATGACAGCGACACGGCACCGCGGCAACAAACCGCGACGCTGTCATCCTGAACTTGTTTCAGGAACTATCTTTGGCGAGAAAAGATGCCGAAATAAATTTGGCATGACAGCGACACGGCATAACGACAACAAACCGCGACGCTGTCATCCTGAACTTGTTTCAGGAATTCTCTTTGACGAGAAAAGATGCCGAAATAAATTCGGCATGACAGCGACACGGCACAACGACAACAAACCGCGACGCTGTCATCCTGAACTTGTTTCAGGATCTTATTGAATAAAAGTTGGTATAAATATGAAAAAATATTTTGTATATATAGTAAGTAATTTTAACAGAAATGTATTTTATATTGGAGTTACTAATAATATCGAAAGAAGAACATTAGAGCATAAAGGTGGAATTGGTTCAGAATTTACAAGAAAATATAAATGTCATTACTTATTATATTTTGAAGAGTTTGGAAATATAAACACAGCTATTGAAAGAGAAAAACAATTAAAGAACTGGCATAGAGAATGGAAAATAAATCTTATCAAATCACAGAATAACGATATGAAAGATTTGGCTGTTGATTGGTTTACAGATTATGATATTAAAAACGTAAAAGAAATGCAATAAGAATTAAAAAGATGCCAAAATAAATTCGGTATGACAGCGACACGACACAGCGGCAACAAACCGCGACGCTGTCATCCTGAACTTGTTTCAGGAACTATCTTTGGCGAGAAAAGATGCCGAAATAAATTCGGCATAACAGCGACGCGGCACAGCGACAACAAACCGCGACGCTGTCATCCTGAACTTGTTTCAGGAACTATCTTTGGCGAGAAAAGATGCCGAAATAAATTCGGCATGACAGCGACAAGGCACAACGACAACAAACCGCGACGCTGTCATCCTGAACTTGTTTCAGGAACTATTTTACATCAAATTAAAAAAGAAAAAACTTGAAAAAATTAGTTAAAAATATTCTCATCTTATTTGCCATTTTATTGCTGTGTTCATTGGCAATAAAACTGTTTTTGCCATTTTATTGGGGCGACTCTACACAGGCTACAAAGTTTGAATATTATAAAAATAACTGCAAAAATTTCAATGCTGTTTATTTAGGTGGAAGCCTTGAATACAGGCACCTTGATCCTGCGATCATCGACAGCATTGCGCAAAAAAATGATATCGACTTGCGCTCTTTTAATTTGGGAATTGATGGTCATGGCATTGTACAGCAAATGAGTGATTTAGATGGTTTATTGAAAATCAATAATCCGAATTTGAAATACATTTTCTTAAGCATCAGCAGCGATCCTTATTTCTATCCAAACAATATGCACACGGCAAAATGGATTTCGTGGCAAGATGTACCGTCGACGTATCGTGCAGTAAAAACAGTAGCTACGCTGAATGATGGCTTTCGCAAACGAGCAAAATATTTTTATTATTATGTATTAACTTGGCTCGAAAGCGTATTTAAAATTGGTGTTATGTCGGATGTGATGGATTATGAATTAAAAAAAGATGAAGGTGATACAAGTTATGTTGGAAAAGGAAAGAATGGCTTTTATCCGTACGATTATGAAGAATATCATTTGTTTATGGAATACAAATGGCAAGACACCATGCTATTGGAATCGAGAAGAGTGTATGAAAATGAAAAAGGCAAGCGCGATAGCTTAACTGCTTCTGTTACTCGTGCGTTTGAAAATTATAAACCAACTGACAAACCTAATGCTGCCATGGTGAGCTTGCTAATGGATGCGTATAAAAAATGTGCGAAGAAAGGAATACAAGTGTATTTTATGTTGCCGCCACGCGCCAGGACAGATTACAGTCTATTGATTCCAATTTTTAATGCAATGCCTGCAAATACAAAAATTGAGTTTGCCGATCCACGCCAGCATCCAAAATATTACGATGTAAATTATGGATATAATTTCCATCACTTAAATTACAAAGGTGCCAAAATTTTAAGCACTGATTTTGGTAATCAATTAGTGCAATTAATGAAAGCTGAATAATTTGTCGAATAGGTCTGAGACCTCTTCGACTTTTTCTCGCACCTAATTTGAAACAATTGGTATAAATCTACGTTGGTTAACGTCGATTTACAGGTTATAGACGTATAAATGCACGTCTAAGACGTATAAATTGACGTGTGTAGGCGTGTTAATCTATGTTGTATGACGTATAAATCTACATCAATAACGTATAAATCTACGCTATACAACGTATAAATCTACGTTAACAATGTGTTTTTGCCCTTAAAATATAAAACGACACTACTAGAGTGTCGTTTTAATAAATAAAAAAAAAGAAAGCTACTAATTTGCAGGTGGTGTGGTTTCTGTTTCGTCGTCGTCTTCATTAGAAATATCTTCACCTTTATCATTTACAAAGAACTGTTTTAGCTCATTGTATTTTGCTTCATAGCCACTGCTGCCACCGCCATCATCTTCTGCTTTGTATTTTGTCCATTTATAATCTTGGCGTGCTTGTCCAAACAATACATAATCTACCAACGTTCTTGGATCGTTGCAGAGTTCGTTTGTTTCATTTATCATATCAATAACCATCATAAAATTTCTACGTGTGGTATAATTTTTTTGGAAATTTACCCAATTAATATCTGCATTGGATAGTGCAGGCATATTATCTCTATAATCTTTTACTTTGTTGATTACCAATTTGCTTTTCTCATTTACTGAACCATATTTTTGTCTATCCTTTGGTTCAAGATTAATAAATTTAGGAGCTAGCAATGTTTTTATTGCATTAAAACTTGTTCTAAGGGTAGCAAGTTCTGCATCCGTAAGTTCTGGAAGGTTTACAGGTAATTGAGCCATGTTTTTTTATTTTAATGATTAAAAATTTATACTAAAGTAGTTCAAAGCTGAGAATACCAATTTATAAACAGTGTTAATTTTGGTTAATTCAATCATTTATTTAGCACAAACGTATTAGTATATAACACTTTGTTATTTGCTGTAACTCTTAAAAAGTAAATACCATTGGGTTCGTTAGTAATATCAATTTCTTTTGTTAGATAATTTTCTTTCTCGATAGTTTCATTTATGGTCTTAGAATAAATTTGGCTGCCATTTACAGCATAAATAGTTAGAATAAAATCACTAGCAGTTTCGTCTAATTTAATATTAATATTTATTTTTCCTTGCGTAGGATTTGGATAGAACATTGGTAAATTCTGATTTGGTTTTTCTATAGGAACATTTGGATTTGCGTATCTGCCTACATTATTATTAGGGAATTCCCAATGGTTAGTATTAGGTATTTTTATACAACCGTCATTGGAATTTATAAATTTTCCATCTGGATAATCATTTGCACCAAATGGGTCTGTGCTTGCTGCGATTACGCCTGTTCCTGTAATTTGCGTTGCGGGAACAATATTAAAGGCGATATTACCAGTTAAAGGATTTGTAATAGAAGTTGAACGATTTAAGAAATTGCCAATCACTTGACCAATAGATAATGTTTGTAATCCTAAATATGAATAACGTTTCATGCGTGTTTTATTTGTGTTTGTTGCAACTAAATTATAACTTGTCTGAATCAAACTATTTGAAATAGAAATTATATTTCCATAATCAGGCATTCGACCAGACTCATGTGACTTAGATGGAAAATAATGCTGACCTCTTGTATCACAATTTACATATACATGAAAATTTATAATGTTATTAATATAATTAACAGTTAAATTTGAAGCCGCTGGTCCGTATTGCCAAACATTACTATTTTGATAATTGTATATTTTATCGATTGGTGTAAGAGCATCATTATATGTGTGTAAGAATAATGTAGGACAATTTTGGTCACTAAGATCAAAAACATTACCAACAAATGGCATTGGCATTGAATATAAATTACTGCCAAATCCAACAACACCTCTAATTCTGTTAAGATAATTTACTGGAGTAGGAACTCTACTTTTATCATTGAAAGAGCCAGCATAAAAACTAATTGAGTGACCATTCCAAAAAGTATTATCATTAAAATTTATATTACCTACATCATCTGAATATGCAAACATTAAACTTGCGTTTGCACCTGCACTACCGCCCATTGCATACATTCTATTAATGTCAACATTTAAATTATTTGTAGTATTACTGCTAATTATTAATTGTTCCGCTGCTATTCCAAGTTGCACACTTATATAATTAAAAAATGCATTTCTTTGCAATTAAAAAAGACTAATAAAACCATAGTTAGGGTAAATTTGATTAAGATAACTTGGAGTAGCGTTAAATTTATTTGTTATTGCGAAATTTTCATAAATAAATACTGCATAACCTCTCATTGCTAAATCTGCAGCATAATATAATGTTTCATCCCAAATTTTTGCGGAATAAAAATCTTCTCCAGCACCAAGTGTTAATAATACTACTGGTCTAGGTCCAGAAAGAGTATTATTTGGACTTACAAATACACCATGTAATTTATTTTTATTAGGATTTGCGTTACCACTTTCTGATACCATATTTGTATATCCAAAATTTAGTGCCGTTTTTAGTATCCTAAACGTTGCTGTTGGATTACTTGGCGCTGTTGGAAAAGTTTCTATATAAGTTGTATTTGGATTTATTCCTGGTGTATTAATTGGGTCAATCTCAAATACCTGTTGCAATCTTTTAGCCAAACGCATAGTGCTGACCAAATATTTATATTCGTCTTGCTTATTAGCGGTTGCATTGAATGCTGTTGGTATTGGAATGCTTCCAGTTGCATCGTTAAAAAAATAGTTTCGATTTACATTTACAAAATCATCTGTGTTTGTAAATTGTCCAAAGCATTTGCAACTAATAATTGTTAGTAGTAAAAAAAATGATTGTAGTTTTTTCATAAATAAAAAATTTAAAAGTTAATAATCTTTCAAATTAGCGCTTTATAAAACAAAATGTCATTATAAATTTTTGCCAATGTCATAAAATTCAGTACGCTATTTTTGTAAAAGAAAATTGTAAATAGTTGATTTAAAATGTATTAATTTGATAATAATTTATTAAAATTTACTCATTTGTCATAAAATACAGGAAATTGACTATTTTTGAAGATGAAAATTTAACATTTAGGTTTAATATGTTATTTATCTTTATAAATTAAGCAAGAAAAATCATATAGTTTTATGCATAAAAAAACTCGAATAATTGGATTAGATATTTTAAGAAGTGTTGCCATACTAAATGTGGTTGCTATACATTTAGTAATTGTAATAAGTGCATTACTAAAAATAAATTTATTGTGGTTGCCAATTCCAGATGGAGTTGATTTATTTTTTGTTTTAAGTGGTTTTTTAATCGGAAATATATTCATCAAATCTTTAAAAGAAAATAACCATAAAAACCTATCATCAGTTATAAAAGATTTTTGGATAATGCGATGGTTCAGAACGCTACCTAATTATTATTGGATTACATTTTTAGTTTTTTGTTTGAATAAATTTCAAATGCCAATTAAAAATTTAATTTTTCTTCAAAATTTTTACAAACCATGTGGCAATCCATTTCCAGAAACTTGGAGTTTAGCTGTTGAAGAATGGTTTTATATATTGTTGCCAATTTTTGCAATACTATTTTTAAAACTAACTAAATCTAAATTAAAAGCAATTTTAATTACAGTGCTGTTATTTATTTTCATATCGCTTTTGAGTAGAATATTCTTTTACAACCAATCAGAACTACATGATTTTTCTATTTATTTAGTTAATGTTAGAAATGTAGTATTATCAAGATTAGATAGTATTGCCGTTGGTTTATTTGGTGCAGTTTTGTATCATTATTATCCAAAGTTTTTCTTCTCAAATAAAAATATAAAATTAATAATTGGATTATTAATTATTGCAACTTACACAATCTACACTAATGTATTTTGCATGTATAAAGTGATTGAAATTAATTGGTTTAATTGGAATTTTAGTTTATTAATTTCTGCATTTGGAATTTTATTATTGTTTCCATATTTAATAAAATTAGAAGTAAGAAACAAATTTGTTATTGCGTTTGTAACATTTACAAGTAACATCTCATACAGTATGTATTTAATCCATAAAACTATTTTGTTGAATTTGTTTTTGCTGATTTATTTAAAACTCAAAATAATACCTTTGGCTGTTTTAGTAGTTATTTATTTATTGGCTCTATACTTCTTGTCGTATCTAAATTATTCTTTAATTGAAAAATATTTTATAAAACTGCGTTACAAATTTACAAATACTTCGAGCATCCAATGACAGAATTAAGAGAAAAAATGAAACGATAAATATCATTCTTTCACCAAAACATCTACTTCTACATTTGTTTTTTTATCTATTGTCTTATGATACGAGAAACCATATAGTTTATAATTATCATAAAAATGATGCCATGAAGTATCGCTTTTAAATTCTTCCATTTCGTTCATTTTTGTTGGCATCACAATTAAGTCAATGGTATTTTTTTGTATAAAATCAGCAAATTTTTGTTTGCTGATTTGCAAATCGTAAGTATTAAATTCCTGGTTATTATTTTTTAAATAGGCAATCACACCATTCACAAACGTCAAGACATTTTTCGGTTTTTGCTGAAAATTAGTATTAATGAAATGCATCAGCAACTTGTTCGCGCCATCATTGGATTGTCCGGTAACCGAATACGCCATAATAGAATAATTTTTGATAGATGGCAGCAAAATAAGGCTTGCAGCAAACGCTACGAACACAAATTTATCATTCAGTTTAATCACAGAAAAAACAGCGATCAATAAAAATATAAACGGCAAAATAGCTACAAATAAATAGTGCAGGCGTG
>Ga0116184_10004846_pt1 | contig 10497 bp, 14 predicted proteins | sample AD_JPNNA5_MetaG_FD_89886 | JGI IMG/M metagenome (GOLD analysis project Ga0116184, IMG submission 89886) | Active sludge microbial communities of municipal wastewater-treating anaerobic digesters from Japan - AD_JPNNA5_MetaG | ecosystem: Engineered > Bioreactor > Anaerobic > Digestate | place...
CAATACCCGTACCAGCAGCACCGAACACGATACCCAACAGGGCGAGTACCAAAATAAAACGAACAAACTTACCCATTGCAATACTCCTTGTTAGAAATTGACGAAAGTTAGACGATATGCGAGGGCTTGATCCTCAAATACAAATTATCACCTCCAAACCGATATAAATTCCAGTACTTAATCAGGTCGCTCAGAGGTAATGGTGCGCTTTCCGGTAGAAGGAACAACGCCACACTCATTACAGACCTCAAATCCATCCTTGTACTTTAGAAACTTGGCGATGATGCGCATAAGATTACCAATTGTACATGAAGATTGACTCTTCAAGCTCTTTATTGAAGTCGTTATCGAGGTTGAAGTTGACAAAATCAGTGAGCTTGAACCGGTCAACGAATCCACGAATCATCTCGTAGATATACATTCCGGGGATTTCAGGAGTACGTTGGTCAACGGTAAAGGCTGTTGGATGTTGGACAAATCCGATTACCACCGGTGTTGTCAGCGCACCCGATACGTGAATACTGTCAGCAGTCCAGATATCAGGAAGCAAGTCGCCTTCCACCAAATTCGCAGTCTGGAACCGTAACTGGATTTTGTATGGAGCATAGTAAATATAAGCAACCGGTTCTTTAATATCCACAGTAACAGTCACCCGAAAGATGTCACATTGACGCATCAACATTTCGGGTAATTGTTCCTGCAAGTCTTTGATAAAAACTCGAACCGATTCAACTTCCCGTGTGCCACGCTCTAGAGTTTGAAGAACATGGTGGCGATTGAAGAAACCCACCGGGGTACGGAATCCCTTAATCAATTCGTAAGGATTTTTCATTTGGATTTACCTCTATTTCCAGGTCGTATTTTCGATTGACGTAGGCGACGAGGACACTTTCATCAACGTCCTCTACGAACATCTTCAATGTGCGGTGAACATAGTCCATCACATACACCCGAAACTGGTCAATTACCATTTCGTCAGTATACGTATGCCGGGCAAGGGTCTTGATTCCCTTACCCGGCTCCAAGAATATTACCCTCATTTCTGGCCAGAGGGCTCGGCACACAGATGGGGGGGTTTTGCATCACACGCACGGGCAGTTCTCAGATTGACGTACTCTCACTAACGCCCTGCGGTTTAGCCTGATAGGGTTTCAAGTCGTACCATGTCAATCCCTCTTTGATATCGACTTGCATATGACGAAACGATTTTACCATTGCGGAAGCGGCACACCGAACATCTTCATCAAAATGCTCGCCATCCTCAATCTCCATAACAATATCATCATGGATTTGCATAATGATATGTACCCGGTCTGGATTGCATTCAAAATCAACCAGACACATCGCCATCTTGACGATATCAGCCGCTGTACCCTGAATGACAGAATTGCGACACAATCGAGCAAGACCTGCAATATCTTTACCAGCCATGCCCTTACGCCACTGCCCTATCTTACGGCGGCGACCGAACCATGTCTCCGTCCATCCACGGAACATTGCTTTTGATAATCTTTCCAGATAAGCAAACAACTTTGGATAGGCATCAACGAAACGCTTCTTCATCGCTTCTGCAGCAGCCCAATCGCCATTACAGAACGGAAGGAATGTCCAGGCGCCTGCCCCATAAACTACTGCGAAATTCACGGTTTTACCATGACCACGTTGCTCTTTGGTTACAGCATCATAATCCACACCATACACCATAGAGGCAGTCAGTTTATGGACATCTCCACCTTTATCAATAAACTCCAGCACTTTGGTCTCTTCGGCAAGCACCAGGGCTACAATGAATTCAATCATCTTGTAATCCATTGATACAAACCGATATCCAGGACGCGCCACAAAAGCTTTACGAATTACCTTGCCTCTACCGCTAACCGGAACATTTTGCATGTTTGGAGAAGAAGACGAGAACCGCCCTGTTGCTGTACCAAACGGGTCAAAGGTAGCATGAATAGCGCCATCAACTCTAGCGAAACTGCTATAACTGACCGTATACGTACTGCACAACTTAGTCAATTCCCGATACTGTTGAATATCTCCAATAACAGTTGGATTCTGGTAGTACAGAATTCCCAAAGCTTCAGCATTTACCGAGTAACGTCCCGACTTCAACGTATTGACCTCAGAGAAATCCAGTTTTACGACTGACCGTAACCACCGCTCTAAATCAGCGGGAGCTGAAAGAGATACACCCGGATACCTCGCCGCAATTTCAGAAATACCAGAATTCAACTCACTCTGAATTTCGTCCATTGCACTTTGATTGAACAAGACCCCACGGTCTTTCATCCGAGCCACAACACCTTGCAGGTTGCTCTCAATCAAACACAACAGTTTATGGGCCTTTACCCAGTCGAGACTTTGCTGATACTGCATCAACCGATAAGTGGCGATAGCATCATCCGTTCCATACTCGAAATAATCCTCTGGATTCAAATCTTCCATTTTGACATCGGGGCCAGCAACATCATGGATATTCCGCATATCCATATCACAAAACTGTTTGGCCAACACCTTGAGACCGAACCCTTCGTACTTATCGTAATACAGAAGCCTGGCTACAGCATAAGTATCATGCTCTGGACATAATCGAGCGCCAATCTGTAACAGAATGCGACAATCGTACGTTCCATAGTGCATAGCCAGCTTATATTGCATCAACAGGTCTTTGACCGGTTCACGAAGGGCATCAGATATGATTATCATTGCCGCATCATCGGGTGACCAGGCCACCTGAACCGTCAAAAGACGTTCATTGCTGGCCGTTTCAGTGTCAACAGCCAGCCACCCAGTGGCTTTTATGGGTAAATTCCGCAGTTCTTCTACTGTTCTGACTAAGTATCTCATTATCATTCTCCCTTATAAGGCTAATTTGGTGGTCAGGACTCGAACCTGATAGCAATAACTGTGTGTGCCCCCCACACCGCCACCAAATGGCTAAATAAACGGTTGGAGCCGAATCTCTTCCTTGCTAAAGGCATCAGAAATCTTGACAGCCGATTGCATTGCAACTTCATTGCGGGCATCTGTTCCAATTTCCTTGGCATGCTTGCCATAGTAAACCAGAACAGCAATAAAGAAGTTGATGACGACTCCTTGAAGTGTACGGTGCATCGCACCAATCGCACCGCCTACAATTTCACCCCAGCGAACTGGACTTTCGAATCCATTGAACCGGGCTTCAAGGATAGCCGCCAAAACCAACGGAGAAATCCGCTTGCCGAGATGATGTGCTTCAATAACGATGCCCTGTGGATTTTCAGGGTCTTCTTTCCATTCGGTAATCTTTACTTCACCCATTTCAATTCACCTCCTTCCAGATATCTTCAAAACACTTACCGTTGTGGGCAATTCCGTCAGTCACTTCGAACATAATAATGATTGTCATTCTTACCTCCACCCAATGGTCTGTGCCACAATACCGGGAAGATATCCGATTTGGGACGACTCTGTGAGATAAACAATAATCTTGCCCCCTTCGTTGAAGGACGGCTCGTTTTCCATTTGCTCTGCATCAGAGTCGTAGTCATCTTCCTCACCCGGTTCCAGAGTTGCGTACTCATCGTCATCGCCGAGCATATCAACGACATACACACCTTCGATACCATACTCGAAGGGCCAGCTCGGTTGCGAGGCGAACCGCACCTCAGTCGCTGGGTCAATACTTTCCAGCATTTTCATTAATCGTCCAACAGTCATCGTCATTTCAAATCTCCCTTTTGAAAAGAATTTGGATTTAGCTCAAATGAGCTTGACTGCTCTCAATAAAACTTGATTGAGAGCAGATAGGCATTTGAACTACTCGTTCGTTGCATTGTAGGGCAGAGCCTTCGAAGCAATCAGCACTGCCAAGCAGATGATTTCCTCAAAGGACGCATCTCCGAACCAAGGATGAACAGGCATCATTCTAACAGTCATTTCAAATCTCCCTTTCGAAATAAGATTTTGGCTCAGGTGAGCCTGACTGCCCCCCATGATTTTCATCGAGGGCAGATGGACACCCGAACTACCGCCAGCCGATGGCCTGCGCAACGAACCCTGACAAGTACTCCTGCGTGTGACCTTCTGTGAGATACAAGGTGTAGCGTGACGCGGGATAGGTGTACTCGCTTTCCTGTTCGTCCTGTGAAGGTTCGCGAGAACCGTCTACGAAATCTTCGTAGTCGCTTTCCTCTGCGAACATGTCCACCACAACGGCGGTACCGACATTGAAGTCGAGCGGATAGTGGGGTTGTGAGGCGAAATGGATTTCAACCTCTGGATCAACGCCCTCAAGTATTTCGAGCAATTCTCCAACGTTCATTTTCAATCTCCTTAGTATTTCCGTAAGTTATTTAACTGAGCTTCGAGAGCCGAAAGCCGCTTATTGAGAAATTCGATTTGGTCGGGGGAAGCCTCGATAACGAGATTTCGTAGCTGGGCATCTATCCACTGGATAGTGACCATTGTGGAGTGAACCGTGCGGTGACCAATTTGGATGTTGCCCTCCGGAATGCAGCCGTCAGGAGCGGGCAGCGTCGGATCGTCTTCTCCGACCTCTTCGAGATACCCCGCTCTACGTTCATTCCGTTCCTGTTCTGTCAATAATCCACGGTAGTAAACCAGGTCTCGGTATTCGAGATAGCCCGCTTCCGGCTCCCCGTCAGGGAAAGTCTTGGCCTTGGGGTAACGACTCATCGAACACAGTTTTGAGAGCTGGCGGCGAACTCGCTTGATTTCTGATTGAAGTTCGGGGACTTCATTCGCCTGACGGAGATGCCAGGCGGCCCAACGCTCGTCCATCGAAAGTTGTCGCTTGCTTTTTCGTGACATTGTGTCCTCCTTAATCTTGACATTTGAGAAATCTCAAAGCCTTATAACTGGCTGCTACTGTACGGTAGTAGCCAGATAAAAGTTTTGAAATTGTCGGTGGGGTGCGGTAAAAGGTTCCGCTCGCGTTCAGCATGGAATTGCTTCCAAGGCGGTGATTGATAGACTAAACACGGCTCGTACGCCGGGCCTCCGTAACACGCTCATTTACCGTATCCCGTCATCTTGTTTTCCAAGGGTTGTCCTGACTTTCCTTAGTACGCCTCACTTTCCCCGTTATGTGTGAGTTTCGCCTAGCTCGTGAGAGTTCGCCTCGTGCGGCTTCCAGTTTTCTTTATCCCCCTGAATGACCATTCACCCGACCACTAATAATATTGTACCACACAAACGCGCATTTGTCAAGGGGTTAAACAAAACTCGTTTGGGTGCAGCTTCTACAATGCCTCTAGAATGGCACAGGATGGTCGTACAGCGATTTATCTGGTGGGGATGGCCGTTTGCATCCTCAACATTGTGCTATGGTAATAATAGGAAATTATGGTTATAATAAAGTGTAACCTGTTACGGAGTTGTGAATGACAATAAAGACATCCAGATATTTTGGTGTAGAAACCAAGTTTGACTGCTCGAATAGATTTGACGAGCATCGTGTGCAGACGCTCATGGGAGAAGTTCCGCAAACGAAAACCATAGTAGGATTATGCAATTCTGATACTGTGTTCTATGATGTGGGGGCCGCAATTGGAACGATGGGGTTATTCATAGCCCATTTTGCAAAGAAAGTTATTCTCATAGAACCTGACCCCGTACACGCAAATCTGCTGAAAAGAAACATCGAACTAAACGGATTTTCCAACGTTGATTTGTATACTCTAGGCGTAGGGAATACTAACGGAGACGCTCAGCTTTATACGGATAACAAAACAAACGGAATGTGCCCATCATGCCGAAGCGGATTGGGACACCGGAAATCCGTAAATATCAGCATGCGAACACTGGATTCTCTTTTTGAAGAAACTGGAGTTCCGACTATTCTAAAGATGGACATCGAGGGTTTCGAATATGAGGCCCTTGAAGGGATGACGCAAAGTCCGCAAACACTTTTTATTGAAATACACCCCATGCACGCCCATAACCCTAACCTTCCTGCACGCATAACCGAACTACTCTCGCCCAGATATAAACAATCCTATCTGTACAAAAGAAATACTGAATGGTTGTCAAAATGGGAATTACAACAGTAGTAATGACTTATCCGAAACGCTACAGAGAGGGGAAGAAACTATCAGAAGAATTGAATTGCCTGCTTTCGGTAGACGTAAAATCAGAAGGCGCTTTTATCGGAAGCATACTTGGCTGGGAGAAAACCCTGACTATTGCCAATTCGCATTGTATGCTGTTGCAAGATGACATTGAACCCTGTCCCGATTTTTACACGGCGGTAGAACATGTAATCAGCAGCAAACCAAATAGCCCCATCAGCCTATTCAATAGAATATCAGATGCCTTATCCATTCAAAAACAAGGTATCAGCTTTCTTGAAATGGAATTCTATTCACAAGGACCAGCCTGGATTATTCCCAGCGAAATCGTAAAGCATATGGTGATGTGGATACCTCGCAATCTAAGAAAACTTCCCTTCTCCGACCCGGCATACGCGCTATACTTCTATTACCAAAAAATACCGGTACTTGTGGCGCTCCCTTCTTTAGTACAGCACACAGGAACCGCCGCTACGAGTTATAAAAAGAATGTGGCGAGTGGATGTCGGGCTTCCTATGTATGCCCTAACGGAGCGACAGAATTTTTTTCGGGAAAAACATTACAAGTGGCAAAAAACGAAAAGGAAATGGAATGGCTGAACAATTTCAACATGTACAAACGTTAGAACCTTTGTTCACATGTGGGATAGTATGTAGTCCAGAACGCGTACCGCTTGCTCTACGACTAAAGGGTAAAATTCCACATGCTGTTATTCATATCGACACAGGGAGAAAAGGCAGTTGGCATACTCATCGAGAAGCGATGCTAAACTGTACTTTAAACGAGACGCACCACGTCGTTTTGGAAGAAGATACAGACGTGTGCGCTAATTTCATTGCTACCGTAAACGCCATCATTAAAGCACAGCCAAATAAAATCATTTCGTTGTTCAACTTTCGCTCGATGCGCAAAGGGAATGATATCGCCAATAAACAAGGACGCCATTTCTTCACTCGTGACGGGTCAACTGGACAGGGAATTATTTTCCCTGTGAAACTGATGAAAGAATGGATTTCTTGGAGCGACAGTCGAATTCCCGCCAATGTTCCTTACGAGGACACGCGACTATACGCCTATCTGAAGTCGACACGCCAAGTTTTGTGGATTTGTGTACCCAACATAGTAGAGCATCTCTTGCCAAGTGCGTCGCTAATTGACTCGAAGCTGAATAACAAGAATCGAGTATCCCCGGACTTTATAGGGACCGATGTCAGCGGCACTGAAATTGATTGGTCGGAAAATATTGAACGTGTCCCAACCCGGGCTGAATTAAAAACCAATCACAACGAGTTCTTCCAAAAGTGGATGGGCAAAGCTCCACCCTTCTCCTAGTTCATGAAGAGTACATTCATAATACAGTAAATAAGATGAATATTTCCATCGCTATCGCTATAATGGGTTACCCAACCCGCATAAAGCACATCAAGGAGTACATGCTCCCACGTTTGCCATTATCAACACAGGTATTCGTTGATATTCAGCAACGTGGCGTCTGGTACAACGCTAAACGTTGTCATAACTCCTATAATGCAAACGATACACACGTCCTGATACTACAGGACGACCTGTTGCTCTGTAAGGATTTCATAAATAGCGTTATAGCAGTTGTGAAGGCCAACCCATCGAATATCATTTCGCTATATTGCCCCTCTTCTGAGGCCCTCAAAATACAGGCATCCGGAAAACACTGGATGACTCGTAATGCGATTACTGGACAGGCGATGCTAGTCCCAACTGCCTTAGAACCATACTGGCAATTATGGTCAGAGAAGAATATTCCAAATCAAGACGAAAAACAGGGAGATGATTTCAGAATTTCACTGTTCTGCCACCACACCGAGTACAAAGCGTGGTATTGTGTTCCGTCTCTCGTACAACACATCGGAAACAGAAGTAGCACACTTGGGTATAACCATCCAGGGAAGTACAGCAAGGTATTTATCGGCGAGGAGAATTCCGGGGAAGATATTGACTGGACTGCTGGACTAACCTCACCTGCAAGGATGAACTATTACTACTCGGAACAGGAGCTACGTCAATATGGATTATAAAATGAGTGTCGCTATTGTATCCGTCCCTAAACGGTATAACCTAGCCAAGAGACTGCAACAGCAATTCTCTTTACTTGGCATCGATGCAAAAATGTGCGTAGACGTCAAATATGAAGGAAGTTGGTGGTGTCACCGTAAAGCAATGGAAGCCATTGAACCAGATGCTACTCATCACCTAGTAATAGAAGAAGATGCAATTTTGTGTAACAACTTCAAAGAGCTTGTCTATCAAGTAATCAGCGTAAAACCGAACGAGATTATTTCGCTATTCGCTTCGCGTGAGCAGAAAGCTAAATTTGCGTGGGCCTACAAAAGGGGATATTCATGGTTCGTCAATGACTGCGGCGCACCCGGCGTAGCTTGTATTTTTCCTAAAGATAAATTAGCAGATATGCTAACCTGGTGCGACCAAACTTGCCCATTCGATATGCCATATGAAGACAGTCACCTATGGGGGTGGATGAAAACAAGAGGACTGCTAACATGGAATCCCGTTCCGAATCTGGTAGAGCACGGAGCTCCGATGAATTCCTCTTTCGGATTTAATAATAAGGGCAAGGTGTCCTTCGATTTCATAGGAAATCGAAATTTGGATATTGACTGGAGCAAGGGCTCATCTTGTGACCAGGAACGTGTATTCAAATATACGACAGGTCAAGGAACTTACGAACAATATTGCAAAGAGGTAAAAAATGGCTAAGAAAAAGATAGAGAAGAATATCGTGACTTTGGAGAGACTCATTACGGAAACTGTTCCTATTGATAGTCTCACTCCAAATACCTATAATCCTAATCGACAAAGCGACCGGGAATTTGAACTGTTGTGCCGTAGTATCGAAGAGGATGGTTTTACTCAGCCTGTTCTGGTGAATAGAGCAACGCGGGAAATCATTGATGGGGAGCACCGTTGGCGGGCATGTAAGGTTTTAGGGTGGACTGAGATTACTGTTGTTTTTACGGACATGACACGAGAGCAACAGATGATTTCTACTCTGCGCCACAATCGTGCGCGTGGCTCGGAAGACATCTCTAAAGCGTCTGATGTTCTGCGAGACTTGCAACACATGGGCGCTCTTGACCACGTTGCCGATTCCCTGATGTTGGATGACGTAGAAATGAAAGTAATGCTTGACGACATTCCTTCGGCTGAGCTGCATCTACGCAACCCAGGTGACAAGCTAACCGTTGACCAAGTAACTGAGCAAATACGTCAAGAGCGTGCTCTCGAACGACAGCGTTACGACCAAGACAAAAGTGAGATGTTAAAGGAGAAGAAGAATATAACCATGTTGTTCAAAGTGCATGGTTACGAATATAGGCAAATAACCCAAGTGACAGAAATACTCGCAGGAAAAGACACTGCAAAGGGTATTTACCTTCTGTGTAAAATGTACCAGAACAACCAAGAAGCCCTCAACTTTGCGGCTCAAAAAGATGACCAACCGTTATATTCGGAACAACTTCTGGATTCCGTTAAGGAGTAGGAAATGACAGACCCAAATAGACCCACTGTTGAGCCCTTACAGCGTCAAGATACCCGTAATCTAGAAAAGCTGGGGCGCAAAGCTGTTGAGAAAAATATTTCCACATTGAAGACGTTGAAAGTGGACTACGTTTCTCCCGAAACCATTTACCCGAATGCCTATAATCCGAACAGGCAAACCGAGCGTGATTTCGAACTACTACTATCTTCGATGACAGAAGACGGTTTTACACAGCCAATTCTTGTGCATCGAGCTACTCGTGAAATCGTTGACGGAGAGCACCGCTGGCGAGCTGCCCAACGGTTGGGTCTCAAAGAGATTCCCGTTGTGTTTGTTGAGATGACTATGGAACAAATGCGTATCAGCACCCTTCGGCATAACAGAGCTAGAGGTTCAGAAGATATCGAATTGACGATTGAGATTTTGAAAGACCTCCGTGCGTTAGGAGCGCTCGAACATGCTGTAGATAGTCTCGGAATGTCCGAAAAAGAATTGTCTGCTTTGATTGAAGATTTGCCCGCTCCCGAAGCGCAGGCAAGCTCCGAATACTCAGCGGCATGGTTGCCTGCTGTTGAAATCACCCCCACCGTAGCAGAAGTTGATGCGAAGAAGAGAACAATCACATCCGCGTCTGAAAGTCGTAATCGAATGCAGGAAATCATTAACCTAAAATCCGATACAGCGAATTCGGAGCTTGAACGTCAAAATGTTCTTCGTGAGGATATGACTGGTCGAACAATCACGGCAGTATTCAACCCTGAGCAGGCGGCACTAGTAGTTGAAGTACTTGGACCCAACCCCGCCGCCAAGTTGCTGCAATTAGCGCGGTTCTACCTGGACAGTAACGGAATTGCTCGATGGCAATTGGATGAAAAATGGAACACGAC
>Ga0116184_10004848_pt1 | contig 10494 bp, 8 predicted proteins | sample AD_JPNNA5_MetaG_FD_89886 | JGI IMG/M metagenome (GOLD analysis project Ga0116184, IMG submission 89886) | Active sludge microbial communities of municipal wastewater-treating anaerobic digesters from Japan - AD_JPNNA5_MetaG | ecosystem: Engineered > Bioreactor > Anaerobic > Digestate | place...
CCCCGTCACCGTTTCTGATATATTCGCCGAGCGTATCATCCCATAGTACTTCCTGTTTCCATTCAAGTTCTTTTTCGGTGTCTGCTGCGATATTCACTGTGATATGTTGTAACCCATCGGAAAAAGGAGGGATTGCCCTGCTGTATGCAATTATATCTTCTGCCATCTGTGTATGGGTCAGTTTGAATAAGATTTCAGGGACAAGTTCTTCATTATCAACGACGAATTGACCTGTCCCACGTATGCGCTTTGCAGGGAAAAGCCTCATGGACAGTTTTGTAATGATCCCTGTTGTGCCGTACCAACCAAGAAAGACATTAATATCCGGCAGTGGGTGATTTGTGAACCATTCGGAACCAACGGCACATGAGCCAAGACGACATATTTCTCCGGTTGGAAGAACAACTTCCAGACCATTTATCAGGTCAGAATTGAAGCCATAAGGTTGGGCAAGATCGCCCTGACCGTGAATCATCAGATTTCCAGCAATTGTAGCTGTGGGGGGCGCACCTGGTTCTGAGTGTGTAAGTTGTGGATGGTGTTTTTCAAGGTATGATGTAAGTTGTGCCTGAGAGACGCCGCATTCGAGCACCGCATAGCGTGATTTTTCGTTCACTTCGATTATACGATCCATGCGCTTCAGATCAATTAAAATGCCTCCCTTGAGTGGGACAGCAAGGCCGGCAAGAGACAATCCGCCGCCTAAAGGTACTACAGGTATTTTGTTCTGGTTGGCGAGGCGCAATATCGCTTGAATCTGTTCTGCTGATTCAGGAGACACAACATAGTCGGGTCGTCGGGGCTCCGCTGTTCCCAGATCAAAAGAATAGATAAATAATTCTTCCTGACGGTTTGAAACATGAGTTTCATCAACGATATCTGCAAGTGATCGTAATATATTATCCATGTCTATCTCCAGCCCGTTGGTTTCTCGCCAATCGCAAGACGGCAGAGGTCACTCATATGAATGGGTTTGATGCCGTTTTCTGAAACAATACGTCCCAGCGTCTGGAAACATGCCGGGCAGTTAAATACGCATATCTGTGCGCCTGCCTTTTTCATGTCCTCGATATTTTTCCGCTGTAGTTCTCTGGCTCGCTTACGGCTTCCTTCAACTCTTTGCCCTTGAATTGTGCCGGCACAGCATAAGGCATTTTCATCGGAGTATGTTCTTTTTACGATCTCCACACCGATGAGCTCAAATATGCGATTGACAAACAGGTGTTTGTCAGGCGACAACCGTGATGAACATGGCCTCTGGTATGCAACTTTCAAATTCATTGGTTTTATTAATGCCTTTAGTTCCATGAGGCGTTCAAACAAGAATTCATAAAAGTGTACTGGTTCAAAGGGGACATCGATACCAACTGCCGGACAATAAGACGCATACGTGCCGTAGCATTCATCGTGAAAACATATCAGTTGAGTTGGTTTATGTCTTGCAATGGTATTTATGATTCCTAGCAGTCGTTCTTTGATGACTGAACTTTTGGCATAATGGAGATACATGAGTTGGCAGAAGTAGTGAAACATCTTGCGTGCATCCGTTGATATTACGGGTATATTCTCGAAAAGTTTCCCCTGTATGAGTGGCATAAGTTCAGAAAAGGCACCCATATTTAGCGCCGGACCATCTATGGGTTTTATTTCAGGTTCGCCCCTGAATGGTATGCCAAGCTTTATAGCCCTTTTTATCAATGGTCTTGGTACTGGAGCGCAATCAAGCGCTTCCTGACGTTCTACGATAAGATAAAAGGGGTGATTGCCCATCGGACAATATTCTTCGCAGGCATAGCATGTCACGCAATTGTGAAGTACGAATGAATCTTCGCCTTGGGCAATCTTGATAATCTCATTTTTTGCTGTTTTGCTGTCAATATTCATATATTGGCACTTTGTAAGGCAAGCTTGAGATGGGCAGTCAAGACATTTTTCAATGTTGAATTTTAATTCATACAATGTTGCCTCCATGCGTTTTTAGGTCAATCGACATAAGCTATCTCGAACCCTGTTTATAGTTTTAAAATATAGTTTTACGATTTTTATACCTTGTTTTTATTATTCTTTGCCGCGCCTTTTCAGCGTGTCTATGTCGCTAATGGGTTTAACATCTTTTTTATTGCTTTCATAGATGGAAATAATATTAAGACCGGTAAAAAAGGTCTTTGCTTCAAGCATCTTTTCTTCTGATATTGGCACAACGCTGCATGGTCTAAGCGGGGTGTTAAGCTGCACCTCGTCGGGCATGATCTCTTTTACAGTATTGGCAATATCCGCCGCACAACCGATGTTATCATCAGTAAACATGATCTGTATGGCGAGTTTACCTTTAAATCCTTTTTTAAATTCCTTAATTCCTTTAACAATAGTGTTAAGCTGTGTTTCGAGAGGTTTATTAATAATCTCAAAGATGTCCTGCTTGGGGGCGTCGAGCTTTGCGATAACCAAATCGGCATGTGATAGCTCTTCCCTGACATCAGCCCTGTGTATCAAAGACGAATTGGTTATTACTGCGATTGGCTCTGTCCTGTTTCTTTGTATAGATTTTATAACGCTGCCAAGATTGGCAGCGAGTGTTGGTTCTCCTCTGCCTGATAGTGTTATATAGTCAATAGGTATGCCATTTGGTAATCTTTCCAGTTCCTTGATGATGTTGTTTTCAGAAACATACTGGTGTCTTGTTTCGGTAAATACCTTTGTTGCCCCAAGTTGACAGTATACACAATCGAAGCTGCATATCTTATCTTTCTGTGATAAAAGATCGATTCCAAGAGAGCTTCCAAGCCTCCAGGAGGGCACTGGCCCGTATATGTACTTGAATTTATTCTCCATGTGGAACTACCCCCTTTGATGAGAGCCGTTCCCCGATCATTGTGAGTAACTTGATTGCCCCTGTTCTTTTCAACTGCCTGAAGTTGGCGCCCTCTCTGATGTGTTTAAGCGCCTTTTCTTTATCAAGCACCCTGCTTCCAGATACTATGTCAATACCGTGCTCAAAAAGCACTTCAGAAAAAGGGGTTGTGGGGCCAAGGAGCATTTTGATAGCTGCGTCGGGACATAGCTTTAACAGATCAGTGAGGGTGTGATTGATAAGGGTTGTGCTCGATATTGCAACAATATCAGATATGGGCAAAAATTTTTGTGCGTCAACTTCGGGGTAATCTCCGGGTCTTTGCCATTTTTCGATCACCCAAAGGTTCTTTGTTGTTTTTTTCAAATCATCTGTAAAAGGAAAGTGGCCTATTACAGAGACATTCTTGTTTTTTCCATATTCCAGCAGAATATCAGAGGCATTTACTTCGGTACACCTTGAATAGTCTGGTTCCAGAAGTGAATTGATGGCTGCAAGACCTACCGATGCACGGGCTATATCGGATGCGAGGGCGAACTGTGACAATTCTAATGCGGTCATCTCTGTGTATGGTTTTTCAGGGTACATTGCCGTATTTTTGTCTGCGGCACAATCCCGAAACATTGTAGATGATAGACCGCAATATCTGCTGATTACTGCTGTCCAGAAGATACCTTTTGTAACCTCAATAATTGGGGCATCATAATTGATGTTGCTTATTAAATCCTGAATGATTTTCATTTTTGGGTTTGAAATATCCTCCTTTTTCGTTTTTGTAAACAGTATGTTTTATCATGAAAGGCTTAGCTAAGCAAATCGGCATTTTTACCTATTTGCCTCTAACTTTTCAGTGTATTGTTGTTTTACCAGAGATTCTTCTGCTGGATGTGGTGAGATAATAGGTTCGATATCACCACTGTTATACCTTTTAATGACTTCCTCAACCGTCATGCCAGCATTGACCCTGAAAATATCTATATAATTGTCTTTAAGCATGTGAAATGCAATCTCTCCTATTTTAGGTGTAAAAACGATATCCAGATTGTGTTTTATTACCGCCTTTATAACCTTGACTGCAATGTGTATGCGGTCTTTATTGCTCAGGAATTCATTATAATAAAAATCCTCTATCTCCGGCTTTTCGGTATTGTTTAGCTTAAGAATGATAAAATAAGGGGCTCTCCCGAAGTGTTCATGTACCCTTGAACTGAAACCATTTATTTCTTTAACTGGTATAATGACAGATAAGGTTTCTAATTGATCTGGTTCGACATGAACAAAAACAGACTCAATTTCCTTATATGCTGTGGTTATAAGGTTTTCAATTTTTTCTGTAATTTCGTGGGCCTTGAAAACAGAAATATTCGGAAGGGTGGTTATACTACATTCCACCATTTTAAAAGGCCCTGATTGCCTGATTTTTATGTTTTTAACATGTTTGACGCCCTCAACGCTGGTTATCTTTTTGTTTAATTCTGATTGCAGATTTAAATCAAGATTTGCGTCCATAAGGATTAATATTGGTGTCCATATATTTTTTAAACCAAGCCTCAATATGAGCAGGGCAATAAATATAATGATAGAACCCTCCACATAAGGGATTTTTAAGTGGGACAGGATTATGCCCGCAAATACTACCATGGAAACGCCGATATCAAGAAAGGCCTCTGAGGCATTGGCCATAAGTGCTCCGGAATTTATCTGCTTACCTACTTTATTCTCCATCCTTGCGACAAAGAAAGAGACGAATACTGATATTATGCTGATTATAACGGGCAAAGTTGGAAACGCCTGGCTTGTGGAAAGTACGAAAAACTTTCTATATCCTTCAATCACATTTTCAATGCCTGCTAATGTAATCAAAACGCCTATTAAGAGAGTTATAAATGTTTCGGCTTTATACAGGCCATAGGGAAAGGTTGCACTTCTCGCACGAGAAGCAAGCCAGAGACCAAACCATGAAGCAAAGATTGCAAGAACGTCTACACCGCTGTGAAAGGCATCGGCAATAAGAATTCTGGAGTCAAAGAGGTAGCCGACAATAAATTTTGAAACTGCCAGGAGGAATATGGCAGTTGTTGCAGTTATAGCTACCCTTTGACCCCTTTTGAGAAGTTCGATATGACTGCTCTTGTTTTCCACCTTTCACCTCTACTGCCCTGGTTATTCGATATCAAGAAACTGTCTGGCCATAAAAGAGCCACATTTTGGGCATTGTCTCTGAAAACAGGGAACTCCTCGTTCGTGTGGAACAACATTCCCGCAGTTTGGGCATATACAATTTGTAGGAGGCCCGCATTGGCCCCATCTTCCCATCATTTTTATCTGCCCCGAAAGGTCCTTTCTACCTTTTTGTCTCAAACCCCGATTTTTTCCGAATCCAAATGCCAATAATCAGCCTCCTTTTGTCATTTTCTCTTTTTCAAGCTGTTGAATGCGTTCATTGATCTGCTGCATCTGTCTTTTTAACGATCCAAGTTCATCTTCACTGCTTGTATTCTGGATGTTTGTTGTTGTCGATTGTTGACTGCCGAATCCCATACCCATTCCTCTGCCTATTCCGCGACCCATACCCATTCCTCTGCCCATTCCTTGCCCGATACCGCGACCCATTCCCATACCTCTGCCCATTCCCATTCCCTGCCCCATACCTGTTGCAGGCATGTTTGGGGTACCCATAGCAGGATCAGCATTTTGTGAAAAACCCCCGCTTATCCCGAAGTGATCTGCAACGTTAGGTCCTTCTGAAGATACAAGCGCCCCCTCCTTAAAATAGTTAATTACGTCCTTTACAAGTCCTGAACAGCCTGTAATAACCTCGATACCTGCAGCACAGAGTACTCCATAAGCATTAGGCCCGCATGCGCCTGTTAAGACGTGTGTAACCTTTTTATCGACTATCAACTGAGCAGATTTTATGCCTGCCCCTCCTCCGAGTGATACGTTATTGTTTTCTATTGCCTCAAAACTCATATCGTTTGTGTTTACAATAAGAAAATATGGAGATCTTCCAAATCTCTGATCTAACCATGCATCAAGAGATGGCCCATCTGATGTAATTGCAATTAGCATGTTGTCCTCCTGTGTATTTTTGTATATCAGCCCCTGACGCTGATTAATATTTTTGTTCAGGGGCTGATATCGTTTTTCGCTGGAGCGTTAGCCTGACTGGACGTTGGTATCCTTTATTTTACCCTCGAGTTCGCTAATTCGTCTCTGAATCGTTTCAAGCATATCTTCGAGATATTCTGCCTGTGCCTTTAATGAATCCATTTCCTGAGTTCTTGTTACAAAAGGCATTCCCTGAGTCTGATAGTATTCACCACCGTAAAATAAATTTCTGAATCCACGACCGATACCACCGTAAAATAAATTTCTGAATCCACGACCGCCACGACCGCCAATCCGACCCCTGCCAAATGCACGGTATCCTCTTCCGAATAGAGAATTCGCATAACCTGGAATACCGTAACCTGAGCAGAAGCCCGCTCCACGCCCTGTCATAGGACCAAATCCAAGAGGTCCTGTTCCATCTCCGCCTGGCATAGCAATTACCTCCTTATTTTTTTATATTGGTCGTTATGACCTATCGTCGTTTGAAGTTTGCTCTTCGACGACGCTGGAAACGATGTTTTTGCCTTCTCCCGGCGCAACCTGGCATAAAAAGGCTTTCTGTAAATTGGTCTCGCAAGATAGCCGTCAGTACTGTTTCAATTTTGCCGCACATAAAACCAACGACCCGAATACCCGAGTTAGTTAGCGTTGTTTCGAGTACCTGTGAAATGGCCCCGCATATCAACAGATTTATACCTAAACCCGACATCTCTTTTGCCCTTGCGAAAGGATTTCTTTCCCTCAGAGATATACTGTTTCTTTTCAACTCAACGCCATTCTCAAACTCAATCAGACATAATCTGTCGGATACATCGAAAACGGGGGATATCGAACCCTGCCAATTTGCTATCGCAACTATCATGACATAATATTATGCAAGATATATGCCACAAAATAAGTAATAAATATTATCAATAATAGCAGTTAGTTACAGAACCAATCAAAAAAAGTATTGACATATGTATTGCAAAATGCAATATTATAGCCGTGATAACAATGCAATAAGAATGATTAATTGTTGCTTTGAGGTTTATTTATGGATACATGTATTGAGAAACACCAGAGAGATGTTATTCTCGATTCAATCAATGAAGGTGTATTTACGGTAGACCCTGATTGGCGTATTACTTCGTTTAACAAGGCTGCTGAAAAGATTACCGGGGTTTCGAGAGGGGATAGTATAGGAAGATACTGTTCAGAGGTTTTTCATGCAAATATTTGTGAAAGCAATTGTGCTTTGCGGCAGACCTTTGAAACCGGTAAATCCAACGTAAATGTTACCGCTTACATCGTTAACAATAAAGGCTTTAGAATACCAATTCGAATTTCGACGGCTATTTTGAAAAACGATAAGGGTGAAGTAATAGGAGGTGTGGAAACCTTTCAGGATTTAAGCCAGGTTGAACGGCTGCAAAAGGAACTCAAAGATAAACATACCTTTGAAGACATAGTTGGTAGAAGCCCTGCAATGATGAATTTATTTAATATTCTTCCGCAGATTTCCGAAAGCGATAGTACCGTACTCATAGAAGGATCAAGTGGTACAGGCAAGGAGCTCTTCGCAAGGGCGATACACAATATGTCTAATCGTAAGAAAAAACGTTTTGTTGCTGTAAATTGTGCTGCGCTACCGGATACTCTTCTTGAAAGCGAGTTTTTCGGTTACAAGGCAGGTGCGTTTACCGATGCTAAGAAGGATAAACCGGGAAGGTTTCTCCTTGCCGATGGAGGAACAATATTTCTTGATGAGATCGGCGATATTTCGCCCGCCCTTCAGGTGCGTTTGCTCAGGGTACTTCAGGAGCGTACAGTTGAGCCTCTCGGTGCAACTGAGCCGATAAAGATTGATGTGAGGGTCATTGCTGCTACAAATAAAGATCTCTCCCAACTTGTTCAAGAGGGAAAATTCAGAGAAGACCTTTTCTATCGCATCAAGGTCATCCATCTAAAAATGCCAACGCTTAAGGAACGAAAAGAGGATATACGGTTACTGGTTGATCATATTATAGAAAAATACAATCGCCTTCAGGGGAAGAACATTACTGATATTTCTGTTGAAGCAATGTCCAGGCTCATTGAATATGATTATCCTGGCAATGTACGTGAGCTCGAAAATATAATTGAACAGGCTTTTGTTCTATGTCGCGGGGATATAATTGAATTGCATCATCTTCCTGCTGAGCTACGATCCGATATGCTTTCTTCAGAAGATCGTTCCAGTTCTATGAGTCTATTGGAAATGGAAAAAAACCTCATTGCGGGAAAGCTGAGGCTTTATGGCGGCAACAGGAAACTTACTGCCCGCGAACTTGGCATCGATGTAAGCACGCTCTACAGAAAGATATTAAAAATGAATATAGATGTGCCTGACGTTGACGGTCGAGGCAACCGCAAGTAATGATTACAACATATTGTCTTGTTCTCTTCCTTAGCGTACCCGCATAAGGCTGTGGGTGACCTCTCGATATTTTTAAAAGAGGTGATCCTCATAGCACCATCATGGAAATAAATACTGTATGGCGCTATTTTGAAATAACATTCTAATTTGAGACCTTTGAAAAATGTCATTTCGAGGGGCGCGAGCCTGCCTCCGATGTCATTTCGAAGGAGCGCAAGCGACGAGAAATCCTAGTGATGACAGTTTGTTAAAGATTTCTCCCTTCGGTCGAAATGACAAAAAGCGAAGGGTTCAAGGAGCCAAGGATTCAGAAAAGCAAAGGGTTCAAGGAGCCAAGGATTCAAGGGGTCAAGTGAAAAAAGATAGATGACTGGAAGGTTGGAGGGTTGGAGGTTTAGCTAAACATCTACACCTCTAAACATCTAACCTTCTAAAAATACACATCCAACCTTCTAACCCTCCAGCCTTCTACGCATCTACGCATCTAAACTTCTAAAAAGGCTGTTATTCGGAAATGACAAAAATGGCGGTTATTCAAAACTCTCAATTTGCATTTTTAGCGACAAAAATTGTCCTTGTTTTAACGTTGGCCCATATCTTTTTGAGTAACAGGTGGTTGAACGGTCCCGAAAGAGCAGGGAAATAGTACCGTAATCGGCCTTTCCATCAAAACGTTCCATGAGCCAGTCGAGTTATCGTATTTGCTTACCCCTTTCCACTGACCGTTGATACCATTGTTTTGATATCTGCCGGACAGGCTGCCTGTAAAGGGATATTTTTGAGTAACTGTCTTAGGTGCGACATTCCCCTGAAGGGATGCTTGTATTGAACCTGACGAAGGATCAAAGGTGCCTGAAATTGATGCAGTATAAGGATAACCGTCGAGCGTTCCCGATGAGTTGCCTGTGACTTGATTGTTCGTCGAAATTGTAATGGAAATTATTCCCGTTGCCCCTCCTCCCGTAACTGTACCACCGTATTGGCCGTATAACCAGCATTGGGCTGCCTGCTGCTGGCCGCCACCAGTCTGCACTGATGTGTATGTTCGGCCTGTGCCGGGCTGCTGTGTTGATACACCGGCAGTGAGCCTTGCCTCCAGTGTTCTTACATATTTTTCCAGTTCACTATCCGGCCAGTATTGAAGGCTCTGCCTGTATTTGGCGATTGCGTCGGCAACCATGTTCCTTTTTACAAAGTTGTCGCCCTCCTGCCTGAACTTGAGAGCAATTGCCTTTTTTGATTCGCTTTCCTGTGTTTGCTTCAGTTTCGCCTCAAGCTGCAGGATGTGCTGTGCCATCTCGTTTGTAGGACAGTGTTTCTGATAATCTCTGTACTTGACAAGGGCATCGGCAAGCCTGTTGGCATTCTGCAGCTTATTGCCTTCGTCCCAGAGGTTTTTACAGAGGGTCTTCTTTGAGGCAATTATGCCTTCAAGCTCCTTAACATATTTTACACGTTCAGGGTTTGACCAGTAACCGAGGCTCTCTTTAAATTTTATCAGTGCGTCTTTTTCATTGCCCTGCTTAATCAGGTTGCTGCCTTCGGCCCAGAGTTTTTCCGCTGCATTCTTTTTCCTGGTTTCATCAGCAATATATCCTTCAAGTGCCTTTATGTGCGCATCGAGGGCGCTATCGGGGAGCAGGCTCACGCTTGTTTTATAACTCTGTATTGCTTCGGCTATCTTCCCTGCCTTCTGCTTTGCCTCACCGTCTATGCGCAAATTCTTTGCCCCGTTTACACGGTTTTTAAGTTCCTGCTGATGTACGATGATCCCCATCCTGTCTTTCTGAGGCACTGTCGAGTGAAAGGAGGCGATAGCCTTGTCGTAAACCGCAATTGCATCCACAATTCTTCCGACCTTTTCCAGAGCCTGACCTTCGGCCCAGTATTTTTTTACCATCCTGTCATGCTTTGTATATTCAAGGTTCAATATCTGCCGCGAAATTATTTCAACATCAGCAGGGGTATAGAGTGAAAGGCACTTCTTGAAACTTGCCATGGCCTGGTCGTAAAGGGATTGACTTTTTACAAAATCGGTCTCTTTGAAAGCCTGTGACGCAAGGGCTTCTGCTTCCTTCCTTACAACAAGGTACTGTCTGTAATTCTCCAGGAATTTTTTTCTCCCTTCAAG
>Ga0116184_10004849_pt1 | contig 10491 bp, 10 predicted proteins | sample AD_JPNNA5_MetaG_FD_89886 | JGI IMG/M metagenome (GOLD analysis project Ga0116184, IMG submission 89886) | Active sludge microbial communities of municipal wastewater-treating anaerobic digesters from Japan - AD_JPNNA5_MetaG | ecosystem: Engineered > Bioreactor > Anaerobic > Digestate | place...
AATTATGGCGCAAGGAAATCTTACGTGGCAACGGGGCGACATCACCGGGGATATCTATTTTGATTATCTGCGTCCCCAGAATCAGGACCCTATCCCTTATGTTCGCCTGTACCTGATGATCGACGGCAGCCCGGAATCAAAACCGGTGAAGGGATTAAGAGTGCTGGTTTATGGCACCCTAGCTGAATTGGTGTACGGACATGTCCAGAAAGGCAGCCGGATCGGTGTTGAAGGGCATATTCAACTGCGCTACCGGCCTAACACGACGACCCCTGTTTTTGAAGTCGTTGCCGAACGAGTTGAATTTATCCGCAATATTGATTATGAACGCGGAAAACAAGTGATCGCAGATTTAAAACAACGTGGAAAACGAAATTCAGTAACCGATCTGGAAATCATCACACAGATCCTTGAAGTTGGAGAATTAGGTCATGACAGTGAATAGTCCTAGTGAACCGGAAATCCAGATCTCTGAAGAAAAACTACAAAAGCTTGGTTGGATACTATTTGGTCTTGCGGCGATCTTTACGATTATTGGTGCGTTCGTCTCCCCATTGGATGACCAGGGGAAACCTGTACTTCTCTTGCCAGAGGTCAAAGCAGTAGAAGATTACAGAAAATCTGCACAAACATGGATTTCTGAGTTGAACACTTTGGATGGCGAGATCGCTTACATTATTGCTGTTGACCAACAAGGCGATCTCTTTTCACAGTCCAGATCTGCCCAACAGACCCTCCAGCACGCTGTTGAACTCACTCAACAGGTTGATCGGACTCGGGTACCCCCAATTGGCATGGGGATGCATGAGCAAATGCTCTCGACAACGCTGAGTTATCTTGAAGCTGCTCGCAGCGCTCTACAGTGGGTCAGCGCGCCAGAGCAAGAAAATCAGGACCAGGCTATCCAAATACTTCAAGATGCTCGGCAGATGAAATCGGAATTGGAGAAAAATAAGTGGTTGATCTCACGTTAGAAGAATTCCAACGAAATCAGTCTACTCGAATCTCCAGAGAAATCATCGGGCAAAGCGAGGTGCACGAGCAAAAAATGCAAGCCAATGCTCAGAAATTATGGGAAAATGCCCACAAACATCTTGTCGCACTTTTAAGGTTTCTGGATCAGGATTACGACGAATCCTGCGAAAAAGCGACCCGACCATTGGAATCATTTAGCGATGATGACCTGGCATATCTGATTCATGTTCGGCTGCGAACTTTGCAAGCGCCAGCATCAAAGAAAATTGAGCCCTTGGAAATAAATGAATTAAAACAGCGCTTGAAAGAACTCAATCAGAAATATACTGATCTAGAGCAAGAGCTCATTGCCACACAGGAATCGAGAAAGAACATACAGGCAGAGAAAGCAGCACTGGAAGCACACTTAGCTGCCCTTCGGCAGATTCAGAAAGATGATGTAGCCCATAATATTCAAACCCAAAAAACAGATATTGAAGAATCGAGGGACCCTTCACCAGTTCCAGCTTGGGTAAAAACCTGGCAGTCATCCAAGAACTATGAAAAAACATCAGCGGCAATTCTTGTGATGGGTGAAATGGGGATTGCTTTACGACCAGCCATCATAAAGCAGATGGCAAAACGCCTTTCCTTATCAGCCGCAAACAAAAACCTGGATGAAGCCTTGAATTGGTTAATGTCACTGGAAGGAAATGAATTCCCAATCTTGGTTGAACAGATAAGTGGCGTTGTTGAGCAAGGATCAAGTTCTGGTGGAAATCAGCCTGCAGTGTTGCATTTGACTCGCGATGGTCATGTTGCATACCAGGTATTAACTGGAAAAATTCCTAAGGATAATGAATTTGATGCCCTAATAAGACACCATTCTTCACCGGAACATACCATTCTGAATATTCAGGCCGGGGAAATCCTGGTAGATGAAGGTTACAGAATTCAAGGACGGGCACAAGCAATTAGTTTATCCAATGGTGAAACTTATATCCCAGATATTATTGCTGTGGATCCAAAAACAGGCGAGGTAATATTCGTCGAAGTAGAGCGGGATGTGAGTAAGGATCAAGTTTCCAGAAAGACGAAATGGATGAAGTTTTTCGAAGCTTCGAATGGAAACCTGTACGTATTTTGCGACAACCTGAACTGTCAGAGAGCTGTTCAGGGAGAAATCAACCTTGCTTTAAGTGGGTTAAATTACAACTCCTTCCTGACGAATCTACACGGATTGCGAAATGGGAAGCGCTCAGGCAAGGATGGGAGCATCTGGTTTTCTCAGAGAAGAGGAAATGATAAATAGAACGATGTGCACACCGTTCTAACTGCATCGTTCCTCTAGAGTCTTAAGGGGGAAGTGTGTGCAAATCGGTAGTTTTTTCTGTCAATCAACTGAACATATTGTCAAAAGAGTGTATTTTCTAGATGCTTGGACAGTCTTGTCTGTTGATTGTATTTAACTTTTTGTTGTGCCAACTTCAATATTGACTGGAACTCTCTCTTTTTTCAATCCTTTCTATGGGAATTTGTGACTGTAACCAGTTCAATAGGATTACTGGATATTTTGATCGCAAAAGTGTATACTACTAGTGTTAATAAGGGTGAAATGAAACTTTACACCACTACGGGAGCAATGAACTTCCTCATAAAACATATTTACAATTATTTCAGCAATTGATACAGTTGTTATCGGGTTCTTAACTGCATTAGCTTGGATTGCATATAGTAAGGATAATAGCAAAAAAGATCTTATTTTGTCATTCTAAGTAATAATTGTTGGAGAGCCATGATTAAAGAATTCATAAAATTTTGCTCAGTTTTAATATTGATCATCCCACTATTAGTGTCGTGTTCTCAAACCAATTCATCTGATACTAAATTCACAAAAATCAATAAAAACAAATTACCATCAACCCCAGGAGTTTATTTTTTCGATGGGAAAAATAGTATCGAAGTTTTCCCTTCAGAAGTAGATGATACTATTTTTAAAAATGTTTTCCATATAGATAATTCAAATCCGGAATTTGTTATTTATAACAATGAAGTCAACCCGGACACCTATTTCTTGTATGATTATCGTGGTAATAATATCCCTTTGGCATTCAATGATCCTGCACAGAATCGTGCAGAAAATGGTTTAGATTTAGTTCAGGTAAAACCCATGATGGATTTAGAGGATAGTTTTTATTGTTTTAGCCAGACAACGGTGATAAATCCAGTAATTGGAAGAACCCAAAATCCAGTTTGGTGTTTTTCGCAAGGTTCGGAAAACCGACTTGGTATCGAAAGTACAACGGATATTAATTATTCTTTGCCAATTTCGAATTTCGGTTTTTTTCTCGTAGATAATGGGAATGTTGAACTAATTCCACCCACTCCACTAGATGAAGAAATAGATATTGATACATTGCCAATAACAAACTCATTATTACCAACGATCCTTTACCAATCCAATACTGGCAACCTTAATGATGTCCAATTGTATTGGAGGCGTGCAATAATTGGCATCGGGCTCAATGGTAATATGGTAACAAAACTTTATACAGAGCTAGGTGCTGCTTTATCTGGCATACAATTAGAAGACATTTTGGTAAAGGTTAACAATGTAGATTTGACAACATTAGACAAAGATCAAATAATTTCTACAATAAGTAATTTTTGTGTTGCGGAAAACACAATTGATATTGAAATTTTGCGAGGTACTCAAAGGTTTTTAGCACAACCTGAATGTTCATTAGATTCAGGAACACAACTTGGTGGCTTTGAGTACATCCTTAAGTCAGAGGGATACGCTGAATTTCAAATAAGTTTTCCTCTTTACATAGATAATGTCTATTGTCTCTATGTTCGCAACTCAGGAGAAAAGTCTTGTTTCTTAGTCCAATAAGTTGTTTGCGATGTAATCATCAACAAAACACCTTGAATTATCATTTTGATGTTTAATGAATTTTAGGAGGAAATTTTCAAATGAAACGAATATATATTTATAACTTAATTTGTATTCTTGGAATTTTTCTTTTTACTTCTTGTTCACCGATTCTAGCTAGACCAACTGAAACTCCTACACCAAGTCCTTTACCAACACTTTCACCACCGACTGCAATACCAACGATTACAAGCACAGCTACTCAGGCTCCTCCTACCTCAACACCAACTCCTGAACCAACCCCAACAGTCCATGGTATGGTTAGTCCAGCGGGAATAATTCCAGCAGGGATGCCTGCAATCGTTGATGGATATGTTTTAGTAGTAGATAAGTCAGGTTTATTAGTCGATGGGGATTTTGTGGGTTTTACGATCCAATTAAGTATTATTGGAGATGAAGCTAAACTATTTCGCTATAATGTGTCAAGCATCCGGCTTAAGGATGATCTAGGAAACTATTATGATTATGTTTACAATGTTGGATATTCTACTCATTGTAATGAATCAGACATCTATAATCCGAAACAATTAATGATTGAACCTAATGATGATGTGATTATTAAAACGGAAACAGGAATTATGTACACATCTTATCCATGGTGTATAGATAGTGATACTAATAATTTGCCGGGATTTAGAGCGGTAATTCCATCCGAAGCTAAAACCTTGATATTGGAGTTTGAGGGTTTTGGACCTTTTTCTGGATTTGGAGTAGAGTTTAATTTATAACATATTTTAAAAAATAATAATTGACACAAATGGAGGAAATATGAAAAAAAGTGTTGTGCTATCCTTGGTAATAATTTGCATAGTTTTATTAGCTTCATGTTCAGTTTCTAAAAGCATTGTTGGTTCCTGGACAGACGATGCTGGGTCTTCATTTAATTTTTATAAAGATGGAACCCTAACAATTAATTCGGGTTTGTTGTCAACAAGTGGTACTTATACCTTCATTGACAACGATACAATGAAAGTTCAATTAGATGGATTACTTGGTATCGGCGGTGCAACTGTTTACGATGTTGAAATTAGTAAAGGGGAATTGAGGCTAAATACCGCTGGACAGATACTAATTCTTACAAAAGCAGATTAATTAATTCGAAATTAATTAATCGATCGCATATAAAAATAAATAAATTTCAAAAACAGGAGAACATCATGGAAAAAGCCAAAGCATTATTAACGAAGTATGGTCTATATATTCTTGTAGTTGGAATTGTATTGCTCATTATTAGTACTTCTTGGATGAATAATTTACCAAGTCCTTACTATTTGACCCCTGATGAAGCTCACAGTAAATTTTATGTTCCTTTGAGAATTGCTCGTTTCTTAAAGGGGGTTGGAATAGTTGGTTTGCTTGTTGGAGCATTTGTTGTAATAAAAAATTTTGTTTCTATTAAGAACTCAATCCCAGTCGACACTGATAATATTACTAAGAATATCGCAACAAGTATTTTTAATAATCAAAGCCAATCATCAACTATAGTGAGAAATTCTCCAACTGGCGCAGTAGTATTGACGCCAAACAAAGAGTCCGCGAAATCTTCTGTAGTTGAAATAACAAAGTCTTTAACAACAACGGGATATGAATATATTTATACTGACGAAAAGGACAATAAAATTGTCGGGGTCAACTCAATATTAAATCACTTAATTCAAAAAGGTTATCGAGTTGTAAATACAATTGAATCTGGATCTAACGAACATTCTGTAATGCAAATAATAATTGAAAGATAATCTCATTCACTACAAGAAGCAGTTTCTTGGCAAAGTTGAATACTGCTTGATCGCTTCGGGTGAAAATGTGAGGCTAATAATAACCTTGTAAGGGGTTTTAAATTAATACCATATTGCGTTTTTGGTAAGTGTTTTATTGCTAAGCGATCTTTTTGTGCGCGGTTATATTAAAATATGCGATAGATTAACACTTTTGAGTTTTACTGTAATATATAACTAATAATAAAAGGGAGGTGTAAGACCATGTCAAATGTTTGTGGCAATTGCGGAAATAGTATTTCAGATCCTGATGATTCAAATTGGCCAGAGGTTCAATGTTCTCATTGTGGTGCATACAATGAAATAGTGCCTGATTTTGTTCGAAAGAACCCAGAAACAAATAGAACTTTTGGTGAATATCTAAATTATCCAGCTTTGTTGTCAACTGATTCGTTTTCAAATAACCAAAAGCAATTCGAAAAAATCATTAAAGACCGGCCGGTTTTCTTTTCAGTTGATGGAATATTTCAAGCGTTAGATTTTGTTTATCAGATAAATTCTGAGCGAGCTTGTGAATGGTTGGGATGGGTCACTGATACTTCAAGTCGTTTCCCTTCAAACGTCATTGCAATGGAAATCCTTGGAAATATGAATTCCCTAAAAGCATTACACTCAATAATTAATAATCTCTCTTTCGGATATTTAAGTGAAAATTTGAAAGGTGATTTGCCTGGAGGCGGACTTTTCCATCAAGTAATTCAATCTGTATCGTCATATTCTGCTAATAAATATTCAGATTTAACATTCTGCGAGTTGGCTACTGCTCCCTTTGTTCCAGATAAAATTATTTGTGTGGTTCCAGAATTAATAAGAAAAGTTCAAATTGAACTTTTTCGATTAGATAAAACAGCAAACCTTGTACGAAAACTTGGGATGCAAACACTAAGAACGTTGTGGCCATTGGCTTCGACTAGAGATAAAGGTAAAAATCAAATTATTGGTAATTTTCTAGCTTTATTGAATTTATCTTTTGATCAAACGGATAATTCGATGTTTTCAATAATATCAAATCGGATTACCGCTCCTATTAAGAAAAATGATGATTATGTTGCATTGATATTAACTGGGGACAAGATAATTGAATTTTCGAAAAGGAATCCAGACAATACAACCTACCATGGATTGATTCAATCTTTATTGGCACATAAAGAACCCAGAGTCAAAATTTGTACGGCTTGCTCTATCCTCTATCAGGACCTTACCGCTTTTACTCAGATTGCCTTAGATTCTTCAATAGCCTATCATCCAATGATGATTAATGCAATTAAACATTCAGCACTTTTACATAACAATCAAGCATCCATTGCTTTATTAGCATCAATGAATAAAGCATAATTTACTACAACTCAAAAGTGGCTGCCTTGGCCTGGAATGGGTAGCCGCCATAATTCAATTAATAGCCGTCTTGCTCCAGATTATGAAAGATATCCATATCGCGTATTTTATGAACAAAACCTTCCCCGAAAAAACACTGTTTTTGTATCTCACCTTGTTATTTGTATTTATAGCTGGCTGAGAAATAACATTTTCGATATCTAATTTATGAATTTGGACACAAAAAGGACCACTAAAAACGGTAGGCAATGAAAAATATCATGCTAGACTTAATTGAGTTCGGTCTCAACCATCACCCGTCAGGAGTGAATTTGTTGGTGAAAATTATCAGACGTGGATTTTCGGTGTTTCCAAATTTGTGATAATGTGGAGGAATTGCTAGATGAATAACAAGTTAAAATTTGGCAAATGGATTTTTACAACTATTGTGGTTATTGTTTGGCTTTTAGCAGGTTGCAATTCTGCGTCTCAACAATCTACAACAAATATAAATAATGAGAGTCAAAATGGAGAAACTTATAACAATGTTGTCGCAGAACCAGGTCTTGGAACTTTAAGCGAATTACCTCAGTTTAAAGATTGGTTTTCTCCTTCCGGGTCGGTAAGTAGTGACCACTATAGTCTGAATGTCAGTCAGAGCACGTTAACAACTCTTGGTATCCCTAATGGCTTTTCTGTTGATCAGTCAAAGTTGGAGGAAATGTACATTTTGTCAGTAACTTATTGGGCCTATACGGTTTATTGGGCTGATAAACCATATACCCCAATGGGGATTACTCCAACACCCGACCCATCAAGTTTTTCTGTTTTTTCTAAAGTAATGAATGAAGATTTAGAACTTGATCTTGAAGAAGCAAACTCAGCATTCAATAAAAATTCCACACTGGGAGAACAGAGTTTTAAATATTATTTTAATTTTGGCCCAAGTTTTAATAACCATTTAGACACTTGTAAATCAAAAAATATTGAGGGTTATGTTAACTATATTGATGTTTATTTGGTGAATGATGAAAAGCAATTCCATAGTGTTTTTAATGGATTAAATGAAAACAATATTTGCCACACGATCGTTAATTCATCTCCATATTTGTATTTTTCAGGAGATCATTTAGTAGTGGTTGCTCAAGGTGGTGGGTTAACATTAAATAATGGACAAGATCAAGATATTTACAATAAAAATATTCCGGGATATTTTACAAGTAGCATGACGAATAATATTAGTGGTATTGCTGATTTACTTGGCTCTACCTGGGGATTTACAGGATCAGTAACAATATCAGATTTATTTGACTGTTCCCAAGCCTTTTGCTCTGACCCCCAAGGTACCTCCGCTTTCTCGTATTGATTTTTACCTAGTATCGTTAACCTCTGCATGCTCGGATGAATACTGGGTGGGGGTTTAATCGGCATAACCCAAGAATCTGAGAAAAATGGTAGCTCATTTGGCTGCCATTTTATTATTCTCCGCTTTTTTCTTCGGCTCAAATCAAGAATATTATTGATTTGATATATTAAAATCAAAAAGATTTATCATCCACCTTCTTTAGCTATAAACCGACGCAACAAGCTGTATGGTATTCAAAAAGTGAATACATATAAATTTTCATTATCATTTATGAATTTTTTTATTGATCACTGGCGCCATAACTGAAAATAAACAAAGGCGTTATTTTTTATAAAGTAATTTTCTGAATCTACAGAAGTGTTGAGCATAAGTACAGATTTAGTACATTCATACCCTGAGTCAGAAATATATTCGAACGCATCATAGTTGTCCGTGTATCTTTGTCCGTCTACTATGACCGTATATTGCATGTTATTTACTCTGTTAAAAATAACTAATTTTCCGTCCTCAATGATATAGTTACCTGTTTCTTCACCTGCCATTGAAAAATCAATATTTACCGCAACTTCATCGGTATTTAAATCAACAATCTGAACATCACCCGAAATATTCTCGTTTTCTTTTGCGATCAGGTATACGAATCCATCCTCTGTAAATTCCATATCCGGGGCGTACCCATTATCCCAGACAATTTTAGGACTATATGGATCCGGCCAGTTTTCATGAATTTCATTGTGATTATCAATAAACTGCGAATAAAAACTCCCCCACCCTGATGCAATATATTTTCCAATAATACAATTATCTTCGGTATTATTTCTTTGTACATACAGATTGTCTTCTTGTGTAAAATCTTGAATTGGCGATTGTTGAGTATAATTTCTGTTTTCAACATTTGGTTGTTGTGTGGGTAAGTTCTCATCATATCGGTTAAATCCGCATGAAATCAAAATTATTGAAAAAAATAACAGTGGTAATAGCTTAAAAATCCTAATCTTCATAATCCTCCTAGATTTGATTAATATTACTGAAATTCCAAATCTGTAGTTTTTGCCTACATTTTCACCCCAGAAGGGTGATGATTGTGGTTTAACACCTTTAAAATTAGTATGGTTTCCTCTATTTGTCAATTGTTTGTTTACTAACATTGTTTTTAGCGATATTGTTTTTAACGATATATTTCATAAAATTGGAAGTAGAAAATGATTTTTCTCGACCCTACTTACGTTCAAACGACAAAACGTCGTTATTTATGAAACCAAACGTGTATGGCTTTAAAACAGGATATCCGAATAAAATTTACTAAAACGAATGATTTCCGAATGAAGCATATTTGAAAATAGTAGCGTTCAAATACTTTATGTCCAGGAAATGAATGTAAAAATCAAGAACATCTGGTTTATGGATACAAAACCTCGGCAGTCTTATGCTCTGGGAGTTGGACCAGGTGATCCGTTCATTTTATCTCCCCATTTATCAACTCATTGATCCCTTATGGGCATCAATTGACTTGATTTCTTATTGGTCTAAACTTACATCCATAGACTGCCGGCTTGCCAACCATTGTCCAGGATAATCTTTCAATCGTATTCCACCATATGCCAGGCACTTCATACCACTTCGCATTTGCGACATCCTTAGGGATATCTGGATCTGGGGCGGTGCCTCGCGCAAGAGCTCCATCCGGGTGGATGCCAACCTCGGTATAAACGAATGAATAGATTGGACCTAGGGCGACCAGTGATAGCATAATTCCCCAACCACACCGGGAGGGTTCAACCGTTTTTGCGGCATCTATCCGGTCAGTAACGAATTCAAAGTAAGTCATCCCCTTCGGAGCTTCAGGAACCCGCATAGGCTGGTTTCCTTTGTAGGCAACGAATAAAATACTGGAGCAAATCGCCAGGATAACCGCAGTCTTGATGACACTCCCAATCAACTTAAGAAACATTCCGATGAATTTCATTTTCTCCTTCATTCTTTTTATCTGTCTGATACTGATCTTCTGGCCGGGCACCTTCTCGTAGGACCCGGTTATAACGAATCTCCTCGCGATACATTCGATCTAGAGCAACCTCAATCACATCGCTTTCACTCCGCCCCATAACGCTTGCCATCGCTCTTAATTGACTCACGCCTTCTGGGCT
>Ga0116184_10004850_pt1 | contig 10491 bp, 9 predicted proteins | sample AD_JPNNA5_MetaG_FD_89886 | JGI IMG/M metagenome (GOLD analysis project Ga0116184, IMG submission 89886) | Active sludge microbial communities of municipal wastewater-treating anaerobic digesters from Japan - AD_JPNNA5_MetaG | ecosystem: Engineered > Bioreactor > Anaerobic > Digestate | place...
ATGTTTGTACCACCTGTTCTACAGGAAAAACTCGAACTGCTTGCCGGTGAGTTTGAAAAAGCCAAAGCTGATGAAAGCTTTATACATCAGTATCGCTACTATCTTAATGATTACGTGGGCAGACCTTCACCTTTATACTACGCCAGAAACCTCTCTGAAAAAGTCGGAGCAAAGATCTATCTCAAACGGGAAGATCTTAATCATACCGGTGCTCACAAAATAAACAACGCCGTAGGACAGGCCCTTTTAGCAAAAAGAATGAATGCCAGACAGATAATTGCGGAGACAGGAGCCGGCCAGCACGGTGTTGCAACTGCAACGGTTGCAGCCCTGTTCAATATACCGTGCAAAATATTTATGGGAAAAGAGGACATACTAAGGCAAAAACCTAATGTCCAGAGGATGGAAATGCTCGGAGCGGAGGTTATTGAAAGCACAAGGGGAACCATGACTTTAAAAGATGCTGTCGATGATGCTTTTGACTATTATGTCAAAAATCCTGATGTATTTTATCTGCTTGGCTCAGCCGTTGGCCCCCATCCTTACCCGGCTATGGTTAAGTTTTTTCAGTCGGTTATAGGTAATGAAACACGCTACCAGATTTTAGATAAAGAAGGAAAGCTCCCTGAAAATATTTTTGCCTGCATAGGCGGAGGATCAAATGCTATAGGAATGTTTTCAGCATTTTTAGAAGATAAACAAGTTAAGCTTTTCGGAGCCGAAGGCGGAGGTACAGAGCTTACAAACGGAAATACTGCAGCCACACTTACTTTAGGCAAACCCATTGTATACCAGGGAACCTACTCTTACTGTCTTGTCGATGAAAATAATATTCCTGTAGATGCGTACTCTATCTCCGCAGGTCTTGATTATCCAGGAGTAGGACCGGAGCATTCATATCTTAAAGATACTCAGAGAGTACAGTACTTTCCAATAAGTGACAGCGAAGCTGTGGATGCTTTCAAACTGTTGTCACGACTGGAAGGCATAATACCAGCAATAGAATCCTCACACGCTGTCGCTCTTGCACTGAAAATTCTTAAGTCAGAACCCGGACTATCGGTGATCAACCTATCAGGCAGAGGAGACAAAGATCTGGGAAGATTCTGAAAGCACCAAGTACTACCAAAAAAACCGGAAAGACAGTTAAACTTAATTAATCTGTCCTTCCGGTTTTTATTAATGCTTATCCGTTTGTATAGGAACCAGATTCCTGTAATGTTCATTAGTGCTTAAAAGCTCTTCATGCTTTCCTTCGCAGCATATCTTTCCCTCACTGAGCATAAGTATCCTGTCGGCACTTTTCATTGTGGAAAGCCTGTGCGCGATAATTATAATCAACTTGTTTTTTCCTTTCTCCTGTTTTAAAAGCTCCTGAATCTTTTCTTCAGTATGCGAGTCAATATTAGAAGTAATTTCATCCAACAGCAGCACTTGCGGATCATCCACCATAATCCTTGCAAAAGCCAGAAGCTGTTTCTGACCTCCGGAGAGGCTTACTTCGCTTATTAAAGTATCGTATCCCTTTTCAAATTTTTTTACAAAATCATCTACTCCAGTTTTTAAAGTAATCTCATTAAACTTATCCGCTTTTACTTCTCTTCCCAGAAGAATATTATCTTTTATGGTTCCTTCCTTAAAGAACATGGACTCCTGTTCAAGATAACCAGCTCCACTGATTCCATACTCAGTTATATTATAGCTTTTGATGCCGTCATAAATAAAAATGTTTCCTTCCTGAGCCTTATATAAACCCAAAAGCATATTCATTATAGTAGATTTTCCCGAACCACTTTCGCCCACTATAGCTGTTATTTCACCACTTCTTGTACTGAAAGAACAGTTTTTTATTATAGATTTCTGATCAAAAGAAAAGCTTATATCTTCAGCTTCAAGTTTCGATACAACAGACGGAACTACCATATCTGAGCGCTTTTCCTCTTTTTCATCAAGAATACCCATAACTCTCTTTACAGAGCCATAGGAGCTCATCTTAAACATATTGACCTGTATCATAAGCTGTAAAGGCCCGGCTATAGCCTGTATATAAGCCCAAAAGGCAAGAAGCTGCCCTACAGTAAGCATATCTTTTATGACCATATAGCTTCCAATTGAAAAAACGACAAAAGCGATTATTCCGAACATACCGTTTCCAAGCGTCCCTACAAGCTTAAGCACCAAGACAAGCTTCTTTTTACTCTTTATATAGTTTTCCTGATGCGACTCAAAATAACTGTTAAGCCAGCCATAAGGCTTACCGACCTTAATGAACTTAATATTTTCAAGAATATTTATTATAACAGCCCCCATCTTACCAAAAAGAGTTCTCTCGGTTAAACTCTTCTTCTGAGCCTGTTTGTTTATTACAGCCACAAGCATATAAAAAACGAAGAACAGGATAACTGGTATAAGCGCAAGCTTCCAGTTCATAAAAAATATTATGAAAAGAATACCGGCAATCTGCATTAAAGAAAGCAAAGTAATCGGAAGTATCTGCGAAACCATCATGGTCACATTATCTATATCCGATATAAGATGAGTGGCCAGTTCTCCGGAACTGTTCCTGATAAAAAAGCTGTAAGGAACATCAAGAAATTTTTTTATTACACGTCTGTTAAGTTCTTTCTTTACTTTAAGTCCTGTAAACTCAAAAAGAATTTCCCCGAGATAACCAGTAGAAAGAGCCACAACCATGACTACAACAAGAATCATAATATAATGCATAAGAGAGGACATATCGCCTGAAGGAAGAGACTTGTCCACTATCTGCTGAAACAGAAGAGGCAGAACAATATTTCCGGCTGCCTGTAAAGATATAAGAAAAAAAGTAAGTATCTGACTGTACTTGTACTGGCCTATAAGTCCTCTGACAAACTGGTTAAGTACCCTTTTTTCTTTCTTGTTTTCATCAGTCATATTTTTCCTCCCTTTATAAAATACCATACCTTATCTAATCCTTTTTGATAAAAAAGACTTTAAGCGAACCTGTTATGAAATACAGAATATTGTTACTGCTATTTCCATGTTTTATCCTTAGAAAATTTCATTTCACACCACCAGCTAGATTCATCTTACTGCATTGAATATAATAGTTTCACATTCTTCCATAAGCAATTTGATAATAAGTTTGCTCCAGTATTCGATAATATATGTATACATATGATAGTCTCTTCTTGACTTTAATTCTGACGAATATCATGCGGATGACACAATTTTAAAAGTCTCAGCCCTTAAGCATTACATTAGGTTTTTGATTTACTGCAAAACCAGATTTGTCATCAGATTTTATTTATCGTTTTGCAGCGACTCTCCTAAAATTGCTTATCCACTTTATGAAGCTAAAAAATTTTTAATACCACCCACTATTGTTTCCGACCGTTACATTAACTACAATTTGCCAATAAAACCTCTCTTTACAGGTATCCAACCATCTATGTTTAGGGAGCTTTAAAGACGATACCTATAATAATCCTATTGCGTTTTTCAACAAACAGTTCAAAGTTTGGTAAAAAAATAAATATGTCATTCCTTCTTTTTCTTGTGCCACTAACATGATTCCTTTGTTCATTTTTTCCTTTAGTTTTGCTTGTCCTATTCTGCTTGAACTTTATATTTCTGCTCATGTCACTGGGCTTGATCAGCCTAAAAAATAAAAACATACTTTTCCTCTAATCATCTGATCCTATTTTATCCTTATAACTGTTTTTCTTTCGTACTTATTTTACAACGCTTTAATACAGTAGCTAATCCCAAGAAAAAAATTCATCTTCTTTATCATAAAGCCTTGAACATATTGGAGTAGCTCTATTTTTTTCTTTATAAAAGCATTCAGCTAGTACTCTACATCCACTACTGCATATCTCAAGTTTATCGCATTTTACACATTCAAGAATGTCTGTATTATATCTGAATTTGTTTGCTGAATTAGTAAACCATAATTCTTTTATATTGGAAGCAAATATGTTACCAATCATATATTCTTTATGGTCTTCGAGCCCAGCAATCATATCGCATGGATAAACTTCACCTTGAGAATTTATGAATAAAGAATGTTTCATGCCTCCACAATGATTATATGTTTCTGTATACTTATATAAACCAAATTCAATATTAAGACCTATTTCTCTATATTTCTGTACTATATCAAGTGCTCTATTGGTATCGTACATGGACAAAACTTCTTTCATGCTTCCTCTGCCTGTAGGAATCATTGCAACTATTCGTACTATACTTGGTTCAAAAAAAGAAAGATTTTTTAATAACTCTTCAAGATCTTCGAGATTATACTTCGAAAGAGTTATTCTTGCTCTGATTTCTATATGATATTTTTTAAGTAGTTTTAAGGATTCTAGCACTTTTGAATATGCTCTTTTGTCAATCCCTACCATATTGCTCCATTTTTCAGGATCCCATGAATCAATACTTATTTGAATATTTTTTAATCCAGAATTTTTAAGTTCCAAAATTTTTTTTCGGATAGACTTACAGCTTTTGTAGATAAATCATAAAAAATATTGTTTTGTTCTAAATATTTTATAAGTTCTGGGAGATCAGGATGCTCTATTGGATCTCCACCAGTTACAGCAACATAACTTACTTTTTGCATTTCTTTAGCTTGTTCTAAGACTTCAATAACTTTTTTTATAGGCAAAAAATTATTATTATTTTTATTATACAATCCATAACAATAATTACAATTTAAAGAACAATAATTTGTAATTTCAAAGCAAATATTACTAATTCCTTGAGGAATAATTGGTCCAGCATTTTCTTCATGAATAAAAATATATTCGTGATAATTTTCTTCTGTTGAAGAATAAATTTTTTGTGGTAAAAGCATAAGAATGTTAACGTCTTTATACTTTTCTATCAAAAACATTAAATCATTATAAAGTATTTCTTTTTCTACTTCATAAACTTCAAAAAAAAATATTTATAATATTTTCAATATTTCATGTTCCATCACATAATTTAAGAAATAAAGCTTCGCTTTGATTTATATAAATTGCCTTTCCACTATTTTCATATTTTACTACAGCACCTTTATTAGTCTTTGTCATATAAACAGTTGGTCTTAAAAAAGGAATAATATCATTTTTCACTACTCTCCCCCCTATATATATACCCCATTCTCTCATCTGAGAGAATGGGATTTTTCTAGTTTACCATGCAACTCCACATATAACTATTGCAGCTTTACAAACCCCTTGTATTTCCGCTTCTCTTCCTTTTTTGATTCTATAGTATCCTTTTAACATATGTTTCCTCCTTTCGTAGGAATTTTAGTTTACTTCATCTATCCTACCAAATAAGTATATCATTAATTTTCAATTTTAAAAAATATTACTATTTATAAAAATTTCATTCTTGGCAAAATACCTTAAAATTAAAGTCAATATAAAGTGTTTTCTTTTATTTTCTATTGTATTAACAAAAAAACATTTTAAAACATTAACTCATATTATTTAGTAAAATAATTTTCTTATATTCTTAAATACAACAATCTTCAAAATTCAATATCTTTTGAATAATTTTTTCAATTTTTTTACCTTCATATATATATATGGCTAGGATCCTTCATTTACAGAAGGAATAACCATGCAACCGCAAGAATACGGCCAGATGTATATCCACTGGTTTAAGAAAACATACGGTAAAGAAGTCGTTGATTATGGGATAATCACCTGATTAACTCTAAAAAATGATCCGTTTCACATGTAATAAGCATGAAGATATCTTTCTTTCTGATGTAACCATAAAATTCTTTGAAACAAGCATTAGCGGATATTGGGTCTATGTCAGTGATGAAACCTGCGTATCAAATGAAAAAGATCTGAAAATAAAGTTCGGATTTGCAGTAGGCTGGAGTGAAATGCTTACTCTTGCCTAACTGCACATTGAAAACCATTATTTCAACAAAATATAAATAATTATTTTTATTATATCATAAAAATATCTTATTTTTATTTAATTCAATAAACAAACTATAAAATGCTCATTTTAAATTTAAATAAAAAAAACTGCGATTCTTTAAAAACCGCAGTTTTTATATTATCTATTCTTTTTCGTATGGAACACCGCTTGCAGCAGGAGATCTTGTTTTACCGATAAACCCACCGACCACAATGATTGTAATAACAAAAGGCAGGAGATTAAGCAATGCCTTTACCTCTGAAGGAAGACTCAGCATAGACTGAAGCTGAACATTCATTGCTTCTGCAGCACCAAAAAGAAGGGTTGCAAACATAGCGCCTACAGGATTCCAGTTTCCCAGTATCATGGCGGCGATTGCTATAAATCCTTTACCAGATGGCATTTTGTCATCAAACTGTCCCATTTCTCCTATTGAAAGGTATGCTCCGCCCAAAGCTCCGAGAAAACCGCTCATAAGAACTCCAAAGTACCTGATCTTTTTGACGTTTACTCCAAGGGTATCAGCAGCCTTGGGATTTTCTCCGACGGCACGCATTCTGAGCCCCAGAGGAGTTTTATAAATTACGAACCATGATACAAATATGGCTATTACCGCAAAGTAAAAGAATACAGAAAGTTCTCCGAAAATGTCTCCTATAAAAGGCACTTCCTTGAGTCCAGGAATTCTTATAAGAGGAAGCTTCGGAAAAAAGTTTGTAGAGCCTTCATGTCCGAAGATAGGAGGCATAAGAACGCCGACAAGTCCTTCGGCAATAAGCACGATCGCTGTTGCTGAAACAACCTGGTTGGCCGACCACTCTATGGATACATACGCATGAAGGGCTGCCATGGAAACTCCGGATATAAGGGCGAATATCAATCCAATCCACGGATTACCTGTAATAAGAGTAAATACTATTGCCACAAAAGCTCCCATCTTCATTATTCCTTCAAGCGCAATATTAGTTACTCCTGTTATTTCACTGTACACTCCACCCAAAGCCGCAAAGATAAGAGGAAGCGCAGAAGTTATAGTTAACTTATAAAAAAGTGGGGACATGAATACAGCCAAAATACCTTCAAACCAATTCATGCGTTTTCACCGCCTTTCACCCTGAAAAGCTTTATAATTAAAGTTTTTATTATTCTTTCCGCTGCCACAAGAAAGATGATTATTCCCTGTATCAGGCCTACAAGATCATCAGGTATTCCTGCAAACTGCATATTGGTCGACCCCGTACGTAATGAAGAAATAAGAAAAGCCGAAAAAATACTTCCTATAGGACTGTTTTGACCTATAAGTGCAATAGTAATACCGTCAAATCCCCTTCCGCTTGTAAAAGATCCAAAAATTCTTAAATGTACGCACATGACTTCCATAGCCCCTGCAAGTCCGGCAAGGCCACCGGATATAGCCATTGTAAGAATTATATTTTTGCTTATCGATATTCCGCCGTATTCGGCAGCATAAGGGTTGAACCCTACGGCCTTAAGCTCATATCCAGCCGTTGTTTTTTCAAGAATGATGTATATAATAATAGCAGCTGCAACTGCAATTATTATACCTGAAGGCAAAGTGCTTGCCTGGACCGTGAGTAGTGGTGGAAGCTGCACACTTTTAGCTATTTCTGGCGATTTGGGAACACCATCACCGACAGCAAGCGGACCCACAACAAGATAATTTCCAATATGATATGCTATCCAGTTCAGCATTATGGTTGTAATAACCTCATGTGCCCCTGTTTTAGCTTTTAAAATTCCGGCTATGCTTGCCCATACTGCTCCGGCCATTATACTGCAAAGTATTGTTACCGGAACGGCAATTATCATAGGTGTCTGACCCATGTTTATTCCAACTATTGCTGCCGCCATACCTCCAACGGCCATCTGACCCTCTGCCCCAATATTGAAAACTCCAGCTCTGAAACCAAAAGCTACTGCAAGACCGGTAAGAAGTAAGCTTGTCATCTTGGTTATATTGGAGGCCCAGGACATCTTTGAACCAAAAGCCCCTATAAACATTTCTTTATATGCTATAACAGGATTTTTTCCTATGGCTAAGATGACAACTGCCCCTATTAAAAGAGCTATTATTACTGAAAGTACAGGAACTAAAATTTTTATGGCTCGATTTTTGGATTGAACAGTCATTTCTTATCGCCTCCCGGGTTTTGCGGCTGAGTTATCTGTTCTAAAGTCTTTCCGGCCATCATGAGTCCTATCTCTTCTATTGAAAGCTCTGACGGCTTAAACTCACCCATTGCTCTGCCCTCATACATTACAATTATTCTGTCTGAAAGGGTCAGTACCTCTTCAAGTTCCATAGAAACAAGAAGAATTGCTACATCTTTTTGTCTGAGATTAATTATTTCTTTGTGAACATACTCTATAGCTCCAACATCCAAACCTCTGGTCGGCTGGTCTATAACTATAAAATCCGGATTGGCTCCTATCTCTCTGGCAAGAACAAGCTTCTGCTGGTTGCCGCCGGAAAGATTGCCAGACAGATTGTTAGAATCTTTGGGTCTTACATCAAATCTTTCTATCATGCTGTTGGCATTTTCTATAATATCCTTCTTTCTCAGAAATCCCCTGCGTGAAAAAGGCAGCTCAAGATGACGTCCTAAAATAAGGTTATAGTAATTTGGATAATCTTTTATCATTGCATACTTGTGCCTATCTTCCGGAATATGTGTTATCTTTGCTTGACGCAACTGGGCTACATCTTTCCTTGAAAAATCCTGTCCTTTATAGAGATACTGGCCTTTTTCTATTCTTCGTAACCCGGTAAGTGCTTCTACAAGCTCTGTCTGACCGTTCCCGGCAACACCGGCAATACCCAGCACCTCACCTTTTTTTATTTCAAAACTTAATCCTTCAACAGCATCAAGTTTACGATTATCCTTCACCCAAAGACCGGATACTTTCACCACGGTTTCTCCGGGAGTTTTTACAGGCTTTTCTATGTTCAGAACAACTTCCCTTCCAACCATCATATTAGCAAGCTGTCTTTCATCTGTCATATCTTTTGCAACCCTGCCCGTTACTTTTCCCTGCCGCATAACAGTTATATTATCAGAAATAGTCATTACCTCATTAAGCTTATGACTTATGAATAATATGGTTTTCCCATCATTCTTAAGTTTTTTCATGATCGCGAAAAGTTCCTGAGTTTCCTGAGGAGTAAGAACAGCTGTAGGTTCATCCAGAATAAGTATTTCAGCTCCTCTATAAAGAGTTTTTATTATTTCAACTCTCTGCTGGGTTCCTACGGGAAGATCTTCGATAACCGCATCTACATCAACTATGAGCCCATATTTTTCAGAGAGCTCCTTAACTTGTTTTCTTGCCGTCTTTATATCAAATCTTATATCTTTAAGCGGCTCACATCCAAGAACTATATTCTCAGCAACTGTAAGATTATTCACAAGCATAAAATGTTGGTGAACCATACCTATTCCAGCCTTTATAGCATCTCCGGGTCCAGAAAAATCTTTTTTTTGTCCATTAATATAGATATCTCCCGAAGTCTGCCTGTAAAGACCGTACAGCTGATTCATCAGAGTAGATTTTCCAGCTCCGTTCTCGCCTATAATAGCGTGGATCTCTCCCTTTTTTGCACTGAGATTCACCCTGTCATTAGCCAGTACTTTTGGAAATTGCTTAACTATATCTTTCATCACCACTGCGTAATTTTCATAATTTATTTCAGCAGTAGAAGACATTACAGCACCTCCTGCTATTTCAGTTTTATTTACTTTGCCGGTACAAACAAAATTTATATCGGCAAAGTAAATAAAAGGGATGGGGATACCCCACCCCATTCAAACAATTTTTATTTTACCTTAAAATTTTTCAGACCGACTTCATCTTCAGGAATAATAAGCTTTCCAGATTTAATATCTTCTATTAACTTTTCGATCTCTTTAAGTGCAGTAGGATCAATCATATCTTTGGTATACGTAAGAGCAGAAAGTCTGACTCCGTTTTCCTTAAGACCCACAACATTATTACCTGAAGCAAACTTTCTTCCCATTGCTGATTTTATGCCTTCAAAAGCAGCAACATCAATACCTTTCATTGCTGATGCGAGTATTATTCCAGGGGCTAAGTAGTCTTGGTCAACGTCTACTCCTATTGCAAAATAACCTTTTCCAATCTTTTTATAAGCATTTTTTATAGCATCAAGGGATGCTCCGTCTTTAAGTCCGTAAAGAGCAAGTGCCTTTTCTTTGGCAGCTTCAAAAGCACCGTTTCCTGTTGCACCGGCTGCTGCAAACACAATATCTGCTCCCTGTTCCATCTGTGCGAGTGAAAGACTTTTACCCTTTGGCGCATCACCGAAATGGTTTGCATAAGCTATGAGAACTTCTGTATTTTTACCCTTAAGCTGGTTATAAGCTTCCACACCAGCCCTGTAACCTATTTCAAATCTGGCAACTGCAGGAACTTTTATTCCTCCGAGAAAACCCACTTTTCCTGTTTTATTTACTGAACCTGCAATATAACCAACCAAAAATGCTGATTCCTGTTCCTTAAAGTTGTAAAGAGCAACGTTAGAAGGAATAGGATCAATAA
>Ga0116184_10004855_pt1 | contig 10478 bp, 3 predicted proteins | sample AD_JPNNA5_MetaG_FD_89886 | JGI IMG/M metagenome (GOLD analysis project Ga0116184, IMG submission 89886) | Active sludge microbial communities of municipal wastewater-treating anaerobic digesters from Japan - AD_JPNNA5_MetaG | ecosystem: Engineered > Bioreactor > Anaerobic > Digestate | place...
TAATGATCACTTTCCAGGGCTCCATGGCTAAGAAAATCCAGTTTTAAATAAGTAAATCCTTGTGTTATGAACCTGTTCAGGTAAACATCCGCCCTTCTTTTTGTGGCTGGATGTGTAGGGTCAATCGCATAAGCGCCTGCTATTTCCTGTGGTTTCCCATTGGCATATAAGTATATATCTTTATAGTAGATTCCATTGCTTCCTTCTACTATCCGTTCAGGATTTTTTGCCCAGTCAACAAAAGGAGTCCAGTAAATTCCTGCATTCTGATTTTTGGTCTTACAATCCTTTACAAATTTTATTAGATCTGAGTAAGAAATATTATCCCAGTATGAGTCCAAGCCAATATAAACTGTACTGTCATTATTGAACCCACCAGGTTGAAGGTAAGTAGCAAAAAAATCCGAAACTTCAGTTGCGTTTTTCAAAGAAAGATTTGTCTGAATAGCACCCCAGCTATTCCATCCAAAAATCTTACCTTTGTTCCAGGGTAATTTGCAAGATATTTTTTCGTTTATATCCCCATATTTTTCAAAACCTTTCCTCCAATCTTTGTACAATCCAATCATCATTAGCGGGGATTTAATCTCCTTGCCTTTTATTTTTCCGTGAGGAAGAATGTCTCGTGTTTCAGAAGACGACGCTCCACCATATGCCTCTACTCTGAAAATCGTATTGTCCGCCAATGTCGATACCCTTATTCCAGATTTCCAGATATCATGTTCCACTGAACCGATAATTAATGCCTCCCTGCTGTTAGTATTGAAAAGACAGGAAACTTCATAACTGGACAATGGAGTTCCGAAATCAAGTAAGTTATATCTTATCCATTTATCATTATCAAAAGGTACAAATATGGATTTATTATTGTGATCATCAGGCAGAAAAGACACGGTATCGAAAGAATAGACTGGGGCCATATAGTTGGAGAATAAAGACCTGCCGGACTTAATGGAAAAATCAGTAAGAACAAAATCTTCATCATAATACAAATAATAATTTTGAGTAATTTGTATGCTGCTGTCAGAAGAAATTGACTCCACCACCACCTTCTTTCCAGTTCCAATTTTGTCTTCAAGGTGAGTTTCTAAAATTTCCATTATCCTTAGTTCTCCGGAATAGTATTTTTTATTTGACTCGTTAAAAGCAAGAGAATTTTTTTTAAGTAACAACTTTTGCTCTTTAAATAAATCAGTTTTACCAGAATTTTTGTAAAATTTAAGCTTCCATTCACCTAACGAAAAAACTACCGTGTCACTTTCGTTAGAGTTTTCTTTTATTGCTTTCGTTATGATCAAAGCATCAAGATCAGGACCATACCCTGTATCATTGTCTACTTGTAATGTATTGAGACCAGATTTAAAATATTTCCTTACACTATAAATGCCTGGTATTTCCCAACTACCTGTCGAAGGCATCTCGAAATATTCTGGTTTATCATTATTAAATATGAATCTAAAAGATCTTTTTTCTCCAGCTACATAATGAATATTTATATTATAATAATTTTCTTCATCAATTTCAAAATTGAAAACGATTCCTCCATTCCTATTACTGTCACCAATGTAACCTACCTTTCTACCACCAGAGCATAGAGAAGAATTTACGACTTTTGCTCCGTTGATAAGCTGCGCGTCTTCAGCTTCTATATATATTTCCTGCGCCATTATTTCTATTGAAATAACTAGCAATAACAAAATAGGTCCAAATATTTTCATCCGGAAAAACCCTTTCATTAGGAAAAGTAGAGGGAAAATCATTCCCTCTACTTCAATAATTTTTAGTATATCAAAACTTTTGTTGTTTGTGAAATATTTTCGCCTGAAAGTCTTACCAGATAAAGTCCGGGCAATGCCATTTCTATGTGCTTGTTTTCACTGGCATTGCATATGCCTTTCTTTACCAGCTGCCCATTGGTACTAAGTACTTCATAATAAAGCTTTGAGTTATGGTCATTGGAAATGATAATTGCCCTGTTACGACTAAATATTTTGATGTTATCAGTATATGTTCTATCTATGCCGGTCGTAACCGTAGTAAATGCGCTTCCCATGTTTCCGTTATCAATTGCCTGAACACCAAAAATATAGTCCATTGCATTTAATCCTTTCAGTGTAATACTTGTACCAGAAATAAAAGGTCTTACACCAGATGTCTTCAGCCAACCGTTTGTAATGTCGACGGGAAAATAAGTATAAACAAAATTCCCTGACTTGGCTTTTATAAATACATTGTACCTTAAAGCATCTGCAGGAGTATTGTCATCCGTTGCTTTGTCCCATGAAAGGACGACATTTTCTCCTTCTTGCATAACATTAAGGTTTGTCGGAGCTGAGGGAGCTACATTGGAGGTTAAACCTTCAGCTAGAACATTTTTTAACAGGTAATCAGGCCAGGTTGGATCTTCTGCTGTACCTGCACCACCATCACGGTAACCAAAGATCGAAAAATCAAGGTCACCGTCATTATCAAAATCCACTAGATTGATACATCCTGAACGTGCTCTTGCCTTATCAGGAGTTATCGGATTCACCAGGAAAGATTCATTATCATTGTTATAGAAAAATGTCATGTTCGGCCCCCAGCCTGAGATAGCAATATCGGTCAGACCATCATGATTGATATCCCCTGTGGCTACCACAGCGCTACCACCAATCAGGTTGCTGGCGATACCCGGGACTTTTGTAAAAGTAAGATCATGGTTATTAATAAACATATTTGCAAAATTGGCCCAACCATTGTTTACATCTCGGCCTACTTCAACAATGTCCATATAACCATCATTGTTAACATCGACAAAGAAAGTTTCACCCTGCATTTGTCCGGTAAAAATACTTCTTGAGTTTTCATAATAACTGAACGTGCCGTCACCATTATTGATGTAAAGATCAGTAACAGTCTGAATATCCGAATCTACATAGCCCGAAACAATCATATCTGCAAAACCGTCATTGTTCACATCTCCGCAATGAATACCTCCTCCATTCATAGAAACAAAGTTTTCTGTACCATTTACAGGTGTAGTAACCAGTTCAAAAGTTCCATGATTGTTTCTGTAAAGTGCAACTACCCTTGAATTCCCAGACACTTCCCATGTCGAACCAGCATTTCCACTCAAGAACACATCTACCCAACCATCGTTATTGTAGTCAACTGCTTCAATCAGGCGCGTATTATTATCTCCACCTTCAGCTGAAATCCCAACAAACGATGCATTCTCATCAAGAATAAAATTATAATCTGGAGCACCTGAGTTTTTATATAATTCTGTTAGGGCTGCAGATGTCGTTCCGTCAGCAGAGCCTGCTATTAAAAGATCAAGATTGCCATCATTGTTGTAATCAAAAAATACTGCTGAAGACAGTGTCAAGGGTGTAACATCAGTTAAGATTTCAGTAAATGTACCGTCTCCGTTGTTCTTATATAGAGCTGAAAACGGATTTCCCTGACCTGCAATGATAAACATATCCAGATTGCCGTCGTTATTATAATCCCCCCAGATTTGCTGGCCACTCGCTGTCATTGGCAACGTTCCCAATGTCAATGGATTAGTCACAATTTCCCAATTCACTGGAATTGGTTGAGCATTTATTCCTGTAAAACACAGGAACAAATAAGTAATTAAAAGCGTAATTTTTCTCATAGCTACTTTTTTTAAATTAAACAATTAATTATAACCCGGATTCTGATCAGCCGGAGTAAGTTCAGGATTTTGTTTTATTTCTACGTAGGGGATTGGCAGAAGTTTATGTTTCTCGGATATTGTACCACTTTCTTTTGCCCATTTATTGTATGTTGCAATTCTTTGAACAAATTTATTTGTGCGAATAAGGTCGAATCTCCTCCATCCTTCAAAACACAATTCTCTCATTCTTTCGTCAAGAATTTTATTTCTGAATTCTTCCTGAGACATACCGGTTGACCATTTCTTATCCTCCGGTAATGATCCTCCCCATGCTCTTTTTCTAACCTGATCATTAATAATTATCACTGCACCTGAAGTATTTCCGGTTTCATTCAGGCATTCCGCATAACAGAGAAGAATATCAGCGTACCGTAAATAGTACATATTTTTGCCCGAATTGTAAAAGCTCTCTTTCCCATTCAATCTGATATCCTCATATTTCTTAATATGTGGCAATAATTGATCTTCTCCGAATCCCGCATAAACGGAAGGTACCATATCACCATTCATAAAATCATAACGGATACTTTCCATTTTTCGCAAATCACCGTCTTCCCATAGTCCCCCCACGCTAGCATCAGTCCTGCAAAATTCTGTAGGAAGTATCAAATCATATCCTCCAAGATAATTTGTCGGATTTCCAGAACAAGCTCGCGATCCGGTATACCATTGCGCTTCATTGGTATCAGGCCAGATATTATTGAAAAAAAATGTATAAATCGCTTCTTTTCCTGCAGTTTTGTATGGATTCCATAAGTCAGCAAAATTTGATACTAATGAAAAACCTCCATGCAATATTATGTCTTCAAACTGAACTCTGGCTTTATCAAAATCTCTGAAACCTGATTCTTCAGGAGCAGACATATAAAGTTTACCAAGAAGGGCCTTGGCTGCCCATGTTGTTGGTATTCTGGGATCTGAACCTTGCTTTTGTGGTAAACAGCTAACTGCTAATAGAAGATCTTTTTCTATAATTGCATACGTATCCGGCAAACTTTTACGACCCGAAAGCACAATATTCTGTTCAGTAACTTCTGGAATTGGAAGCCCTCCCCAGTAAGTAGCAAGCTCAAACAAAACAGCGCCCCTATAAAACGCCGCCTGGCCGATATAATTAATAATTTCAGCAGAGTCTTTTGTATTGGCATTTTTAAATTTTGCATTCAAGCGGACTAATGCTTCCGAAGCTTGCACAACAACAGGCCAACGTATATTCCATAATTCGGCAATAGGTTTATTATTAGGATCAAGAAACCCATCATATTTGTCAAGTGCAGCTTGTTCTGCTTCCGTTCTTACTTGATATTCTCCTTGCTGACTCTCATCCATCCCAAGCATCAAATAAAATCCTTTCCTGTTGACGCGTGTCGATCTCCATTTAAAATATAGTCCGTTCAGAAAAGGCTGTACATTGTCAAGAGAGGAAAATAACTGGTCTGTAGATAAGGATGTCTGTGGATCCTGCTCCAAAAAATCTTTATTGCAGGATGAAACAATGAACATTATTAATATCAAAATCAGATATTTTCTTTTTCTTTCTGTTGCATTCATAGCTGATAATTTAAAAAACAATATTGAACCCCAAAATGTACATTTTTGAAGATGGATACCAATCTCCGGTTTCAGGATCATAACCTTTATATTTTGTCATGGTGAAAAGATTGTTCCCTGTAAAATATACCCTAAACTGATTCATTTGAAGGCTCTTTAAAAACCTACCTGGCAACACATATGAAAGAGTTAAGTATGAGATCCTTAAAAAGGAGGCATCCTGGACAGCCCAGTCAACATCCCAAATATTAAATCTTCCACCATCTGAATATGCACGTGGTATGTTTGTATTTGTATTTTCGGGAGTCCAACGGTTCAACAAATCCCTATGGGCAGCCGAAGTACCTATACTGCTCATAAGTGTCTCATACAAATAGCTTATTCTGTGTGCCCCCTTGGAATAATTCGCCTGAAGACTTATCCCAAAATTGAAAATCTTCAGCTCTGTATTTATTCCTCCGTAAAAGTCCGGGTCTTTTTTCCCAAACACATACCGGTCCTGATCATTGATAATACCATTGTTGTCACGGTCTTTTGGTAGTATGTCTCCAGGTTTTATTATTCGCGATCCCTTTTCCAGGGAATTTATGTAATCCATATCTGATTCCTGTGCAATGTGGTCGAACTGATAAACATAAATTGTGTTAAGAGGCTTCCCTAGAAATAGATTTCCTTCTCTCTGTATTTCATTGTTCGTGTATCCTCCAAGATTATAAATTTCCGTTACGTCACCGTATAATTTTGTTATAGTATTTTTTGCAGCAGCTATGTTGAAACCAATGTTCCATTCAATATTATTTCTATGAAAGGGAGTTATTGAAAGGGAAAATTCAAAACCTTTGTTTTCCAAAGCCCCAACATTATCAATCTGTGTCAGATATCCCGAAGAAGGAGCTGTACTTCTTTCCATCAGTAGATCTTCATTATTTATTTTGAAAACATCTAGCGACATTTCAACCATTCCATTTAATATTCCAATATCCATACCTCCATTAATCTGTTTTTGCTTTTCCCATCTCAACGAAGGATTGCCGTATCTTCCCGAATTGGTAAGGATATTTGATTCAAGAGAAATGGAAGGGTTATATCTGGTAAGATAACCGTAATTAGGTATATTCTGATTTCCGGCAATCCCATAGCCAATCCGCAGACGAAGATTACTGAAGATTTTTTGTTGCTTCATAAATTTTTCATTGGTAATATTCCATGAACCTGCAATAGATGGGAAAAGGCCCCATTTGTTTGAAGGGCCAAACTTAGAAGACCCATCAGCTCTACCTGTTAAAGTGAGATAATACCTGCTGTTAAAACTATAATTTATCCTCAAAAGATATGACATGAGTGAATAGGTCCAAAAATCAGACCCTAAATAAAATCTGTCTTTATCTGTAGCACCCTGTACATATTTATAAGAAAACAAATCATTATTATATCCACTTGCATTTTGCTGGTTATAATTATAGCTATAAAATGATAAGTTGGAGCCCAGCAGAATATTTAAAGCATGTTTTCCGTCAAAGATTTTTCTAAAACTTACCGAATTATCCCATTGATAGTTAAACGTCTTGCTTTTGACCTGCACAGATTGCCCATTATACGTAGATTTATATGACTGCGTTGACGTTGTGGGATAATAGCTATAATTTTCAACCTGTTGTACATCAACAGAATATGTCGACCTTATGTCAAGCCCTTCAATAGGACTTATATTTAAATAATTCGACGAAAGTAATCGATTGCTGAAAATATCACGATCAATTGTAAGATCACGGAGAGGATTTGAACTGCTCTGATTATCAATCTTTCCCTCTTTCATATACCAGTAATCTTTTGAAACTGGTAGAAGAGGACACGCTCTTAACGCTGTAATGAACATGTTGTCATTAGGGACAGGCTTTTCAGAGGTATTTATGTAGGAATTATTTGATCCAAATTTCAACCATTCCTTTAAATTTTGTTCAATATTTATTTTTCCAGTGTATCTTTTATAATTTGTTTTCTGAATCTGCCCTTTTTGATAATTATATCCGAAGCTGGCATAGTAAGTTCCATCATCATTTCCTCCTGAAAAACTAATAGCATTATTTTGCTGAAATCCAGTTCTGGTAATTTGGTCTAACCAGTTATAAGTGCTTCCATTAGCATAAGATTCAAGCTCTTCTTTTGAAAAAATAAGATTTTTTATAGGGTTGGTATTTGTAAGACTATTTTTGATATATCGATCTCTGTCGGCCAACGGATTTTTGTCCATATACGCATTTGCATAAGCATCTACCCTGAGATCGAAAGTTTCAGGTCCTGTAAGCAAAGGCATTTCATTCGAAAATGACTGGTAACCCATCCAGTTGTCAACAGTAATAATCTTTTTGTTCTTTTTCCCCCTTTTTGTTGTAATTACTACCACACCGTTTGCTCCGCGAGAACCATATATTGCTGTTGCCGAAGCATCTTTTAATATTTCAATATTAGAGATATCTTCAGGATTTAACATTTCAAAACCACCGTCAATTACAAGTCCATCAATAACATAAATTGGGTTAGTTCCAAATTGAATAGAATTACTTCCTCTTATTTTAATGGAAGCCTTTGAACCTGGAGCAGGATTATTCTCAATATATACACCTGATATTTTCCCCTGTATAGCTTGATTCAAATTGCCAGATGGAATATTTTTCAGCTGCTCCGTTGTAACATTTGAAACAGAACCGGTCAGATCAGACCTTTTAACAGATGCGCCAACAATTATAACCTCATCTAGTTCTTTCAGTTCTTCAGTAAGAGTTATTTGCATGAATTCCCCGATTCTTGGTACCACTTCCTTGCTGTTATAACCGATAAAAGAAAACACCAGAACAGAGGATTCCGGAACTTCTATGCTGAACTTGCCCTCTTCATCAGTTATGGTTCCAATACCATAAACACCTTTTATTGTTATATTCACTCCAGGGATTGGTTGGTTTGTTGTAGAATCTAAAACTTTTCCATTTACTGTGACATTTTGTGAAAGCAGTAAATTATGTAAGAAAAGCAATAGAATTAATGAAATTATAGGCTTCATCTCCTTAACAAATTTTTATATTAATTATTTAAAAGTTTCATTCGCTCGTTAACAGAATTATTTTGCTTTCATATTCATTATACATAGGAAATCGTATTCCATATTTCATTAAAAAATCTCCGGAAAACCTTTTTCCATCAAGTTCAGAAAACCACGAATAGTGATCGGGATCTTTGTTGATTTCTGTTATTTTATAAATCTTATTTGGATCAAGACCTTTAAGAATTAGTGGTTGATAATTACCGTATATTGCTTTTTTTAACAAATAAGTAAATACCACAGATTGTTTCATGTCTTGACTTACATACATAAATGCGGCTCTTTGATTAGAATAAGGTGATAATATCCTGTATAAATCACCGAACTGCACAACATTTCTGATTTTATAATATTCTTTTAATGCATTTTTTGAAAATTCTCTTTCCTTTTCACTCATCATGCTTGGTTGTAAATCCATTCCAAGTTTGGCAGACATGGCTACATCAAAACGAAATTTTAACGGTACAGTCCTACCGGTGATGTGATTTGGTACAACCGAAACATGGGAAGCCATAGCCATTGCTGGAAAGAAGTAGGTAGCACCCCACTGAATAAATATTCTATCAACAGCATCTGTATTATCACTAATCCAGAATTCATCAAAGTATGGCAATGTGCCATAATCAATCCTGCCACCTCCCCCTGAACAAACCATCATCGATACATCGTTATGTCTCTCTCTAATTCGATTAAGAACATTAAACAGACCTCTTGTATATTCAATCCATAAATGTGACTGTAATTCCGGTGAAAGAAAATAGGAACCTGGATTCGTGACATAACGGTTGCAATCCCACTTGATATAAGAAATACCTGGATTTTCATTTAACAGATTATCAATGGTTTCAAAGACATAATTTTGCACCTTAGGATTGCAGAGATCCAGAATTAACTGATTCCTGCTTAAATGTAAAGGTCGGTGAGGTTGTCCAATTACCCAGTCTGGATGTTTTTCAAATAATTCACTTTTAGGATTAACCATTTCAGGTTCTATCCAAATTCCAAACTTTATTCCCTGTTTTTCACACTCTTTCACCAAATAACCAAGTCCATTAGGCAATTTATTTGTGTTAACAATCCAATCCCCTAGGCCAGCTGAGTCATTATTTCTTGGATACTTTTCACCAAACCATCCATCATCCAGAAGAAAGAGCTCAAATCCCATTTCTCCAGCATCCTTAATTATATTTGTTAGCAAACTTTCATTAAAATCAAAATAAGTCGCTTCCCAGTTATTAAGTAATGTTGGGCGAAGTTTTCCTCCGTCATGAATTCCGTAAACTCTGGCCCATCTGTGGAAATTTCTTGTTATTTCACCTGTTCCTTCAGTAGAAAAAGTAAATAAGAATGAAGGTGTCAGAAAACTGACGCTAGGTTTAAGCTTATATTCCGAAGCAAAATCATTCATCCCTGAAAGTATATGCAGGTAATTATTTTGATCAACTTCGAATTTAATACTCCAGCTTCCTGGCCATGCCAGCGTACCTCCAATGATATTTCCAGAATTTTCGTCTGCTTTACCATTGAATGAAACTAAAAAACATGGATGTGCAAATTGATCAGATCTTACACCCAGTTTTGAATCCAATATTTTTATCCCTCTTGTTAATTTCGACTCCTGCATATTCATTTCATTTGCCCAATTCCCATAAAATTGGGTCAGAAAATATGAATTACTCTGGAATGAAAGATAAGAGGAAGCATATTTTGCAATGGTAATTGCATTTTTCTCCTTATGATATATCTCTGCCCATTCTTCAATTATATCATAGTTGTAGAAAGTTTTAAAATAAATATTTACATAAAAAGGATAATAACTATCTTTAGTAGCAATACAAATGGTAGTACTTCCATCACTATTTTTTTCAATTGAGTGCTTAATATACAGAATCTCCGTCGATGTATTACCGTCAGCATGGGTAACCATTATTGCCGGTTCATTTATAAATGAAGTCCCAAAATTTGGGTATATATCCTGTATATTTTGATTAAAATTAGGTATTTCATCCGGATTAACTTTAGGTCCTAAGTATGTTTGATAAATTTTATTATTTGAATCTACTTCAAGTAAGAACAGGATATTTTTAGTCTCGATCGGAATTCTTTTTCTTACATTCTCAGAAAATGCAGAATTACTATAAAATA
>Ga0116184_10004856_pt1 | contig 10473 bp, 19 predicted proteins | sample AD_JPNNA5_MetaG_FD_89886 | JGI IMG/M metagenome (GOLD analysis project Ga0116184, IMG submission 89886) | Active sludge microbial communities of municipal wastewater-treating anaerobic digesters from Japan - AD_JPNNA5_MetaG | ecosystem: Engineered > Bioreactor > Anaerobic > Digestate | place...
GGAACTGGAAAAGAATACTTTGTTCATATTTCTGGCGTTAAGGAAAACACCTTACGAGAAAATGATGAAGTAGAATTTGATCTCGTAGAAGGAAAGAAAGGTTTAAATGCAGTTAATGTCGTATTAGTATAACTTTTACTTTTAACCAAAATTTAACACCCGGGATATTTTTTTATCTCGGGTTTTTTTTGTATATTTGTAAAAATAATCAGTATGGAAGAGCTTGAATTATATGTTGTTCGAAATAAGCAAGGACAATATTTCCGCAATAAAGGATATGGCGGCTATGGATCTAACTGGGTAAATGAATTAAAAAAAGCCAGGATCTATCCCAAAATTGGTCCGGCAAGAACTCAGGTTTCGTTTTGGGCTACAAATTATCCAGAGTATGGAACCCCGGATATTCTCGTTTTAAAGGTTTCAGTAATACAGGTTCTTCAGGAAGAAGATCGGGTAAAGAAAGCAGCTTTAAAAAGGAAAAAAGAAGAAATTTCAAAACAACTTTATTGGGCAAAGAGGGAACAGGAAAAAGCTGAAATTAAAGTTAGACAACTATCAGATCAAAAAGAAGCTCTTTTAGCAAAACAAAAAGTTGAAAAGCTCGAGGAAGAATTAAAATCTCTATCATGAGAAAATATATGTGGATAAACAAATATAGGTATTGACGATTTATTAGGATGATATGATGAAATATAGAATGTATTTTTTTGTTCCTTATAATATATCTCCTATTCAGCAGGCGATACAGGCAGGACATGCAGCATTAGAATATGCTTTTCGTTATTATAACCCAGTTGAAGGAGAATTGATTAGTTTTATGACAAATGATAAAACCTGGATTATTCTTAATGGGGGAACTACTAATAAAAATTTTACTACAGAAGACGGTTTCCCCCCTCAAAGAATAGGATCCTTAAATGCTATAATGGATAGTCTTGAAGAAAAAGGAATACAATATTCTTTCTTTGAGGAACCTGATCTTAATGATGCTCTTACGGCAGTTTGCTTCCTTGCAGATGAAAGAGTTTGGGAAATCAAAACATATCCGGATTTAGCAGATTATATCTTACATAATCTTGTGATGGCGGACAATGAATATGTCTCAGTAAAATCAATGAGAAAAGAACAACTTATCGAGGAATTTCCTGGGCTTTATAACAAATGGAAAAAACTAATAGGAGGGGAAAGTAATGAATTTTTAAGAGATCTAATCAGAGGAAAAAAATTAGCATAATGGCAACAATTAATGAAATAATGTCAGATCTGGATGTTATTAATCAACAAATATCAGCTGTTGTTGTAGAATTCAATGAGTGGCTTGATATATGTAAGGAAATGGGAATGACTGATGATGAGATATTAGCAAAAATAAATGAACACTGGGATTTTTCTTCTTTTTCATCATTGGAAGAAGCAATTGAATGGTTTGAGGATTTAGGAATTTAATTATGGCATTCTTTTCTTTCGGCGGAGATTATCCAGATTCAGGGCCTTTATCACATTGGTCAGAGGATTTTTCATATAATGACGATATTATGGACATAGGTTCGGGAAACGCATATCCTTCAAATGCGTTAAGTAATTTTGCTCCTCATCCGTTTGAGATTGACGGCGTAAAATGTAATTCTATGGAAGGATTCTTGCAATCTCTGAAATTTGAATCCAAAGAGATGCAAGAATATGTGTGTACTCTTGTAGGATATTCCGCTAAGAAAAAAGGATCCAAAAAGAATTGGAAAAAATCCCAGACCCTTTATTGGAGAGGAACCCCTATCAAAAGAGATTCCCAGGAATATCAGGATCTTCTCGACCGTGCGTATTCAGAATTATATAAAAACACAAAGTTTAAATCAGCTTTGGAAGCTTCTGGTAAATCGGTCCTTACTCACTCAATTGGTAAATCCAAAATATCCGAAACTGTGCTGACAACTAAGGAATTTTGTTCAAGACTTACTAAGCTAAGGGACACGGGAACTTTAACGCCGCCTAAACAAAAAAAATTAATTTGATATTGTTATTTTTAGTATTTTTATAAAAAATAAAACAATGGGAATAATTGCTAATCATATTAAAGGTAATCTCTATGCCACATCGGGGGATTTTGAATTTGCATTTCTTAAAGATAGATGCGAATTAATATTAAGAAATGATCCTGCTGTTTGCAGCCAACGAGATGATTTAATTTCATTAAAAGATGGGAAATATCGTATAGAGGGAGGAGTCCTTTATATAAAAGCTACCAGAATTTATTTTGGCTATCTTCCTAGTTATTGTGAAAAAGAAGATGTTTGGAGTCCAAGAGCAATTTATTGGCCAGATGAAAAATTCCTTTTATCTCTGGAAAATCCCCCCGAAGTAAAAGAGGTTATCATCAAAAGATGGTGGAGGAATAATAAAAAAATTCAAGCGATTGAATTATCTGAAGATGACCCCAGATGGTATAAAGCTAAAGTAGAGCATCCTTTCGAAATGGCTATAGAAAATTTCAGGCTAAATGAATCAAATCTTGTAAAATGAAATATGATTATAAAGTTATCGAATTAATTGGCTTCGATCAAACATTGGATTCCGGGGATTTTGCTAAACTTCAGAAATGGTTTGATGAAGGATGGGAATATGTGAATAGTATTATTCAACCTTTATCAACAGGAACTAATTATTCAACTAAAAAATCTGCTGTTGCAGTAATTTTAAGAAAAGAATCAATTAAAAACCCTTTAGATTAATGGCTCAAATGCACGACATATTTATGAAAACGGCTTTTCACTTTGCAAGTAAAAGCCATTGCGTATCCCATCATGTTGGAGCGGTCATTGTTAAAGATGGAAGAATCATATCAACAGGAATAAATGGAACTCCAGAAGATATGCCTAATTGTGATGAGATTTTTGATAAAGATAATTTTGACAGAGAACAGCATCATCATTGGTCAAAGGATAATGAGATACATGCTGAAATGAATGCCATTGCTTTCGCCGCAAAACATGACATCGGAATAGGTGGAGCAGATATGTATGTCACTATTTCTCCTTGCAATGATTGTCTTAAGAATATGATCCCTGCCGGAATTAAGAATGTTTATTATCTTTATCTTTATGATAAGATCTCCCTTAATCCTGCTCTTTTGAAAAAAATAAATGTTCAGGAAGTTCCCGGATCAGAAGAGATTAAAAAATTTGTAGAATATAATGATCTTTTATATAAACCTAAAAATCGTTAAGATGGGATTTTTTGTTAAAGATGAATACAGAACTAATCCTCTTTCTCACAGACCAGGGGGATTTGACGTTGAAATATTTTTTACAACGGGGCCTTCAAGAATTTATTCAAAGGTAAAATCTCCTTATAAATTCTGGAAAGAATCAAGGGAAAATGATCCAAATATAAAGGGATATAAAGTTCGCGGAGTTTCAAAATAATTATCATGGAAGATACAGGAAGACCTTTAAAACCCGTACATTTTCACCTTTTTAAACCTCATAGCAGTATCTTTAAGAGTTCGAAGAAAGATAAGGCACAGGTTCAATTAGTAATGTGTTCTAGATCTGATGAATGCGATCTTTTTAAAAGAGGCCAATGCTCTTTTACTTCCTCCTTTGGATGGCATGCTTGTCCTTATGGAACCTATAGAAAATATGAAGGATTTACACCTAAAGCAAGAGCTTATTCAGAATGGATAAGAAAGGAAGAAGAAAAATACAAGGGAACACCATATCTAAATAGTCATTCAGATGTTTTAGCTTTCATTGGGGATTATGTATTTCTTCCTTATGCTCACATGGATATGGCTGATGTGGGATGGATACAAAAAAACACCGGCTTCTTTGGTAAAGGATGTGCTTTCTTAAAGAAAGAATTATTTACCCCTCAGACAGTTCTTCAACTGATTGATTTTAGACCTCAAGCAATGATGGGAGGGGAAATAAAGGATTATCAGGAAAAATCAATCCCAAAATTTGTTAAGCATCTTCAGGAAAAATGCCCTGATTTATTGAAGGAAGTTGAAAAGCTAGAGATTAAAAGAGCTCTTGATCTGGGACGAAAAAATGGCGAAGAACAGGAAAATAAATTTTTTAGATCAAGGGTAAGAAAAATTCTTGAAGAATATTCATATATTGGCAGAAAAGCTATTCTTGAAACATTAAATCCTAATGTTGGCCAATTTACAGATATTCATAAAGGAAATTGGATCTGGGATGGATCATATCTTATATCCTTAAATTCAAAGGCCTCATTTATGCTTGTAGATAAATTTGAAGAAATAAGGATAAAACCAAAACCTGGATCTGTGGTAGTAATTACAGATAATGCACAAGTTAACGAAAAAACAGAATTTTTATCATGAATTATCAGGATTATCAAAAAAATAAGGAAAGAAAATTTCCGATCGGGGCCAAGGTCACTCCAGGGGATCCGATAAAAATAGAAAAGAAGCATACTCCAAAAAGAAAAATATTGGATATTTTATCTGAACCGCAATATCCTAATTTAGGTGCTATTGTAGCTGTTATTTGTATGCTTGTCTTTTGGAATACTCAAATAATTCCAGCTATCTTATCATGGATAACATTTACTTTATTTTTAATCTCTTACGCAAAAGGAAAATCCAAAGGGTGGCTACCTTGGATCTGGGCTTTCAATGCATCAATTTGGACATTACATCAAATTATAGGATAATATGAATTACGAACTTGCAGTAAATAACATTCGCGGGGAATTAAAAAAATATCTCCAGAAAACAAATCTTAAATCTCTTGTTATTGGAATATCTGGAGGTATAGATAGCTGTCTCTGCGCAGCCTTAGCTCGCCCTGTTTGCGATGAATTGGGAATAGCTTTAATAGGCAGAAGCCTTCCTATTAAAACAAATGAAGAAGATGAACTCTTTAGGGCAAGGGAAACCGGAGAAGCTTTTTGCACTAATTTTAAAGAGGATAGAATTCTTGAGGTTTATTATGATAGAATGTCTTCAGAATTAAACCCCCAGATAGATAACCAGGAAATGCAAAAATGGAAGATCCGTAATGGCAATATGAAAGCGAGATTACGTATGACTTACCTATATAATCTTGCTTCCATGAATAATGGAATGGTCCTTTCAACTGATAATTTAACTGAATATCTTCTTGGATTCTGGACACTTCATGGTGACGTTGGCGATTTTGGAATGATACAAAACCTTTGGAAAACAGAAGTGTATAACATGGCTGAATGGATTGCAGATAATTATCCTAATCCTTCTTCAAATCCAAAAGCGATTAATGCTATTCGGACAACAATCCAAGCTATGGCAACAGATGGTCTGGGGGTAACTAATTTAGGAGATTTAGGCCAGATTCTTTCTGACTGGCGTGGAACATCAAGAGAAGGATATAAAGAGGTTGATAGGGTCCTTCAGGTTTGGACTTCTATGCATACTCTCGAATCTACTCAGAAAACAATTCTTACCTTAGCTTATGAAAAACATCCGGTAATTCAAAGGCATTTAAATTCGGATTTTAAAAGAGAAAACCCTCAAAACATAAATAGGAACTTAATATGGACGACTTCTTAAATGATTTTAGGTCTCAAAAAATTGAGCCTTATAAAGGACCCGTATCCGCAGGCGATATGTTTAAATTAACTAGAGAATCTATTGAAGCATCTTTATCGGACGTATTTGAAAAAATAAGTAAAGCTGCTTCAGAAGGAAATGGAACTGCTGAAATTGAATGCGGATTAGATCAAACCCAGGTTTGGTATTTGGAAAAAATGGGATACACTATTGAAAATATTGGAAATAAGGAATGGGATGATTTAGAGGAAGGAGAAGAAATCTTAAATACCACTTGGGAAATTACCTGGTTTGATCAATATTGGAACCCCGAGGGAGAATATGAAGAAGAAGAATAATTTTTAAAATTTTAGATATATGAAAAAAGCTTTAATAGTTGTAGATGTTCAGAATGACTTTTGCCCGGGAGGGTCATTAGCTGTTCCTGAAGGAGATAAGGTAATTCCTGTTATCAATAAGCTTTTTCCGAACTTTGATTTAGTTATTTTTACAAAAGATTGGCACAATCCAGAAATGGAAGCATTTGCCTCTCAGCATACTGGCAAGAAACCTTTTGAGAAGTATACGAATTCGGATGGGCAAGAAGATACATTATGGCCTGATCATTGTGTTGCAAATACCCCCGGAGCTGATCTCCATAAAGATATTGATTTTGGAGCTATTCCCAAAGATTTTTATATTTTTAAGAAAGGAACTAAAAAAGATTATCATCCTTATAGCGGATTTGGGGAAACGGAGTTACAGGATTTCTTAGAAAGCCGGGGAATTAACCAAGTTTTTATAACGGGTTTAGCTCTTGACTATTGTGTTAAGGATACAGCTTTGGATGCAGTTGAAGCCGGGTTCGATACTTATGTTATTGAAGATGCTTGTGCTTCAATAGATCCAGATATTAATCCCACCCTGCGGGAATTTAACAAAGCAGGGATTTCTTTTATCGAAAGCTTTGAAATAGAACAAATATGAAACAACAATCCAAATCAATTTATGATTTCAAGAAAGGAGATATAATCACCCGCCATGAACCAATGGTAGACGAAGATGGATATAAAGATTTCTCTTTAGTCGGTGCCAAGTTAACTTTTGTGGGAATTGCTAATGCGTGTGCTTATTTAGTGAGAAAGGCAAACCCCTTAATGAAAATCTTTTTGGGGCAAGATACAGATCAACTTAAAATTCCTTTGGCTCTTTGCGAAAGCGGATGGGCTGTTTATGTCGAACCTGATTTTTTAGATAATCCTATTGAGTTAACTGATGAAAAAGCTTTAGAAGATGAAATAAAAAAAGCTGTTGAAGAGGAGGATTATTTCAAAGCTGAAGCATTAAGAAAAAAATTGGAAGAAATTCGAGAAGAATCCAATAAAAATTAAAAAAAATCCCTTAAATATTTTTTTATTTAGGGGATTTTTTGTATTTTTGCCCTATGGAGCACTTTTCAAAAGATTTAGAAAGCCATGTTAATCGCTTAGTTAAGATCATGGAAAAGATTCCTTCAAAAGGGGTTTCTATACTTACAGGTAGCAACGGATCCGGAAAATCACTTATTCGGACTCAATTTATCTTTTATTTGGCCCGGAGAAAAAAGAAAGATGTTAAAAATATGAAAGGCCAACTTGGATCGGTTTCTATGCAACTCCGGACCTCCTCCAATGCAGAATGGGGAGCTCTATCCGGAGCAATGAGGGATACTGAATGGATCCCCACTTCCTTAAATACTTTCGATCTTATAAAAGGGCTTCTCGACAAAAATTTTCCTTTTGTTATTATTGATGAACCCGAGATTGGGATGGGGGAGGAACTCATTATGAGTCTTTGCGATTATCTAAATGAAGAATTAGCAAAGCATCCAAATAGGGGATTTTTAATAATTACTCATAATAGGTATCTTGTTCAAAATCTTAATTATAAAAAATTTTTTAATTGCGATGGAATTAAAACTAAGGAAGATTGGCTAAATCGCCCTATGGAAAAAGCCGATCTTAAAGTTTTAGAAGAAAATGTTCTCTTTGATTTTATAAGGGATAGAAATAAAAAAGACAAATGAAAGATTTACATTACTTAAGAATTCAATTTCTTCTTTGGTTAAAGGGGAAAAAAGTTCGGGATTGGATGACCTGGGGGACTTATGGAAAAAATGGGGATCAGCCTCTAAAATGGGTAATTCTCAAAAATATGAGTGACGAACATATTCAAGCCATCCTTGATACTCAATTCCATATCGGGGGATTTTATAGGAGGCATTTTAATAAAGAACTCCAATTAAGAAAAAAATATCCTAAATTTTCAGTTAAAGAAACGAAATGAACATACAAACAATTTCAATCGTAGTTCCAACAAGGGGATGCGTTAATAAATGTCCCATTTGTGTTTCTCGGATGCATGAAAATAATTATGAAAATTCATTCGACGAATTCAAAATTACCCAGAGAATAAAATGGGCCGTTATGAATGGAATAAACACCTGTATCATAACAGGAACAGGAGAGGCTTTTCAGAATTTCCATTTCCTTGGCCGTCTTGCAGATATTTTCCGTAAAATGAATCACCCGTTTCCTAATATTGAATTCCAAACAACCGGTGTTATGCTTGATGAATGCGATGAAGCTATTAATGGAAAAACGGGTAACATCGAAAACAAATATCATAATTTAGCACTTCTTAAAGAATTGGGAGTTAGTACAATTTCTCTTTCTGTTTCAAATGTTTTTGATTCAGCTAGAAATGCAGATCTTATTGTAATGCCTGAGAAAATGAGATTCCTCCTTTCTGAAAGATGCAGACTTATTAAAAATTCAGGTTTTAATCTACGGCTTTCTCTCAATATGTACGAAGAATATGATAATTATCATCCTTCACAAATTATAGAAGCCTGTAAATCCCTTGGAGCAGATCAAGTTACTTTCCGTAAATTATATCACGGAGATGACGATTCAGATCAAACAAAATACGTTCAAAAACATTCATGTACAGACGAAACACTCTATAATATCAAGTGTTATATTCAAGGAAGATTGTTTGAAAAGGAAGGGGGATTTAAGCCGGGGAGGGGAAAACTCCTTTATAAACTTCCTTTTGGAGCCTTTGTTTATTCAATCGAAGGAATGAGCACCGTTATTGATGATGATTGCATGTCGAAAGAAAATAATGAATCATTAAAATATGTTATCCTTAGAGAAAATGGAAAACTCTATTCTCAATGGGATGACGAGGGATCTTTAATATTTTAAGATATGGAACAAAAATATTTCATGTGGTATGACAGCGCTCATAAAGATTGGCCAATAGTAGGTCCTTTCTTTTATGAGGATCGAAAAATAATAGAGCCCAGATGCTATCATTCTTTAGACGAATTGCTTAAAATAGGTATTAGTAATTCTCTTAAAAAGAGATTATCTTCTGCAAAAACGGGAACCCGAATAAAAATGCACTATCTTCATTCTTGTGGATATATGATGGTCAAAAGGATCTCCGACGAACAGCTAAAAGCTCTTAAAGAAGCCTTATCCCTTGATCCGGAAATTATGGAGACTGATAAAAAATTGTCAGATCTTCGAACAAAACAGAAGAAAATTCTTCATAAATTATATGACAAAAAATAAGATGGAAGCAATTATTAAATCTCTACTTGATAATGATCTCTATAAGTTTACTATGCAATATGCTGTGGTGAAACTTTTTCCAAATGCTAAAGTTCGTTATACTTTTATCCTTCGATCAAAAGTTGGATTTCCTGAAGGTTTTGCTAATGAATTAAGACAACAAATATCTTTCATGGAGGGATTGAGGCTTACCTCAGAAGAAAAGAAATTTTTCTCAGAAAAAAGCTATTATATTGATCCGACCTATTTTGATTTTCTTTCGGGTTATAAGTATGATGCTTGGGAAGTGGGGGTTATCCAGCAAGGGGAGGAGTTACAAATTAATATCGAAGGATATTGGTATCGAACAATACTTTGGGAAGTTCCAATTTTGGCTTTGGTTTCTGAATTATACTTCAAAATGACAGGAACCTCCATATCCATTTTACCTCCAGGTAATAGAGAAGAAGTTAATCAGAAAAAAGCTGCTATTTTTAATTATGCCAATATTAAGGTAGCAGATTTTGGAACAAGAAGAAGATTTTCTTACGATGTGCAGAAAGAAATGGTAGAAACCCTTAGCTCAAGAATGACAAAAGGTTTATTCGTAGGAACTTCAAATGTTCATTTTGCCCATCTTTTCAATTTAACTCCTATAGGAACTGAAGCTCATGAATGGTTTATGTTTCACGGAGCAAAATATGGATTTCAAATGGCTAATGAACTTGGTCTTAAACATTGGGCAGATGTATTTAAAGGAAGCCTCGGAACTGCTCTTTGCGATACTTATACAACGGAATCCTTTCTAAAAGCTTTTGATATGAAGTATGCAAAACTTTATGATGGAGTACGTCAGGATTCAGGGGATGTTTATGAATTTGCAGAAAAAATAATTGCTCACTATAAAAAGTTAGGGATTGATCCATTGTCTAAAACAATAGTCTTTTCTGATTCTCTTGATCCGGAAAAGGCTAAACAAATTAGCAATTGGTGTAATGGGAAAATAAAGTGTTCCTTTGGTATTGGAACAAATTTATCCAATGATGTTGGGGTAACTCCTTTGAATATGGTTATAAAAATGAGTGCAGCAAAACCAACTCCAGAAGATGAATGGATTCCTACGATTAAACTCTCGGATGCTAATGGAAAACATACAGGAGATACCAAAATGATTGAGGTTTGTAAGTATCTTTTAAACATAAAATAATATCAAAAATATTTTTTTATCTGAGAAATTATTAGTATATTTGTATAAAGATTTAAGTATGGGACCAATTGAAAAAGCAAAATCCGAAAAATGCCTGCCTAAGGTAGGAACTCCGGTAAAAATTTCTGAAAAAA
>Ga0116184_10004859_pt1 | contig 10471 bp, 8 predicted proteins | sample AD_JPNNA5_MetaG_FD_89886 | JGI IMG/M metagenome (GOLD analysis project Ga0116184, IMG submission 89886) | Active sludge microbial communities of municipal wastewater-treating anaerobic digesters from Japan - AD_JPNNA5_MetaG | ecosystem: Engineered > Bioreactor > Anaerobic > Digestate | place...
CAGCTTTGTGACTTGAATCGGGAACGGCTCGATCTCGCTGGCCCACACAGGAGTAAAGCCCTGCCGGACGCCTGCCAGCGGGAATCCGCCGATCCCGTCAAACAGGCTGCCGAGGGTCAGCGAAGCATTCACAATTGCAGCTTCATGCCGGGGGCAGGCGCTTCCTCCGGCTCCATTTCTCTTTCCTTGGGATAATAGGATACGTTAGGCGTGCCAAGGTTTTTCATAAGCCTATCGGCCTCCGCGGCAGCTTCCTCGTATGTGTCAAAGGTTACGGGCTCGCCGTCCCGCTTCAGCCATGCCTCCGCGGGTCCGCAGACCGAAGCGGCGCTCCGGCGCGCCCAGATGCCGTATTGCTTCATATGGATTCCTCCTTGTATTTGTTCGGTTGGTATATTTCGAATGGGAATGCCAAGCCGTTTGGCCTCAGCGATTTCACAGCTCATGCCATGGCTGACGCGCTCTCCGCAGATCCACAATTCTTCACAGGACGACAGTACCCGCAGCCCCATCCGGATGCCGGCCTCCCGTTGGGAAGGGACAGAATCGTCTAAAATCTGCGGGTACAGCAGGTGGGGCGCTTTTGTGTAAAAAAAATTTACACGATAGAGAAAATTCCCTTTCAGATACCCCCAAAAACTTGGTTTGTAAAGTGTATAAACCATTGATTTTACCTGCCTTTCTTTGAATTTTAAGAATAAAAAAACACGATCAAACAATGCTGTTCAATCGTGTTAATTATTTACGTGAATGTTTTTTAGTGGTAAGAGGCTCGATTCACCTTCTATCCGGTTGTATATCTATCTACACGCCAAATTCCATCTTTATCTTTAACAAGCACAACATAGAAAAAAGTTTGAGTAGACGGATACTGGGCAGAGGTCTTTACTGTTTCCATATCAACAGATACGCCGAATACTATAGATGATTCTGCGCTCGTAATCCCCAAAAATGCAGGATTCTCCACAAGTTCTATTTCGTTTGCCCTAGCCCATTTCATTCCCCATACATCACCATTGTGGATCAAATTTTTATTATGACTATCTGTAGCTAATGTACTCATAGTCTTATAATCAGCTTTAACAAAAGCATCAAAATAATCCTGAACCACCTTAAGGGCTTTTTCTTTCTCATCTGACAATATGGTAGAAGATTTCAAATTTTCTAGTTCTACTTTCGCTGGATTGCTATACGAGAATGTTTCCACCCATTTACCTGTATTAGCGTCAATAACTACATTCACGTCACCAAAAACTTGACTTAATGTGTTGTCAGATTTACCATCAAGTTTCTTTGGACCACCACTGGTAGGAATATTCACATCATGTATTGTTACAATCCACACAGGTAAATCCTGTAACACAACATCAGAACCGGGTAGACGAGGGTGTTCTTTATCGGTAAGCTTTACCAAGACAGCAGTAATACTTTTAGCTTGGTCGCTAACATATGTTCCAATGGTTTCTTTCGCTGTTGCTGATTTGATTGCCGTTTCTTTATCGATTTTTACAGGGTCGTTCATCTTTACAATTTCAAAGCCTTGCTTCAAGAAGTTAGGGTTTTGTAGTAAGCTGTCAAAAATGTCGGATGAAGGTAGAAGATCAACCTCTTTCCCTTGTACATCGTAATATTTACCATTTTCAACATAATAAATTTCACTTAGATATGCTCCAAGTATTGTCTTACCCGGATTCTTTCCGTTAGGTGGGATAGCATACTGGGCGAAAGTCACAACAATTTCCGCACCTTTCTTCAATTTGTCTTTGAGGTCCCCTGCTTTTGTTAACTCTTCGTTAAACTCAATATGGAATGTTTGACCTGCAAAGTCATAATCAATTGGATTATTAGGCAACATGATGCGTTTTGTCCCTATCAGCGTAACAGAATTTAGTATACCATCTGTTATATCCAATTCAGTAATCGTTCCTTGAACTCTATCTGCTCTTGACCCAATTACTTCCCAGCCCTTATTATCTTTATCGTTATTATTTGTATCGCCAGATTCGTCTTTAGGCTCTGCCGGGATACCCGGCGGCTGTTTAGCAGGTACGGTAAGCAGACCTTTAATATTTTTGCCATCCTGTTTTAAATGAAAAATAATCGTTACATTTTTGGTATACGTAACTTCACCTGTAGTCTCAATTAATTTATGTCGAAAAGAAAACCAGCCATCATCAAGAGGCTTAATTTCATCTGCCCTTCTTATACCATCTTCTAATTGCCCCCCTCCTTTAGCGTCATTAGCATTAAAGGTAAGATATAGCTCCTTATCCGAGCTTTTGAAACGACCCTCTACATGTACAATATGTTGTCCATGAGTATAGTCACTAATTGTTTTAGTTACTTCCAATGTATCAGGTATCACTGTCCTCAATTCATCTATAATAATCGGATCTGTAAATTTCCCGTTTGTTAGCAGCACCGCACCAATAGCAATAAAAATGACAATGGTTGTAGCGCCTATCCAGAACCCGGGTTTCCTAAAGTTCATTATTCCTTTTATCCTGCTTTTAATATTGCTTTCACCAAAAGCCAACAATCCGCCATTTAACAGTACATTTTGCTTTGTCGCCAACTTGATTAGAGATGCTGCATACTCACTTCTTATGTCATTATCGAATACAGACACTACCTTTTCATCACATGACATTTCCATATCCTTCTGAGATAATATAAAACAAATCCATATTACAGGATTGAACCAATGCACGCATAAGGCTAACACCGATAATGGTTTCAGTATATTGTCAAATCTTTTTATATGGACAAGCTCATGTGTGATAATATGCTTTAATTCCAGTTCGTTGCAGCCTTTTGTAAGATCCAAAGGGAGAATTATACGGGCTTTGATTAAACCACACACAACTGGGGTATGTACCCTGTCCGATGTATAGACTTGTACATTCCGATTCGATTTTAACTTCCGGCCGCACTGGAAAATCAAATCTTTATGATTGTACAAAACTGCTTCTTTGAGCCTGAGCGATGCACGGAAATATGCAAATATGCTAAATGACAATAAGCCTGCTGCACCTGCAAGCCATATCCAGGAGATAACAAATATTATTACTTGCATTGTGTCTACTGATGCTTCCGGAGTTGCCGCAGGGAAAGAATCATTTATATTATTTAATGCATCACTGACAGTGTTCTCTTGGGGTATGCTCCCATAATCCGTACTATACGGGATATTATTACTCGTTCCATGGTACTGTTGACTTTGACTCATTATTGTTTCAGGAACCGGTATTGCATTAAATATACTGAACATTGAGGGTAAGGAAAATGGGATAAGCAGCCTTACAAGTACTATTGCCCACAGAACATAATTGAAAATTTTAGGGAGTCTGTTTCCAAATATCCATCTGATAAAGATTATCAGAACAGCAGCCACTGAAGCTGTAATACTCATATTAAGCACCGCAGTAAATGTATTTCCAGGCATTCTTATTCCTCCTTCCCATATTTCTCTACTATTTTCTTCAACTCTTCGACTTCCTCCCTGCTTAATTTTTCCTTCTGCAAAAAGGTTGTGAAAAAAAGCTTTAATGACCCCTCATAGACCTTATCCAAATGCTCCTCTGTTTCTGCACGCATAACTTGCTCCTGGTTTATCAATGCCTGAACTACTGCATTTTCATTCTTTACCGCTCCACGTTCACACAGCCTACGAATAACAGTATAGGTAGTTGATTTCTTCCAACCAAGCTCTTCATTGGCAAGCTTGACCAGTTCTGTACTTGATACAGGAGAGTACTCCCAGATGATATTCATAAATCTGTATTCTGCATCAAATATTTTAACTCTCTCCATAAGTAATTCACCCCTTAAGTTTAATGCGTTAAACCCAAATACAGTTTAACGCATTAAACCTATGTTGTCAATTAAAATATTAACAAATCGTTATACATTACGACAAAGCAGCAAATCTCAATCGTGTCAATTTTTTAGTTTATGTTTTTCTAAATGTGGAGTCACTTTTTACTCCCACTACACCGAACGAAGGCAATTTTATTTTCTTTTTATATTCATCCTTATTTGTTTTACCGCTGCATCAGCAGGAAAAGCTTGCCTCTTAAAAGAGCGCATTCCTCCTTTAACTTATCATTTTCGGCGATCAGTCGGCGTATATGCTCATCTTTTTGCCGCAGTTTCTTTTCGAGGTTTGATATACGGGTTGATTTATTCGTTGGAGCTTTTTGCTCCACATCAGCTTTGGGAGACGCCTTACATATCTCCTTATCTATCAGTATTTTGCGAATATGCGGTTTCGCAAATATTGAACGAGAAAGCCCAGTATGCTCAATTAAGTCTTTAATCCTGATACGGTATCCTTCTACGTTCAGTTCGGTTATCGCCCGCAATACCAGATTGATGCTCTTTTGCCTCTGAATTTCCTGTTTTTGCGCAAGCGCACTTACTAATTCACCCATTGACTTTTCCTCCCGTCAAATTCATAATTTTTTCTACTATTGCATTAAAAAGCTGCGCATTTTTCTCTGCATTGTTTTGGATAAGGGGAAAATCTTTGAACTGTTCCGCCTTCCGTATCCATGATTCGGTTTGCCCAATGAAGTAGTCAAGTTGACTCGCGTCAGGTACAAAGTGTTCGCAATCAAGGCAGAAAAACATGTCGCTCTTACAGCCGGTAACATCGCTGCATATACCTCCGGGTACCCGGTGCGCACGGAAATTTTTCAGAAGTCTCTTCTCAAGCTGCTCCTCCATATTCAGAATCCTGCCACCAAATAGTATTTTGGGTTCAACAACACTACCAGGTTCATTCAGTACGCATCGCTGCTTGTCCGCAATCACCTTCGGAAGCAGGTCGAGATGATTATATGCCTTGTAAATCATGGCATCGCCATGATGGGCAGTCATAGAGCGTATTTGCTCGGGTGTAAAGCCTGCAGCGAGACGGTCTGTAATTCCGTTGTGGCGAAGTTGATGCGAGGTGAGGCGGAATATATTTCCTTGCTCGTCTCTGATGTTATTGCGCTCACAGACATAGGAAAAATGGTTTGTAATGTGCTGGTCACGCGCCACATTAAAATCTTTGTAGAATTCTATCTTTCCACTGCTGCGCTGGATAAATCTGTGATAGGTAAACAGGGAGCCTCTTAAGCTTTCTTCAACGAAATCTTGCCCGTATATGGCAATGGACTGCTGTTGACGGATCAACTCAAGCAATTCCGCCGCAATTCCGGTATCTTCAAGGTGTATTACACGCATAACCGGCTCGAAATATCCGCCGTTCTGCTTCCACGTGGGGATAAACAGGCAGAAATGCCCATCATATGGCTTCAAACAATCGATTTTCATTCCGAGCACTTCATTAATGCGGGAAGGAATGAGTCTCATAATCCAGTAGGTACAACGGATATGAACCGGGATAGTCTCTTCGCGAAAGGCTATATCCAATTGCGCAACGATGTTTTCGGGAATGTATTTGTAGCTTCGTCGTTGATATTGACTGTATGGGTTCTCTGAAAAAGGGTTGAGACTGATCTTGCCATTCCATCCGCGCATAGTACGGCAAAAAATATTCATATCCCGCCACAGCAAGGATTTTGTGCTTTCAGCAAGGGGACCATTATTAAGCCATCTACTGTATTCAGAGACTGTATGAACAGAAATATCAAAGTTTTTGTTTTTAGGACAGTATTCTTCCACAAACCTGCAATATGCTGAAAGCGATGTGAGCTTGCCAGCGGTACTGCTGATTGCGGCACCGTTTATGAGGTATGTGATGCAAAAATACTTTACCATTTCTTGAAATCTTCCGGGTATGGCTGAAAAATACAATGTAGCATCGGTTTTTGCTTCAGCGGTGCTGCGGATTCTTTTATCACATACCCATTTATTACTCTTAAAGTCAATCTCCGAGCCAAGCTGTGTCAGGAACCTCCGGTAGTCATTTATTCTTGCCGCTTGAAAGGTTTCAACCGCAACAGGAGTATATCTCATGCTTCATCACCCCCGTTTTGTATCACTTCAACAACATTCTGATAGCATACCGTAAGGAATTTTGCCTGTCGGTATTCCTTGAAATCCTCGTACTCCTTAATTTCTGCTTTTTCATACATCCGCAGCAGTTCTTCCAGGTACACTTTTTGTCCTTCCCAGAGCTGCTGCCAGTAGGACAGATATTTTTTGCCGGTGCAGAGATGTGGGCAGTTAGCACAGTTATACAGGCTGTTCCGGTTCTGGCAAATCCCGTCGGCAGAAGGCAGCAGGCAAAATCCAAATTCTACACGCCGTCGTTCCAGCCGGAAATCAATATACAGGAGCTTGCGCTCCTCCTCAGTGAAGGTTTCCAGTTGCTGCTTTGACAATAGCAGGTCAAACTGTTTTTTGAAAAAAGCAGTATTGAGCTGTGCCAGCTTCATCTGCCGCACCTCTGCGTAATACCTCATGGAGGTGCTGGAAGTCAGGTGTCCAAGCCAGTATGCAAGCTCGGCGGTTGACGCTCCGTTTTCGATAAGGATAACCGCCAGAGTTTTTCGGCTTTGCCGTGTGGTGAAGTGCCAGAGTTCCCCATTATCATCCTGTATTTGATGGCTCTTGATCAGCTTGTTGATTGCATTAACGAAGGAACACATACTATTCATGTTGATTTTTCCGTGGTATTTTGCATTCAGGAAAATATACGGCAAGCCGCTTTCTTTGCGGTATCCTTCAGTTGTTTGGGCATACTCCAATATTTCGGTGGCGATACCGGCGGGAACCAACACCCTGTGGCAATCTTCAAGACCGGCCTTCCGGCGGGCCGACAAAACCTTGTAGGGCGTGTATTTGATTTGCGACAGATTCTCATACCGTGAAGGCTCTATGCAGTCTGCCCTCAAAAACAGAACCTCTTTCATACGCATGCCGGTACATGAAAAAATACGATACATCAGTCGATGTGTCATGCTCAAATCTCCGATGTGCCGGTCAATTTCTTCAGCGACAACTTCCGGCATGATAGCCGTATTTGCTTTGTAATCCTCAAGATTTACGAAACTGAATTGGGCAAACGGATTGGAATGCGGGCGGGGACTCCTTATGTAGTCGCTTCGCTTATCACTCATGAGATAGTCGAAAAAGTATGAGCAGTACGCGAAAATATTCCCAATGGTTGTAACGTTCAGTTTGTTTCCGCGAGGCGTTAGATAGTCGGTTTCCATAAACATGAACAAGGCGCGGACATCTGCTTCCGTAATATCAGCGGCATATTTGATGTTTGGGTTTTTGTCGCTGAGAATGTTCAGAGCATGGGCGACACTTGAAACAAAGTTTACTCTTGAATTACGATTCAGCCGGTGAATCATACAATATTTCACTTCAAGGCACAGGGATTCAGAGTTGATAACCGTGAAGTCAATCCGGTTCAGGGCAAGATTCCCGCCATGCCATCGGTAAATATTCCACACATCTTTCCGAACGTCCATCTCCAGGTGATTTTCCCTGATAAACCTGTCTTTTTGTATGTCAATTTCCTCCTGCACAATCCTTTCGATCAAACTCTTGAAACGTAAATTACATTGGTCTTCTGTGTATCCATGACCTTTTCGTCCCCATAAAGCGACCTGCACACCAGACAGGCTGATGCTTCTCCGTTCATCCGTATAGCCACTTGCGATAGTCCGAAGTGCCTTTTCTGTAAGCTCCGGGGCAAAGTCCATACAGTATTGCGTTACTCGCGGCAGTCCAATTTTTTTCGCTATTTCCTCAATACTTTTGCCGGAAGAAAAGGCATCTGTAATGATTGCACCACAAAATGACGCAAACTCCTCTTTCATCAATTTGGACAGTATGATTTTGTGCTCTTTGGCATAGGTTGACAGCATTCCAAAGGAGCACACCCCCGTATTCTCATCATATTTCACCATGAACGCCAACACGTGTGCAAATGTAGGTATTTTGGAAAAGGCACCAGTTTTGCTGTAATATACTTCTGTAATGTATATCTTCGCAAAATAACGGCACATTTCCAAAAATTGGGGGCGAAACACATCCATCCCGAGCCGGAAAAAGGGGACACAGCCGAAATAGTCAAACAGACGTCGGATTGCTTTAGATGCAGACTGATATGTCCGATTCTCAAGAATGCTTTTAAACTCTCTGATGCAGCGCTGGTACTTTTCCCGGTATACCTGTTTGTTGAAACCGAGCGTTACCTGAGTTCCATCGATTTCCCACACATATGCCCCGGTCTTGCTTTTAATGAAATTAATCATCCGCGCCACCTCTCTTTTTATGAAGCTTGTCGCTTACCGCTTTCGCGATAACCTGATTGTTGTGGTCGCGATAGTGCTTGATGGAATCAAGACTACGCCAGCCAAAGCTTTCGGCGATGATAACGTCGGTAATTCCATCTTCAGGGTGCAGGGCCTGATGTTCAAGGAATTCCATTGCTTTTGTGCTGCGACCGTTGTGCGTCCGAATGGCAGATGAATCAAGGCCGACACGCTCGGCACACCGTTGCAGACTTTTTCGATAATTGCCATATGAAAGTACGCAACCTTGAAAACGTCCGCTATTGAGATTGATGAAAAGATATTGGCTGATAACGCCGCTCTCGTTTTCCGCCGACATTCTCTCGGTTTCGATATACCGGTTAAGCAAATCGCAGGTGTTTTTCGGCAGCGACACAGTCCGCAGAGAGTTGTATCCATGCCGCACATCCGGCTTTCTCTTCGAGCGTGTCGGTTGTATCAACCGTTCTGCCGCGTTGTAACTGTCGAGGGTCATGCTCAAAACCTCGTCAATCCGAAATCCCTCCAGTGTCAAACGGAATACAGCCTCGTCGCGCAGGGTCAGGAAACCAGCACAAAGCCGTTTCTTTGTTTCCTCGTCGTACCATTTCATGTATTCGCGCCGCCCTCTGAGCCGGGGAAGGCAGCCATCAATGATGTATTTGTAGTCATAGGTATAAATCTGCCCATACAAAAATGACTTTTTCGCCCTAATATTGTTCTGGCGTGTATGGAACATCATGTTTGTACTGCCAATTTGGTCCAACCATTTGTAGAATTCCGTCACGACCACGATGTATTTGGATAAGGTGCTATAGCTCAGAGCAATCTCTAATGACCTGAGCTTTAAATCCTTGAAATCGCCATACAGCAAGTGATTCAAAAAGCCTCTCACATGCTGATTATTAGCTTCACTGTACTCCACACCGATTCTATCAAGGTAGTTCAAATAAACAACAAGTTTGCTGGCGTACTCTTTTCCCGTGCTGGCTTTCCGTATACTTCTCATCTCGATCCACTGATTTGGCTCGACGAGAGGTATTTGGTTGTCTGTGATCATGAACCGGTCGATTATTCCACCGGAATCGGTTTCGAACTGGAACCTGTCCAGCCGGAAACGTGTGCTTGTTTTTGACATGGTTTGCATCCCTTCTTTCTATATGATACAAACCATTATACAAGAGGGGATAAATCAGGCCGATAATCCTTCCCTCACAAACATCCCCCTTTCCAAACATAAAGATTGGATTTCTATCGTGTAATTCCTATCGTGTCAATGATGTACACAAAAGACGGCAACAGGCGCGCAGCCCTGCTCCGCGGCATAGCGGCAGGCGGCTCCGGCAAACCGGATATTGTTTCCGATGTCCCCGGCGTAGGGGGAACAGATGTAGACCAGCTTCATTTTGCCGCCACCGCTTTTACAACCGTTCTTGTCATGTTGATGGCTGTTTGGGCCGTATAGGCGGCGCTCATGAGGTTGGCCTTGGTGCTGGTGTCCAGTCCGAAGGCTCCCGCGATGCGGGGGATCTCTCCGGCGGACAGCATCAGCCCCAGCCCCAGCAGGGCGTGATCCTTTACCACCATGAGGCCGGCGATGAGGATGGTGGACTGCAGAAAGGCTGTCAGGCACAGGCCGACGATCTGCTTGCACCAGCTGACAAAGCCGTCGATATATCCCCTGGGAACACTGAACATATACAGGCTGCCCACCGAAATCTGGATGAGCAGGATACCGCCGCGCTTGAGGTTGGCGAAGAACACCTTGATCACCGCATAGCCCATCAGGATCAGGATGAAAATCATCATGATGGGATTGATGCCGCCTCCCATGCCTCCGAACACGCCCGCATTTCCCGCGTTTTCAAGACTTCCCGCCGCATTCAGCTCGCTGATGATGTTACCTGCCAGGGTGTCGATGCCGGAGCCGTATCCGGTAATACCCGCCGTCAGGCTGCTCTGCAGGGAAACAGCCAGCTTGTACAGCTCCACCGGTACGGTGGAAAACAGGCTGACCGCCATAAAGCCCTTGATGGCGTTGAGCGCGGTATCCTTGATGCTTCCGCGGCCTGACTGGTACTCGATTCCGCATTCAAAGGCAGAAACCACCAGCCCTGTGCCGTAAAGCGCCCAGGCCAGATAAACAAAAAACAGGATGATGGACTGCACCCAGCTCATCTCAAACAGGTCGGCGCCCATATTGCCCATCTCGGCGAAAAAGTTGCCGAGAA
>Ga0116184_10004869_pt1 | contig 10459 bp, 10 predicted proteins | sample AD_JPNNA5_MetaG_FD_89886 | JGI IMG/M metagenome (GOLD analysis project Ga0116184, IMG submission 89886) | Active sludge microbial communities of municipal wastewater-treating anaerobic digesters from Japan - AD_JPNNA5_MetaG | ecosystem: Engineered > Bioreactor > Anaerobic > Digestate | place...
CAAAATTATCCGCACCAAAATAAAGGAAGTAAAAAAGAAACCTGCCGTACCAAAGGTCGATTTCAACAAAGCCCCGGTAATGAATATCAACCAGATTATGAAACTCCTGCCCCACAGGCCTCCTTTCCTGCTGGTTGATAAAATTTACGAACTAAGTGATACCCACGTGGTTGGGATCAAGAACGTTACCATGAACGAAGGCTTCTTTGTTGGTCATTTCCCCGGTGAGCCTATCATGCCGGGTGTACTACAGGTAGAAGCCATGGCACAGGTTGGGGGAGTGCTTGCCCTGCGGCAGGTTCCTGACCCCGAAAACTGGCTTACGTACTTCCTCAAAATTGAATCGGTGAAGTTTAAAAAAATGGTTGTTCCGGGCGATACCATTGTGTTTCGCCTCGACCTCGCCGAACCGATCCGGCGCGGAATCGTCCATATGACCGGCCAGGCCTACGTGGGCGAAAACGTGGTTATGGAAGCAGATATGATGGCTTTGATCGAAAAAGTAAAATAAGGGCATGAATACACTTGCCAGCATCCATCCCAAAGCGAAAATTGGCGCCAATGTGCGCATCGATCCTTTCGCAGTCATTTACGAAGATGTGGTTATCGGTGACGATACCTGGATCGGACCCGGAGCCATCATTATGGACGGAGCCAGGATAGGGAAAAATTGCAAAGTCTTTCCGGGAGCCGTTATTGCAGGTATCCCCCAGGACCTGAAATTCCGGGGTGAATATTCAACGGCCGAAATCGGTGATAACACTACCCTGAGGGAATTTGTTACCGTGAACCGGGGAACTGCATCCAAGGGGAAAACCGTTGTGGGCAGTAACTGCCTGGTGATGGCGTATGCCCATATTGCCCACGACTGCAGCGTAGGAAACAACTGTATAGTTGGTAACAGCGTTGGATTTGCCGGTGAGGTGGTAGTAGAAGACTGGGCCATTGTGAGTGCCATGTCGGGCGTACATCAGTTTGTCCGCATCGGTACACATGCCTTCGTTCAGGCTACCTCCAAGGTTGGGCAGGATGTTCCTCCCTTTGTGCTGGCCGGCCGCGATCCGTTCAGATACATGGGACTCAATGTAGTAGGACTGCGCCGCCGCAATTTTACTTCCGAAAAAATAGAGGAAATTCACGAAATTTACCGGTATATCTATATGCGGGGAATGAACCGGAGCCAGGGCGTGGCCGCCGTCGAACGTGAACTGCCCAGTTCACCCGAAAGGGACCTCATCATCAACTTCATTAAAAACTCGCAGCGAGGTATCATAAAAGGCCCCTTCAGCCGGCAGGATGAAGACAACGAAATCTGATACCGACCTTTACTCCCTGCTGATCCCGTCCCATCCCTGCGCCCGTAACGCAATGTTTTCCCCGGCTTCCGTAACCAGATGCATTCCTTCTTCTGCAGGCACTATATGTCCAATAACGGATATCCCTTCGCGAAAACGAACTTTGTCGTAATGCTCCAACGGAATAGTGAAAAGCAGTTCATAGTCTTCTCCTCCGTTGAGTGCACAGGTAACCGGCTCCAGATGCAGTTCCTCTGCAACCCTGGCAGTTTCTTCCGCTACCGGTATCTTTTCCTGGTACACCCTGCATCCTACTCCCGATGAAGTGCAGAGATGCATTAGTTCCGAAGACAACCCGTCGGATATGTCAATCATCGACGTGGGCTTCAGATTTTCACGCTGCAGAAATTCAATCACATCGCGTCTCGGCTCCGGCTTGAGCTGCCGTTGCAAAATGTATTCGTAGGCTTCCAGCTTCGGCTGCAAATCGGGATGTTTATTGAAAAGCTTCTTTTCCCGCTCCAGAATCTGAAGTCCCAGATAGGCTGCCCCCAGATCTCCCGAAACACAAATCAGGTCATTCTCTTTGGCCCCGCTCCGGTACACCACATCTTCCTTCCGTACCTCCCCTATTGCCGTCACACTGATAATCAGCCCCGTCAGCGAAGGATTGGTATCTCCTCCGACCAGATCAACGTCGTACTTCTCGCAGGCAAGATAAATACCCTGGTATAATTCTTCCACATGTTCCAGGGCAAATTTCCCCGAAATGGCCAGCGAAACCAGTACCTGCTTTGGAATGGCATTCATGGCATACAGGTCGGAGAGATTGGCAGCTATAGCCTTGTAACCCAAATGCTTCAGCGGGGTATAAACCAGGTCAAAATGAATGCCTTCGGCCAGCATGTCGGTGGTAACTACCACCTGTTTGCCACTGTAATCGAGTACGGCTGCATCATCACCGACACCCTTTATTGTGGAGGAATGTTTTAACCGGATATTTTCCGTAAGGCGCCGTATCAGGCCAAATTCGCCCAGCTCAGAAAGCGGGGTCAGGGAGCGTTTGTCTTTATCCATCCGTTGGGGTAATTAATGGGTGCAAAGGTATATATTAACAATTAATTCGTAAATTTGCGTATTTAAATTTAATCTAAATTAGATTAAACATTGTGTTCTTTCTGTTGTTTTACCTGAGCATAAACATTGATACTCATGGCTGCTGAACAGGATCAGATACTGGATGGATTGACCCAGGGAGAATATAAGTTCGGTTTTTACACTGACATTGAAACAGACGTTATCCCCAAAGGTCTGAACGAGGATGTTATCCGCCTGATTTCGGAAAAGAAACAGGAACCTGAATGGATGCTTGAGTTCCGGTTGAAAGCATACCGGCACTGGCTAACCATGAAAATGCCCCATTGGGCGCACCTGGAAATTCCGGAAATCAATTTTCAGGACATTATTTACTACGCTGCTCCGAAGCAAAAAGCAAAACTTGCCAGCATGGATGAAGTGGATCCCGAGCTAAAAGCCACCTTCGATAAACTGGGCATTCCCCTCGAGGAACAGAAACACCTTGCAGGCGTTGCGGTTGATGCCGTAATGGATAGCGTTTCCGTCAAAACCACCTTTAAAGAGACCCTGGCCGACCTGGGGATTATTTTCTGCTCTTTCAGTGAAGCCATCAGGGAGCATCCCGAGCTGGTGAAAAAATACATGGGCAGTGTGGTTCCTTACACCGATAATTACTTTGCTGCGCTCAATTCGGCAGTATTCAGCGACGGGTCATTCTGCTATATACCAAAAGGAGTAAGGTGCCCCATGGAACTCAGTACTTATTTTCGCATCAATGCTGCCAATACCGGGCAGTTTGAACGAACGCTGCTCATTGCCGATTCCGACTCATATGTAAGCTACCTTGAAGGCTGTACAGCCCCCATGCGGGATGAGAATCAGCTGCATGCAGCCGTGGTTGAACTTGTTGCCCTCGAACGCGCCGAAATCAAATACTCCACCGTGCAGAACTGGTATCCCGGCGACAGGGAAGGGAAAGGCGGCATTTACAACTTCGTCACCAAACGCGGTATCTGCAAGGGCGACTATTCGAAGATTAGCTGGACGCAGGTGGAAACCGGTTCAGCCATTACATGGAAATACCCCAGCGTAATTCTTCGTGGCAACAATACAACCGGTGAATTTTATTCCGTTGCCGTAACCAATAATCATCAGCAGGCCGACACCGGAACCAAAATGCTTCATATAGGAAAAAACTCCCGTAGCCGGATTGTCTCAAAAGGAATTTCAGCCGGACACAGCAACAACAGTTACCGGGGACTGGTAAAAATTGCCAAAGGGGCCGAGAACTGCCGGAATTACACTCAGTGCGATTCCCTGCTCCTCGGCGATAAATGCGGAGCCCATACCTTCCCATACATCGAAGTCGATAACCAGTCATCGGTGGTAGAGCACGAGGCAACTACATCAAAAATCGGCGAAGACCAGATATTTTACTGCAACCAGCGGGGCATCAGCACTGAGGACGCCGTGGGACTTATTGTAAATGGTTACGCACGCGAAGTGCTCAATAAACTTCCCATGGAATTTGCCGTTGAAGCACAAAAACTTCTGCAAATTTCCCTCGAAGGAAGTGTAGGATAAAATGACAGGAATACGCAAAACAAAATATTATGTTGGTAATAAGAAATTTAAAAGCAAAAATCGAAGGAAAGGAAATTCTTAAAGGAATAGACCTGGAAGTGAAGCCAGGAGAAGTGCATGCTATCATGGGACCTAATGGTTCGGGAAAAAGCACTCTGGCTTCGGTGATTGCTGGACGAGATTTTGCAGAAATAACAGAGGGAGAAGTGCTTTTCGACGGGGAAAACCTCCTCAGCATGCCTCCGGAGGAAAGAGCCCGCAGGGGTATTTTTCTCGGATTTCAGTATCCCGTGGAAATACCCGGTGTAAGCATGGTTAACTTTCTGCGGACTGCCCTGAATGAGCACCGAAAATACAAAGGGCTCGATCCGGTCTCAGCTTCTGACTTCCTGAAACTTATGCGCCAGAAGGCAGAGCTGGTTGAGATGGATAGTCAGCTAACAGGACGATCAGTAAACGAAGGGTTTTCCGGTGGTGAAAAAAAACGAAACGAAATCTTTCAAATGGCAGTTCTTGAACCACGACTTGCCATTCTGGATGAAACGGATTCAGGTCTCGACATCGATGCCCTGCGGATTGTAGCCAGGGGAGTGAACAAACTGCGTTCACCCCAGAATGCTACCATCCTCATTACCCACTACCAGCGTCTCCTCGATTACATTGTCCCCGATTATGTACACGTTCTCTATAATGGCCGGATAGTGCGGAGCGCCGGCAAAGAACTGGCACTTGAACTGGAAAAAATGGGCTATGAATGGCTTAAGGAAGAATCTGAGGCCCTATGATTTTTTAGTGTGAGGAATTTGCGTTATTTCACAGATGACCATGGAAACAATTGAGAAAGACTTATTGCCCGATGAAAAACTGACTGCCTTTTACGAAGCCAACAACCAGGTAATCCTGTCCGCTTCAAGCGATGTTTTAAACCATCATCGCACAAAAGCTCTTGAGAATTTCAGAAAACTCGGGCTGCCAAAATACCGTTCGGAAGATTACAAATACCTTGACGTCCCTGCCCTCTTCCGGAAAGAATATACGAATTACATTACCCCCGGGCGGATAGAATTTCAGATTGACGACATATTTCGCTGCGATGTTCCGGCACTCGATACCCATTATGCCATATTGCTGAACGGATTTTACCATGATCATGGAGGTTCCTTGCTCGAGCTGTCCAATGGAGTTATCGTAGGCAGTCTGCTGGAAGCTTCCCGGCGTTACCCTGAACTGGTAGCCCGGCATTACAACCGGTATGCCGGGTTAAAGGAGGAAGGACTGGTTTCGCTGAATACGCTCTTTGCCCGAGACGGAATTTTTGTTTATGTGCCTGCCAATACCACACCCGATAAGCCTATCCAGCTTATCAACATTCAGATGCATGAAATCCCCCTCCTGCTGCAGTACCGCAACCTTATCATTCTTGAAGAGAACAGTACGGCCGAAATTATTGTATGCGACCATACGCTCTCACCCCAGCCTTTTCTTTCGAACGCCGTTACAGAAATATATGCCGGCGCTGGAGCAAGGCTCAACTATACCAAAATGCAGAACCAGCATAATGCCTCTGCCCTGATCAATCACCGGTATATTTATCAGGAAAGGGAAAGCCATGTCAATTCAACCGCCGTTACCCTGCACGGGGGTATTGTAAGAAACAACCTGTTTGTGAGGATGGCCGGAGAAGGAGGTACCAACATCTCATCCGGACTTTTCCTGACCGATCAGGGGCAGCACGTAGACAATTTCACCTGGGTGGAACATGCAGCACCTCATTGTGAGAGCAGGCAATTTTTCAAGGGAATCCTCGACGATTTTTCGTCCGGAGCCTTCAGTGGCAGGATTGTTGTGAAACCCGGCGCACAGAAAACCAATGCCTACCAGAAAAACAACAATCTGCTGCTCACCAATGATGCCAGGATGAATACCCGGCCACAGCTGGAAATATATGCCGACGACGTGAAATGTTCACATGGAGCAACCGTAGGACAGCTCGACAAGGACGCCATGTTTTACCTTCGTTCCCGGGGAATAGGTTACGAAGAGGCCCGCTTCCTGCTGATGTTCGCCTTCGCCAACGAAGTGCTCGCCAATATCCCCGTTGTTCCGCTCCGCGCCCGCATTGCCGATCTGGTTAACAAACGTCTCCGGCGCGAACTTTCTCCCTGCAATTCCTGCCCCATGCATTGCTGCTGAAAGGTGAAGCATTGTAAAATTACCTTACTTTTGTGCTGGAATTTTGATACCATCCTGCATGCTGAACATACCTGATATCCGAAGCCAGTTTCCGATCCTTCAACAGAAGATACACGGCCATCAACTTGTTTATTTCGACAATGCTGCTACCACCCAGAAGCCACAGGCTGTTCTGGACACCCTGAACCGCGTTTACAGGGAAACATACTCCAACATTCACCGCGGAGTTCATTACCTGAGCGAACAATCGACCGAGGAATACGAAAACGTACGAAAAATTGTTCAGGAGTTTATCCATGCCGCCCGACCCGAAGAAGTTGTCTTCACCTCCGGCACAACGGGAGGAATTAACGCCGTGGCCTTTAGCTTCGGTGAAAAATATGTCAACCGGGATGACGAGATTATTGTCACCGAGATGGAACACCATTCCAACATCGTTCCCTGGCAGATGCTCTGTGAAAGAAAAGGCGCCCGTCTCCGGGTAATCCCCTTCCGCGACCCCGGCATTCTTGACCTTGAGGCTTATCAGAAACTGCTGAACGAAAAAACACGCATCGTAGCTGTTGCCCATGCTTCCAATACCCTGGGCACTGTGAATCCCGTGAGAGAAATTGTTCAGATCGCCCACGCACGGAATATTCCTGTACTTATCGACGGAGCCCAGGCTGTTCAGCACATCCCTATTGATGTTCAGGAACTGGATTGCGATTTCTATGTCTTTTCAGGGCATAAAATATATGGCCCTACCGGAACCGGCGTTCTGTATGGTAAGGAAAGATGGCTCGAGGAACTTCCTCCCTGGCAGGGCGGAGGAGAAATGGTTGAATGCGTGCACTTCGACCATACCGACTATGCAGAAGTTCCCCTCAAGTTTGAAGCCGGAACCCCAAACATTGCCGGAGTTATAGGTCTTGGCGAAGCACTGAGGTTTCTTCAGAAAACCGGCTGGAACGATATCCGCCGGTACGAGGAGGAACTGGGTCAGTACGCCCGCACGAAACTTGCTGAAATGGAAGAAATACGATTCTTTGGCGATGCACCAGGGAAAATTGCCATCTTCTCGTTTCTCGTCGGAAACCTCCATCCTTACGATACCGGCATGATTCTTGACAAACTGGGCATTGCCGTGCGAACCGGCATGCATTGTGCCCAGCCAGTGATGGATCATTACGGGATCGAAGGAACCGTGCGTGCTTCCCTTGTTTTCTACAATACAACCGAAGAAGTCGATCGTCTCTGCGAAGGAATCCGGAAAGCTGTAACCGTTTTATCGCATTAGCCATGACAATAAACGAAATTCAGGATCAGATTATTGAAGAATTTTCAGCCTATGACGACTGGATGGACCGGTATGCCTATCTGATTGAAATGAGCCGGGAACTTCCTCCCCTGGACCAGAAATACCGTACGAAGGAATACCTGATTGAAGGTTGTCAGAGCCGCGTATGGCTGGCTGCGGAAATGAAAGACGGAAAAATTCATTATTTTGCCGACAGCGATGCCCTCCTTGTAAAGGGCATTGTTGCCCTGCTTGTTCGCGTTCTTTCAGGGCAAAGACCAGAAGACATTGTCAAAGCCGACCTGTACTTCATTGACCGCATAGGCCTGAAGGAAAACCTTTCGCCGACCCGGGCCAACGGGCTTCTCGCCATGCTCAAACAAATGAAGCTTTATGCCCTGGCCTGGGAAGCAAAAATGAACCGATAGCAGATAGAGTTGTTTAACGGATAAACCTTCTGACACAAAACAAAAACGCACCACTATGGAAAACAACTTCCTTCAGCTTGAAACCGAAATCGTGAACGCTCTTAAAACAGTTTACGATCCCGAAATTCCTGTCAATATATTTGACCTGGGACTTATATACGAAATCGATGTACGCGAAAACAACAATGTCTATATTAAAATGACCCTCACAGCACCCAATTGTCCTCTGGCCGATGATGTGGTAAGGGATGTGAAGGATGCCATCGGTCGCATTCCCGGTGTGAGCTCGGTAGAGGTGGAACTTACATGGAATCCGCCCTGGAACAAGGATATGATGAGCGAAGAAGCCATGCTTGAACTGGGTCTGTTATAATCATTCAGACCATTTAAAAATGAATCCCGTGCCCTCTTCCGGTTCTTTTGAAAGGAAAATAAAGGAAAGGCTCCTGGCACTGGGATTTTCAGCTTGTGGTATTGCCCGTACCGGACCTCTTACTCAGGAAAAGGTACAACTGCTCGAATGGCTCCGTCAGGGGATGCATGCCGGCATGGACTGGATGGAACGGAACACAGATGTGCGCACCAACCCTGATCTTCTTCTGCCCGGAGCTAAATCATTGATCCTTGTCCTGCTGAACTATTATCCCCGTCGCATTCAGGGAAATGACCGGAGCCCAGTCATCAGCAAATATGCCTATGGCAAGGATTACCACAAGATAATAAAGAAGATGCTCAAACAGTTTGTAGCAGAATTAAACCAATGGAACCCTGCTGCCAGAACAAAAATCTTTGTTGATTCGGCTCCGGTTATGGAGCGTGCCTGGGCAGTAAGAGCCGGACTGGGATGGCAAGGAAAAAATTCCCTCCTCATTCATAAGCAACTCGGTTCGTTTGTGTTTATCGGAGGCATTGTCACCAACCTGGAACTGGAGCCTGACAGGCCCTTTGAATGGAACCTCTGCGGCACCTGTACCCGTTGTATGGATGCCTGCCCGACAAAAGCCATCGTTCAGCCAGGAGTCATTGACGCACGCCGCTGTATCAGCTATCTAACCATTGAACACAAAGGAGATATCCCGGTCGAATTCCGGCCATTTCTGAAAGGCCGTGTTTTCGGATGCGACATTTGCCAGGATGTATGTCCGTGGAACAGGAGAGCCATTCCAAATTCCCTCCCCGCATTTCAACCCGCACCCGATTTGTTTGAGCTAACCCTACCCTCTCTGCTTAACCTTTCCGACCAAAGCTACCGTACCATTTTTTCAGGTACTCCTGTTGACAGAATTGGTCTCGAAAGATTAAAAAAGAATGCCGGTTATATCGATGCCAGCTAATCAAAGATGCTGACCCTTGTACACTTTTGACATCTGAAGGGGAACAAGCCGGCCGTCATAATTGAGCTGACCTGGCCTTAATCCGGTGATACGGGCCGTGGCACGGCCGGAACCATCGGCGTAAAGATAGATATCATAGCTCCCGATGGGAGTGTGTGCTGATATGCGTATGTCAATCGTTTGTTTCCGGTCGTTAGCATGCAATTCCCAGCGTGTTACCCTGCCGGCAGCCGTAGCTCCCCCTACTCCATTGGCACCTATTCCCGTACCGCTTCCATACTGCATGACAATCTGTGCTGAATCCAGCATGATAAAATTAATGGTGGGAGAAACAGGTATTCTGTCGCCATACTGGTTATATATATAATCAGCTTCCAGAACAAACCTGCGGCTATTGACAAGACGCAGTACCGACCTGTATTCTTTTTCCCTCTCAGCTTCCCTTATTTCTTTTTTTGATTTGGTCCTCACCGTATCGGCATCAAAACCTGCCATTACAGGAAGTGAGGTAAATCCAGCCAGAAGGAAAATACTGAAAAAACCAATCATCCTTTTCATAAAAAGCAAATGTATCAACCGATAACTCATCAAAAAATGTGCCAGATAAAAATCGTAACAAACTGGCTTTCAATTAACTTTATTAAGAAAGCTGTATCCCGGCACCACACCACCCCAACCAATGTTCCAAATCAAATGTTTTATGTTCCTGCCAGCTGTTTTATGTTTCGTGTTCCATGTTCGTTGTGGGCATAGGGGTTAGTTCTTTTTTCGTAAAACAATCCTTTGTTAATCTATGGTCATCTGCGGTAAAAAAACACAGATTAAAAACAGAATCCTCTGCTTAAAATCCATGAAAACCATTGTTCATTGTGGTCAGACATGCCCTAATTCCATAAAAGCAAGGTATGGAACTGACATCATCCCCGTAAATTCTTTACCGGTAAAGGGCCTCAAGAACTTCATTCACCTTTCTACCCGTTTCACCAGGCACTGCAGGCTCACGATTCTCACGAACGGCTTCAATAAAATCGGCAACCAGAGGCCGATGGGGATTATGAAAAGAAAGGTGCGTTTCAGGCACTTCTCCACCCGGGAGTTTCATCACCATCTTTCCTTCATTCAATGAGAGTACCTCAATTGATGCATTGGTACCGAAAATTTCCAGCAGATCCTGATGGGTATTGATACTGTGCGAAACAGTGACAGTGGCCAGAGAATTGTTCGTAAACCTCAGCAGGGCAACTGCCGTGTCTTCCACTTCCCGGATCA
>Ga0116184_10004870_pt1 | contig 10459 bp, 13 predicted proteins | sample AD_JPNNA5_MetaG_FD_89886 | JGI IMG/M metagenome (GOLD analysis project Ga0116184, IMG submission 89886) | Active sludge microbial communities of municipal wastewater-treating anaerobic digesters from Japan - AD_JPNNA5_MetaG | ecosystem: Engineered > Bioreactor > Anaerobic > Digestate | place...
CCTGAATCGACTCGATAGCGGTCTTCAAAAGGGACTCGTTATTCTTAGAAAGAACACGGCCAGCCTTCTCAGCCATCACATCGGTGATTGTCTTCTCAATCTGAGAATCCATACCGTACTTGATAGCTTCCTCAAGAGCACGCTTCAGAACAAGAACCTCAACAACCTCAACAGCAACACTGTCACCGATCTTGATGTCCTTACCGTCAATGGTGTAATCAGCTTCCCAGTAACCCTGGTCCTCTGCCTTACGGTCGTACAAGAAGTACACAACCTTGGACTCGAAAGTAGCAAACACGTAGGTGTAACCAACGTCCTTGAACTCTTCGCCTAAAGCCTTAGAAAGATTAGCGTAACGCTCTTCGAACGAACCGGCCAATGCCTTCACTTCGAGGTCATAACCCTCGTCCTTCTCTTCGATGATCTTCACGCGGTTTGCACGTGGAGATCCCTTTTCCCCGCCACCAGCTACGTCAGGTGTAGCAACCTTCTCCTTGTCAACGTCGTCTCCCGCAGGAGCCTCATTGTCAAGGTTCTCTTCCTTCTCGCCAACAACAGGAGCGTCACCCTCAACAGGGGCGTCCTTGTTCTCAGCTGCGTCAGAAGCGTCCTTCTCATCACCAGCAGGGGTGATGTCGCCGTCAAGAGCATCCTTGATCTCATCTGGCGTAACAGTACCATCACCGATAACCTTGATCTGGTCCTCAGTTGTTGTGTCGTCCTTATCTGGGACCATGGTTTCTCCTTCAGTAGGTTCTTCGATGATGCGGGCAACAGCTGACTTGATAGCGTCTAGCTTCGTAACGTCAACGCCACGCACCTCAATCTTGGTTTGACCATTAACCTTCTCAGCCTTAATGAAAGCTGTGGAGGTCATGGCGTTAGCCCCGAATAGAACCGGGGAATACTCGTAAAGCTCGACTTCCTTCAACAGGTTAGCGCCCTGCTTGCGGTCGAACTCTTCATCGTGGGTTCGGTAACCGATAGACCACTCTGATTCGCCTTCGTAGAACTTGACGTTCTCGTAAGCGTTACGTCCTTCGTCGGTCTTCAAGTTGAACTGTGTCTCAACGTACAAAGCACCGTAACCACCAGCTTGCAACGAAGCTGGGAGACGAGCGTCACCGGCCTTGATTTCCTCGATCTTCAAAGTTTTAGAAACAGGGCGGTCCCAGTCGTGCGACCAAACACCCTTAGGCATACGGGTCTTCAAGTGGGTATCGAATGCGCCAGGCTGGATGATGTCACCAACGCTGTCCTTATTACCGATAACCGCGACAAACGCACCGACGATACCTTGAGTATCGTCAAGGATCTTCAGATCAGGCGGAATCAGGTCCTTGTATTGGAACTGAATGTCAGTCACTTGTCGTCCTTTTCCTTAGCCGGTCCACGAACGGCCTTATCCTTTACAGGGCGAAGAGCCTTCTTGCCCTTCTGGTTAACTGGTGCGTAAGCACGCTTGGTGTTCTCAACGAGGTCCATTCGTTTCTCCTACTGGAATGATGGTATTGCCGGTCATATGTGCGGGTGGAAACTTGTACGAGGTCTTACCAACAGCAAATAGTTCATCTGCTTCAACTGTCTTTAAGTGTAGGTCATTGCCATTTCCCCACCACATTTTTCTCAAACCCGACTTTACGCATCCGTCAACAACACCCTTGTTGTAGGCTTCGGAAGCAAGAGAATGGAGCGCGTCAGAACTGATGTTGTTAGCGGCAGCTTCCATACGTGCCTTAATTTCGGTGGTTGCACGACGAAAATCGTTGTGAACCTCTAGTTCGGCAATGTAATCCTCAGCTGCTTTACGCAATTCTTCTACAATAGACTTTACGTGGGCTGAAGCCAAAGATGTAAGCCCGAAATCGCTCTTAGATGAGCCTGTGACACTCTTGTAACCTTCGTTGTAAGCTGAACGCTGAATACCTACAAGGTCATCAGACAACTGCTTAAACCACACGTCAGGGTTAAACAGCTTGTCAACCGCATCATCCTGATCAAAGAATGCACGCTTGAACTTCTGACCGGAGATCTTCTCGCTCATGACGCGACCGACACGTTCACCGATACGCCCAACCTCATGCTTCAGAATGAACTCCCAACGATCCATCGCATCAAAGTTCGCTTGAGCGATCTTCTCGTACTTGGCGCTTTCCGCCACAAGATCAGAACGTTCCTTCTCGACAACAGCTGCCTTCGTACGGATCTCTTCTGCTTCAGCTGCGCTCAGCTGTGCGGCCCCAGCCGGGTTATCACGGTTCGGGGTAGGGGAAAGACGCTCATCACCTTCGTTGGTCCTTGAAGGGTCGTTCTGGCCTGTGTCAGCGGCTCCTGGGCGACCCGCAGGCGGCTTAGGTTGGATGATGTCCAACAGATCCTGACCGATAGGCTTACCGGTCGTTGAAACGAACGGAACAGATGTCTTCGGGATGAACAGAACGTCAGCTTCTTCGCTTGAGATTTCTGCCTTAGAAGTTTCCTTACGGTACTCGTTAACGCTCATACCGCCAGCGGTGAACTCGCGCAGCACAAACTCACGACGCTTGATCTCTGCACGTTGAAGAACATCAACGTTAGATGTGTCGTAAGCTGTGAACAGGTTCGGGTCCTCATCAAGCTCATCGAACGGAGCACCAATCAACTCAAGGTGACCCTTCATTGTTTCGTGCCAGAAGATAAGACGCTCTTGTTCAGCACTATCAAAGCTCATGTTCTCAGCGTTACCAAGAACAGACTGAGGAACACCGAAAGCCTCAAGGATTTCGCTCTTAGAAACAGAACGAGTTTCCTGATACTGGGCGTCACGGGGAGTGACAGCTGTGTCAACAAAGTCAGCACCTGTTTCAGATGAAATAACTGTGATACGACCGGCCTTACCGACACCACCGCTGAAACGAGCGCGCAACTCTTCAGCGTCAGCTTCTTCCATGCTGCCCTTGACAACAACGATACCGCCTGGTCGACCGTCGTTAACCAGGAAGTTACGGTTGTATAGCTTAGCAAGCCATTCGGTTTCGATCGCCAACCCAGCTGATTCCAACGGGGTCATACCCATGTACTGGTTGAACGGGTGAGGACGACGAATCCAGATGATATCCTCAGGCTTGTACACCTTTGTGACGGTACGCATAGCGCCCTGAGAGTTATCTGTCCATGTGTGCTTGTAACCCTTGATGAACGTCTTGCGGTCAGGGATGATCTCAACCTGATCCGGTGGAAGCAAAATAAGGTCGGTTACGTCACCACCGTTATTACGAACAACAAGAACGAACACACCCTTACGTGAAAGCAAGAACTGTGCGGAAAGACGGTAACGGAAGATAGCTGCGTGCTCACCAACATTAGCTTTCAAGTTGAAGATCTTGTACAGCGGGTGATCATCAAGGAACTCGCCCTTGAAACGGTCACCTTGACGCAAATACATTGGCAAACGCATCTGGTTAGATGCGATAGCGTCAACACAACGGTACACCCACGTTACTCGCTCCAACGCTTCCTTGACAGCGCGGTCAACATCCCAAGCGCCACCGTAGTAAACGTCTGAACGACGGATACTACCTGAACCCATTGGGGAAACCTTGCGACTAACCTCGATTGTTGGCGGCGCGTTCCACTTCATCAATTAGCCCCTAGTAGGAATGCGGAAACAAACGAAACCCCGCCAAGGGCCACGAACGTAATCCAAAACACATTGCCTACAGCATATAGCGTAGCCGCTACAGGGAAACTGATAAAGAACACTGCTAATAGCAGGTTGGCAAGCGTGTAAGTAGAAAGATTCACTCTCCGAGCTTACACGCCCGCCAGGTGTAAAGGTACCTACACGGAAATTCCTGGCATATTCTTCGCCAATGACTCCGAGATCTCAAGGACTTGCGCTACAGCCCAATCGTAACCATTGGCTCGCTTACGCTTACGAAAAGTCTTAGAATTCACCACAGGACCAACCTTAACCGTAAAGGTAACGTGCTTGTCAGTATCCTGAATGATGATCTCAGGGGTGATCGGAAGCTCAGAAAGGATCGTCATCGCTCAGTTCCTTGCCTCTGCGAATCGTTGAAGCCTGATCGCCCCAACCTTGGTTGACGTGCTTACGGTCAGCAACAGTGGTCTTCGGCTTAACGTCATGATAACCCATGAAGTTCTCGATCTTCTGAGCGTCACGCAAGATCAGTTCGATAGCGTTGTACGCCTTGCGCTGATCGTTATCGCCACGATGGAACGGAGAATGCTCAAGGCCCTCGACTGCCTTCACCAGATCTTCAACAGACCAGTCCTTCAAACGACGCTTGATCAGGTCACGGCGTGAGTCGGTGAGTTTCTTGGCTTGGAAACCGCACCGACCGAGCGTAGCGAGGTACGCATCCCACACAACAGCCCAGTCTTGTCGAGTTTCCGGCGCTTCGAGCGACAGGTTCTCTTGGGTTCCCTTTGGGTTTGTGTTACTTGGGTTTATGTGACCTGGGATCACATTTAGATCGGGGTTTTCCCCGTTGGAGATCACATTTACGTCGCTGGAGATCACATTTAGCTCGCTGGAGATCACATTTGGAAACAGGAACTCGTAGCAAACCGTCTTCTTGCCCTGGCCCATCGTCTTACCCTCACCGAGCACCTTCAGGTAGCCATCCTCGACCATCTGCTTGAGGGTTCGGTTGACGAACTCACGTGTACATCGCGCCTTGCGCGCAAGGTTCTCGTTCGACATCCAGAACTCGTTACCCAGGTCGGTGTTCACTACGTCAGCGATCGCAATGTGGATCAGCAGTTGCTTGCCTTCGTACGGGCTAGACTCAAACGCCCAGCCCAAAGCCTTGTTACTCATATTTTCCTTCCATAAAGTCCTCCCAGGATCGGGAGCCTTTGCGCAGGTTACAAGATACACAGAGCGTGTGCAGATTGTCAGGATCTGTCTTCCCGCCCCGAATCTGTGGGATCTTGTGGTCTACGCACAACGGGCCATCTGATTTACAGTTCACACATCGAAAATCATCTCTCGCGTAGATCCATGCACGGAAATCGGGGCAAATTTGCTGTCGAGTACGTTCTAACCCGGCTTTTGCACGGTTTTCGGTGCATTTCGCGCACTTGAGACGCAACGAGTGTCGTTTTCCGCACGGTCGTACCTGATACGACCGCTGTGAACCCGTACTGGGCCTGCTATACTGAGCGCTGATGTTGGACGAACGCATGGAAGATCCCTACGAGGCTGAAGAACGCGAACGCATCGAGCAGAACCGTCGAGAACGGCTCGCCTCGGTACGACAGCGTATGAGGATCATATCAAACTCAGCTGTGGATGACGAACCTGAAGAGGAAACTGCTCCCACAGAGCCTGAAACCACCGAACCGTCACGCACCGACATCATCCGGGCTAATCGCGAGCAAAAATGGATCGAAAAGGTACCTCCCAAGTTCCTTCCTGCCTCCATTTCCACGCTCCCACCCAAGATGCGCAAAGCTGCGGTCAGCTGGATCACCCACCAGTTCCCTCAGGGCCAGAATCTTGTTCTTCACGGTCCGACAGGCGGCGGAAAGAGCACTTTGGCGTACGCTATCGCCCGTGAACTCTACTGCGGCGGTACTGTTTGTAAAATTTGGCAAACAGCAGCCCTAATGCGTGAACTACGACCCAACGATGGCTCACGACAGATCTTCGATCAGGTTCAGAACGCCGGATTGCTGTTCTTGGACGACGTTGGAGCCGAAAAAGAGACAGAATGGACCGAAGAACAGCTGTTTCTGATCATCGACCACCGTTGGCAGTACAATTTGCCAACAATTGTTGCCACAAACCTCACCGAAGACGCCCTTCATGAGCGTTTGAGCGACCGAATCTACTCACGACTCCACCACGGAGCGGAAATCCGCCTTGTAACAGGTCAAGATTACCGCAATACGCATGAGGATGCTTAATGCCCGACGTACATGACCTGATTGACGAACTTCTAGACGAAATCGAGGGGATGGGTGAAGATTATGCTGCCACCCACACCAAGATCGCGCTCCAAATGATGGATGACGACTCCCCAACATCAGTTGAAATCGTTGCTTTCTACCTTCAATGGGCTATTTCGCACAGAAACATTGTTGAAAACGGCTTCAAATCGCTCTGTAACTGCCAAGCAGGCTGGTTACAAGGCACAGACGGAGGGGTTAAGCCATGCCCACGGTGCAACTCTGAATCCAATGAGAAATGGTATACTGAGTATGTAGACTCAGACCAAGGACCTCAATGACCGATGATGCAACACCGACTCCACTTCGCCTTTCTTTCAGTAGCATGTCACTGTTCAAACAGTGTCCGAAGCGTTGGGAATTCCGTTACATTGACAAGCTAGGCGACCCGGCAGGGTACGCCGCTACTCTCGGATCGTTTGTTCATCAATGCTTTGAGCATTTCTTTGAGCTACCAGCTGCAAAACGAACCCGCGAAGCCATGAAGGCAATCGCCCGTGAACAATATGATCTTTTCATCACCCACGAACGTTACGCAACCGAATTCGCAGAAAACGTAGGCACCGAAGAAGCAGATCATAAGCTATTCCGACAAAAAGCATGGATCTCGATCATGTCTTTGTGGGAATTCGAGAACCCCGAATCAGTTAAGGTTGTTCATAATGAGTACGAATTTCTTTTGGACGTGGATGGCATCAAGGTTAAGGGTTTCATTGACCGTTTGGAAGAAAAGAACGGTAAAGTCGAAATCGTTGACTACAAGACAGGGAAAGCCCCAATGCGTCGGTACCAAGCCGACAAGCTCGAACAGCTGTACTTGTACGGGGCTGCTGTGCTTGAGGACTTCGGGGAAATGCCGTCGAAGGGAAAGCTCTACTTCCTAGGATCTGAGATCGTCTCAACGCCCCTTAACAAGGGCCGTGTGGACCTTATTCGCCGGAACATTACTGCTACCGCAGTGAAGATCAACAAGGCTAAGATCAACGGATTTGAGCCTACAGTGGGGCCTCTGTGCGCTTGGTGCGCGTACGTGGATAAGTGCCCTGCCGGTCAAGAAGAAATCACTTGGAGATCCAAGGAAGGTAAGATCAAAAAAGCTGCGCCTGGCTACCAATTGGGGAAGGAACTGGCGGCAGCTGCGGCTCTTGAGGCTGAGACTTACTTTTAAGCTCAGTTTGTGCTTCTTTGCACCCACGCAAATCTACACTGCATGATGACGCGCGATTGCCGCTGAACCCCTTGAGAAAGTGGTGCAGCGGCAATTCGCGTTTACATCTAAGACATGTTTGGGTTTCGTTCACAAATCAAGTTTACCAGCAACGATAAGACCGCGAGCCTGATTCCAACCTTCAAAGTTAGAAAGGATGTATTCACCTGGCGCAGCTGGGGTGCATACATGTTCGAACGGCGACAAGTGTGGCGGCGATTGGGACGCCAAACGAGAATACAACTTGAGGTCAGCTTCAATGTCACGCTTGCCATCGTGGTTCAAATATGATACACGGGCGCAACGTGCCACGCTAAGCTCGATCTTTTCTTTCCAAGAAAGATGCTGTTCGTCATCCTGAACAAACGGGGTGTGCCATTCACCGTAAGCTAACAGCTTAGGTGTGGATGCGGCGATAGCAGCTTCGATCTCTTCGGCTGGCACCCGGATCTCACCCTGAGCGTCCTTATGGCAACGTTGCTTGTAGAAGTTCTCCCATTCGGTCGATGTCACCAGACAAACATGCTCAGCGAAAGGCTCAAACAAACGGTTGACATACGACTTATGTACGTTCATAGCGTCGAGTTTCTTCCCAAACTCGATAGCAGCGTCACGCGCTTCAAGCCACACTTTAGTGCAATAATCCGCATCCTCGCCAGTAAGTGGCTCCGCTGGGGTCATGCCCGACTGGTTTGTGCCCCACTCATATGGGATTGCTGGGCTTTCAGTGATGCTAGCAATGACCTTTGGAATTGGTCGGGCACGCGAAGAGGCGCTATTTCGTGAGAATGCCCGGTGTGTATTGAATTCGGCCAGGACAAACCTGTGCATGGTGACTTCAAGAGTCGTTACCCGAATACCTTCTGGTGAGATCGAGTCGCAAACTACTTTAGCTGGTTTCATGTATACCTTTCAAGGATTTCTCTGGCCCAAGCTACCATGTCTTCGGCTCTACCGCCTTTTGGTTGACTCGTGACCCAAAGTTCTAGATTGTTTAGACTGTTATCTATCTTGTCTGTGTTTTTGTGATGGACGTTTTCACCAGGTAGAAGACTGCGGCCTAAATGGCGTTCCATGACAAGACGATGCTGTGCCACGTAACCTTTAGTGTGTCCAGGATAATTATACCCTACGTACTCACGGACGTAACCTTCCTCAGTAGTTACTGTATCCCCGAGTTGTTTTCGGACCATTTTTGTGGCTCCGCGGCGTTCTCTGCCGACACGATCGTAGCGAATTTTCTTGTAGCAAGGTTGGCACACCCCAAGACAGTGGATCTCGCGATTGCAACCGTTAGTGCAGGTGCCAACGTTACTTTCGAGTTTAGGTCTTCCCATACCAGAATGTTACAGCCTGAGCCAAATTCAGTTTGTGGTACACAAACTATACACGAACACCTGTCGGTGTGATCGAATCTGCAATGACCTTAGCTGACATCAGCGCTCCAAAGTGATGTCAGAGAGCTTTTCCTCTTCTTGCCAATGTCGAGGGTTGTAGGTTGCACGGAACCTAGGAGGGATGGAGTGAGCAGAAAAGTAAGTCAAAGAGTTACGGCCCCGAATGAAATCGTACTCATCGAACTTTTCAATGCTGAACATGCCAACAAAGTTGTAGTTGCCAGCATAGCTACGGACAAACGGGTCATGAATGATGACCTTCAAAGTTCCGCCAGCAGGGAAAGTCCATGTGTTTGATGCAGGATCAAACTTAACATCAAGAACAGCAAACAGCCTAGCGTACTCTACCTGCACATACTCAAGTGTCTCCTGGTTGTGAACCAGAAACAAACCCTCATACTCAGGGACATCAGCGTACTGCACAGCAGCTACCATCAACGCTTCACGGGCCTCACGATCCTTCCGAGTCGAAAGGATCGTTTCGCGGGCGGCGGTTGACAGAAACTCTAGTTGCAGTTCTGACAACTCCAAATCAGATGGCACCATACGAAGGCGCGGAGCAAACTCGCTCATACTTGACTCCTAACGTTAGCGTTCAACGAACGCATGTTCTCTAGACGTGCGTGCAACATACGCATCACTTCACGCTTAGCCTTAGACTGGGCTTCCGCCAACAGATACTCGCGCATCTCAGTTTCAGACTCCAACTCCGAATTTGCTTCCTTGTCACGAACAGAACCAGATGACGCTTGGAAAGCACGGGCTTTCTTCTTCTTGAACTTTACAGCAGCAAGAGCTTCAGCTGTGAGAAGATCACCGTAATCGTATGTTGTTTTCTCCAACAGTTCAAGGTCACTGACAATGCTTGCCTCGATGTCAGCTTGAGCGAGGATACGGCTACCAGTTGGTCGTTGCGTCATTACTTCTTCTTTCCGTTGACTACCTGCCATATTCTACTCTTCGTGACTCCAGTTAGAGACGCAATCTGATCCAAACTTAGACCTTTCTCATAACCGTCCTTGATCAGCAGCTTATGTGCTTCCCAAGCGCGTTCAGAGGTTGCGCGCATCTCAGCGAGAGCGTTAGCAGAAGTGGTCAGACCGCTAGCAACACCAGCCAAATCCTCTTTGATCTTCTTCATTCTGTCACCGACTCAATCCAAATCGAAACACCCTGCGATTCTCCACCTTCAACAACATACTCTTTGTGAGCGGTCAAAGACACAACACGGCAGTCATCTCTCAACACACCTGTTTCACCGTTGAACGTCAACGAATCCAGCACAGCACGCGCCAGCTTGTCAACATCGGGCTTCACTGTCATGTGGCGGCGCTTAGAAACTGGTACACTCTTAGGTCGGTCGAAACGGAACACCAGAGCTACCTTCACCGCATTTTCAAACGGAACCTCTACCTGAGGTAACGCTGCACGAATACTGTTACGCCACGTGTTGAGGCGCTTCGGCTTGTCACCTGTGCCTTCGATCAACATGATCTTGGCACCGCGACGTACAGGGGTCTTAGAACCTTGAGATTCGGGTTTTCCGTCTACGGTGATTGTAATCGCGTCCATCGTGTGCTATGCTACACACCGACCCGGTAACGGAAACCGAACTTCACGAAAGAGAACTCATGGGACAGCTTAAGTGTTACTCAGATTTTGGCGAGGAAATCCTCGGAGAGGCAGCTGTCGCTGTACGTAAGGCTGTGTTCGGCCTGATCGAACCTCCGCTCTCCAAGCAGGCCGAAAGCCAGTGGCACACCGCCATTATCATCGCTGACGACGTTCTCAACGGTGAAGCACTCAACAAACTGTTCGATGATCTGAATGATTTTGCCGAAGCAGAAAACCTCAGTGCTAATGAGGCTCACGTACGCGCAGCGGAAGCCGAAGAGCG
>Ga0116184_10004877_pt1 | contig 10450 bp, 6 predicted proteins | sample AD_JPNNA5_MetaG_FD_89886 | JGI IMG/M metagenome (GOLD analysis project Ga0116184, IMG submission 89886) | Active sludge microbial communities of municipal wastewater-treating anaerobic digesters from Japan - AD_JPNNA5_MetaG | ecosystem: Engineered > Bioreactor > Anaerobic > Digestate | place...
AAGCTGGCCGCCGAGCTCGGGGTCTACCTGCAGCGCGAGGTGCCGGTGCTGCCGGCGCGTGGCGTCCTCTACGGCGCCGACGTGGCGCCGGCGGCGCACGTCGTCGGCGAGCGCCAGCAGGCGCTCGCCGCGCTCGCCGCCGGTCGGGTGGTCGTCGCCGAGGCAGTGGCTCTGCTCGAGCGCTTCGTGCCGCTCGAGCTGCAGCCGCGCCCGGTCGCGTTCAGGGTGGGCGAGGAGGTGTCGGCCGGTGGACCGACCACCGGCTTCGACGTCGTCGTCCGTCGCCTTGCAGACCTTGGCTACGACCGGGTCGAGCACCAGGTGCGCGAGCGTGGCGAGTTCGCCGTGCGTGGCGGCTTGATCGACGTCTACCCGGCGCTCGGCGATCCGCTGCGCATCGAGTTCTGGGGCGACGAGGTCGACACCATCCGCACGTTCTCGGTGTACTCGCAGCGCACCACGGGGTCGCGGGACGAGGCGACGGTCTTCGCCGCCTTCGAGGCCGATACCGACCTCCCCGAGTATAAGACGGGGATGCACCAGGCGATCAGCGGCTGGGAGGCCGAGGGTCGCGAGGAGGCGCCGGACGATCTCTACCGGCGCGCCGGCGTGCGCGCCCTGGCGGCGCTCGCCGGGCGTTTCACGACCCTCGAACAGCTCGTCGCCGAGGGTGGACAACGCATCGCCGTGTTCAACCCCGACGAAGTCGTGCGCGCCCTCGCCGACTTCGGCGCCGAGCTCGACACGGTGTTCAGCGGAAGGGATGGGGGCGAGAGAGGCGCAGAAGAGGCGCGCGGCGCTCGCGAGCGGCTCTACGTGCCGCTCGCGCAAGCCCGCGCCCTCCTCGCCGAGACGCTCCATATCGACCTCGTGCAGCGTGACCAGTCAGTCCGCTTCGAGGCCTCGCGCCCGCAGCTCGCCGCCCGCGACCTCGCCGGCGCCGAGCGCGACCTCGTGCGTCTGGTGCGCGACGGCTACCGCGTCTTCGTCGTCTTCCGCCACGAGGGTGAGGCCGAGCGCGCGACCTACCGGTTGCGTAACCTCTCGGCCGAGGTCCTCACGGCCGAGCAGCTCGAGCGGCACGGCGCCGCCGCGCCCGGCCTCTACTTCGTCGCCGCGCCGCTGCGCGAGGGCTTCCTCTCGGCCGAGCTCAAGCTCGCCGTCGTGCCCGAGCGCTCGTTGCTGCGCGGTGCGGCGCGCGAGAGGCGCTTCGTCGGCGGCGCCCGCCTCGCGACCTTCTTCGACGTGCGCCCCGGGGACTACGTCGTCCACGAGGACCACGGCATCGCCCGCTTCGCCGGCATCGAGACGCGCACCGTTGCCGGCATCACGCGCGACTACCTGTTGCTCGAGTACAAGGGCGAGGACCGCGTCTTCGTCCCTCACGAGCAGATCGGCAAGGTCAGCCGGTACATCGGCGCCGGCGCCGGGGTGCCGCCGCTCAACCGGCTCGGCGGCACGGGCTGGGCGACCGTCAAGACGCGGGCCCGCCGGGCGGTCGTCGAGATGGCCGGTGAGCTCCTCCAGCTCTACGCCGCCCGCCAGGCGGTCCCCGGCTACACCTTCCCACCCGACGGCGAGCTCATGCGGCGGCTCGAGGACGCCTTTCCCTTCGAGGAGACCGAGGACCAGGCCGAGACCATCGACGACGTCAAGAACGACATGGAGGCGCCGCACCCGATGGACCGTCTCGTCTGCGGCGATGTCGGCTACGGCAAGACGGAGGTCGCCGTCCGCGCCGCCCTCAAGGCCGCCGAGGCGGGCAAACAGACGCTCATGCTCGTCCCCACGACGATCCTCGCCGAGCAGCACCACATGACGTTCGGGGAGCGCTTCAACGACCTTCCCGTGACGGTCGAGATGGTGTCGCGCTTCCGTACGGCCGCCGAACAGCGTCGCATCCTCGCCGACTTCGCCGCCGGCAAGGTCGACGTCCTCGTCGGCACGCATCGCCTCCTTTCGACCGACGTACAGCCCAAGGACCTCGGTCTCGTCATCGTCGACGAGGAGCAGCGCTTCGGGGTGCGCCAGAAGGAGCTGCTGCGGAACCTCAAGCTGCAGGTCGACGTGATGAGCCTGTCGGCCACGCCGATCCCGCGCACCCTGCAGATGTCGCTCAGCGGCATCCGCGACATCTCAGTGATCGAGACGCCGCCCCGGGGCCGCCACGAGATCCACACCTACATCGGCGAGTATCGCGACGAGCTCGTGCGCATCGCCATCGAGAAGGAGCTGGCGAGGGAGGGGCAGGTCTTCTACCTCCACAATCGCGTGGAGACGATCGACGGGGCGGCGGAGCACGTGCGCGAGCTGGCGCCCAGGGCGCGCGTGCTCGTGGCGCATGGGCAGATGAACGAGCGCGCCCTCGAGACGGTGATGCTCTCGTTCCTCGCCGGCGAGGCCGACGTGCTCGTGACGACGTCGATCATCGAGAGCGGCATCGACATCCCGACGGCGAACACGCTGATCGTCGAGCGCGCCGACATGCTCGGCCTCGCGCAGCTCTACCAGATCCGGGGACGCATCGGGCGCAGCGACGCGCACGCCTACGCGTACTTGCTGTACCCGAGCGAGGAGCTGCTCACGTCCGAGGCGGCGGCGCGCCTCACGACCCTGAGCGACCACACCGACCTCGGCGCTGGCTTCAAGATCGCCATGGCCGACCTCGAGATCCGCGGCGCCGGCGATCTGCTCGGCGACGAGCAGAGCGGGCACGTCGCCGCCGTCGGCTTCGAGATGTACGCGCAGATGCTGGAGGAGGCGGTGAACGAGCTGCGCGGCGAGCAGGTCACGGCGGCGGCGCCGGTGCGCGTCGATCTGCCTGTCACCGCATACGTGCCGCCGGAGTACATCGCCTACGAGGCGACGAAGATCGACGTCCACCGGCGTATCTCCCGGGCCGCGAGCCTGAGCGAGCTCGGCGACGTCGAGGCGGAGCTGACCGACCGCTTCGGGCCGCCGCCGGAGCCGGTCGCCAACCTGCTGGCGTTGCAGGCGATCCGGATAAAGGCGGCGGAGCTCGGCGCCACGGCGGTCACGGGGCGCGGCGGCCGGGTGCAGGTCGACGGATTGGAGCTCGACGACGCGTGGGCCACCCGCCTGCGGCAGGGCGGTGGGCGCGTCGTCTACTTGAAGCAGAAGAAGAGCCTCGCCGCGCACCGCGAAGGCGGCGGGCACGAGACGGGCGGCCCGCCTGCGGCGGCCGCCCCCGAGTGCCGCCCGGCTCTAGCCCCCACCCCGGCGTCCCACTCGCCTGCGGCGGCCGCCCCTGCCGGCGGGCCCGCGTCCGAGTCCGCTGGCGGCGGGCCCGCGTCCGAGTCCCACGCCGCGCCGCCGTCATCACGGACGGCGGCTTCCGCCTTCCTGCGCTGGGTCGAGGCTACGATCGATGCTATCATTGACGCCCGTGCGTCCGATCCCTGACCGCTATCCCTGGAGAGAGACCACATGAAACGACTTGTCCTTGCCGTGGCGCTCGTGGTGCTGCTGGCAGTCTCGCTGAGCGTCGCCGCGTGCGGCGGCAACGAAGTCCCCGCGGGGGCGATCGCTGCGGTCGGCGACGGTGTCGTCACGCAGGAGCAGTTCGACGAGCTCATGGCGCAGGCCAAGGCGCAATACGCGTCGCAGGCCGGCGTGGACTTCCCGAAGGAGGGTTCGCCGACCTACAACCAGCTCGTGGCGAGCATCGTCAACTACCTGGTGCAGAACGAGCTCATCAAACAGAAGGCCGAGGAGCTCGACGTCACCGTCTCCGACAAGGAGCTAGCCGAGCGCCTGAAGCAGGTCGAGCAGTCGGTCGGGGGCGCGAAGAAGCTCAAGAAGCTCCTCAAGAGCTACGCGATGACCGTGGACCAACTCAAGGAACAGCTCCGTGCGTCCATGCTCGCCGACGCCGTCAAAGAGAAGGTCTACGAAGACGTCAAGGTGAGCGACGAGAAGGTCAAGGCGTACTACGACGACCCCAAGAACGAGTCGCAGTTCAAGCAACCCGAGACGCGGGACACGCGTCACATCCTCGTCAAGACCAAGGCTCAGGCCGACGAGGTGCGCGCCTTGCTCGCGGCCGATCCGAGCGAAGAGAACTGGCAGAAGGTGGCCAAGAAGTACTCCCAGGATCCGGGATCGAAGGACTCAGGAGGGGCGCTCGGCGCCGTCTCCAAGGGGCAGATGGTCCCCGGGTTCGAGAAGGCGACGTGGGCGCTCAAGGTCGACGAGATCTCGCGACCCGTGAAGACGCAGTTCGGGTGGCACATCATCCAGGTGATCAAGATCACCCCGGCGAAGACGCAGACCTTCGCCGAGGCCAAAGAGATGATCCGCCAGATGCTCCTCTACCAGCAGCAGGCCACGGCCTGGAGCGACTGGCTCAAGCAGGCGATGGAAGATGCGGACATCGTCTACGCGGCGGGTTACGACCCCGACAAGCTGACGGCGCCGGCGACCCCGGCGACGTCGCCTTCGCCGAGCGCGACGGAGTAGGCGACCGGCAGGGTCGGCCCTTCGGTCTGACGCGGCGGAGATGAGCCTTCGCCTCGTGTTCGTCGGCGCCGCCGCCGGCTTGGCGCCCGCAGTTTCGCTGCGGGCCCTCGCCGGCGGCGGCGCCGTCTTCGTCCCCGCCGGCCTTGATGGCGGTCTGCGCGATGTCATCGCGGAGGCTGCCGGGGCAGGGGCGGCTGGGTCTGGGCCGGCGGCGCAGGAGGCCGTCGGGCCGGGGGCGGCCGGTCGGGGCGACGTCGAGCTCGTCGAGCTCGACGTCGCCGACGACGATGCTCTTGCCGCCCTCGTCACGCGAGGGCGCGACGAGGACCTCACCGTGGCGCTCGCGGGGCCGGACGGGCCGGCGCTGGCGCGGGCGCTGCGCGCCCGCGCCAGCGCCGGCCTCGCCCCGTCCGGCTCCGGGGCCCCGTCCGGCTCCGGGGCCCCGTCCGGCCCGTCCGCCGCTCGCGGTGCGTCGTGCCCCGACACGGCGTGCGCCGTGTCTGTCGTCACCGTCCCGGACGGCGCGGCCTTCGACGACGCTGTTCTGGGCCAGGAGCTGGTCTCGCTCAAGCGCATCGTCGACGTGCTGCGCGTCGAGTGCCCGTGGGACCGCGAGCAGACGGCCAAGGACATCGTTTCGTACACCGTCGAAGAGGTCTACGAGCTCGCCGACGCGGTGGCCGCCGACGATCTCGCCGCCGAGCACGGCGAGTTGGGCGACCTGCTGCTGCAGGTCGTCCTGCTCGCCCTGATGCTCGACGAGCGCGGCGCCGGCGACCTCGGCAGCGTCAGTCACGACATCGAGGCCAAGCTCATCCGTCGTCATCCGCACATCTTCGCCGACGCCGTCGCCGAGACCGGGGCCGAGGTGAGGGCGCGCTGGGACCGGATAAAGGTCGAGCAGGAGGGGCGCGAGGGCATCTTCCACGACGTGCCCGTCGGGGCCCCGGCGCTCCACTACGCGCGCAAGGTGCAGCAGCGGGCCTCGGCGGTCGGCTTCGACTGGGACTCCGTCGCGGCGGCGTTCCCGAAGATCGCCGAGGAGCACGCCGAGCTCGCGGAAGTCCTGGGACTGTCGCTCGCCGGCGAGACCGGTCCGACTGCCGGGAAGGCCCGTCCAGCCGGCGACAAGACTCGTCCGTCCGACGACAGGCGCCGTCCGGCCGGCGACAAGGACCGTTCGGCCGGCGACAAGGACCGCCTCACGCACGAGGTCGGCGACCTGCTCTTCGCCGTCGTCAACGTGGCGCGGCTGGCGGGCGTCGACCCTGAGCTCGCTCTGCGCGCGGGGGCGCGGCGTTTCGAGCGCCGGGTGTGCGTCGCCGCGGCCCTTGCCGAACGCGAGGGTCGCGACTGGGCTGGGTTAGGATTGGACGAGCAGGAGCGTTACTACCAGCGCGCCAAGTCCGAGGAGGGGCTCCCATGACCGTGATCGTCGACGTGACCGCCAGGCAGATCCTCGATTCGCGCGGCAATCCGACGGTCGAGGTCGAGGTCGAGCTCGAGTCGGGAGCGATGGGACGCGCCGCCGTCCCGTCGGGCGCGTCCACCGGCGAGTACGAGGCCGTCGAGCTGCGCGACGAGGGCGGCGAATACCTCGGCAAGGGCGTGCGCACCGCCGTCGACAACGTGAACACGACGATCGCCGAGGAGGTCGTCGGCTACGACGCCACCGACCAGCGCCTCGTCGACCAGGTCCTCATCGAGCTCGACGGGACGCCCAACAAGTCGAAGCTCGGCGCCAACGCGACGCTCGGCGTCTCGCTGGCCACGGCGTATGCCGCCGCTGCCGCCCTCGAGGTGCCGCTCTACCAGTACATCGGCGGCTGCAACGCCTACACTCTGCCTGTCCCGATGATGAACATCATGAACGGGGGCAAGCACGCGGACAACAACGTCGACCTGCAAGAGTTCATGGTGATGCCGGTCGGCGCCGCGACTTTCGCCGAGGCGTTGCGCATGTGCGCCGAGGTCTACCACGGTCTCAAGAGCGTCTTGCGCACGCGGGGCCTGAGCACGGCGGTCGGCGACGAGGGCGGCTTCGCCCCCGACCTCGCCTCCAACGAAGAGGCCCTCCAGGTGATCGTGGAGGCCGTCGACGCCGCCGGCTACGAGCCGGGCAGCGACGTGATGCTGGCCCTCGACCCCGCGGCCTCGAGCTTCTTCGACGGCGGTGCGTACGTCCTCACCGGCGAGGGCCGCAGCCTCACCTCGGCCGAGATGGTCGACTACTACGCCGCGCTCGTCGACAAGTACCCGGTCATCAGCATCGAGGACGGCCTCGCCGAGGACGACTGGGACGGTTTCAAGCTCCTGACCGAGAGGCTCGGCGACCGCGTACAGATCGTCGGCGACGACCTGTTCGTCACTAACACGTCGCGTCTCGCCGAGGGCATCGCCAGGGGCTGCGCGAACAGCATCCTCATCAAGCTGAACCAGATCGGGACGCTCAGCGAGACGCTGGACGCCATCGAGATGGCGAAGCGCGCGGGGTGGACGGCCGTCTGTTCACACCGTTCCGGCGAGACCGAGGACACGACCCTCGCCGACCTTGCCGTGGCGACGAACGCCGGGCAGATCAAGAGCGGCGCCCCTGCGCGCACCGACCGCGTCGCGAAATACAACCAGCTTCTGCGCATCGAGGAGATGCTCGGCGAGGTGGCGTACTACCCGGCGATGAAGGCGTTCTACAACCTGAAGAGATAGAGGAATGAGAAGAAGGGCGGTAGGGCGGGGGCAGGGATGCCCAGACGACCGGGTCCGGTCCCGCCTTTGCGGCTCCGGTCGCGGCCGACCTGAGCGGCTTCTGCAAGCAGCTCGTGGAGCGGGTCAACAGCCTCTACGGCCAGGGCAAGGCGCTCTTCGATCAAAGCCAGATCGACCAAGGGGCGGAGTACTTCGCCCCCTCCCGTCTCTACGAGCAGGCACGGCAGGCGTTCGCGAAGGCGGTCGCCATCGGCTCCGGCTCGGGCGCGGGCAAGGCCGCCGACGCCGCGCTGGCCGAGCTGCCGGAGTGACGCCGTGACGGGTCCTGTCGCCAGGACGGCGTGCGTGGCGGGCGCGATGCGGAGGACGAAGATCGTCGTCACGTTGGGCCCGGCGACCGCAGGTCCTGGCGTCGTGGCGGCGCTCGTCGCCGAGGGGATGGACGTCGCCCGCGTCAACCTGTCGCACGGGTGTCCCGAAGAGCACCGCGCGGCCATCGCCGCCGTGCGCGCCGCCGCGCAGGCGGCCGGGCGAGAGATCGGGGTGATGGTCGACCTCCCCGGACCCAAGCTGCGCCTCGGTGAGCTGGCGGGTCCGGTCGAGCTATCCCTCAAGCAGAGGGTGAGGGTAGGTGACGGAGGCGACCTCCCGGTCACGTTCCCCGACCTGCTCGGGCACCTGGCGGTCGGCCAGCGCGTCCTGATCGACGACGGCGCCGTGGAGCTGGTCGTCGTGGAAGCAGGCGAACGGCCGGTCCTCGAGGTCGTCGTCCCCGGGACGGTCTCGTCCGGCAAGGGCGTCAACCTGCCGGACGCGGCGCTGCCCATCCCGGCCCTGACCTCGCGCGACGAGGAGCTACTGCGGTCCGGCCTGGCCGAGGACGCCGACCTCGTCGCGATGTCGTTCGTGCGCAGCGCCGAGGACGTGCGCCGTCTCAAGGCTCTCATCGCCGCGGCCGGCGGCGACCAGCTCGTCGTCGCCAAGATCGAGAAGCGCGAGGCGCTGGCGGCGATCGATCAGATCGTCGCCAGCGCTGACGCGGTCATGGTGGCGCGCGGCGACCTCGGCGTCGAGATCCCGCCGGCCGAGGTCCCGCTGTGGCAGAAGCGGATCGTGGCGCGCGCTCGGGCGTGCGGCAAGCCCGTGATCACGGCGACCCAGATGCTGCAGTCGATGATCGTCGCGCCTCGGCCGACGCGGGCCGAGGCGAGCGACGTCGCCAACGCGATCCTCGATTCGACGGACGCGGTCATGCTGTCGGGCGAGACGGCCGTCGGCGCCTACCCCGTCGAGGCCGTACGCACGATGGCCGAGATCGCCGCCGCGGTCGAGAGGGAGGTCATGGCGGGGACGGCCCCCGACCGTCCGTTGCCGGAGCCTGACGACGCGGCGCTCCGACCCGACCGGCCGTCACCTCCCGCGATGTCTGCTTCGGTCCTCGGCGCGCCGACGCCCGCGGTCGCGTGCGGCACGGCGTCACCGGGCCGCGTGACCGAGGCCATCAGCTCGGGGGCCTGCGCCGTGGCGCGCAAGGTCGGCGCCGCGGCGATCGTCACGGCGACGGTCTCTGGCGCCATGGGGCGGGCCGTGGCACGCCACCGGCCGCCGGAGCCGGTCGTCGCCCTGACCCCGCGGCGCCGCACGGCGCGCCAACTGGCGCTCAGTTGGGGCGTGCTCCCCGTGTACCGTGAACCGGTGCGGGAGCTCGATGGCCTCATGACCGAGGCGGCGTCGGCCGCCTGCGCGACCGGTCTGGCGTCTCCGGGCGACAGCCTCGTCATCACCTGCGGTATGCACGTCTTCGAGTCGGGTGGCACCAACCTCATCAAGGTTCACACGATCGACTGACGGCTCGGCTGCGAGCGTGCCGCTCGAGCCGCGTACGCGGCACGCAAGCCGTCCGTGGAACAGGGGCGGCAGGGACGGCTGCCCGGCGGCGCGAATCTAGACAGAGAGCGGCGGGCGCGCCTGCGCGTCCGCGTGATCCGACAGGTCGGCGAGGTGAACGCAGCAGCGACGACACGGGCGAGTGGTGAGGCGCGCCGCGCCGCCGCGCGGAGCGCGGCGGCGCGGCGCGCCTCTGCCCGGCGCCCGCGCGCCGGCGACTCCCGGCGCCCGCGCGCCGGCGACTCCCGGCGCCCGCGCGCCGGCGACTCCCGGCGTCCGTCGTTCAGGGTGCGCCCCGGACGTCTCGTCCTGCTCGTCCTGTTCCTCTCTGCGATCGCGCTCTACGTGGGTCCGCTGCGCGCTTACTTCGCTGAGCAGGACCGTTATCACGAGGCGGCTGCGGCCCTAGACGCCGCCAGGAGCGAGCATGCCGCGCTGCGGACGCAGGCTGATCGGCTGACGACGAAGAGCTACATCGCCCAGCAGGCGCGCAAGGACAGCCTCCTGGTCCCGCCCGGCACGCAGGCGTTCGTCATCAAGGGTCTGCCGGAGGAGGACGATCCCGGCACGGTGGAGCTGTCGGGAGCGGCTCCGACGATGGAGTCAATCACCGTGCTGGAGCGCATCGAGGACCTCTGGCGCACGCTGTTCTGAAGCGACGGCACGCTCGCGGCGTGTGCCTCCCTCCTGCCCGCGACTCTCGGGCCGGCCCGCGTTGTCGCCTCTTCGCCTCCCGTTCCCGTGACCGGACCGCTCGTCTCGGCGCGACAGAGGTTCCGACTGTCCCTCCGCTCGTCGCGCTCCTCCTGCTACCCTGTTGCTGCGATGACGCGTTCTTCGACACCACGGCGACGGCTGGTGGCCGGCGACGACCTCGCGGTCGTCGCCGGCCAGCTCGGCCGTCGCCCCCGTCCCATCAGCCGCGTCGTCCGCCGCTGCCCGTTCGGCCTTCCGGCAGTGGTCGAGACGCTTCCCGTGGACGAGACCGGGCGGCCGTTCCCGACGCTGTTCTACGCGACGTGCCCGACGCTCGTCGTGGCCATTGGGGCCCTCGAGGAGTCGGGAGGGGTGCGGCGCTTCGAGTGGCGGCTGCGCGACGACCCGGTGCTGGCGCGCTCGGTCGTCGCCGCGACGCGTTACGTGCGCCGCCGACGTCGCGACCTGGTCGCCGCCTACGGTCTCGACTCGGTGGACGGCGGCGTCTCGCTGCGCACGGGCATCGGTGGCGTGGCCGACCCGGACACACTCAAGTGCCTGCATGCGCACGCGGCGCAGGCGCTGGCCCGTCCCGGCTACGGGCTGGGCGAGGCCGTGCTCGCTGAGGCTGGCGACCTATGGTGCGCCGACCGGCGCTGCGCGGCGTGGGCGGGGGCCGAGG
>Ga0116184_10004881_pt1 | contig 10447 bp, 7 predicted proteins | sample AD_JPNNA5_MetaG_FD_89886 | JGI IMG/M metagenome (GOLD analysis project Ga0116184, IMG submission 89886) | Active sludge microbial communities of municipal wastewater-treating anaerobic digesters from Japan - AD_JPNNA5_MetaG | ecosystem: Engineered > Bioreactor > Anaerobic > Digestate | place...
CTAAGGCCAAAACCGCCACCCATACGTGTCATCTGGATTTGAATCTTTTCCGGTGGCAGGTTTAAAAGTTTTGCAAGCGTCGGTTTTGTCCAGCCCAGTGCTTGCACCGGCCCTACCAACAAGGCTTTTTCATCTGTAACATGTGCAAAGAAATTCATCGGTTCCATGCAGTTATGAGCTAAAAACGGGGCGTTGTAGGTACGTTCAATAACTTGTGCTGCATTTTTAAATGCTGTCTCCGGGTCTCCATCTTTCCGTAAAACTGTGGCAGGCTCTTTAGCCCGCTCCTGCATTTTTTGATGCTGCGACTCTGTGCTTTCCAACCCGGCGGGTACAATCACTTCCTGTTTACCACGAAACCCTGCAACGGTTTCTTTTGTTTCACTAACCAGTTCCCATTGCACCATTAATTTCTTTCTTGCATTCATCACTTCCCAGGTAGTTTTGCCAACCACTACCAGCAAATCATTAAATGTTCGTGTATCAAAACCAGCCTGTTCAAAACCTTCAGGGTACATTTTCAGACTAAAAACATCTTTAATACCTGGCATCTTCAAGGTGTCAGATGCGTCAAAAGATTTTAGTTTCATCCCAAAAGCCGGTGGATGTTCAATCATGGCAATCAACATTCCTTCATGTTTATAATCCAAACCAAAAAGAGGCTTGCCAGTTATAATTTTTGAGCACTCAACATTTTTCTTTGAGTTCCTTACTATTTTAAAATCCTTCGGCTCTTTTAGTTTTACCCCTTTTGGTATTGCAATGCCTGATGCTTTTGAAGCAAAGTCGCCATAGGTTCCTGACTTACCACTTTTTTCATGATAAAGCATGCCTGCTTTAGTTGTTATTTCCCCCACAGGTACAACCCAGGTTTGGGCCGCGGCCTGTACCAACATATTGCGGGCTGCCGCACCTGCTTCACGCAACGGTCTCCAATACATCCTGCAGGAATTGCTTCCCCCTGTAAATTGGGGACCTAATTTTACACTGTCATGCGGCCCCATTTCCACCACTACTTTTTGCCAGTCTACATCCAACTCTTCTGCTACAATCATGGGTAATGAGGTCATCACATTTTGCCCGAATTCCGGATTGGGGTTAATGATTTTTACTATATTATCCGGGGTGATTTTGATATATCCATTTATTTCAATCCATTGTTCGGGAAGACCTCCATCACCTGTTTTATTGGCCAATGCTGACAACCAGGTAAAACTTATCATCAATCCGCCACCGGCAAGAGCCGAGGATTTTAGAAATGATCGTCTGTCAATGGAAGTTTTTTGATGTTTCATTTTCGCAGATTTTTTTTGAAAACTGAATAATCTTTTACAATTCAAGTAAAATATAGCAATTTTTTATTGAGTTTTTTTATTTCATTTTAACTGGCCTCATCAAATGCGAGAAAGTAAGTGAGCCCATCTTCCATTTGCCATTTTCTTTGATATATACCTCGGTCACCATAAAAGGATTGGTGACTTCACGTCCGCCAACTTCTGCAACAAGGTCTATATCGTTTAGTAATATTGCGGTGTTGCCAAACATGTTTACAGAAACAGCATACACTTCTGCTTTTTTGTACCAGATGCCGCCGCTTTTTATAGTAGCAATTTCTTGCTCTTTTCCCCAGCTTCCGCCCATATGAACAAACATAGATTTATCATCAAACAACACACTTAAAGAATCTACATTCTTATCAGCCATCCATTGCCATTTTTGTTTTGAAAGATTAATCACTGCCTGTTGCTCAGGTGTATTATTTGTTGCTGTTTTAATAGATTCCGTTGGTGGCTGTTGTGCGTAAGAAGAGTGCACGTTGATTGTAGCTATTAGAATTAGTCCCATGGTAAATGATTTCATGCTTATTAATTTTTATGATGATAAATGATTTTTATTGATAGGTTGTTAATCGTTAAGCTTTCTTTCACCCAACCACTTAACCATTTTTGGGTCGCGATGATCGAAGAATAGGCTTACATTGGTGTCAAGTATTTTGATGGTTTCCATGTCTCCGTTGCTCAATTCAAAATCGAGGCTGTTGAAGTTCTCTTCCATTCTTTCTTTGCGTACTGATTTTGGAATGGCAATTATGCCTCTTTGTGTAAGCCAGCGAATGACAACCTGTGCGATGGATTTATTATATTTCTTTCCTATTGAAGCGAGCAACTCATTATGAAAGAGATCGTTTTTGCCTTCGGCAAAAGGTCCCCAACTTTCTATTTGTACATTATTTTCCTGTAAGAATCTTTGCGTCTCAATTTGCTGGTGGAATGGATGTGTTTCAACTTGATTAACTGCAGGGACGATTTCATTATGAATGATTAAATCTATCAACCTGTCAGGATGAAAATTACTTACGCCAATTGCTCTTACTTTTCCTTCTTGGTATAGTTCCTGCATTGCTTTCCATTCTCCATATACATCGCCAAAAGGTTGATGAATTAAGTACAGATCGAGATAGTCTAATTGCAATCTTTTTAAAGAATTTTCAAAAGCCTTTTTTGTTCCTTCATAACCGTTTGATTGAATCCAAAGTTTTGTTGTAATAAATAACTCTTCTCTTGCAACATTACTTTTCTTTATCGCTTTACCGACCGCTTCTTCGTTGCCGTAAGATTGTGCTGTATCTATCAAACGATAACCAACATCAATTGCATCAACAACGCTTCTTTCGCATTCATCCAAATCTTTTACCTGGAAAACACCAAATCCAAGTATCGGCATTTCTACACCATTATTTAATTTTAGTTTTTGCATTATTATTTTTGTTATTAATTACTAACATAACCTGAGTTCGGGATAAGCTTACATTATTTTTAAGATACCAACTTTAGTGTTTTATGGCATCGTCCCTTGCGTTGCAAGCACTTCATAAGAATATCATTGGTCAACAACTGGAAGTAATAGCTCAATGTATAATCCCAAAGATGAACGGATTGCGACGCAACGATGTAGAACTGGAGTTACTAAAGCCCGTATTAATCTTACATTTCTTATCCTAAACTCTATGTTAACATAAACTATTATCAGCTTCCTTATAATAACTATTTATCTTTTCCGGTCAAATACCTGCCCGTGTTTGAATGAGCTCTCTCTTTTTAAATGCCTTTTCAATTACATTAAATCTTGCTTTTCTCGGATCGGGCTTGCTCACTGGCTTACCATCTAACTCAACATCAAGAATTTCTTCTTTTTGATTGTCGTAAAGGGGCCAAACAGGCAGGCGGTTACCATTAGGGTTGCCTGTTTTTGCAAAATTTACCCAATAAGTGTTCATGATATGCGCTAACTCTTTCTCTTGAGGTGTTGCTTCGGCAGGGGCGCCCCATCGTGCATTGAGTGTGTTGAATACAAACGAGACTTCAGATCCATGACCTGTACCATACTTTGCGAAATTCCGCATTGTTTCAGGAACGTAACCAAATTGATATACATACGTTGGTGCGCTTTTGGCTAGGAAAGCTCTTGCGGTCATCCGTGCCGGCTCACCCCACACCCAGTCTGTATTAAACTTTGTGATTACCTCAGCGAATTCTTTATTACCGTCCGGATCGAAGGCAGCTTTAGCCTCGTCTTTGAGGTCGCCAAACGTTGAAAATAGCGCTTCCTTAGTACTGGCTGTGCTAACGAACCCTCCGCCTATTTCTGCACTGCAATTTCCAATAAGAAGCGGAACTTTTGCTTGTCTGCCTGCCTTGTAGGCGCTCTCAGCTGTCTCCACTACCAGTTTACCATCTAGGATAGGGCCTGAGTAGGTTAAAAGGCCAGCGCTATCCCTGTCCTGACCGCCATCTATAATTTTATCCACGCTCAGAGAGCGGAGTTTAGCTAATGCGGCAGCATCTGTGCTCCCGATCTTATGTTTGCGGGCAAAATTTATCCCGATTGTTTCCGCTGAAACAGGGTATAATGGCTCAGCCTTTTCTTTATTTATTGGCCTGCCGGTGAGTACACCGTCACGACCACCACCAGATTCACTGATGGCTTTTTGAAAAAGTCCCTTTGCAGCGGGTATTGTCAAAAGTGAATGAACCGAAACACCCCCTGCCGAAAACCCGAAAATCGTTACGTTGTTCGGATCGCCACCAAAGGCAGCAATGTTTTCTTTGATCCATTTAAGTGCAGCAATCTGGTCCATATAGGCATAACTGCCTTTAAATTCTTCGGGATGTTCTTTGCTCAATGCGGGAAACGCAAAATGACCCAGTCGGCCTAGGCGATAATTAATTGTCGTTAGGATTACGCCTTGTTTGGCAAATGCATCTCCCGCCGAGCCGGGGCCGGAACCACTACCTCCTGTGAAACCGCCACCGTGAATCCAAACCATCACTGGCAATTTTGATTTGTTCGTGGCTGTAGCTGGTGCCCATACATTTAGAAAAAGACAATCTTCAGACATGATTGCCGTAGAACCCGGGAAAGTACGCTGTGGGCAATCAGCGCCATACTTGCTTGCATCACGTACGCCCTCCCATGCTTTTAGTGGTTGTGGTGGTCGCCAACGATATTCTCCAACCGGTGGTGCTGCGTAGGGAATTCCTTTAAAGCTTGATACATCTCCTTCAGTAACGCCACTTAAAATACCGTAGTTTGTAGTAACTGTTGGATTTTTATTTTCTGTTTGCTGAGCCTGAAGGGAACATGTAATAAGTAATGCAGCACCGGTTAATATTTTTTTCATGGCAATATTTTATATGAGTGGTATTTTTTGGAAGACATAGATTAATTTATTCCTTTGCTGCAAATGTCTATTGATTTACTTGCATAGGTGGTATATGGATTCCTGTTTTCCATACCAATATTGCTGATTTGGAAATACCTGTTGCAAAAGGTTTTTATAAAGCAGTAATTTTGAAATGAAACATTAATGATGATATGAATAACATTGTAAGGTTCGAAAATGTTAAAGACTACAATGCATTAAGTAATCACGAAACACTTCACCCGCTGGTTAGTGTGATTGATTTTTCAAAATCCAAACCATGGGTATGGCCTGGCGGTGAAAGCATAAAAGTTAGCTATGGTATGTATAGTGTTTTTTTGAAAGAAGTTAAATGTGGGGATCTAAAGTATGGTTGTAATTATTACGACTATGAAGAAGGCTCGTTGGTTTTTATGTCACCAGGGCAGATTGTTGAAGTAGAATATCTCGGGAAAAACTTTCAGCCTAAAGGGTATGCACTTTTGTTCCATCCTGATTTAATACATGGTACTTCACTTGGAAGGCATATACAGGATTATACATTTTTTAGCTATCAATCAAATGAAGCATTGCATTTATCAGAACGTGAAAGAAAGATTGTACTCGATTGCTTTTCCAAAATTAATTACGAATTAGAACACGCCATTGACAACCACAGCAAAAAATTGATTGTAGATAACATTGAATTACTGCTGAACTATTGCGTTCGTTTTTACGACCGTCAGTTCATTACCCGTGACCATATACATAAAGGAATTTTAGAAGGATTTGAGCAATTGTTGAGCGAATATTTTCAAACAGATAAACCGCATAAGATTGGGTTGCCTTCCGTGGCTTATTGTGCAACTGAACTTAATTTGTCAGCAGGCTATTTTGGTGATCTGATAAAAAAAGAAACAGGCAAAACAGCACAGGAATATATACAAGCAAAGTTGATTGATGTGGCGAAAGAAAAAGTATTCGACATGACTAAATCTGTTAGTGAGATTGCTTATGAATTAGGTTTTAAATACCCTCAACATTTTACACGATTGTTTAAGCAAAGGGTTGGGCAATCTCCCAATGAGTATAGAAATCTTAATTAAAGTGTAATTCCCTACCGAAATTCAAATAGCGATATTTCTCGTAAAATCGTCCTTAATTCTAGTTGCTTTGCCCATCGAAAATATCTGGCTTAATCATAAAAAATTTTCCCTTCCAAAAATTTGCGTTTCTAAAAGCCAGTTTGTACTTTAGTAGTTAGTCAGCATAATACACTCTTTTTAAAAAAGAAAGTATTATGTATATACGCAACCCACATAACCACAGCCCGCCACCGGTAAGCCGCCTTTTTAAGCGGCATTTTCCCAATTAGCCTCATTTTCAGTGCTTTATACGTTCAAAGAAATGAAATTCTAACATCTAAGAATGGCTTCTTACATCAAAAGAATGGCTTCGGGCAGGTCAAGAATGCATTTTTACATCGAAAGAATGACTTCGCATCTGTCAAGAATGCATTTTTACATCAAAAGAATGACTTCGAACCTGTCAAGAATGCATTTGTGCTGGTCAAGAATGGATTCGTGCGGGTCAAGAATGCATTTGTGCTGGTCAAGAATGGATTCGTGCGGGTCAAGAATCGGCAACTGCAAAACAAAAACAGGCACTGTTCACTAAACTGTGTCAAAAGCAAAAGCACTGAAAAACTTCACTTCTTAAATAACAGTTATTAAATCTTCGCAATAAACCAACAAATCCCTTTCATCAACTTAAAATACAAAATTATGACCTCCAAACTCGAAGCAAAACTCGGCATGTACCGCGCAACCCAAACCTACTGCGATAACAACATGCCCATCGTAAGCACCGTTGCAGCCTTCGCCACTGCATTTACAGCCTTTAAAGCAAATGTAGCAGCCATTATTGCCAGCGCCTAGCAGGAAGACCAGGTAACAAAAGGTATTGCTACAGATAAAAAGGTAAGCAAGAAAACACTGGCACAATTGGGTGCCGATGTTGCTGCTCCCATCTTCGCCTATGCATCCTCTATTAACGACAACACACTCAAAGAGCAGGTAAATTTTTCTGTTTCCGATCTGTTCGAAGCTAAAGACGAATTGCTTCCGGTGCGTTGCCAGAACATCCACGATGCAGGCACTGCACATCTTCTTGCCCTTGCAGACTTTGGCATCACGGCACCGTTGCTTGCTTCCCTGCAAACAACCATCATTGCCTACAAATTAAAAGTACCCACCCCACGCAATGCAGCAGCAGATAAAAAAACAATAAGGCTCAATCAAAAGAATTTATTTGCGGCAAAGGACCTCATTTTAAAAGAACAGATGGATAAAACCCTTGCAGGTTTTAAAGCCGCCAATCCCGATTTTGTAAACACCTACAAAGCCAACCGCGTAATAATAGACCCCGGTAAGGTTACTACAGAGTTAACCGGTACAGTTACCAATTCAGCAGACAGCAGCCCAATTAAAGGAGCCGTAATATTAATTGAAGAAACAGGTGTTACCACCACTGCAACGCCACAAGGTAAATACCAAATAAAACCCATAGTGCATAGTACCTATACAATCAAAGTAACCCGCCCAGGTTTCCAGGATAACATACTATCAGCCATTAATGTAAAACTGGGGCAGGTAAATCAGCTTGATATTACCCTTACACCCGTAGTATAAAATAAAGCCATCAAACAAATAAAGAGGCCGGGCGTTTAAAACGCCTGGCCTGTTTCCCCTTTCCCGTCATTGCAATAATGAGTCACCATCCACACCCGTCATTTCTAAGGAAGCCCAATCCAGCCACCGTCATTTCGAAGGAGGCACGACTGAGAAATCTCACACTCATTGCAACAGATTTCTCGCTGCACTCGAAATGACGCGAACAGTTCCAACCGTACAAGTGTGCGACGCAACAAAAGCTCAATTAATAACTTAAGCCGGGCTAAAAATTTGTATTAAAAATTATTGCCGCCGCCACTCATCAATTTAAAACCGTTTCGTATTCCTGTTTCAGCGATAACTGTTATTTTCACCGCCTAAACAATTCGGTATGTCAAGATCATTTGCAGGATTTATTGTTTGCGTTTTCTTTTTTTCAGCAACGATTGCACAGCCGCCCGCAGGTATTCACTGGAGCAAAGATGGCAACAGTTTTTACGAATCTGAAAACGGCAAAATTACACAGTACAGCCTTCCTGGCTTTACTGCAAAAACCATTGCCGATAAAAATAAACTTACGCCACAAGGTGCGTCATTACCTTTAAAAGTGCGCAACTTTTTCTTTGCTGCAGATGATAAAAAAGTATTGATCTATACCAACTCAAAAAAGGTTTGGCGTTACGATACACGTGGCGATTACTGGGTGCTGAACTTAGAAAATAATAAGCTTATACAATTAGGAAAAACATTGCCTGCGTCTTCACTAATGTTTGCCAAATTTTCTCCCGATGGCAGCAAAGTTGCTTATGTAAGTGCATACAATTTATATGTTGAAGATCTTGCAACAGGTAAATCAACGCAGCTAACGCTTGATGGCACAAGGCATCTGATTAACGGCACTTTCGACTGGGCCTACGAAGAAGAATTTTTCTGCAGGGATGGTTTTCGCTGGAGCCCCGACAGCAAACAAATTGCTTACTGGCAAATAGATGCAAAAGGCACCAAAGATTACCTGATGATCGACAATACGGATTCAATTTACCCCTTTGCAAAACCGGTTGAATATCCTATTGCCGGCGAACCACCATCTCCATTTAAAATTGGCGTGGTAGAAATAGCCACTGCAAAAACAAAATGGATGGATATTCCTACTGATCCCGTTTTGCAATCGTATGTTCCAAGAATGGAGTGGGCTGCCAACAGCACTGAACTTGTTGTGCAGCACCTGAACCGTAAACAAAACGCCAGCGATATTTTATTGTGCAACGCAGCTTCGGGAAAATCTGATGCCATTTATAAAGAAAAAGATGCTGCATGGATCGATGTGCTGCAACTGTGGGATGAAGACTATCAATACGGCGGCTGGGACTGGCTGAACAATGGAAAAGAATTTATCTGGCCCAGCGAAAAAGACGGATGGCGGCACCTGTACCGTGTAAGCAGGGATGGCAAAAAAGAAACATTAATTACTACAGGTAATTATGATGTAATGGACATCAGTGCTATTGACGAGAAAAGTGGTTACGTATATTTTATGGCATCGCCTGAAAACGCTACGCAAAAATATTTATACCGAACCAAACTCGATGGAACAGGAAAAGCAGAAAGGCTTTCACCCGCAGATCAACCTGGTACGCATGGTTATGAAGTTTCACCAACAGGTGCATTTGCTTTTCATTCGTTCTCGAATTATTATACGCCACAGGCTTCGGAATGGGTATCGTTGCCAGATCATAAAAATATTGCAGGCAACAGTGTAAGCAATGCCGTTGCGCAGGCAGATAAGTCCGCCACCAACATTGAATTTTTTAAAGTAACAACCGACGAAGGCATTGAAATGGATGCATGGATGGCAAAGCCGGCAAACTTCGATGCAACAAAAAAATATCCTGTTGTATTTTTTGTGTACACCGAACCCTGGGGCCAGAACGTAAAAGATGAATATGGTACTGCCAATAATTTTCTATACCAGGGCAGCATGGCCAACGATGGCTATATCTATATTTCAATTGACAACCGCGGCACCCCGGTTCCTAAAGGCCGCGAATGGAGGAAAAGTGTTTACAGAAAAATTGGATTGGTAAACATACGCGACCAGGCAATGGCGGCTAAAAAAATATTGCAGTGGCCTTACGTTGATACCAGTCGAATTGCGGTGTGGGGCTGGAGTGGTGGTGGTTCAGCAACATTAAACCTGATGTTTCAATACCCCGAAATTTATAAAACAGGTATTGCTGTTGCAGCGGTGGGCAATCAGCTTACTTACGACAATATTTACCAGGAACGTTATATGGGTTTGCCACAGGAAAACAAGCAGGATTTTATTAATGGCTCGCCCATTACGTATGCAAAAAACCTGCAGGGCCACCTGCTGTACATTCATGGCACAGGCGACGACAATGTGCACTATCAAAACGCAGAAATGCTGATCAACGAACTGGTAAAATACAACAAGCAGTTTCAGTTAATGAGTTATCCAAACAGAACGCACAGCATATCCGAAGGAGACGGAACGTTTACACATTTATCAACGTTGTACACCCAATATCTTAAAACATTTTGCCCGCCAGGAGGAAGATAATTTTTTGAGCCGGGCTAAAGTTTTTGAAGCATCGTTCCTTGCGTCGCACACTTGTACGTTAAGAATATAATTGGGCTTTCAACAGCCGCTGCCATGCGGTGGCTCTAAAAAGTTAATGGCACTTAAAATAATCAAAAGGCTCTTTGCAATCTTCGCATTGATACAATGCTTTACAAGCGGTAGAACCAAAGCGGCTGATGAGTTTGGTATGATATGAATTACAGAGTGGGCATTGAATAGCTTCTTCCTGCTGAAAGGTTTCTGGTGTACAAACGGCATGCATTGTTTTGGGTGGTGCAATACCGTATGCTTTTAGTTTTGCTTTGCCGGTTTCAGTCATCCATTCGGTAGTCCAGGCGGGAGATAAAACAGGTTTGATGTTTACTTTGGTGTACCCGTTTTGAATTAATGCAAATCGTATGTTCATGCTGATAACATCCATGGCCGGGCAGCCTGTATAAGTAGGTGTTATCGTAACTTCAAGCGCATCATTTACAACAGCTACATCTCTTA
>Ga0116184_10004885_pt1 | contig 10441 bp, 10 predicted proteins | sample AD_JPNNA5_MetaG_FD_89886 | JGI IMG/M metagenome (GOLD analysis project Ga0116184, IMG submission 89886) | Active sludge microbial communities of municipal wastewater-treating anaerobic digesters from Japan - AD_JPNNA5_MetaG | ecosystem: Engineered > Bioreactor > Anaerobic > Digestate | place...
ACCTCGTCCTCGCCCCGAGCTCGAGCTGACCCGGCGCCCCCTGAGCGAGGCGCGGCTCGACCGAGCCCACCACGACCGGATGCCGTCCGCCCCGCCCGCGCGGTGGGCCTCGCCGACCGCTACGCTCACCAGCGAGGAGGCGACGATGACGTCAGACAGCAGCACCAGCCACGTGGGCAGCGCCCAGACCGCCGCACACATTGCCCAGGTGGAGCGGTACGCCGCGCACAACTACCACCCGTTGCCGGTGGTGCTCTCCCACGGGGAGGGTGCCTGGGTGACCGATGTCGACGGCAGGCGGTACCTCGACTGCCTCGCCGGGTACTCGGCGCTGAACTTCGGCCACGGGCACCCGCGGCTGCTGGCGCGCGCCCACGACCAGCTCTCGCGGCTCACCCTCACGAGCCGGGCCTTCCACAACGACCAGCTCGGCCCGTTCTCGCAGGCCCTGGCCGAGCTGACCGGCAAGGACATGGTCCTGCCGATGGCCACCGGCGCCGAGGCCGTCGAGACCGCCCTGAAGGTCAGCCGTCGCTGGGGGTACCGCGTCAAGGGGGTGCCCGAGGACCAGGCCAACATCATCGTCATGGAGGGCAACTTCCACGGCCGCACGACGACCATCATCAGCTTCTCCGACGACAAGGTCGCCCGCGACGAGTACGGGCCATACACCCCGGGCTTCCGCACGGTCACCTACGGCGACGTCGAGTCGCTGCGCCAGGCGGTCGACGAGTTCACCGTGGCGGTCCTCCTCGAGCCGATCCAGGGCGAGGGCGGCGTCGTCATCCCACCCGAGGGCTACCTGCGGGCCGTGCGCCAGATCTGCGACGAGGCCGGTGTGCTCATGCTCGCCGACGAGATCCAGTCGGGGCTCGCCCGCACCGGACGCACCTTCGCGTGTGACCACGAGGACGTCGTTCCCGACATCTACGTGATGGGCAAGGCCCTCGGCGGTGGGCTCTACCCGGTCTCGGCCATCGCGACCAACCGCGAGATCCTCGAGGTCATCACCCCCGGGTCGCACGGCTCGACCTTCGGGGGCAACCCGCTCGCCGCCGCGATCGGCCACGAGGTCGTCACCATGCTCTCCGAGGGGGAGTTCCAGGCACGGGCCACCGAGCTCGGCAGCCTGCTCAGCGAGCTCCTCACCCCGCTCGTGCGCACGGGACACGGAAACGGGCTGTCCGGCATCCGGGTCCGTGGGCTATGGGCCGGGCTGGACATCGAGCCCGGCGGTCCGAGTGGCCGCGAGGTCTCCGAGCGCCTCATGCGGCGCGGGGTGCTCGCCAAGGACACCCACGGGTCCACCATCCGCATCGCCCCGCCGCTGGTCATCACGGCTGACGAGGTCGGCATGCTCGTGGATGCCGTCGCGGACGCCCTCGAGCGCCCGTAGACCCGAGCCGTGAGTGCGGAAGTGGTCGCCCTGGCGACCACTTCCGCACTCACGACGAGGTGCTGACCTTCGCGCGGGCGGCGTTGCGGACGATCTCGTCGACGATCTCGGCGCGGCGCGGACCCGGCAGGTCGTGGGCCATGTCGGGGAACATCACCAGGCGTGAGCCCGGGATCGCCCTGGCCGTCGCGATGCCGCCACTCGGCAGGACGAGCTGGTCGAGCAGGCCGTGGATGACCACCGTCGGGACGGTGATCGTGCGCAGACCGGGGGTGCGGTCGGGGCTGGCCTGGATCGCGAGCAGCTGGCGAGCGGTGCCGAGCGGGTTGATGTCCCGGTCGATGGCCCGGCGAACCATGACGGCCATCTCGTCGGCGTCGTAGTGCGGCCCGGCGATGAGGCGGAAGCTCTCGACGCCGCGGCGCTCGGCCTCGTCCGGGTCGGTCGAGCGCGGGGTGGTCATGGTCATCGCCATGGTCGGCAGCAGCTTGGGTGCCACCGTCCCGTGCAGGCGCGAGCCGGTGTTCGACATGATCGAGCACAGGCTGAGCACGCGCGTCGGGTGGTCGATGGTCAGCTGCTGGGCGATCATCCCGCCCATCGACACACCGACCACGTGGGCGGCCTCGATGTCGAGGTGGTCGAGCAGCGCGACCGCGTCGCCGGCCATGTCGGCCAGGAGGTAGTCGGACTGGGCGTAGCGACGGTGGGCGAAGGCCTTGAGCAGGTCTGCCCGCGTCGGGGCCGGACCCTGGGTCTTCGTGGACAGGCCGATGTCGCGGTTGTCCATCCGGATGACCCGGAAGCCGTTCTCGACGAGGCCGTCGATGATCGGGGTCGGCCACGCGACGAGCTGGGCGCCCAGCCCCATGACGAGGAGCATCGGGATGCCGTCGTCGGGGCCGTCGATCTCGAACTCGATGGTCACGTCGCCGAGCTGTGCACTGGTCATGTGGGGACCATACCCGCGGGTAGGCTGACACACGTGATCGCGCCGCTGACGTATGCCGTCGTGGGCCTGGCGGCCGTGCTGCTCGTCGTCTCGGGCTTCTACGCCGTACGGGACCGGCTCATCGACGACCGGGTGCTGTTGCTCGCGGCCCTGCTGGAGATCGGCCTGATCGTCCAGCTCGTGCTCGGGCTCGTCGGGCTCGGGGAGATCGAGGACTCCACGGACCGTGCGACGTTCGTGGCCTACCTGGTGTCGCTGCCCGTCATCCCGATCAGCACCGTGTTGCTGACGATCAAGGAGAAGACGGTCTGGGCCATGGGGTCCCTGGCCGTTGGCGCGTTCGCCGTCGCGGTCATGACCGTGCGGCTGCAGCAGATCTGGAACCTCAATGCCTGAACGTGACCCCGGCCAGCCTCGAGGCGACGCCCCGGGCCAGCCCCGAGGGTACCGCCGGGCACTGGGTGGGCCCGGCGTCATCCTCGTGACCGTCTACGGCGTGCTCGCCCTGGCCGCCACCGGCCGCTCGATCCTCCAGATCACGACCGACTTCGGGGCGGCGCCGCTCGCCTACACGCTCTCGGCGCTCGCGGCGGCCGTCTACGTGCTCGCCACCTGGTGCCTCGCCCGGGGCGGACGGTGGGTGCGCGTCGGAGTCATCGCCTGCGCGGTCGAGCTCGTCGGCGTGCTCGTCGTCGGGACGGCGTCCTTCCTCGTGCCCGACGCCTTCCCCGACAAGACCGTGTGGTCACACTTCGGTCAGGGCTACGGGTTCGTCCCGCTCGTGCTGCCCGTGCTCGGCCTCTGGTGGTTCCGCCGGGTCGACCGCGCTGTTCCTGCGTGAGCTCAGCCCGCTGACACCGGCTCCAGCAGCAGCACCGGGATGGTCCGATCGGTGTTGGTCTGGTACTCCGCGTAGTTCGGGAACGCCTGGACGCAGCGTTCCCACCACAGCTCGCGCTCCTCGCCCGTGATCTCGCGCGCGACGGCATCCCACGAGGCCGTGCAGTCCATGAGCGTCAGGGTCGGGTTGGCCAGCAGGTTCGCGTACCACTGCGGGTGCTCGGGAGCGCCGCCCTTGCTCGCCACCGCGGCGTACACCCCGTCGTGCTCCACCCGCATGAGGGGAACCTTGCGCAGCGCACCGGTCTTCTTGCCGCGCATCGTCAGCAGGACGACGGGCAGGCCCATGATGTCGACCGAGCGGGTGTCCCCGGTCGCCTCGATGGTCTCGACCTGCTCGCGGACCCAGTCCGACGGGCTGGGGATGTAGGTGTCGGTGGTCTCGGTGTCGGTGGTCTCGGTGTTGGTCGCCTCGGTGCCGTTGGTCATGGTCTGCTCAACTCACTTGTCGCTCGAGGTCTTCCACAGGTTGATGCCGGCCTCGACCGCGTGCTGGTCGATCTGCGCGAGCTCGTCGGCGGTGAAGTCCAGGTTGCCGACGGCATCCAGGCTGTCGTCGAGCTGCTCGACCGACGACGCACCGATGAGCACCGAGGTGACCCGCGGGTCGCGCAACGCCCAGGCCAGCGCCATCTGGGCGAGCGACTGCCCGCGCGACTGCGCCATGTCGTTGAGCGCCCGCACGTGGCGCAGCGACTCCTCGGTGAGCAGCTCCGGGTCGAGCGACTTGCCCTGGGCCGCGCGCGAACCCTCGGGGATGCCGCTCAGGTACTTGTTCGTCAGCATCCCCTGAGCGAGCGGCGAGAACGCGATGACCCCGGCGCCGACCTCGTCGGCCGCGTCGAGCAGGTCCTCCTCGATCCAGCGGTTGAGCATCGAGTACGACGGCTGGTGGATGAGCAGCGGGGTGCCCATCTCCCGCAGGATCGCCGCGGCCTCGCGGGTGCGCTCACCCGAGTACGACGAGATGCCGACGTAGAGCGCCTTCCCAGAGCGCACGAGCGAGTCCAGCGCACCCATGGTCTCCTCGAGGGGAGTCGTCTCGTCGAAACGGTGGCTGTAGAAGATGTCGACGTAGTCCAGGCCCATGCGCTTGAGCGACTGCTCGCACGACGCGATGACGTACTTGCGCGAGCCGCCGCCCTGGCCGTAGGGGCCGGGCCACATGTCGTAGCCCGCCTTGGAGCTGATGATCAGCTCGTCGCGGTAGCGGGAGAAGTCGCGGGCGAAGATCGTCCCGAAGTTGCGCTCGGCGCTGCCGTAGGGCGGGCCGTAGTTGTTCGCGAGGTCGACGTGCGTGACGCCCCGGTCGAAGGCTCGGCGCAGCGTGGCCTGCTGGCGCTCCAGCGGCACGTCGTCGCCGAAGTTGTGCCACAGCCCGAGCGAGATCGCCGGGAGGTCCAGCCCCGAGCGGCCGACGCGGCGGTACGGCATCCCCGCCTCGTAACGTCCGGGAGCGGCCTGGTACTCGTCTGCCTGAAGGGTCATGGAGCCATCCTGCCCCGTTCGCGAGGTGAGATGGACGCGGGGGCCGCGTGACCGGCATCCGGATGCCGTCGTATAGTCCCGGCAGGTCATGAGTGCCAGCGACAAGCCCCGGCTCGCTGGCCGGCAACCCTCCACCCGCGGTGGGGTGCCCCGGGTGAAGACCTGGCGATCGGCGCCCGCCGACTCGCAAGCGCTCGCTGAAAGAGGCAATGCCATGACTGACCCGTCCCAGTGGGGTTTCGAGACCACGCAGATCCACGCCGGTCAGGCGCCCGACCCCACCACCGGTGCCCGGGCCCTGCCGATCTACCAGACGACGTCCTACGTCTTCAACGACACCACGCACGCGGCAAACCTGTTCGCGCTCAAGGAGTTCGGGAACATCTACACCCGAATCATGAACCCGACGCAGGATGCCGTGGAGCAGCGGATCGCCGCGCTCGAGGGTGGTGTCGGGGCACTCCTCGTCTCCTCGGGTCAGGCGGCGACCACGCTCGGCCTGCTCAACATCGCCGAGGCCGGTGACCACATCGTCGCCAGCTCGGCGCTCTACGGCGGCACGGTGAACCTGCTGAAGTACACCTTCAAGAAGCTCGGCATCGACGTGACCTTCGTCGAGGACCAGGCCGACCTGCAGGCCTGGCGCGACGCCGTGCGTCCCAACACCAAGGCGTTCTTCGCCGAGACGATCGCCAACCCCAAGGCCGAGGTGCTCGACATCGCCGGGGTCGCCGGGGTCGCCCACGAGGCCGGTGTGCCGCTCGTCGTCGACAACACCATCGCGACGCCCTACCTCATCCGCCCGCTGGAGTGGGGCGCCGACGTCGTCATCCACTCGGCAACGAAGTACCTCGGCGGTCACGGCACCTCGATCGCCGGTGTCATCGTCGACGGTGGCACCTTCGACTACGGCCAGGACCCGGAGCGCTTCCCCAACTACAACACGCCCGAGGAGAGCTACCACGGGCTGGTGTTCGCCCGTGACCTCGGTGTCGGCGGTGCACTCGGCGCGAACCTCGCGTACATCCTCAAGGCGCGCGTGCAGCTGCTGCGCGACCTCGGGTCGGCGATCTCGCCGTTCAACGCCTTCCTCATCTCGCAGGGCATCGAGACGCTCAGCCTGCGCGTCGAGCGGCACATCGAGAACGCTCGCGCGGTGGCGGCCCACCTGGCCGCCCACCCGCAGGTGGAGTCGGTGCGCTGGGCCTCGCTCGACGGCAGCCCGAGCAAGGCGCTGGCCGACAAGTACGCACCCAAGGGTGCCGGTGCGGTGCTCGCGTTCGAGATCGCCGGTGGTCTCGAGGCGGGGCAGCGCTTCGTCGAGGGGCTGACGCTGCACAGCCACGTCGCCAACATCGGTGACGTGCGCTCGCTCGCGATCCACCCGGCATCCACGACCCACAGCCAGGGTGGCGACGAGGACCGCCTCGCCGCTGGCGTCACGCCCGGGTTGGTGCGCCTCGCGGTCGGGCTGGAGTCGATCGCGGACATCCTCGCCGACCTGGATGCCGGGTTCGCCGCCGCTGCTGGCGGGGCTTCCGCCACGGCCGCCGAGTAGGCGGGACCGCGCGCAGGCGGGCCCCTCGCCTGCCTGTGGATAACTTTCCGGGCTGATCGTCATGGCCGCCTACCGTGGTGGCCATGACGATCATCCGGGTTGACGGGGCACAGGTGGCCGAGCTGGGGGTGTCGCTCACCGAGGTGGGCGCCGACTTCCTGCTGATGCAGGACCCGTCGCTCGAGCGCATGGTGCTCGGGCCGGGGGAGTGCGGCCCTGCCGTCGAGGAGCTGCTCGGGGGGTGGCGCCGGCAGCGGATCGCGCTCGGGAGGGCGCTCGGGTCGCTCGGGGAGGCGGCGGTGTCCGCCGGCACCGTGTACGTCGACACCGAGGCCGGGGTCACGCGACTGTTCGGCGGTGCCCAGTCGTGATCCTGGAACCGTTGTCGGGCTGCCCGAGCGGCGTGCGCGACCTCGCCGACCGGCTGACCGCGTCGTCGCGTCGTGTCGGTGACGTCACCACCGTGCTCGTGGCGCTGAAGGGTGGCGCGACGTGGGTGAGTTCAGCGGGTGAGGCGTTCGGGGCCAGGCTTGCTGAGGCGCCGCCGCTGTTGGATGCCGTGGCGCGGCGGCTCGGCGGCGCTGCGGTGCCGTTGCGCGAGATCGCCGATGCCATGGAGGAGGCGCAACGGGTCGTCGAGGGGGCGATCCGTGACGACTCCGAGGCTCAGGGCACGTACGCGTTGCTGGAGGACCGGGCGTACGCCCTGATCAGTGCCGGCGCGGACGAGACCTCGCCCGACGTCGTGGCGGTGCGCATCCTCCAGCGTGACCAGGTGCGCATCAGGGAGCGTGCCCGGGCCCGACATGCCGCAGCCATGGAGCGGTTCCGTGCGGTGGATGCTCGGTGCTCGGCCTCGGTGCGAGCACTGACGCAGGATGCCGTGACCGACTCGGCGCTCTACCGGCTGGTGGCCGGGAGCCAGACGGTCGGTCGCGACTTGGCGGCGGTGGGCACGGTGGCGACGGTGGTCCCGTACCTGCGTCCGGTCGGCGCTGCCGGTGATGTCCTGAGTGTGGCTGCCGACACGACGTTGCTCGTGGGGTACGGGGAGGGGGCGTGGTCCGAGCTCGGGACCACGGTCGCGATCGCGGCCGCGGGCAATGTGGCCGGGGCGCTCAAGAGCGCGGGAACCGCGGGGGCCACGAAGTCGGCATCCGGGTCGGTCTTCACGCGCACGCGCAGGCTCACGACCCAGCAGCGGCTTGCAGTCGGGGTGACGGTGCAGGCGAGGGCCAAGCGCGACGCCATCCGGGCACGGTTCCGTGTCCAGGCGGATGATCGCGCCACCCCGACCAGGTTCATCGGGGTCACACCTCGCCCGGTGCGCACCACCTCGGTCTGGAAGTTGTCGCGCGAGCAGGTGGTCGCCCGGGTGCGCACGACAGCGCAGGCCAAGGCGGACCAGGTGTTCCTCGACGGGTGGCGGCGGGCCAGCGCCAACGGTCCTGCAGCTCAGAAGATGTATGCCGTCGGGACGACCCTCGACCTGGGGGTGAAGGTCGCACCCAAGGTGCTCCCCACGGTGGTGCCCCAGCAGGAGCCGCACCGTGCTCAGTCGGCGAGGTAGCCGCGGCCCGCGGAGTAGTGGGAGGGGCCCCGCCGCCGCGTCCTGGTCCGTCCGGCGAGCCGACGAGTCCGGGCAGCTATGGAGGCGGTGGCGGCCAGCCACACCGAGAGGACCACCGCGAAGATGGTGGCATTGGTGCGGAAGGGGTCGTGTCCGGCGGTGTAGACCTGCGTCGTCCCGATCCCGTCCGGGGTGGCGTAGGAGATGTCGAAGGTGGCGCCCAGTCGGTGGGGCGCGTCTCCGTTGACCTCGTGGCCGCTGGCGAGGAGTTCCCCGGAGGCGCTTCGCACGTCCACGGTGATGTGGCTGCCTCCTCGAGTCGGCTCGACCGACGTGACCGTCGCGGTGCCGGGCTGAGAGTGTCCGGTGTGGTGATCCCAGTCGGCGGGGAGGGAAAGGCCCATCAGAAGGACAACCGGCATCGACATGGCGAACACGACGAAATCCCAGAGCTCAACGAAGCTCTTGCGTTCCCACATGGCCCCTCCGGGCGTCAGGACTGCTGGGTCAGCAGGGCCAGGTCCCGCCGGATGTAGCGCAGGTGGGCCCACTCCTCCTCGAGGATGACCCGGACGCAGTCGCCGACGCTCGGGTGCCAGTCCTCGTCTCCCCAGGGGTCGTTGCGCGGCTCGACCAAGGTCTCCTGGGTGACGTCGTCGAGGAACGCGGTCACCATCCGCTGGCGCTCGGCGCGCACGCGCAGCACCTCGTCGAAGGGCACGTCGTCGCGGAAGGCGGAGACGTCGACCCCCATGGCCTCGGCACCGGTGAACAGCTGGCCGATCTCGTGGAAGGGCGCAGGCACCTGGAGGATCGCGCTGCGCAGCCAGGCATCAGTGGCCAGGACGAGGTGGCGCAGGGTCTGGGCGAGTGACCACTCGTCCGGGACGTGGGCGTCGACGAGCGGGGCCGGGGTGTCGCCGACCGTGTGCTGCCAGGCTGCCTGGACGGCGACCCAGCCCTCGCGCAGGCCGTGCGGGGTGGTGGCCTTCTGCAGCTCCCGGCCGGGGAACTGCCGGTTGAGCTCGGCCTCGACCAACGGCACGACGTCGACCCCGTTGACGAAGAGGGAGCCGAAGGCCAAGTCGTGGCTGTCGATGTCGAGCCCGCCGACGTCCACGCTGCGCATCGTCATCCCGCTGACGTCGGAGAAGCGGATGGTCGCGCCCTTGAAGTTCGCGCGCTCGAAGGTGGCGCCCTCATAGTTCGTGCGGTCCACGAGTGAGCCGCCGTCGGTTGCTGGGTTCTCGGATGCCGTCATCGCCCCATGGTTGCGCATCACCTCGCGATGCGGGGCGCTACGGCACGGGGAAGGCAGGAGGCGAATTAGGCTGGTGGGATGCCTGCCCAGCACGTCGACGTCTCTGCACCGGGGGCGGTGGATCCTGCTGAGCTGCGCTACCCCGAGCACCTGCCGGTCGTCGAGCGTCGCGACGACATCCTCGCGGGGATCCGCGACCACCAGGTGGTCGTCATCGCCGGGGAGACCGGCTCCGGCAAGACGACCCAGCTGCCGAAGATGTGCCTCGAACTGGGCCTCGGGGCGACCGGCCAGATCGGGCACACCCAGCCACGGCGGATCGCCGCCCGCTCGGTGGCCGAACGCATCGCCGAGGAGATGGGCGTCGAGCTCGGCGACCTCATCGGCTACCAGGTGCGGTTCACCGACCACAGCAGCGACGCGACCCGGGTCAAGGTGATGACCGACGGCATCCTGCTCGCCGAGATGCAGCGCGACCGCGACCTGCGCCGGTACGACACGATCATCATCGACGAGGCCCACGAGCGAAGCCTGAACATCGACTTCATCCTCGGGTACCTCAAGCAGCTGCTGCCGCGCCGACCCGAGCTGCGGGTCATCGTCACCTCGGCCACGATCGACCCGGTGCGCTTCGCCGTGCACTTCGCGACCGACGAGCACGGCCGCGAGGTGCGCGAGGTGCCGGTCATCGAGGTGTCCGGGCGGACCCACCCCGTCGAGGTGCGCTACCGGCCGCTGGTCGAGCTGCACCCCGAGGGCCGCCACGTCGTCGCCGAGCGCGACCAGGTGACCGGCGTCGTCGAGGCCGTCGAGGAACTGTGGACCGAGACCCCGCCGAGCCCCGAGGCGACCGACATCCTCGCCTTCTTCTCCGGCGAGCGCGAGATCCGCGACGCCGCCGATGCCCTGAACGCCCTGAAGCTGCCGAACACCGAGGTGCTGCCGCTGTTCGCCCGGCTCTCGGCCGCCGAGCAGCACCGCGTCTTCCACCGGGGCAGCGGGCGGCGGATCATCCTGGCGACGAACGTCGCGGAGACCTCGCTGACCGTGCCCGGCATCGGGTACGTCGTCGACACCGGCACCGCCCGCATCTCGCGGTACAGCCAGCGCACCAAGGTGCAGCGCCTGCCGATCGAGCCGGTCAGCCAGGCCAGTGCCGCGCAGCGCACCGGTCGGTGCGGCCGCATCGCCCCCGGCGTGTGCATCCGGCTGTACTCCGAGGAGGACTTCGAGGCCCGCCCCGAGTTCACCGAGCCCGAGATCCGCCGCACCAATCTCGCCTCGGTCATCCTCCAGATGGCCAACCTCGGCCTCGG
>Ga0116184_10004886_pt1 | contig 10441 bp, 9 predicted proteins | sample AD_JPNNA5_MetaG_FD_89886 | JGI IMG/M metagenome (GOLD analysis project Ga0116184, IMG submission 89886) | Active sludge microbial communities of municipal wastewater-treating anaerobic digesters from Japan - AD_JPNNA5_MetaG | ecosystem: Engineered > Bioreactor > Anaerobic > Digestate | place...
ATTTGCCGGAAATTGTCACAATATACCGAAATTTGAGCTACCAAGTTTACTTAAATTGGTTTATTTTGGAAAAAAGGCACAAGGAATATAAGCACAAACCGAGAAAGATTATAGACAGGTGATATCACTTTTTTTCCAAAGGCATCCCGATGCGTTCATCAATCATAAAAAAGCTTAAAAAATGCGTCATTCAGTTCTTCTCTCGGGAGGCTGCCCCAGTTACTTTCAACATCCGTCGAAAATATCTGAAGGTTTTTTTCGATTATCTCACTAATGAAGGTGTTGTCGAGGAAAATCCCATTAACTTTTCGGCTAGGAAAGAAGAGGGAAGAGCCAGAAGCATCCCAATAGATGTCATTAAAAAACTTCTCAGCGCTCCGGATCAAAAAAATTTTACCGGTTTACGAGACCTCGCTTTTTGAGGTTGAAGCAATAGCTTTTTGATAATATAATTATCCCCCCAGCGGTTCTTTCCTAGATGATGCCCTCATTTTTTTTAAATCGAGAAATTGTAGAATTGGATACCAATAGAAATAAAAAATTATAATAATGTAATAAGGATTTTAATTCACCTCTTGGGACTCTCCCCGAGAATAGCTCTACTTCATGAAACTGGATCTAATTAAATATAGTTTCACCTTTGTCTCCTGTGACATATAATAACATGAGGAATAAAAGCAATCGCTTTTGTTGCGCCTAATTAAAGAAGGGAGGATTTTGATATCATGAGAAAAGTTGGATTTATTGGATTAGGTAATATGGGAAGGGGTATGTGTAAGAATTTGATTCTGAAAGGTAACCAATTAACCGTTTTTGACATCAACCAGGATGCAATGCAATCCTTTAAAGGAAAAGCTGCATTGGTTCATTCTCCTTTGGAAGTTTTAAAAAATAGTGAGGTTGTTTTTCTCTCCCTTCCAAACTCTACTGTAGTTGAAAAAATTATGAATGAATTTCTCAACGAGGGGGTTCAGGGAAAGATTATTGTCGATACCTCAACCAGCTATCCCATGTCGACTCGTTCACTCCATGCCAAGATTAAGGCTGCCGGAGGTGGCCTGGTTGACTCCCCGCTAATCGCTGGTCCTGCTGAGGCTGATAGAGGAGAATTGATTGCTGTCGCAGCTGGAGACAAAGAAGATGTTGATAAAGCTGACGACCTTCTCCGCTGTTACTGTAAACATTACGACTATGTAGGACCATCGGGAAACGGACACTTAATAAAAATCGCTCAAAACTTCGCCGGACTTTCTCAAGCGCTTATTTATGCCCAACTCTACCCAATTATTGCTAAATATGGTATCAATCCACAGGAGCTTTATAAATCCCTTAACAATGAAGTGTTTTCTAACTGGGTTTTCCAGTTTTATAGCGAAAAATATATAAATAAGAATTATCGCATGGACTTTGCTCTTGATCTCGGACTTAAAGACTTAAATTATATGAAAAAACTGTGCGATGACCTGAATATTCCTGGATTTTTATTAGATGGTGCTATTGACCTCTGCCGAGTTGCCCTCAAAGAAGGAAAGGGCAAGGAGCTAGATTTCAGCCATGCCGGAAATACTATGTACGAGTACGTAGGATTAGAATAAATCTATAGAACCCAACCGATGTCGACCTCTACTTAAAAAAATTGATTTACACCTTTTTAGTCGACATCGGTTGGGTTGTGATTATATTCTCTTTTTTTTATATTAAATTTCTATTTCCCCTTTTCTTTCCTAATTTAATCGCCTTCTTTTTTCCCCTTGGCCTACATCTTGGAATTTATATAATAAGCCCTAATGCCACCTTGTGGAACATAAGAGGATGAAAATCCTTGCTCAGCAATTGATCCTCCTCTTGGAAAAGGGGGATGAGAGGGAGATTTAAAAATTCAGAAAAAAATCGAATCCCTCTCAATTTCTCTTTCGGAAAAGTGAGAGAAAATTAATTTACCAATTAAAGTATTCTATTGTTTTTTGATAGTATTATGAAGAATGATAAAATGAAGGAACACGATCTACTTTACAAGGAGGATTCTTGATGACCACCGAAGAACTTTATCAATCCCGGCTTAAACGGTATGTCACCGCCATGAGAAACGGCAAACCAGACATGATCCCTATCCGTCCTTTTGTTGCTGAGTTTGCTTCTCAGTATGCTGGTTATACCGCTCAACAAGCAACTCATGATTATCGCTATGCAGTAAAAGCTTATTTGAAATGTGCTCATGATTTTGATTGGGATGCCATTCCTGCGAATATGATCTACTGTTGGACTGGCCTCGTACAGGCGATAGGCCTTACTTATTATGGTATTCCTGGGATTGATTTACCGCCCCAAGTTGGCTTTCAGTATAAAGAACCCCCCGAAGAAAAAGCTTTCATGCCTCCCGAGGACTATGATTTATTAATAGCTGACCCTACTGGATACTTATTTAATATTTGGCTGCCTCAAGTTTCAAGCGAAATCCAACGCCCTGGCCAACCGATTAGTGAGCGTCATAATCTTGCCCTACTTAAGGGCGGCATGGCCATGACCGAATATTTTAACGTTTTAGGAAATTTGGCCCAATCTCTGCAAGCCGAATGCGGAACCGTGTCAGCAATCTGCGGTATTCTCAAGGCTCCTCTTGATATTCTTGCTGACAAATTAAGGGGATATTACGGACTAGCTAATGACCTCTGCTATCAACCAAAAAAGGTATTAGAAGCTTGTGAAGCGATGATGCCTCACCTTCTGCAGGTCGCTCTTGATAGCGCTGATCCAAAAAAACAAGTACCTATTGGTTTCTGGATGCATCGCAGTTGTGTTCCTCTCATTTCTCATGATCATTTTCAAAATATCTTTTGGCCTACTCTCAAACCTATTATCGAAGAAATATGGAAACACGGAAATCAAGTTCTCTTTTACGCTGAAGGAAATTGGGATCATCATTTGGAAACGTTTCGGGAACTACCTGCCGGTAGCATTATCTACCATGTTGACCGGGGAGATATTTTCTTAGCTCATCAGATTTTCGGTGATAAGTTTTGTTTAAGTGGCGGAATTCCCAATGATCTTTTCCATCGAGAACCTGAAGAAGTGAAAGCTTATTGTAAAAAAGTAATCGATGGCGTCGCCCAAGATGGGGGATATATTATGGATGCCGGGGCTATTATCCAAAACGATGCTCGGGTCGACTGCATCCATGCCCTCACCGAATTTACTCGAGAATACGGGCAGTATTAATGTAAAGGAGTTGCGCAATGGAAAACCACCATTTGAAAACTGGTCGTACCCCTGGAGTCTTTCTCCCTTGGGATGAGGAAAGAAAAAGAATTCCTCAGATTACCGGAGATGAGACGATAGTGCGGGAAGTTTGGGAAAACACCGATCGTCTTGCCTGGACTTTTGTTTGGCATATTCTGGTTTCATTTTAATGCCAACCCATTAACTTTCAATTTTTTTATAATTAAGAGTTTTACAAGAGCTTCTTAACAATAAAAAATCGGCTGAGTTGCTATTTTTTATCTTTTAGTAATTCAACTTTAGTATTATTTTAGTTTTCTTCAAAAAACCTATTTCGATTGTCAAGTTATGTTAAAATGAGTGAAAAAGTGATTAAAATTCATTGAGATTTCGATAATCAAAATGAAAAACTCATCAGTTATACCAATTATCCAAAATTTAATGCAAACTCAAAATCTGGCAGTGTTAGGTACTTCCAATGGAAATACGCCTCATTGTAGTATTGTCAATTTTTCGGCCACCGATGATTTACATTCAATAGTTTTTGCGACCTACCGTAATACTCAAAAATATACCAATCTGAAAAAAAATCGTCGTGTTTCTCTCCTCGTTGACAACCGGTCAAACCAGGAAAGCGATCTCCATCGAGCTGTTGCAGTAACCGTTTTTGGGAATGCTCGGGAGCTTGCTTTGGATGAAAAGGCGCCCTTCCTTCTTCATCATCTTATCAAACACCCATCAATGGTTGAATTCACCGATTCCCCGAACTGTGCGCTCATTTTAGTCGAAGTTGAAAAGTATTATGTGGTCCAGCGGTTTAAGGTTGTCACCGAGCTCTATCCAAACTCTTATAGCGCGCCTAACTTCTAAACTTGTTTATTCGACGGTGATCCGATTGGCTTAAGACCGTAATCATTCTAAAATATGGAATCGGGAAATGAGAAACCTCCTCCCGTTCTATCCTGAAAATACCGAAATAAGTGAAAAGTGATTAAAACAAAATGAGAAAGAATGAATTTAACAATTCCCCTCCTTGGAGGGGTGCCGTTTTATGACGGGGAGAGTGCTTTTCATTTTTTAATGGTTACTCTGAAATAATGAGAAAGTTACATAAACAAAATTTTGCTAAATGAGATTGCCACTTCGCTCTGCTCCTCGCAATGACGGATTTAGATAGGTATTTTCATGCTCATCTGGTGCTTCTAGGCAGCATGAGGGTCTATCCTGAAAATCCACGGGCATGATAAATCAAGCCCCTACCAAAGAATATAAAATGTCGGGGCACAATATATTGTGTATTGTGCCCATTCTTTAATTAATATAGCGACCTGCCATGGCATGTCGAATCCTGAGCTTTCACCCTTACCTTATCCCATCAAGGGAGAAGGAACTATTTCATTCTTTTATTTATTTTTTCCCTCGCCTCTCAGCGGGAGAGGTTCAGGGTGAGCAGCAATAATTTTTTTTCAAATCTCCTCTAAAGAGGGATTTTGAAAAAAAATTAAGTATCATAAAGGAAACAAACTAATATCGAATAAAGGAGAATAGCGTTTATGATTGAAAAAGATTTGGCTCGAATCCTTCTCATAACCATGAAAAAGATCCGGATCTTTGAAGAGGAGGCAGTAAAGTTATTTGCTGCTCATGAATTGCCGGGCTGGCTTCATAGTTATATCGGGGAAGAGGCTGTCGCTGCTGGCGTTTGTTTGGCGCTAAACCCTAGTGATTATATCGCCAGCACCCATCGAGGCCATGGTCACTGTATTGCCAAAGGAGTGTCTCTTCGGAAAATGATGGCTGAGTTATATGGCAAAGAAACCGGCTACTGCAAGGGAAGAGGGGGATCCATGCACATAGCTGACTTTTCCCTGGGAATGCTGGGTGCCAATGGAATTGTAGGAGGGGGTATTCCCATTGCTACTGGTGCGGCCTTGGGAAGTCAGATGAAAAAAGACGGCAAGGTTACGGTGTGCTTCTTTGGCGATGGAGCCTCGAATCAAGGTGCTTTTCATGAATCCCTCAATTTAGCTTCAGCCTGGAAACTCCCCATTGTATATGTATGTGAAAACAATCTTTATGCTGAAACCACACCACAAGCCGAGCATCAGGCAATCCATAATATTGCCGACCGGGCGGTGGGTTACGGGATGCCGGGAGTAACCACCGATGGCATGGATGTCATTTCAGTTTACAAAAACGCTCAAACGGCCATTGAAAGGGCTCGGTCAGGTAAAGGACCGACCCTATTGGAAGCTAAAACCTATCGATACCGCGGACATTGGGAAGGTGATCCTCAGCCATACCGGACCAAGGCTGATATCGAGGAATGGAAAAAGAAAGACCCCATCGTAAACTTTGAAAGGTTTCTCCTCGACCAAAAATTCATCACTTCCAATGAAATTGAAGCTCTTACCGAGGAGATTGTCAATGAAATTAATGATGCCATTGAATTCGGTCGTACCTCGCCTTATGCCGATCCACAAGCTTGCCTCTCTACACTTTATATACACTGAGAAGGAGAATGAATCATGCGACAAATTACTTATCGTGAAGCCATTCATGAAGTTTTAGATTATGAACTTGAAACGAATCCCGATGTTTTTTTATTGGGAGAAGACATTGGACCTCTGGGCGGGGCATTTAGCGTTACCAAAGGATTATGGAAAAAATTTGGAAATGAGCGAGTCCGTAACACTCCTTTGTCTGAAATAGCAATTGTGGGTGCTGCCACTGGCGCTGCCTCGGTAGGAAAGCGACCGATAGCCGAAATTATGTTCTGCGACTTCCTTTTTGTTGCAGGTGATCAGTTGGTTAACCAAACACCAAAGATGCGATTCATGTTTGGCGACCAATGTCAACTTCCTTTGGTGATTCGAACTACTATTGGTGCCGGTCAGTCCGCAGCAGCCCAACATTCTCAATCCTTAGAGGGGATGTTAGCCCACATCCCAGGTTTTATAACCGTCGTTCCTTCGACCCCCTATGATGTAAAGGGTCTACTTAAAACTGCTATTGAAGACAATAACCCGGTGCTCTTTTACGAACATAAAGGACTATACAATCTCAAAGGTGATGTCCCAAAAGAAATGTATTCCATTTCTTTTGGAGTTGCAGACGTTAAAAGAACCGGGAGTGATGTAACGATTATTGCCACCGCAGAAACAATACACAAGTCATTGCGGGTAGCCGAACGTTTACAAAACGAAGGAGTTAGTATTGAAGTTGTCGATCCCCGCACTCTGGTTCCATTGGATATTGAAACCTTGGTTCATTCAGTAAAAAAAACCCATCGGGCGGTCATTGTTCATGAAGCCCATTTAAGTTATGGGCCAGGTGCTGAAATTGCAGCACGCCTTGCTGATGAAGCTTTCGACTATCTTGATGCTCCGATTAAGCGAGTTGGTGCTAAAGACATCCCGATCCCAATGGCTCCGCATTTGGAAAGTTATGTCATTCCTCAAGAAGACGATATTGAAAAAGCCGTTCGGTCAGTGATTAATTTTTAAAGTCTTCAATTCGGGATATCGGCAACATCGTCCTTTTCCCTTAGTGGGAGAGTAAAAAAAGGAGAAGTTTAGAAAAATATATTAATAAAAAACAAAATGATGAGGTCCTCACGGCTTCGAAAAACAAAGCCTCAGGATAACGCCTGCAGCGTCAGATGAGATTCTCGTGCGGGAAGGCACCGCTCGGAATGAAGTCATTTTTTATTTATTACTGTATTTTCAGGATAAATGGTTCAGCCTGACTCTTGACAGAGAGAGGCTGTCTTTCTAATATATATTTATTACTAAAGGTTAGTAATAAATATGAGAGGAACCCCCAGTTTAATTCGGAAAATTAATCGTTCTAATATTATTGGATTGATTCGGAAACAGGGATCGCTTTCTCGATCGGAGATTTCACGAATCAGCGGTCTTTCTTTGCCCTCGGTTTCCCGAATTATTGACTCTTTAATTCAAGAAGGTATATTAAAAGAAATTGGAAAGGGTGAGTCGTTGCGGGGGAAGAAGCCACTCTTGATAGACCTCAACAGTGAGCATCAATATGTCTTTGGAGTGGAGATTTCCCGAAAAGGACAAATTATACTTTGCAATTTAACCGGTACTGTTTTAAAACGTGAACAATATTTTCCTGATCCTTCCCACGGTCCTTTGTCTATTGCTAATCAGCTTTCGGAAAAAATCTCCCAGCTTTGTCGTTCACATAATTTGTTACCAAACAAAATTGCTGGCGTCGGTATTGGAACCCCAGGATTCCTCTTCAAAGCTGGACCTCTCATTAATCAATCGCCATTTTTTGGCTGGAATAACGTCAATGCTTTTCAAGTATTTGAGAATTCCTTTCCCTATCCAGTATTAGTTGAAAACGTAGCGAAGGCTTCGGCTGTTGCGGAAAAAATGTATGGTTACGGAAAACAATTTGACAACTTTTTTTATGTCTTTACCGACTGGGGTGTAGGGGGAGGGTTTGTTACCAGCGGTTCATTATATCGAGGATTAAACGGGAATGCCGGAGAATTTGGTCATACTATCATTCAGCAGAATGGAGTTCCTTGTTATTGCGGGAACCTTGGCTGTCTCGAACAATACACCTCTACTGATGCCATTGTTCGAGAAGCAAAAGCCATTAATAAAAATTTTAAAGATTTTGACTCGGTCATGATTGCCTATCAACTCGGTGATACAGTTATTGCTTCTCTGCTCAAAAAATCCGGAGAGATTTTAGGGAAAGGAGTAGCTAATATTATTAACCTACTCAATCCAGAAGCCATAATTATTGGCGGAGAAATTGCCCGTAAATGCCCAATTTACATCCAATCGGCAATAGAGAAAGCTCATGATGCTGTCTTTTCTTTAGAAGCTCAAAAAACACCTATTTTCACCAGCCAGCTTGGAGAAGATGCTGTTGCCACGGGAATGGCCAGTGAAATAATCAGTAACTTTATTAACGAGAATCTAACCATGAAGAGAGAGGGGTAGCAAACGATGGAGAAACGACCTACATTCCGAGAAAAAGTTCTTGCAGTTTTTCAAGGTAAAAACACTAACAATATTCCTTGGCAACCACGCTTGGAACATTGGTTTAATGTCAACCGCGCACGAAACCAGCTTGTCGAACCTTACCAATCGATGAAGCTGCTCGACTTATATAAAAAATTAAACTGCTCGGTACGGTACTATTATGGCGAGGCCCAAGACATTTCTTCACCGAATACCTTCATTCATTTTGATTATCCTCCTGGTGCTGGGGTTTTTGAATTCCAACAGGGAGATGATATTAAGGTGATTTTTCGGTCAGCCAAGGGTGAAGAGCTGATCGGAAAAAAACGCTTGGGAGAATGGGGATGTTCCTGGCATTATATTGAACATCCAGTTAAAAACATTGAAGACCTTAGAGTTTTGGAAGATATTGTTACTTCGGTTAGTTATCGTTTCGATAAGGATTTTTACTTGGAAGCAAAAAAAGCTATGGGTGAATGGGGAGAGATTCAGTTTTATTGGGAAAGATCACCTTTCCAACGGCTCTTCTTACAATATGCTGGTATTGAAAATACTATCCAGCTCATCTATGACTATCCTAGCCGGCTTCAAGAGTATTTGAAAAAAGCCGAGGAAGCGGAGGATTCACTATTTGAAATTTTAGCTTCCTGTCCAGTAAAAATTCTAAATTTTGGTGAAAATATTGATGGCCGGTTTAATTCTCCTCGTATTTTTAATCAGTTTCTTGTCCCTTATTACCAGAAACGAGTTCAACAGTTACATAAATCAGGTAAGTTTTGTCATATTCATATGGATGGTTCACTCAAACCCCTATTGCCCTACCTCCGAGATTCGGGATTTGATGGGATTGAGGGTGCTACCCCTCAACCACAAGGAGATGTTTCTTTAGAAGAGTTAAAAGGAGCAATGGGAGAAATGATTCTTATCGATGGTATCCCAATGCTCCTTTTTCTCCCGGAATATCCCCTAGAAGAATTAGAATCTTTCACCAAAAAAGTGCTTTCGCTTTTTTCACCGCGCCTCATTTTAGGGATATCCGATGAGATTTCTCCCCAAGGGGATATCGAAAAAGTTCGATTCGTATCTAAATTCATGGAAATAAACCAGGGGGGAGGTGGGAGTGAGAAAAAAATAAGTTGAGTATTGCTATTCAATTTCTTGATCGGTTTGAAATAATTTTGGAGGGATGTATATGACTAAAAAGTGGATGTTTTTTGGTCTACTTATTATCATGCTGGTTACTCTGTTAACAGGGAGCGCTTTCGCTCAGAAAATTACTTTGAATGTATGGTTGATGGTACAAGCCGATGTCAATCTCTTAAAAGCCCAGGAAGATGCCCTAGCAAAATTTAAAGAACTCTATCCCGACATTGATGTAAAATTCACCGTTTTCCCCTACAGCGAATACCGCGATAAGCTCCTAATCGCTGCTGCTGCTGGTAATCCACCCGATATTTCGGTTGTTGACCAGATCTGGAATCCGGAATTCTCTGCTGCCGATTTTGTCATCCCATTAGATGATTATGTAGCTAACTCGGAATCAGTAAAAAGAGAAAACTATTTTGCCGGTGCCTGGGATTCGGCTCTTTTTAAAGGGAAACTGTATGGCATCCCATTTGACGTTGGAGTTTGGGCACTTAACTACTACAACAAAACTTTCTTTAAAGATGCCGGTCTCGACCCGGAAAAACCACCAATAACCTGGGACGAGTTTTATGAGGCTGGACAAAAAATGACATCAACAGATAAATGGGGTACGGCACTATGGGTTGGTCAAGGTGATGCCGTTCAATGTATTACTGATGCCCTTACCTTCTCCAACGGTGGATCAGTTTTAAATGCTGATTTTACAGAATGTGTCCTCGATCAACAAGCTGCCATTGAGGCAATGAAGTATTTTAAAAAATTACAAGAGATCAATCCCCCGGGAGAAGTCAGTCGTACCGAAGAAGATTCTTTCCAACTTTTTACTGCTGGAAAGGTTGGTATGTTCTGGTATGGCGAATGGGGTCAAGACAGCGTAAATGCCCGTGCTCCTGAAATGGATTGGGCGATTGCCAATTTCCCAAAACCCGCTAATGGACAATCAATTGGGACTTTTGGTGGTTGGAACATGGTTATCTATAAAAACGCTCCCAACAAGGATGCAGCATGGAAATTCATTGAATATTGGACTAGTAAGGAGGTTAATGAAAAAGTTTCTTCGCTTACTCCCGCTAATG
>Ga0116184_10004894_pt1 | contig 10434 bp, 8 predicted proteins | sample AD_JPNNA5_MetaG_FD_89886 | JGI IMG/M metagenome (GOLD analysis project Ga0116184, IMG submission 89886) | Active sludge microbial communities of municipal wastewater-treating anaerobic digesters from Japan - AD_JPNNA5_MetaG | ecosystem: Engineered > Bioreactor > Anaerobic > Digestate | place...
GCTGTCACTTTTAAGTGCGATGGAAAAAAACCTTCCGGCTGCAATAGCAGTAATCCCTGTAAGATTTGTTACCTGAACGGGAATGTTGCTGTTCACCGTGTTCCCATTACCAAGTTGTCCTTTGCTGTTTTTGCCCCAGGCCCAAACGGTACCGTCGTTTTTAATGGCAAGAGAATGATATTCACCTCCGGCAATAGCAATAATTCCTGTAAGGGAAGTTATTTGAGTAGGAATATTTTTACTGATGTTTGTACCATCACCAAGTTGGCCATCGGTGTTTCTGCCCCAGGCCCAAACCGTGCCATCTGCTTTTAATGCAAGAGAGTGGTATCCTGCTTGTCCTCCGGAAACCGCGATCACACCCGTGAGTCCTTTCACCTTTACAGGGGTCATTGTGCTTGTGTTTGAGCTATCGCCAAGTTGTCCGTCGGTATTATCGCCCCAGGCCCAAAGAGTGCTGTCATTTCTTAAGGCAAGAGAATGTTGGTAACCAGCGGCAATTGCTCTGACACCTGTAATACCGTTCACCGTTGTGGGTGATACTTTATCTATTGCCGTGCCATCGCCGACCTGGCCGGAGGCATTGGCGCCCCATGCATTTACAGTACTTCCGCTATTGCACAGGTAAAGTGAATGAGACCAACCAGCAGCAATTTTTTGTGAGAATCCTGTTGATGCAAAAAACAAAAAAATTATTATTGATGATAGCACAAAAATGGTTGAAAACGACCTTTGCAGAATCGTTTTATTTTTTGTATGTTTTTTCATTTTTAAATTTATTATTATTGATTGTTTTTAAATTAAATTATTCAATTATCAACTTCTTATAGAATTTATGTTCTGCTGATAATAAGGTCATTAAATAAATCCCATTAGCTTGCTCAGAAAGATCGACAGAAATCGCTGTATTTGGCGATTGCATATTTACTGTTGATTGAAATACTGCTTTTCCCATCATATTGTAGATTACGATTTTCCCATCTGATAATGTTCCTTTTTCATCAGTTATTTCTATGGTAACCTTCCCATCAGATGATGGATTGGGGAATGTATTAATCTTGATGAAGCTATTGGATTCGTCATAAGTTGAAATCCCGACCGGCTGCAGAACAGGGCACATAGTTGTTGCCTGAACTATGGTATTTCTTTGAAGAAAAGTACCGTCACCCAATTGTCCGCTCAGGTTTCTTCCGCAACCCCAGAAAGTGCCATCGTTTTTATAAAGAAGTGAAAAGTTTGTTCCTGCTGCAAGTCCTGCTACATCGGAGGCTCCAATCATTTGTACCGGAGTGTACTGATGAGTTACCGTGCCATCGCCCAAATTTCCATAGGTATTCCTGCCCCAGGCCCATACGGTATTATCATTTCTTACGGCCATACAATGGAAGGCTCCTGTCGCCGCAACAGCAGAAGTAACTCCTGTAAGCCCGTTAACCTGTATAGGGACATGGCTATCCGTGGTAGTACCGTTACCCAACTGTCCATATAAGTTTTCGCCCCAGGTCCATACTGTTCCATCACGTTTTACTGCAAGCGAAAAAAATCGGCCGGCGGCTATTTTAACAACTCCTGTGAGCCCACTAACCTGAACTGGTGTGCTTTTGTCCGTTGTAGTTCCATCTCCAATCTGACCACTGATGTTGTCACCCCACGCCCAAACGGTGCTGTCATTTTTAAGCGCAAGAACATGATAAGTCCCTGCTGCAATTGCGATAATGCCTGAAAGCCCCGTCACTTGAGTCGGGATAGTCTTATCAACAAAAGTACCGTCACCAAGCTGACCATCGGTATTCCATCCCCAGGCCCAGACGGTGCCGTCATTTTTGAGAGCAACAGAATGCCAACCTCCGGCTGAAATTTTTGTAACACCGGTAAGCAATAGAACTTGCACCGGAGTGGTAGTTGAAGTGGTGGTAGCATTTCCTAGAGCACCATAAATATTGCTTCCCCAAGCCCATACGGTGCCATTGCTTTTCAGAGCAAGGGAATGTGCTTCAAGCTGGTCGCCGCCACCGGAAACGCTTATTATACCAGATAAACCTGTAACTGAAACAGGAATGTTGCTATCGGTAGTAGTACCATCTCCAAGTTCACCTGTCGCATTTTCACCAAAGGCTTTTACAGTACTGTCATTACAAACCACCAGAGAATGCCATCCTCCGGCAGCAATTACCTGAGCATTGACAATATGTCGGCATCCTATAAAGGCGAAAACTGCTAATAAAATTATTTTTTTGAAATTCATATTCATTTTGTTTTAAATTATTTTTCTTGTTGAATTTTAAAATCGGGTTCTTAATGATGCAATAATGTTTCTTCCCGGAGCATTTATTCCGGATGAATAGGGGCGATAAAGGCGATCGGCAATATTCTCAATGCCTGCTGTTATCGCAACATATTGGTTGATATAAAATGCCGCTTTGAAATTAAGCGTGTACCAACTTGCTACATAAGCATGTCCATTTTCATCACGTGCATACGATGCATTGATTCGTTCGGTCAAGGCAAGATCCTCATAATCCATCTTTGCATTATAGACCACATAAAAATCGAGTCTGAATTTTTTATGCTCGTAAGTCAAATGGGTACTGCCAAACATAGGTGCCGCATGCCTGAGGGGATAATAAATTAAACTGTCAGGACTTTGCTCTTTACCGTTTTGGTATGAAATATTGCTTTTCAGCCCAATTCCCTTGTAGTAAAACTCAGTACCTGCCTGTATCCCATAAACATGTAATTTGGAAACATTTTGCACGGCTTGTATAGTGCTTTTATTCCCCAAATATCTGATGGTTGTCTGGCCGTTGAACACAAAGTCTTTTCGCACCATTGCATCTACCAACCATGTATAATATGCGGTTACATCAAACTTAAGAATCTTGCCGAAAGACTTAGCTGTTCCAATTTCTGCATTATAAACCTGTTCAGGCTTAAGATCAGGGTTGGGAACTACCAAATAACCCGGGGTTGATTCAAAAACCTTACCCATATCGTCTATATTTGGCGCTCTGAAACCGGTGGCTCCATTTATATATAATTGCCAGGTTTCGAAAGGGGCATATACAAGGCCTAAGCTACCACTCAAAGAACCATTACTCATTTTGGTATTGGTAAATGGGAAAGGGAAGAAGGTGGTATCAAAATCAGCTTTGATGACAAAATGGTTGTAACGTGCGCCAGCGCTTATTGTCCATTTGGGGTGAGGCTTGTATTTCGCACTAATGTAAGCACCATACGATTGCCATGTTGACCCATCCGGATAACGTGTAACTGTTGAATCTTCTTCTTTTGTTACTACATGCGTAAGCGATGCCACTGAATGTACTTTATTATAGACAGCTTCCAATCCATATGATACAGAGACTTTTTCACTGATCTTCTTATCAAAATCAAGGTTCACAGAAACGGCCCTTACATTTTCTTTTTGCATATGCAACTCACGAAACATGAATTCCCGATCATAACGGCTTTCTTCAAAGAACTGATAGGCGGCAATTAAACGTAAATTATCGAAGATAATATTGCTCTTTGTATAAGAAGCTCCAATCCGGTGCATACTCCATTTTTGGGGTCCGTAATACCACTCAGCCCATCGCAATTTGTTTTTGTATGGCCCCGAGGTTTGCATCACATACAAGCGGTCATAGCGGTTATAGCTGGTAGTTTGCGAATAATGGAATCCATAGTCTAAATCCCAGTATTTTGCCGGCTTATAGCGCACTTTTTGCATGTAATTTATCTGGCCGTATTTTGAACCGACCTGTAATGCAGAATCCTGGTTTGGAAACATATAGTCTTTGTTATCAATCGTCTGCACATAATAAGGCCGATAAAAATAGGCCACCCCTCCAACAGTTCCTGAACGTAAATCGCCATAATCAGAAAAAGTAAAGCTTGTAGTAAATGCCAGCTTTTTAAGCCCGATATTAAAATCCACATGCCCTGTCTTTTCCATATTGGCCGAAGAAAAACGAGTTATGGCATTACCTGTAATTACAGGCTTGGCATTTTCCGTGCATGAAAATTTTGGTTCCAGCGTGTTAAAACTCATCACGCCACCGATTGCATCGCTGCCAAACATTACAGAGCCTGGCCCAAAAAGTATTTCTGTACTTTCCATGGCATTGGCATCAAGCGAAATGACGTTCTGAAGGTTCCCTGCCCGAAATATTGCCGTATTCATACGAACCCCATCCACCACAAGTAATACACGATTAGTCGCCATACCCCTTAGCATTGGAGACCCGCCGCCCAACTGGCTTTTCTGAATAAAAGCATAACCACTCATGCCAAGCAAATCGGCTGATGTTTGCGGGTTCTGAAACGCAGCTTCCTTAACACTAATTTTTGCAATACGATTGGGGGTTTCCATCTTATTTTCTTCCCACCGGTTCGACGAAATAACAACTTCGTTTAATGAAATATTCAGCTCGGTCATTTCTACAGTGAATTTCATGGCCGCCAGTTGATTATAACTGAAAACCATCTCTTTGAAACTTAAATGCCTGATAAAAATACTGTCTGCATTTTTAAAACCAGAAATGTCCGCTTGCCCTTTTGCATTGGAAGTAATTGATAAATTCGGATTTTTGCTGTATATATAACAATCCGATAAAGGCTGCAATGTGTTTTTATCAATTATTTTAATTGTCTGGCCGTACATATTAAATGTAACAAAGACGGCCATTATAAATAAATGTACCTTCATTATTAATAATTTTTGAATATAATAATAGCAGATTATGGCTGAAAATTTAAATTTTAAAGCCATAAAGATAGTTTGTTGAAATATTTAAATCAGGAAACTTTGGGAGGAATAAAAATGTTGTTTATTATAACAGTTTGGACTGAAAAGAAATAACAAAATTTACAATCACTGATATCAACCGAAAATGGAATAATCTTTAGATGCTCCGGAATCGCCTCTTTAATAATATGAACTAAAATCCTATGACTTTTTTGCTGGAAGGGAAGGTTTGAATCGGCATGATGTTTCAAATAATTCTCGAAACGCGCAAGCAGTTTCTCTTCATTCTTGTCGTTCACACAATAAAAAATGTTTGTATCGCCCTGTTTCTCGCTTTTAACAATGTCATACATTTTTCCGTAATACCGAAACTCATCTTCCTCCATCCACTTGAAAGGGGAGTTTCGCTGCTGAATAATAGCATCCGAAATGACCAGCATTTCAGTATTTTCATCATTTGCGTTATATCTGATATGCTTCCGGAACTGTTTCTTGTATCCTTTCTGTATTATTTGAATAGTAAAATAATAGCCGAAAATATTGAACAGCAAAGCCGAGATAAGAAATATAGATAAAAGGCGACGCATAACAATGCAAACCTATACAAATTTCAGCAAATATACTTAAGCCTGATAAATAAACAACAAATTAGTTGCGATTTTTTCAGGACTATCCTTTGCCTGAAGTGGATTAGACCAGATGAATATTAATTTATTCCCGGGAGGTTTATGACCAGAACCATGAAAATATTTTTTTAATTAATAAATATGATTATTTTTGAAATTGCTTTCTTTAATAATCGCAAACGTTTATTATCATTTGAAACGAATCGGGCTATAAGCCAATAATTGTCTGAATAATAATGCAATATGAATAAAAAAATTCTAACACTTAACAACGAATTTGAGGCGGTGAGAATCAAAGAAATTCTTGACGTCAATGAAATCCCCAATATAATCAGAAGCTTTCATGATTCCGCCTATGATGGCGTATTCCAAAACCAATTCGGATGGGGTGTGTTGGAAGCCGATGAAAAAGATGAAACAAGAATTTTGGAACTTCTAAAAGAAATATTGGGAGAATAACGCAAGTACGCTAAAGCGCTATTAACACTTGTTCACATACAATTAAAATCATTCGTTTTATTTAATTGTTTTTAAAAAAAATCAATCGTATTTTTGTAGAAAACTTTACTATGGAAACAGACAAAATTTTTTCAGCTTGCGGGTTGTGGTGCGATGAATGTGAACATTATAAAAAATTGTGCGATGGCTGCCATACAATAAAAGGCTCAACATTCTGGGCCAAAGAAATGATGCCTTCAAAAGTATGCCCCTTATACGACTGCGGGGTGAACCAGCGTGGATACCGCGATTGCGGACAGTGTGCCGAACTGCCCTGCGGAACCTTCCTGCAGATGAAAGACCCTAATTCAACAGAGGAAGAACATAAGCAAATGCTGAAAATCAGGCAGGACCGCCTTAGGTCAAGATAAAAGACCCTGGTCCGTGCATTTTAATATCCCCATATTTATTCCGCATCTGGGATGCCCGTTTCAATGTATTTATTGTAACCAGAAATATATTTCCGGAATAAAAAATCCTCCGGATTTAGCCGAAGTTCACGCTATTATCAGGCAAAAACTGTCGACTATCAACGGGCAAGGCGCCAGGGTAGAGGTTGCTTTTTTTGGCGGCAGTTTTACCTGTCTGAGCCTTGAAGAACAACGCAACTATCTGGAGGCCGTGCAGCCCTATATTGCTGAAAACAAAATAAATGGCATCCGCATTTCAACACGTCCCGATTTTATCGATGACGAAAAATTACAAATGCTGAAAAAATTCCAGGTGCAAACTATCGAACTGGGTGTCCAGTCGATGAATGACAGCACTCTGAAAAAAATTCACAGGGGACATAACGCAGCCGACGTGAGAAACGCAGCAAACATGATAAAAAAACATGGCATAGCCCTGGGAATACAAACTATGGTTGGCCTGCCGGGAGAGGATAGCGCCATGGAACTGAATACCGCCAGAGAAGTGATAGCTATGCAGCCCGATTGTATGAGGATTTACCCTTTATTGGTGCTGCAGGATACCAATCTCGAACAATGGCATGCAAGAGGAAAATACATGCCTTTGGCACTGCCGGAAGCTGTGGAACGTGTAGCTGCAATTCTTGAAATGTATATCGCAAACGATATCAACGTGATAAAAGTAGGCCTGCACCCAAGCGACGAATATGCTCCCGGCGGAAAATTGGTGGCAGGGCCTTTCCATCCTTCTTTCCGCGAAATGGCAATGACCATAGTTTGGAAAAGAAACTTTGTTCAACACCTTTTGCCGGGACAAAAAGCCGGCAGTCAACAGGATATCATTATCATGGTGGCTGATTCTCAATACAACTATGCTATTGGTTATAAGTCTGAAAATAAAGATTATCTAAAGCAATACTTTAATCGAGTGCGTTTCAGGCGTTCAACTGACATGCAAAAACTTCAGTTTGATGTGGATTATTGTTGACAAACGCTTGCCTGTCGCGGCAAAAAACAAACTAAAAACTTTTGGTAACCTGATTGAGTTCGAAAGTGCCGGCATTGTTTACGAAGCAATCAGCGGACACCCCGACATTTTTATGTGCCATGCCGGCAATGAATTGATTTTAGCGCCCAACATTCCCGAAATCTATCCAAATATTTTTTTCCGAAACAATATCCCGTTCGCTTTAGGCTCAAAACCCTTAGGCAACAAATATCCCCACACGGCACACTATAATGCTGTTGTTAGTAGCAAATTCCTGATTCACAATATAAAACATACTGATGATGCCATTTTGCAAAAATGCAAAAACAAAACTGCAATAAACACTCCCCAGGCATACACCCGTTGCAACCTTTTAGCTCTGGATGATACAAGTTTCATTACCTCCGACAGTTTCACCAATAAACTATTGCAAAGCCTTAAGTTGAATGCTTGTTTCATTAGTCCCGAAAATATTGTGCTTCCGGGCTTTCCTAACGGATTTTTTGGAGGCTGCTGCGGCATTTATCAAAAAAAATTATTCGTCAGCGGTTCGCTCACATATTTAAACGCTAAAAACGACGTTATAGGCTTTGTTGAAAAATGTGGTTATGATATTATTGAGCTGTACAATGGCCCTTTGTTTGATGCCGGAGGGCTGTTTTTTATAAATTCACAAAAACCTTTTGTCAATATTTGAGTAAAAAAGTACTTTTGAAGGCTGATTATTAATTTTCCAAATGAAACTGTCGGTAATAATTGTTAATTACAACGTAAAATACTTCCTGGAACAATGCCTGCATTCGGTGATTAAAGCTGGACAAGGTATTGATATGGAGGTTTTTGTGGTGGATAACAATTCGGTGGATGGCTCGGCGGGCATGGTGTGCGAAAAGTTTCCGGAAGTTAAAATCATAGAAAACAGCGACAATAAAGGTTTTTCAAAAGCTAACAATCAGGCGATCAAACAAAGCACCGGAGAATATGTATTGTTATTGAATCCTGATACGGTAGTTGAAGAAGATACTTTTTCGAGGATCATCAGCTTTATGGATTCCCATGCGGATGCCGGCGGGCTGGGAGTGAAGATGCTCGATGGCAAAGGACATTTCCTACCCGAATCGAAAAGAGGCCTGCCAACGCCAGCGGTTGCTTTTTATAAAGTTTTCGGACTGGCTAAGCTTTTTCCGAAATCGAAAATATTCGGAAAATATCATCTGGGCTACCTGGATAAAGACAAGGTGCATGAAGTTGAAATACTTTCCGGCGCATTCATGTTGCTCCGCAGAACTGCGCTTGACAAGGCAGGGCTGCTAGATGAAAATTTCTTTATGTACGGCGAAGATATCGACATCTCGTATCGTATTACACAAGCCGGCTATAAGAATTATTACTTTCCCGAAACACGCATTATACATTACAAAGGCGAAAGTACCAAAAAAAGTAGTGTCAACTATGTCATTGTGTTTTACAATGCGATGATCATTTTTGCACGCAAACATTTTTCTCAAAAGAATGCAAGCTCTTTATCTTTTCTTATCAAGGCAGCCATATTTTTCAGGGCTATACTGGCAATCATCAGCCGTTTTGTGAAACTGGTATTTATACCACTGTTTGATGCTGCAATAATTTTTACAGGAATATATTTCATTAAAAACTACTGGGAATCAAATGTTATTTTTCGTGACGGCGGTTCCTATCCCATTGAATTTATAGCCATAGCTGTCCCGGTATACATCCTGGTATGGCTTTTCTCTGTTTATTTCAGCGGGGGATATGATAAACCGGTGCGCCCGATAAAAATTATCCAGGGTGTCGTTATTGGCACGGTGCTGATACTTACTGTTTACGCTTTGTTAGGAGAACAGATGCGGTTTTCCAGAGCGCTGATTATTTTTGGAGCTGGCTGGGCTGCATTATCCATGGTAGGCACGCGTGTTTTGCTGCATCTGCTGGATATTAAACAGTATAAATTTGGCTCTGGTAAAAACAGGCGTTTTATCATTATCGGCGATGATGAGGAAGCTGAACGTGTTGCCGTATTGTTGCAAAAAACACTGATCAATTATGGTTTTATCGGACTGGTAAATACCAACGAAAAATATGATGCGGCTAAAGGGTTTATTGGAAATATCTCTCAGCTTGCCGATATTATTTACATTTACAAGATAGACGAAGCCGTTTTCTGCTCAAAATCAATGCCGCCGCAATTAATCATTGATAAGATGACCGAATTGCAGCACACGAATATTGATTATAAAATTGCCCCACCTGAAAGTATGTCAATTATCGGAAGTAATTCAATAAATACCACCGGTGAGCTTTATGTATTAAATGTTAATGCCATTGGTAAGATATCCAACAAGAGGAGCAAGCGGCTTCTGGACTTAATAATAAGTACCCTGTTACTGGCCTTTTACCCTATACTGGTTTTTTTCGTTAAACAACCACTTGGCTTTTTGAAAAACATTTTTAAAGTTCTGACCGGTATCAAATCATGGGTGGGCTTCGGCAAATCTGGAGCCGGAGATATACATAAACTGCCTGCAATTAGAAAAGGAGTACTGAATCCTACAGATGCAATAAAAAAACAGTACATTTCTGATGATATTGCAAGCAGCCTGAATATACTTTATGCCAAAGATTATAAAATCATCAACGATTTAAACATCATCCTGAAAGGGTTTTCTAAGCTCGGTCGCAAATAGTTATATCGCGTTTCAGGAATAAATAAACACCTACAGGTTAATAATTTTTTTAGTCTTTTTTGATTATTTCGTCAAATAGTATTATTTTCATGTCCAATATTTAGATATTATTATAAGTATTAAACATATAATTATTGAAAATTATGAAGATAAAAGATTACCTTAATTACATTCTTGTGATAGCAGTTGCTATGACATGCTCCCTTAACAGCAGCGCACAAATTTCTGTAGTAAATGACCTGAAATGCAATGGAGATACTATAGGCATCCTGATTGCTTCCCCATCGGGCTGGGGGATACCTCCTTATTCCTATTTGTGGAGTACTGGCGAAAATACACAAACGATCATTAACCTGAATGCCGGGACATACTCTGTAACCATTACAGATAGTGTGTCTAATGATTCCGTTTTTTCTGTAACATTAACAGACCCGCCTTTGTTGTCCACCGTGATGAACCC
>Ga0116184_10004896_pt1 | contig 10432 bp, 19 predicted proteins | sample AD_JPNNA5_MetaG_FD_89886 | JGI IMG/M metagenome (GOLD analysis project Ga0116184, IMG submission 89886) | Active sludge microbial communities of municipal wastewater-treating anaerobic digesters from Japan - AD_JPNNA5_MetaG | ecosystem: Engineered > Bioreactor > Anaerobic > Digestate | place...
CCGAGGTAGACGGTTCCTCGATACCATCCGCCCATTGCGGGGCATTTGGTGAGACTTCCAATCGGATCGGGAGAGTATTCGATGAACACTTCCACGACGACAGTCTTTCCAGCGGCCTTGCAAGCCTCGTTGAATCCTTCCAGATACCGGATGATCTCGAAGGGGGTGTAGTCGTTCACCTCGTCGCAAACCTTCTGAGGAATGTCCTCATGAGTTCCGTAGTTGCGAGGATCGGGGCGAAGACGGAAGTTCTCGATGATCTGCATAGTTCAACCTTTCGTTAATAGGAAGATACTAATTCTTCTCGGAAAGGTCAAACCTTTTCTTCGGATTCTCGAACCTTTCTTCCGTCATGTAGAAGACAGAGCATTTGTCCGCCCTCTGATCTTCTCGACACTTTCCGGAGACTGTGAGACACTTTTCCCGGTAGTCGCAGAAGCGACAGATATTCTCACCTCCGGAAACGTCGTACTTGAGCCACGCCCGGAAACCCTCGGGAGCTTCCTTGGTGTCAAGCCTCCGACGGGCCAATTCCACGGGCGAGGGGGAATGTATGGGAATCACGATTCGATTCCCACAAAGGAAATGTCGGAGAGGATTTCGTCTTCTCCCATGTGGGCGACAATTTGCTGGAGAGCGTACTGTCGAGCCTCGGCCTGCGAGAAAGATCCTCGGAAAAGAACCTTGACAGTTCCCTTGTCGGTGTTGCTGGTCCAGTTGAAGACCGCTTTGCGGACGGTGAAGAGATTGGCGATCCAGCGAAACATAGTGCATCCTTTTGAAAGAGGGCTATTCCCTACAATTAAGATACAGAACAACCCTCAGTTAGTCAACTACTTTCCCTCCACCCGAACAAAGATGTACTGGTGCCGGATGTGGCTCATCTGCCCCTGAATGAAGATGACTTTCCAAGTGTCGTGAGTAGCCGAATTCAGGAAATGTTCCATGTTCATGGTACCGATTCCCTTGATGACCATTTCATTCAGCCGTTCGTAAACGGAAGGCATGAGCACCTTGGAAAGAGAATTCTCTCCGAGGAACTGACAGAGTCCTCCGCAAGCGACTTCGATCTGATGGGTTTCGATTTTCATAGTTCAGCCTTTCGATACTTGAAAGATACAGAAAGACCCTCGGTTTGTCAACCAAGGGCCTGAAGGTTCTTCAGAGGATTAGCGCATCCGGGAGAGATCCTTGCGAGCGTCGGCACGGGTGACCTTGGCGAGGGAATCGGCCTGCCTGCTCACCTTGGCCTCGTAGTCCTTCCAGAGTTCCGTCCGGGCCTGCTCGCGAAGCTGGTCCATGAGGAGCATCGTGCGGGCCTTGATGCCCTTGGCGTTCTGGGAGCGGTAGGCTTCTTCGGCGGCACGGGCGATTTCCTCGGAGGGGAATTCCTCGACGGGAACCCCGAGCTTCCAGTGGACGGTCAGGGTCCAGTGCTTCTTGCAGAACTTGCCGTTCTTCTTGGACGGACCCGCCTCGACGGAGGTGACGGGGAACTGCTCCATCTTCAGAAGGGCCAGCTTCTCGATGGCCTCGGCGGTGGGCTTGCTGAAGCCCTTGAAGCCCTTGGAGATGTTCTCGATGGCACGGGTGGTCGAAGTCTGCATGATGTCCTCCTAGTGAGTTGAGTGGGTTAGGCTTACTGCCCTTCCCTGATATTAAGATACGTCGGAAGATCAAGAAAGTCAACCGACTAAAAACAAAAAATCCCGCCTCTTTTGAAGACGGGATTCTCTGCCAGATGCCGGAGAGCTTAGGGCCTCGGATAGACGAAGATACCGGAATGCCGGAGGGCGGAAACCTGCACAGGATTGAGGTACAGTCCGTTTCCGTCCACGAAATCCTTGGATTCCTTGAGTCCGGTGCCGAGGATTTCTCGAATCTTCTTGATGCACTCGATCTTGCTCAGTCCTCCGTTTTCGTAGTTGTGCGCCCCGTGGCCTTCGGTTGCAGTGGCATCGAAGACGTACTTGCGGGGTTCGGAGGGAAGCATCGAATCGGAGAGGATTTCCCGGATGACGTTCGACATTTCCTGCTTCGGGAAAAGATGGTTCTTCTGGATCGCCTCCATGATCTTGATGAGATCGGAGAGATTTCCCTTGATGGAGAGGGAACCTTCCAAGGGTTCGTTGTCACCCTTGATCGGCTTCCCGGAGATCCGCGAGGTGAGCTTGCTGGTGAGTGTCATATCGACGTTCATTCCGAGCCTTTCGTTGGATGTACTGTTAAGATACGGAGATTCGATTGAAAAGTCAACCAGCAAATTCCAGCAACTATATTGTCTCTAGCAAATGAAAGTCGCTCTTGCAAGGGTGAAAAGCAAAAGGGACTTCCGTATCTTGAAAGTCCCTTGCAAGAGTCTCCCCGAGATGGGATAGACTCACTCACTCACTTGATGCGGCGTTCCTCGACTTCCTGCTCGACTGTCGGGGCTTCCTCACTCTCCTGATTCATGTAGGCCGGAGGAACCATGTCGAAGGAAAGGTAGGGAATGGAAGATGCGGTCAGATCGTCAACGGGATTCCCGTCCTCGTCTTAATGTTCCACTTGATCGCCCGCTACGAATTCCTGAGACACGAACTGTTCGAGTTCGTCGTCGTATTCCTGAATCACGAATCCGTAGGTGATTTTCTTGATGATTGCCATAGGTCAGCCTTTCGTTGGAGATGATAGTAAGATACGGAAAATCCCCGGCAATGTCAACCGAGGATTTTCTATTTCAGACTTCGAGGGGGATTTTCTTTGCCGATTGGATGAAACTGGATCGCATCCTGTAGGGATCGCCCATGTCAGTACGCACGATCCATTGCCCGCCTCCGTGGTATCGATCCACCGTGAGCCGGATGCCCTTGCATTCGATCTGCAAGCCCTTGACGATCTTCACGGTATTCGAGTGGTGAGACTTGGCATTCTCCAGCCATTCCTCCCCGTACTTACCCTGAGGCTGAATCCGATCCAGCCAAGCCTTAGGGCAGGAGTAGTAGCAAGGATGGCAGTCGATATCCAGTTCCTTGTAGTAGGTCATTCCCTTGGAATGGGACATCTTGATGAAGGTCGCCGTGACATGCTTCGGGATCTTCTCTCCCATGTAGGTATATTCCACCTCCCGGAGAATCCAGAAGCCGCCTGCACCTTTGGCACTGGCCAGCACCTTGGAATATCCCTGAGGGCGGTTGTACTCGAAGTCCCGCAGAAGCATCTGTCGAGTCTCTTCAGGGGATTGATAGATTCCAGTGGTACCGATACGTCACCTCCTTGTTAGATACAAGATACGTCAAAAATTTCAAAACGTCAACTTGTTTTTTCGTGTTATCATAGATAAATGCACACTGTTAGTCTATCCGAGATACTTGAGACTTTTGCATTATCCCCTGAATATGAACTCATTCGTAAGAAGTCTCGTAATTCTAGGTATGTTGGAAAACCTGCGGGAACTATTAGCTCGAAAGGGTATGTAAAAATTCAATTAAACGGAAGAATGTATTCCGCACATCGGTTAATATATCAGATTGCAAATTCGATTGATATTCTACCTTCCGACATTCAAATAGATCACATTGATGGAAATAAACAAAATAATAATCCAAGTAATTTACGAATAGCAACTAATCAAGATAATCAGCGAAATGTAAAAATTCAAAGAAATAATACATCTGGATTCAAAGGCGTTACCTATGAAAAGAACCGAAACAAATGGAAAGCATCTATTTACGACGGAACTCGAAAAATAAATTTAGGCAGATTCAAGTCACCCGAAGAGGCTCACCTAGCGTATAAAAATAAAGCAATTGAATTATTTGGTGAATTTGCTCGATATGAATAAGATACTGAAAAGGAACCCGATTGTCTACCGGATTCCTTTCGATTCTCTCTGCTGGATGGATTAGTCCTCGGTGTTCTCGTCGCAGTCCTCGAAGGAGAACGACTGTCGCTCGATTTCCTTGTAGCGGATCTTCCCGCCCTTGGCGACGATCACGCCCACGTCGGAGGATTCCTCGCCGGACCAGCTCACCTTGCCGTCGAGGACGATTCCCCACGGCTTGAGGAACTTCTCGTTGAGGTACTTGATCCACTCGATGTAGTTGTAGAACTTCTCGCCGCCGTCCCATTCGATCCCGTTGCCGTCCTCGGTAGGAACCCACTGACACCAGAGTCCGGGCTGGCTCTTGGCGGGGGAATTGTAGTCGAGGATGGAAGCATCCTGCCCCTGTCCATAGCTACCGCCACCGCCCACGAAAAACTCCCCCTCTTCTCCGATGGGGAGGCCGACCGCCTCGCGCAGAGGATCGGGCAGGGTGGATGCGATGGCCGGATTGCGAGCCATGCGACGGGTTTCCGCGAACTGCTTGAGATAGGCGACCTGCGACTCGTTCAGAGCCGGGGTGCAGGTGAAGGTGCCGTCGAAGTCGGTGGTGTATCCCATGTTCAGCCTTTCGTTGAGGGTATTAGGAAGATACTGAAAGATTGGCGAAATGTCAACGACGATCTTCCACGACACCCGCAATAGCCGCAATGATAGCGGCAATCCATGCAGTGTTGTGGAAGTGAATGAACATCGCGCCCACAGTGATGATCGAAGCGTAGGTAGAGATTCGCATATGAGTAAGATACAGAGAATCTTCCAGAATGTCAACCCGTAGTTAGCAACATGCAAATTCTTTTCGAGACTCTAAGAGTAACTGCTCTCGGAGTATCTTAGCGGATTCAAGCCCTTCACTCGTATATGGGAATAACTTAACAACTCGTTTCCCGTCAGTGCGAATAAGCAATTTCCAATATGAAATTTCACTTAACTGTCCACTTTTCAATATCTTACGGCGAATCCAATGAGTAATATGGGATGCCGATCTATTCCATTGATTTTGTGTCTTGGTAGATATTCGCAAATTCTCTTTTGAATTGTTCAACCTATTTCGGTCGATATGGTCGATTTGTAAATCATCTGGTATTTCAATGTTGTTGTATATCATGTACATTATGCGATGAGCACGATACATTTGACCATCATAATTCACTCTACGATATTTTTTACCTTCTATTGAACCAGCAATTGTATCTGCTTTGATTTTGCGTCCGACATTTATTTTCCAGTATAATTCATTGTCTTTTATGTAAAACAATCTATGTATTTCGTCTAACGGAAGATTCTTAACGCTCATATTGATATTTATAATAAAATTAGCCCTCGGAGTAAACTCCGAGGGCCTTTTATCTATTAGGGGGTTTCAGTTACTTTGGCGTTTGGACTACTAGGCCGTTCTGGGTAGTAACCCGTGAGTCTCTCGACCTTTGGGCGTTCTCCTTACTTGCGCTCTTTGTCTACTTTGCCGTTTTGCTTACTCGGCCTTTCGATACTATGAAGATACTATGGACTTCGAGGCTCGTCAACCAGAAAGATGCAGGCGTCTCTAGCAAATGAAAATGGAACTGTCAAGGCTAGGAGAAAGGCTGGAGATTATCCAGCCTTCATTCAGAACTGAGGTGCAAGTCTCTTTTTGAGTCGGTCGAGAGCCTTGTCTCGGATCTTCCTTACCGTCTCATGCGAGATTGAGAGAATCTTTCCGACGCTTCGGAGGTCCATCGCTTCGGTTTCCTCTTCCATTCCGAACAGGAGATAGATCACTTGCTTTTCCCGGCCTTCCAAGGTACCTAGAACGTCGTACAGGGCTTTCCGTGCCTGCTTGTGTTCGATCATTGCCGACGGGCCTGCAAAGGTGCTCTGCTCGACAGTCTCTTCTAGGCTCATGCCTTCGGTTTCTTCTCCGAATCGGGAGAGATTCGAGATAGCAGAATCGACGGCTTGACATTCCTCGGAGAATTCGGAATCTGGATCATTTGCCTGATTCTTTTTCTCTGTCAGATAGGATACAAATGCATTGTGCGGAATCTTGATAGGTCCGCAAGCGTGGAAACGCTGGATGCTCTGTAGTCCCTCGGAGGATCGGAGTTGCTGGACTGCATAGGGGCCGAAATCTCCGAGAGAGGGATCGTAGGTGCGGACAGCCTTTAGGAGGTTTGCCATTCCTACAGTCTTGATCTCGGATTGATACTGCCAGATCGCAGGGTATCTACGGGCGACATAGAAAATTAGCCCCTGATTCATTTGAACCAAGAGCGTTTCCAGAACTTCAATTCTCTTGCAGTTGGGGGAGATAGTACGGAGTTCGGAGTATTCTTCAAACAACTTGACTTGATCGGCTTTCACTTATACTCCTTCATGGAATAGTGCGGGCTGGAGGTACCAGAAGATACATCCAACCCTAGCCGAAGTCAACCCTCAATCCATGAAAGTTTCCAGTCGTTCCCCGGTGCGACGGGCGATCCGCTTGATCTCCTGTCGAGCACGGGCCTCTTCCTTGCGAGACTCTTCCTTACGACGGTCGAATCCCTTGCCCTTGCCCCAGACTCCCTTGCCCGATTCACGCCACGACTTGCTCATCTCTGCATCCTTTTGATAGTGGGCTACCTGCCCTCACATATAAAATACGGAAAGGTTCTCGTTTTGTCTACTAGAAAAACATAAACGAAAAAGGACCACCCTTTCGGATGGTCCTTTCCAGTCCCTTGCGGGATTGGCTCAGGCGGCGGGGGTCTGGTCGCCGGAGGGCTGGCCTTCGGCGTTCTGCGCGGCGGCGGCGAGGGCGAGGGCTTCCTTTTCGGCCTTGGACTTGGGACCGCGCTTCTTGCCCTTGACGGGGGGCTTCTTCGCGTCCTCGATCTTGGCGAGCGTGGTGCGGGACTTGAGGCTCAGGGCCTCGAAGACGGTGGCCTGCTCGGACTTCTCGGGACGGTCGGCGGCGGGGATCACGACGATCTTGTCGCCCTCGATCTTGACGATCAGGCTCAGGGCCTCCAGCAGAAGCTCCTCGTCGGTCTTCACGGGCTTCTCGACCTTCTCCTTGGGGGCCTTGGGAGCCTGCACCTTGACGCCGCGAGCTTCGAGGGCCTTGGCCAGTTCCTCGGTGGAAAGCTGGTCGAGAACGGGGTTGGCGGCGGTGGCGTTGGCAGTGTTCATGTTGCGTCTCCTTGAGCGATGTTTGAGTTTCGTTTGAGGGCCTTTCCCTCTCACATGAATAAGATACTAGAGCGACTTCCGAATTTCTACCACTTTCTGAACTTTCTCGATTTCGACCAGAAACTAGACTTCGCTCGCATAGTGTCACTCGGAAGATGCTAACATATCCACATGAACTATAGTCTTGACATTTTTGAGGAATTTTTGTATCTTGATTCTGAATATAATTTGCGATGGAAGACTAATAGACCTAGGTGTAAGAAAGACTCACTTGCAGGAAGTTTTAATTCGGAAGGATATGTTCAAATTCATTTGAACGGAGTGAATTACTATGGACATCGAATAGTCTACCAGATGGTTAATAGATTACATATTCTCCCATCTGAGATAATCATAGATCATGTGGATGGAAACAAAGCAAATAACAGACCAAATAATTTAAGGCTCGCAAATAAATCAACAAATGGAATGAATCGAGGGAAGCAAGCAAACAATTCATCTGGATTCAAAGGTGTTAGTTTTCGTAAAGATAGGAAGAAATGGCTTGCTAAAATTACTAAAAATGGAAAAGCTCATCACGTTGGATTATTTGATTCAAAAGAAGAAGCCGCTTTAGCGTATTGCCAAGCGGCTTCCGAGATTCATGGTGCGTTTGCAGATTCTCAACTAATTCCAACATCGAACTGAATCCACCAAAGCAATTAATTTAATTGACTGTACGCATCCAATGAATTCAGAATAGCTTATGTCTCCGAACATATCAGTGACATCTTTCTTGCAAATATTCTCAATAGCGTTTTCGGGAAGTGAATCAGAATATATTTCTTGTGTTCCCTTGACCGTGGTCACCTTGAAAAGTCGAGAATACTTAAATTCTTTTTCATTTTCACATTGATGCTTTTCTTTTTCAACTTGGAATTCTAATTCATTTTGAGTAGGAATTCTTTGTATTGTGGTGGATTTTACACCACTTGCATTGTCTGTGGAGAATGAGATAACTAAGGCGCAAGGAATCGCAAGAAGTGCAAAAAACAATACGCCAAAGATGTTGTGTTTTGTTGTCTGCATAGCAATCCTTTCGATATTAGTAAGATACTGACAGATTCTATTTCTGTCTACCTCTTCTTACCTCTTCTAATTGGAGCAGTGGAACCCGGACCCGTGCCGCCTTTCCAGCGATCCGAGAAACGAGGTTTCGACTCGACAGGAAAGTCCTTCTCTTCCATTTCGCAGATTCTTTTGATCTCGATGGGTTCCAATCGCATCGCCCTCTCTTCGAGAGTATCACCTGCAATGCAAATGACTTCTCCATCTTTAAGAGAATCCGCAATCCGAAGAGCCATTCCGATTTCTCGAAGATGACTATCTCCGCCGACGACCAAAACGTGAGAGTTGTTTTCCATACCTAGAAGATACTCCAAAAGTGTATTTTAGTCAACCCAAATAGGAAAAGCGTATTTCGGAGGTTCTTTCCGAGACTATCCCTCTAGCAAATGGATTTCATATTTGCAAGGGTAAATCGAAATGCGGGATTTCTCCCGCACTCCATTAGTCGAATCGTTCGGCCTCACTCAACTCATTCAAGGCGATTTCGTTCAGGTAGTCGGAAGCATCCGCCGAAACCTTGATTCCCATTACTCCATCTTGCAAAGCGAATTCATAGTTCAGATCCGCCAAGAGATAGCCGTTTTCGACGTGGTCGTCGGCAAGGGAGTTATTCAATCCCTCCATGCCAAGTTCCGCGAAGTCCGAAGGGGTTCCGATGGATTCCAGTGGAACAAAGTAGTTCGCCCTCTGGTCCTTGTCGATGCATTCCGCGAACTTCGAGGTGGTGGTGCGATAGTCGCTCATAGATCATCCTTTGGTTGAAGGTATTAGAAAGATACAGAAAAGGGAGGCGGTTGTCAACCGCCCGCCCTTAATTTCCGAGAGTCTTTTTTCCGGCACCGTGGGCAATAAAGCCAATCGCGAAAGACCTTTCCCGTTTCTGGCAGAGTCCGCAATCGGCGCAAGTGATTTCCCGCCCCAAAGTTTCCGGACAAACAAGTACCTTGTTTCCGCCCTCCGTCGTGAGAACCCGCCCCGTGGTGCCGAACGGGAGAACGGTAACGACTGGAAGTCCCGTTTCCATTGCCGCATCGACTTCGGAAAGTCGATTTGTCGAGACGTTGACGGTAAACCCTCCGTCATTTGCCGCCCGGAGAGCCTTCACGTTCCCCGGAGTGAGCGGGTAGTGGGAGTAAGTGTAACCCCTCTTTCCCTTATTGGCAAGGGTGAGAGAACGTAGGGCGACCGAATTGATACGATCCGACTTCCCGACCAGATCCCCGGCCTGATTGTGTCTCCAGATCGTACCGTCGGGAATCTCCCGCACCTTGGAGAGAAACCCTTTCCAGTCCGTACCACGTTCGCCCTCCGTCACCTTGGACCAGTGAAAGGCAAGAGGACCGGACTTGGCATAGCAACCCTTCGACTTGAAGGGGCAAGCATCCGGGCAAGTGCCCTTGTGAGAGGTGGAAACGGGCATGATTCCCGTTTTCTGGTTTCCGGATTTGAGATTGAGGTAGAAGTTTTCCATGCCTATAAGATACGGAAGTGGAGATCGAAAGTCAACTGATTTTCTCAGAGTCTCTACAGTCTGGCAGTGACTTGATCATATAACAGAACGCGCCTGCGCGACTCTAGCAAATGAAAGTCAATCTTCCAAGGGTGAAAATAATCAGATTCTCCCGTATTTCTTTCGAACGCCAAAACGAAAGAACCTCCCCCAAGATCTGGGAGAGGTTCAATCACTCACTCATTAGCTCACGCACTCACTCACTCACTCAAAACTTGTAATCGTTTCCGCAATTCTTGCAAGTTTTGATGTGGAGAGGATCGTGAAGTTTCTGGATTTCTTCCGAAGCGTCTTCCAGTTTGCCGCCGCACTCTGGGCACTCACCCCGATCTTCGGGAGACTCTTCGACGTGACTCTCGTACTCGGAAGCACCCGTCACCTGATTGAAGTCGAAGTTGCAGGCCAACTGCTCGGCCCTGTCGATTGCCTCGGATTCGCTCATGGCCTCGACCTCGAAGGTCTTGACTCGGGTGGTGGTGCGGGTGACTTCGATCTTGTACTTGCCCATAGGTCAGCCTTTCGTTGGAGATGTTATTAAGATACTGAAAGATTCTGGTTTTGTCTACCAGTTGTGAGTGGGAAGCGTCTCGATCTCGTCGCCGTCTCCATCCAATCGCAGGACGGAGCACTCACGCTCACGGGCGTATTCCAGAAGGGTAAAGAAGCTGTTGGAGAATCCGGACTCTTCCATTTCCTCCACGCTCGGAGAATCCGAATACACCGAGATGAAGTAGCCGCAGTCGTAGGGATAAACGAAGCATCCCGGAACGTCTTTGCTGGTTTCCGTCTGCTGGAGGAGA
>Ga0116184_10004897_pt1 | contig 10431 bp, 13 predicted proteins | sample AD_JPNNA5_MetaG_FD_89886 | JGI IMG/M metagenome (GOLD analysis project Ga0116184, IMG submission 89886) | Active sludge microbial communities of municipal wastewater-treating anaerobic digesters from Japan - AD_JPNNA5_MetaG | ecosystem: Engineered > Bioreactor > Anaerobic > Digestate | place...
GAATGCACCAGAAGTTCCACTGTTTCCCTGTCGGCCTCCCCGAACATCGCAAGATCGCCGACCTTCGGGCCAAGAGCCACTGCAACAGGTGTTGCCAGCTCAAGGGTATCTGTCTCTCCCGCGTCGGTGACGATAGACAGAACCGGCGTTCCACCGTCCGCCAGCCGGAACCTGCAAGCATAGGATTTTCCGGCTTCCATTGTTACCAATTCATCCAGCGTGATATGGGTAATGGTCGTTCCGACAACGGTTAATGACTTCACGCGCCCCCAGCCGGAACCCCAGAGCGGGACATCATGAGATACACGAACTTTATTCCCTCTCCTGCAAACCAGATGCTCGAAGTCCATATAGATGGAGTACATCTCAGGTCGGAGCCTTGCTTGCGCTATGTGGAATCGTCCGAACTTCCAGATCAGATTGGGATGCGTTATGCCGGGAAATTCTATCGATTCAAACAGAGTGGCGGTGGCAGACGTATAGCCGTCATCATATACTATTCGTTCGTCATCATTCCAGTCATTCAGTTCATTTTTGAATTTGATCCTGAAGGCGTGAGGATGGTCGTATAATCTTTTCTCCGCAGAGAATCCCCAGGAATTCCGTGGTGTGATATGCTGTACAAGAGTCTGATTCCCCGTGTCGGCGATAACAGACCATAAGCCATCCTTGATTGTTATGGAGCCCCGCGCCGCCGAAGCAATGTCCTGGCAAGTTTCAAACACTGAAGCTACGTAATCTCGATACATGTTGAAGGCGTAGCCATTAGTGGCGCAAAATTCGTAAAACTCGCCGAGAGTATCGTTATCAACCTGGGTTAATGCCCTCTCTCTTGCGTTCGCTTTGCCTGTCAGGACGTGGCGAATAAGAGCAGCCGGGTTGTTGGTCACCGCATAATCAGCCTCAGTGGAACCCCACGTTTTGGTGACAGAATTCCATACCGGGCAATAGGATGAAACAACGCCATTTAGATTATCAATGTTTCCGCTCAACTGATCGGTTGCCTTGATTCGGAGAGCAGTCACAGCCAATGGGTGCGGAAAAGTGATCGGATAGGCGGTCTCGATGCTTCTGAGATACGTCCAGTACACTTCATCGATGATTGTGTCAGCAGATGTGTCTGGTGATATCCTCGTTATGCCGATCTCATATTGTTTGGTGTTGTTTACTTTCCACCGCCAGCCGTATCTAATTGCCGAGGTCGTTAGATCGGAGAATGTCTTGGATTCAATATCTATCCATGTTGAAGTCCCCACTTCACGATATTGGACAAGAACAGTAACGCTTCTTGCCACTCTGTTTCCGGCATTATTATATTCAACCAATCCGCGCGGGAATGAAATATCGACAGACAGTTCATCAACATTGGTTTTCGCGGTTCTCCTTATCTGTCCACCGGCGGACGCTAAAATCACCCCGATGTAATCCTGCTGAACGGCTGAAGGGAATAGAGTAAGGGGCGTATCAGTTGACCATCCCTCTCTTGTCTCGACTTCAATGTCAGTATACGAGGAGAGCAGAGTGTCTCCGAGCTTGATGTCGGATATCTTCATCGGCCCATATCCCCACACAAAGAGCATGCGCAGGTATTCATCCGAGCCGACGAGTTCTGTGTATGATTTTGCACCGAGAGGAGGGAAGACTTTATGAGTTCCGAGAATTACCGGAATAACGCCCCACGGGTTCTCCATGTTCGTGTTTGCGCCGATGGAGTAGGTGGGTGAATCTTCATAGGTTTGCCGTGCGGCAAGGCCAGGGCCTGAATATTTGATCGGAGCAATCGCATTAACGAGCAACATACCGGCGGTTGCCATTGCCATTGTTGCAAAAGAGGAAACTGCAGCTACTCCGGCTGCAGATGTAATTCCTAACTTCCCTGCAATGGCTCCACCAACCGGGCCGCCAAAATACGTTGCCACCACTACAACAGCAATCGTCAAGATGGTTCTCAAGGGATTCTTGCCGCCGCCGCCGCCGCCATGCAATGGTACGCTTATCAAGACATGGGAGTCAATCGGAGGGACAAGGTGCCAACGATCCCGAGGGATCGGCACGCCGTCAATCTCAACCATAACATAGGTATCAGGATAGAGGGACGTAACTATTTCATGGAGCGTTGCCCCATGAGGCACTGTCACGACTTTCGGTGCATGAAACGCAAGCGGACTGACTATGATTTCTCTATCGGCCATAATGATAATACCCCTCAACCCTTTGCTGCCACTGTAGCCCCGTAAACTCTTCAATTGTAGAGTCGATGCCCTCTAAAACGTGCAACATCCGCTTATGATCAATGACCAGACCGACGTGATAGACCATATCTCCGGTACGGAGCAAAATCACGTCATATGGCTGCGGCTTATCAACCCTCTGCCATGCCTGCTTTTCATCCCGTATCTTTCGGGATACTTTCATCAGGGAGGCAAGGGAGCCGTCAACATAGATACCGGCAAAGTCCGGGAGCTCTATGCCTAACTTCTCACGATAAACCATAACTATGAGCCGCCAGCAGTCTATTCCGTTTCGATCACTTCCATTTTTCTGGAATGGTATGCCGATGTATTCATTGGTCCACATTAGAATAGTCCTCGAAAGTAAGAAGGGACAAAACTACCGCTAGGATACGGCTCCGTCTCCAGCGTCTCAAGCCGCAGTGTCCCGGTGATAGTCGTGGCATTATACGTTATGTTCGTCAACTTGAATTCCGGCCATGAGCCCTCAATCGTGTCCAGGGCATTATCTAAAACAAGATCAACCCTGCATATCACGGGTGTCTGCACACTTCGGATTGTCTCGGTATAGGCCCGATGGACATTATCGATCTCAAGTTGCATCTCCCCCGGCCCTTCGTCGGTATCATCAGGGAGTTTAATTCTCACGGGGAGGAAGATATATTTTTTGCCGTTAGATATCGTCCCATATACCTTCTGCGTATCAGAAGTGAATTCCGTCAACTCCTGTGTAGGATCGGTACTGATCCTGATATCATCGGCAAGGTCAATATGTGAGAGCGTTATCAGGGCAATCAGCACACGGCCTGTTTCAGGAGAGAAAGCCGCCTCACGAAAATTTAAGCTTGTTGTCGTCATTAGGGAAGCACCTCCAATGATAGGTTGACTTCATAATCCCCCTCCACTTTCGTCCACGAGGGTGGAGCGGTGAACCGCATCTCGCAAGCCGTAGAGTGGGCAGGGGGCTTCGTCCATGAGAATCTAAGGGAACCGCCCAGCAGGGTTGTATTATAGAACGTGGCCAATGATGTCAGTTGAGTCCCCGTAAGAAGCATCGTCCCTGACACCGGCTCAACGCCTGCCGTGAACCTGCGCCGTACCTTTGCCGGCCCAGCGTCCATATCGGATTTGATTGTCGTTTCCGCAAAGGACTGGCTGTATCCATTGACGAACAACTGTTGAGGTAATTCTGTCGGCCAAACTGGTACGCTCATTTTTTACCTCCCCGTTAACTGCGTTCGTACGCCGTAGTTGGCACGCATCGCCTTATTTGATTGCGAGCCGAACTGACCGAGCTTTTTCGCGACAGCTTGATCGATATAAACGTCGATGGCCTTTCCGCCGTCCGCTGTGGCGCGTTCCTGCGTCGTGACGTTGGCTCCCACATTATTATAGATGTTTACCTCTGTGTTGCCACCGGCAGCCTTAACGCCTAAGTCCCCGCCGATTCTTGTCAGAGGCATTACCGCCTCCGGCCCTGCCTCGCCCATAAGCCCGGCTCCCCTGGCCATAGGAAAAACAGTCGGTCTGTCCACGATCCCGCCACGGGCAAAAGGAATAACGTTGCCGCCCTGAAAGACGTTGCCTTTGGCGACCCAGACAGCCGGCCCAGTAGTGGCAGGGATGCTCGCAGCGCCGCCGAAGAGAGAGCCGAGGCCGCTGGAGATTGCCCCGAATAGCGGACTGGTAATGTTCTGATAGATCATCATTCTCAGGAGGTCATCAATCATCGAGTCGATCATGTCTCTGAATGACATTTTCCCTGTCCGGGCAAATTTTACTATTGCATCGGCGCTATCCCGTCCCCATCCTTCGATTGCGTCTTTGAGTTCTTTAATATTATCTTTTTCTTTATCGGTTCCTTTATCAAGTATTTTCGCCTTCTCTGCGGCATACCATTCATCCAGCTTTGCTTTGTCGTCTATATAAGCCGCATATTCATCATACGATGATTGTAGTTGCTGCAATTCATATTCTGTCGTAGATAGCGTTGCTCGTTTATGAGCCTCGGAGAATTCGGCCTGTTTTTTTTCTTTCTCCTTTTCGTATTCTTCATGCATCTTCATCTGGAGCTTGAGCGCTTCTTCTTCCTCTTCAGCCTCAGTTTTTTTGGCTTTGATGGCCGCCTTACCGGCCTCGATTTCTCTTACCAGGTCTTCAATCCGCTTCTTGTGCTCCGTGGATAGCTCGGCATACTTACCTTTTTCAAGTTCCCAGAGAACTTTTTCAACTTCTGATTTGTCTCCCAGCAATGCCAGCTCGCGCTCAAGGTCTTTTATGGCTGCCTGCCCGCGCTCGATAGTGGCATCGCGTTTTGACGCCCCGCCGCCTAACCCGCCGCCTTCAGTTTTATTCGTTGCCATAACGGGAACATTGGGAGCGGTCGGAACCTTAGGGGCTGCCGGCTTGCCTTTCGCCTGCGATTCATTGTAATCATCAACTTGCTTTTGTAGTCTGGAAACTTCTTCCCTTGCGCTTTTGATACCACGGATTTTGTCGAGGAAGTCTGTTGATATTCCGACTTTGCCCAGCAATTTATCGGCAAACGCAACCGCTTTATACCTATCCTCCAGTTCCTTTAGTTTCTCCTTTGCGCTGTCGAGATTCTTTTCTAGTCTGGTTATGTCATCCCCGGCTACGCCGTAAACCTGCGATGCCAATTCCTCGCCGAGCCATTTCGTAAACTCCACGGTCTTTGATATAGCCGTCAACACCTTCTCGAATGCGGTAACCATCGCATTGGCCAGGGTTTGAGCGTTTTTAATCGTCTCAGGATTTTGTAGGAGTTGTATCAATTCCTCAATGGCCTGCGTCGTTCCTTTCACGCCTCCGCCGCCTGAATCGCCTTCTAAAAGATCGTCAAAGGCATTTTTTAGTGCGGTAAGCGCCCCGCCAAGTGTGTTCCGTGCCGCCTCCGCGCTTCCGCCGAACTGGGTTTCAAGCTCGGCAAGGATCACCTTTTGGGCCCCGGCAATATCATTGACCGCCATCAACTCCTTGACAGTCGCCTTCTGTGCTTCGGAAAATTGAATACCAGTCCGGGAAAGCGCGGTCATGCCGAGGACGGGGTCGTTTAGAGCCTTGCCGACTTGCAGTGCCGCTGTTTTCAGGTCTGTTTTAAGCGCTGTCGCAACGTTTAACACTGCCATCTGAGCGCGGGTGAACTCATCGCCGCCTATCCGTGTAAATGTCAGGAGAAGAGATTGCATCGAGATGATGGCTTCATCGCCGTAAGTGGTGATCTTCTGGAGTTCCGCCGCATACCCAGTCAGGTTTTGGGCAAGTTCAGGCGTATAGCGGCCCGTGGATTTCAGTGTCGCCTCAAGCTGAGCAACGGCCTGTTGCGCCTCTGACGCCGCGATTATAACGGCTCTAAACGCAGCTCCGATTGCTAATGCCGAGACAAGAGTCTTGAGCTGGCCGGCAACGCCGCTGAATGACCGGCCAACTTTATCCATCGCCCGTTGCATGCCGGTTGCGTTTTCCTCCACGGCTTTTTTGGCCTTGCCCATGTCGGAGCGAAAACTTGACCATCCAGCCGAAAGCTCAGCCCTTACTGACCCAATGGGTGTCGCCATAATATCCCTCTATGTCTTGAGCTCTTTCTTTGGTTTTCTCATTCCGAGCGCCTTTTTCAAGTCAGCTTCCATATTCGGATTACCCGCCTTTGGTTTGCTGATCATCTCGTTTAGCTTCGGCATCTTCTTTGCCCTCGTCAATGCGGCTATCATCCACGCTTGAGTATTCCTGCCGTCGGTTAACGCGGCAATGGCTTTGCGGGTCAAGTATGGAGTGAGCTCCCAGAATTCAACGGGGCTTATCCCCGCTTGAACAGCCGCGCAATACGCCTGCACAACCCAGCCGCCGGGAGGAGGCTTTTTTTTTCTGTCTCTTTTGGGATGGCCTCATTCCCGAAGTACGCCTGTTTCACTGCCGCATCTACAGCTCGGATGAATGGAACCATCGGAGGGGATGCTTCTATGATCCTCTCCGATGTCCATTCCGGTTTATCGATTCCGATAGCGGCTACGCGCGCAAGAATGTCATATTTGAAGAGGTTCGGCGAATCCCCGAACTCCTCTTCAACTTGCGCAAGCTGACGCCAGGTAAACTTAATGCCTACCTTTTCGCCTTCGATCTCTACTATCACGATGCCACCGTTCCCCTGATCGTTATCGCTCCGGTTGCGTCGGCGTCAACTTCCCCGGAAATAGAATAGTCGAGAACATACCCATCTTGCAGTGTGATTGCCTCGTTGTCGGAGAAGGTGATCCTGAAAGCAAGATTTTCGGAACCATTCGTGTATGCCGTCTTGACTGCATCCAATCCTGTGTCCGCATTATCCCAGAGCAAATTGAATGTCATAGTGCCGCCGTCACGGATACCGCGCTTCCAGACTCTCTTGGTATCCTTAAGCGTAGTCCTGTCACGCTCCGAGGCTGTAGGGTTCATCGAGAAGTTGGTAATGGTGCCGACCTTCACCCATGTTGTTGGGGTTGCCGTCGCCGCCGTCCCCATTGCTGTGTAGCCCGTCGAGTCGTGATCAACGGCAAACGTATTGGCCGTGACATACTTCACCACCCATGATTTGTTAAGAGCGGCAGCACCGGTGCCAGCCACTCCCGCGATTGTAACAATATCACCATTCTTGAGCCCATGAGCAGTCGCCTTAGTAAAGATTGTGGGATTTCCCGCCGCCGGTGTTAGCGCCGTTACAGCCACCCCGGTCGTCCCCCCGATTTCTAAAGTTGTTCCTGTTGCATCGAGTATTGCCATTTTACATTCCTCCTTAGTTTTCGGTGTAACGCACCGAGTAATCTTGTATTATGCGGTGAGCATTCACCGCCTCTTCATATCCGTCAATCTCCGCTTGTGATAAACAGGAAAATGTAACGCCGTCTTTCGTGTGTTCCTTCCCGTCAAGCGCCTTCCTGATAAGATTTGCCAGACCCTTTGCTGCCGAGTAAGTCTCCGCCCATGCTTCGATCTGGAAACGTGGCCTTACTGCACCGCTGGGGCCGCTTAAATGATGCACCCGGCTGCCTGTCACCCTCTGTATGACGATGAGCGGATAGGTAGGCGATTGCGGAATATAATTGTAATAACAGCGTGTTGTGACAGCCTTAACTCCGTTGTCTGCAATTATAATCGCTCTCAATGCAGATTCGATAATCATCGCATCAATCCCGCCCTCTGCTGTTTTGTCAAACTCCCTTTGGCCGCCTTATCAGCCAGTCTTTTCGCCGCCTTTTCAATTTCCTTTTTCATCTCATCCGTAAATATCTTCATGACGCCATCTTTCGTTGATTCCCATGCCTGCCTTAGGTAAGACCTTGCCTGAACTCGCCCTGTACTTTGCACTACCCGCACCACGTCTCCTATCGGGACTGCCTTCGCCTCCTTATGCTGCCGTTCATCAGTTCCCCATTCCAACAAATGGGCGTGTGGTGCCGACGAGCCGACATACATGACAATTTCATCTTTTCCTACTCGGCGTCCGTCCTTCTTCTGGCTGCGTTTCAATGCCGAGGTAATCTCAACACTGTCTCTTAGGTGCTCCGACATCGCATACCGTTTCGGCTTCGGGGCCCAGGGCAACGCTGATCTATACTGTTCGGCGGTAGGCATGAGCGAACGCTTTGCCGCGTTCCTCACGGCGGACTTTCGCATAGCAATGGTAGGCAGCTCGTCTAAAGCCGCCATTAACTCCTTCACGCCGAACAACTGGAATTTGAAAGCGTCTTTTGTGGTGCTCATTTATTCACCGTCTCGCATTTCAGGATAATATTCACAATCCTCAATCCGTATGCAGTCGTCGACTTTAAATGATAATTTAAAGCGGATACAATTCTCAGGAATTGTTATTTTTTTCTTGAGATATTCCAACAACTCCTGCCCTTCTTTTGAATTTGTCTCAATTATTTTGTTTGTAAACATCAATCCTCCACCCGCCCAGCAACCACAAGTTCAAGCCCCTCTTTACGGCCCAACTCCAGCACCGCCTGCACGTCGTATTCCCGTGAATCGCTGTCAATCAACATGTTCATCGGCCCGACATCCGAACGCCATCGAATCCGATACTTGCCGGACATGGAGGCAACAACCTGTTGTGCGTTCCATCGTTCATCGCCCCGCAGTTCCAGCCGTTCCGCCCATTCCTGATAACTACGAGTTACCGGTTTGACCTTGTTTGAGACGTTGCAGGCCGTCGCCAGCGTCGCCGTCCATACGTCGCCGATCTTACACCCGGCGTAGAAGTGATCTTTCTCAGTGGCGGTAATCTGATAAAGTTTTCCAATAGTCAGGGTGCCCGTGGCGATTTCGTCACCAGTCATGCACAAGGGAATCCAGGCCACGATTTCTTCCCCGAAGTCATCGGTAGTGGTCGATGCCTTATAGAGCTTAATGATACGATCTAGCCTGCCGGAACGCATTATTCAAACCTCGACCAGATTCTATAGCTGCGAAGTAAACTGTCAACGGCATCGTCTATCCTACTGACGGTCAAGCCAACCACGACCTCCCCGCGGTGCTCATATAGGTCTTCGATCCGCAACAGGATTGCCGATTTAATCCCTTTCGGCACATCGTCGGCATCGCCATACCCGCAAACGAACTCGATCTTAATCGGCTTGTCGCTGTATAACGTCCCAGACGGCCACGATTCGTTCGGCTGTAACACAATCCTGCCGGGCTCGCTTACGGTATCCACATCCACCGTCGAGAGAGTGTTGGCATAATCATCATCGCCTTCCAGACGATAGGCCACCGTTGCCGATTGTAATGGCGGATAGGGTATCCTGATTTCTCTCCTGTCCGGCCATCTATCCAGGTAGTAGGTCATAGTCTGCGTGATCAGCTTCCGGCCTATCTCCTGCTCTGTGATGATCCGTGCAGTGGCGATAAGCCGATCAAGCAAGTCATCCTCGGTCGTGTAGGCCGTCGCCTCCGCTGTGGTAGTGGCGAGGCGCAGATGTTTTTTTACGTCATCTTTTGTGACCGGTTCGCTTGTTGGTGCGGTTTTAAGTGCCAGTTTCATACCTTCCCCTATGCGTTCAGATAGTACCCGCCAGCTACGACTGGCCGCCATAAAACCGTTACATCCGCAACCTTATTCGCTCCCGCCGAGCCACCGCCGATAGTCAGCTGGATTTTCTTTGTCCCCGCAGTCACGGAAGGCCCACGATAGACGTGATAGAAGTTGCCCGTCAGGTTCGCCTTTGCCCCAGCCGCCGCTGATAATATTTCAATCGGCGCTGCATCATCAGTCGCTACTGAAATGCCCGTGAATGTCGCGACTGCCGAGAGGTCATCAGGCACATGCACAATCACAGCGTCAATGAAGAGATTCTGCTCCGTGGCTGTCATTACGTTGTAAGCCCCAGCCGCCTGTGCGAGTGAGATTTGCTTGTAGTTTACGGTGGTTTCGGGCATGAAGGACTTGGGAACCCAAGCATAACCGTTGTAGATGAACATGAAGCCGGTGTTGCACTCAAAAAAAGTTGCGCCTGCCTTAACGTCTGTCGGCTTTGTGTCGGATGAAAGCCCGATGAAGCGGTTATTCGTTGCGCCTATTGGTTCGTATGCCATTTCAAAACCCTCTCTTTTTGGGGTAGAGCGGGAGCTTTCACCCCCGCCCGTTGGTTAATGGTTATTGTGCAATATCAACAATCGGATACGGGCAGTTTGCGGTGTTCGCGCTTGTGATCCGGTTCCCGATTGCAAGGGCCGCATTCGCGTCGATAGCCCCGGCACAGTCTGTGTTCCCATTGGCCGCCGTGATCAGTTCATTCCATGCGACAATCACGACATCGGAATTTTCATCAATACAAAGGGCCGTCGCTTTAATGAGGTTATTCTGAATTCGGCTACCATACGCGGGAGCGCTCGCAACAACATCAATCCCTTCGGTTGCCTCAATAAAACAACCATCGATCAGGGTTTGGTGATTCGATGCGGTTCCTGCAATGGCAATTCCAACGCCGCAAATACCTGTTCCGTATGCCGCCGGGTTTTGGTGAATTTCAAAACCCTGAATTTTTACAAGGGCGGAATCCGTGATCTGGACTCCAACGGTATTGCCGGCCGCCGCTGGCTGTAACATTCCGCCGAGAATTTGGAATCCGTGGCAACCGGCAGGAATGGTAATGCCTACCGCCGTTCCGTCCAACTGAAATCCCATATTGATGAACCGGCAACC
>Ga0116184_10004898_pt1 | contig 10429 bp, 10 predicted proteins | sample AD_JPNNA5_MetaG_FD_89886 | JGI IMG/M metagenome (GOLD analysis project Ga0116184, IMG submission 89886) | Active sludge microbial communities of municipal wastewater-treating anaerobic digesters from Japan - AD_JPNNA5_MetaG | ecosystem: Engineered > Bioreactor > Anaerobic > Digestate | place...
CCCGGTGATACGATTTTTCTCTATACAGACGGCGTGACCGAGGCCATGGACCCGGACAAACAGCAATTTGGCGAGAAAAGGCTCCGGGAGGCCTTGAGCGGACACAAGGATCAGGATGTCCCGGGGCTTGTCAAAAACATCCGCCAGGACGTGTTCGATTTTGTCCGGGGCGCGCAGCAATCCGACGATATCACGATGCTGGCTCTGCGGTATAAAGGCAAGGGATAAGTCACGGAGGTCACATGCGTAAAGGCGCGAAGATCGGGATTTTATTAGAGGGGGACTATTACGAACCGGAAATATGGTATTACAAGCTCCGTTTTGCCGAAGAAGGCATGGACGTGCATTTTTTAACGAGGCTCTGGGGTTGCGCGTCGCTTACATTCAAAGGCCATGAATATCAGATTCCCATGGAGTGTCATGAAAGCTTCGAGAACATGGATGACGCGCAGCTGAAGAGTTTTGCCGCGATCATCGTGCCTGCGGGCATGGTGGCTGACCGCCTCCGTTATACCGAAGACGTTACGAAACTGCCGCCGGCCACCGAGTTCATGAAGCGGGCGTTCGCTCAAAAGAATATCATTAAGGGTATCATCTGCCACGGCATGTGGCTGATCGCTCCTGCGCCCGAATTGGTCAAAGGCAGGAAGGTCGTCGTGCACAATAATCTTCTGGGCGACGCCAGGAACATGGGCGCGGTCTATGTGAACGAGGATGTCGTTGTGGACGGGGACCTGGTCACGGCGCGCAGCGGCGGCCATTGCAACGTGTTCGCGAAGAAGATCATTGAGTTGATCGACAAGAGCTGATCGTGCTGCTCGGGCTGCGGATGCCGCTCGAAACAGACCGCGGCATCCGGTTAGGATAAGTCAATGTCAGCATACGTTATCATCAATGTCGATGTGAAGGATCAGGAACAGTACGCCAAGTATATGAAAGCGGGCGCTCCGACGATTCTTGCGCATGGCGGCAAACCCCTTGTGCGCGGCGGCAAAACGGAAGTGTGGGAAGGCGATCCGCAGCCCAGACGAGTCATCGTTCTTGAATTTCAGGATATGCAGCAGGCGCGGGATTGGTGGAATTCCTCGGATTATAAGCAAGCGAAGCAATTGCGCGTGCGTGCAGCATCAGCGGATGTATTCTGCGTCGAAGGAGTGAAATAGGAAGGAGGTTCGATGTACGTATTCAGAAAAAAGCTCGACAAGTTCGACATGGGAGGAGGCGTTATCCGCCAGTATCTGGGCGAGGGCAAGAAGTTGAATGCCCAGCATTGGGATATGGCGAATAAAAGCGTGGTGAAATGGCATAAGCACAAGCAGGAGCAGTTCGGATACGTGATCAAGGGCGGGTTCAGGATGAACATCGGCGGCAAAAAAGCCCTGTTGAAGGCAGGCGATGCGTATTTTATTCCCGGCAATGTGTGGCATGAGTTCGTTGCTGTCGGGCAGACCGAGGCGATCGATCTGTTCACCCCGGTCAAGAAGGATTTCCCGTGGATGTCCAGGGGAGGCAATGCGGGAAAGCGGATAAAGGCGAAAAAATAACACTGGGCCGCCCGGCCCGTGAGAGAGGCGCGGCGGCGTAAACAAGGAGGAAAGAATGGCAAAGGTGTTGATATGTGCGACTAACTACGGCACATGGGGGGAGGAACTGCAGGCGCCGTGGGATATTATCAAGAAAGCAGGCCACGACGTGACGCTGACCACATGGTTCGGGAAGAAACCCCTGCCGTTGGCGGTGAGCTGCGACCCGAACTTTTTTGATCCGATCATCAAATGCAATACCAATCCGCCGGATGTGTGCAAGAGGATCAAGGAGCTTACCGACGGCAATGAATGGGCCAATCCCATCAAGTTCAAAGACGCGAACATGAAGAACTTCGATGCGCTTGTGTTGACCGGCGGGCTTGGCGCCATGATCGATATGTGCAATAACTACAACGTCCACAAGTTGATTCTTGACGCGATCGCGCAGGACAAGCTTGTCGGCGCTTTGTGCTATTCAGTGGCAACGCTCGTGTATTGCCGCGATCCCAAGACAAAGAACAGCGTCATTTACGGGAAAAAGATCACCGCACATCCTGCGTCATGGGATTTCTACGGCCCGGACTGGGACTTTACCTATGACCTGTACGGCGCGTCTGCCGATAATAAAGGCACTGATGTTCATACGCCCGGATTCCTCTGGCCGCTCGAGCATATCGTCAGGGACGCAGTGGGCCCGAACGGCACATGCATTGCCGAAGAGAAAGCGACCCGCGAGAACCCGCGCGTTGCGTTCGACTGGCCGTTTGTCACCGGCACATCGGTCGAATCGTCCATTGCCTACGGAAAGAAGATCGTTGAGGTCCTTGACGTTCTGTCAAAAGAAGGCAAGGCAGGCCTGAAGAAAATCAAGGTCGGTTAAGACAGTATCATGCGGGCTGCTGCAGTTCGCAGCGGCCCGCATGTCCCACGATCAGTTTATTGGCTTCATAAACGCCGGAGGCGCATATGCCCGCGATCATCATCCATTCCCTTGAACTTACCGACGAGCAAAAGAAGGTCCTCGCCGATAAATATATAACCATATTCTCCGAAATATCGAAAGTGCCCAAGGACCGGATCTATCTTTTCTTCGACGGCTACACGCTCGATAATGCCGCGTGCAACGGCGTTTTGTTTTCGGAAAACCCACCCAAGCTGGCGGTCGGTAAATTCAACCAGCAGAAATAAAAACAGGGGTCAACCATGGACGTCAATGAGGCGATTGTGGCAACACTCGAACATGTCGGCGTGGACCACGTGTTCGGCGGATCAGGCCAGGTCAACGGCTCGATGCTCCTGGCTTTGAAAAAATCTCCGCATATCAAGACCGTCATCATCCGCAACGAGCAGGCAGCGTCATTCATGGCGTGCGGCTATTCCATGTTCTCGGACAAGCTCGGCGTCTGTTTCGCAACCGGCGGCCCCGGAGAATTCAACTTGTTCTCCGGCCTTGCGGTCGCATACTCCGATTCATTGCCGGTGTTGGGCATCTCGGGGTATACATCGGCACGCGACCGCGGCAAAGGCGCGCTGAACGAGGCAACCGGAAAATCACGCACTCCCGACTCGCCGGCCATGTTCAATGCCACGACAAAGAAATCCATGGTCATCGAGGATCCCGATTCCACCTGCGATATCCTTGAGGAATTGATCAACCTCGCCTATGAAGGCCGGCCTGGCCCGGTGCATATCCACGTGCCAAAAGATGTGACCATCATGCAGGTGAAGAATTTCCGCCAGATTAAGGTTGATGTCAAAAAGGTCCTGCCGAAACAGGCCGAGATCGACGCAGCAGCGGATGCGCTGGCAAAGGCCATCCAGAACAACGAGCAGATTTGTGCGGTCTATGGCTACGGCGTCGTGCGCAGCCATGCGGAACGCGACGCGCAGGCGCTCACCGAGAAATTCCAGATACCGTTTTCAGCAACCATGGATTCCAAGGGCCTCATCCCCGAAGACCATCCGTTATATGTGGGCATATTCGGCACATCGGGCGATCCGGGCGCAAACAAATACCTGCTTGGATCCAAAGTGATCCTCGCCATCGGAAATTCCTTTGCCCAGAACTGGAGCTTTGGTTTCAAGCCTGACCTGATGAAGGACAAGGTGCTGATCCATATCAATATCGACCGTCATGAGATCGACAAGGTTTACAAGGCTGATTGTCCTGTTTTCAGCGACGCAAAGCCGGCGATTATCGCTTTGACGGAGGCGTTGGGAAAACGGGTAAAGACGGTTGCCCAGAAGAAAATCGAAAAAGACCTCTGGGCAGTCAGGCCGGTGCAGGCGCCTGGTGCGAAGATCCATCCTGCTGACCTGGCAAAAGCGATCTCACGGAATCTTCCCGCGAATTCCTTCGTGATGGGCGATGCGGGAGCGCATATGCTCTGGCTGAACTGCTACATGCACCTGACGAGAAATCAGATTTATCAGAACCCCGGCAGCTTCGGCCCTATGGCAAGCCATGTCAACGGCGCCATCGGCGTCAAGTGCGCTCATCCCGACCGGGTCGTCGTGTGCGGCTGCGGTGACGGCGCGTATCAGATGGCGGGGTTCGAATTGATGACCGCGATCCAGTACAATATACCGGTGATTTGGGTCATCTTCGATAACGGAGAGTTCAACGTCATCAAGAAGTTCCTGTTGAACCTATTCAACGACCAGGCATTCATGCAGTTCACCAACCCCGATTTCGTGCAGTATGCCCAGGCGTGCAAGGCCTTCGGCGCCAGGGTAGAAAAGATCGAAGACTTCGACGCTGTGTTCCAGAAAGCATTAGCGTGCGGCAAGGCTGCGATCATAGACGTGGTTGTCGAGTCGGAAGTATATCCGCCATTCGGACTTGGCAAAGTGTAGAACATCGGTCGATCCCGCAAGGGCTGTGTCAGTCGCTCGGACAGGCGCAGCCCTCCGGGCTGCGCAACTCGCTTTGTGACACAGCCCTTGCGTGATCGATAACTGTTATGCGACTTGGACATGTGGGAATTAGCGTAGGACACTTGCAGCGATCCATAAGTTTTTATCGCACGCATCTCGGATTGAAACTGCATAAGAAATACGTGTTTCGCGACAAAGGGATGACCATCGCTCTGCTCAAGAAGGGCAATATCGCCTTGGAATTATTCGAATTCAAGAAGCGAAAACCGCTGCCGCAGTATAGGAAGACCCTTGATGATGACCTGCGAACCCTCGGCGTCAAACATTTTTCGCTTGAGACAAAAAATATCACAGCAATATTTAATAAATTCAAGAAATCCGGAGTTCGTTTCGCAACAGACCTGCGCGTCTTCGCCGACGGCAGGCGCTATTTTTTCATCAAGGATCCGGACGGGATATTGATCGAGATAATGGGGAAATAATGACCGTCGCTAAGATTTCAGGAGGGTTGTATGTTCAAATTGCCTGATGCGGGCAGCATCAAGTGTTATGACAAGCAGGGGCTTGAAACTGACGTAAAGCCCGGGGATGAACTGTGGGGACAGAACGGATGCTTTGTCGTCAATCCCATGTCGTTCACCAAGCTCGGCAAGACGGGCAAGAAACTGGACGACGCAGCGCAGTGGAAAGACGGGTTCCGCACCGTGCTGGATAATAACACGGGCCTGGTTTGGGAAGTCAAATCCCCGAAAAAAGGCGATATCAATTATACCGCTGACAAATATAACTGGAAAAAGGCATGCGATGCATATATCAAGAAATTGAACAAGGCAAGGTACGGCGGGTTCTCCGACTGGCGCATGCCCAATAAAGACGAATTGCGCACGATCCTCGATTACGGACGCACGAACCCCGCAGTGGACCCGGATTATTTCCCCCATACGCAAAGCGACCTTTACTGGACGGTCAACCCTTATAATATGCAAAAGCCGTTCATCTGGGGATTGTTCTTTGGCCTTGGTAGCGGCATTTGCTATACGCCTTCAAGCGAACGTTTTGTGCGCGCGGTCAGGGGAGGGGCGAACCGGAAATACGGCATTGCCGACCCGTCGCGTTTCAAGGACAATGGCGACGGCACAATCACCGATAGTATCACTGGCCTGATGTGGCAAAAGGGCGAGAACGAGCGCATGGACTGGTATTCGGCCATGAAGGCCTGCCGCGAAATGCGGCTTGCCGGCCATGACGACTGGCGCATGCCGAATCTCAAGGAATTGAACACGATCCTCAACCTTGATTACACAAACGGCTGGTGGTATTACAAGGATTTCTTTCCTGCCGAAGGCCTGAAGCCGCCGCTTCTGCATTATTTTTCGTCAACGCCGTATGAAGGCATTTACGTGTGGGTGACGAATTTCTGTTTCGGATACGACGGCTATTATGCATCCAAAAACGCCAAGCTTTTGTTCCGCGCCGTGCGCAACATTGCCAGGGCTGCGCCTGTTGAGAAACCGGCATTCAGGTTCCCGGATTCTGGCCAGAAGCGGAATTACACGGAAAACGGCGATATCATCAAGGCGCCGAAAAAAGGGCAGAGATATTACGGCCAGGACGGCTCGTATTCCATCCATCCGCTTTCTTTCAGCAAACTCGGGCTTGAAGGCAAGGCACTTGCAGACAGCGCGTCCTGGGAAAAAGGCCTGCGCATGGTCAAGGACAACAATACGGGCCTGATCTGGGAAGTGAAATCGCCCGATGAATCCGACGTGAATTTCAGCGGCAATTGCTACACATGGGAAGACGCTTTTGCCTATGTCAAAGAATTAAACAGGAAGGGTTTTGGCGGCTTTCGCGACTGGCGCCTGCCGTCCAGAGAAGAGCTGCGCATGATGGTTGATTACAACGGCCAGATCCCCGCGTGCGACCCGAAGTTCTTCCCTGACTGCCTGCCTGCGTTCTACTGGTCAAAAGACTCCAATGTGAAAGAGCCGATCTTCGGCTGGGGCGTGTATTTCGCCTACGGCTGCGCGATCTGTTATTTGAAAACTTCATATTACCCGGTGCGGGCAGTGCGCGGCGGATACAGCAGGTGTTTTGGAGATATCAATGCGTATGCGTTCAGGGACAATGGCGACGGCACGGTCACGGATCTAAACTCGAATCTCATGTGGAAAAAAGACGAGGGCCCTGAATTGAACTGGGAAGAGGCGCTTAAATACTGCCATGATCTTGACCTTGCGGGCCATAAGGACTGGCGTCTGCCCACGATCCGGGAGATCGGCTCTCTCCTGGACCTTTCGTTCAAGGACGGCTGCTGGTTCCACAAGCAGTTTTTTCCCGGGACAAAGACCGCGCCCCTGGGATTTTACTGGTCGTCATCGACATACGGCGATACGTTCGGCTGGGGCGTTAATTTTCAGTTCGGGTATGACGGATATTACGCGGGCAAAAAAGAGGGTAAGTATCCTTTCAGGCCGGTGCGAACGATCCGATAAACAGGAGATGCCATGAAAAAAATATTTTCCGTTGCGGCGGCACTGGTATTGTCATCGGTTGTTTTTTTATCGTCCGCGGCTTGCGCATATGCGGCGCAAAAAGCCGTTTTTATCATTGCCCAAAAGAATTTCCAGGACGATGAGTTCATGAAGCCGTACCGGCTTCTGAAGAATAACGGCGTCGCGGTCACCATTGCCTCAACGACTCTGGAGCAGGTCACTGGCATGAACGGCCTGACCGTCAAGCCTCACATATTGCTCAAGGACGTCAGGGCCCAGGATTTCGACGCAGTGATATTCGTCGGAGGGTCGGGATCCGTCCAGTATATCGATGATCCGTTCGCGCATAAGCTTGCCCGGGATGCGTTCGAGGCAAAGAAAATCGTAGGCGCTATCTGCCTGGCGCCGATGATCCTGGCAAAAGCCGGCATCCTTAAATATAAGCGGGCGACCGTGTATCCTTCCGAAGCGGAGAATCTCAAGGCGTGCGTCGTTGATTACACGGGCAAACCCGTGGAAATATACGGCAATATCGTGACCGCGGACGGCCCCGGTTCGGCAGGGGAGTTCGGCACAGCGCTTTTGTCGCTGCTTAAGGGAGGCAATACATGAGCTCATTGCTGGTCAAGATAAGCATTCTGTCCATCTCGCTGCTTACCGTTATGGCATCGGCCGCGATCTCTCCGGCGCTGGCAAAGATCCGCCAGGCGTTTCCGGGCACGGACATCACCCTGATCAAACTGGTGCTTACCCTGCCGTCTTTGCTCATCATACCGTTCAGCCTGCTTGGCGGGTGGCTTGCGTCACGGATGCAGAAAAAGACCATTCTGTTGGTAGGACTGGTAATCTATTTCCTGGGCGGGGTCGGCGGCGGCTTTGCCAAAAGCATTACGCAGTTGCTGGTCATCAGGGGCATTTTCGGCATCGGCGTGGGATTGATTATCCCGCTTTCGATCAGCCTGATCGCGGATTTCTACGAAAAGCAGGAGCGGGCGAAGATGATGGGATTGTCCGGTTCTGTTTCCCATTTCGGCGGCGTGGTTTTTCTGCTGCTTTCTGGATGGCTCGCGTGCATGTCATGGCGCTACGCGTTCGGCGTGTACGGCCTGTCCGCCTTGATCATGGTCACGGTGTTTTTCTGGCTTCCTGAACCTCCGGTTAAGCAGGCGGCTGGCAGCGCGAAGGTGGCTCTTCCCTGGCAGATATACTGGTGTGCTTTCATCGGCAGCCTCATGATGGTCGCGTTCTACGCCGCTCCGACGAACCTGGCCATGTTCATCGAGAACCAGCAGCAGATGTACACGAGCACGATGCCCTTGTTCAAGGATAAAGCGGAGCTGGAAGCGCATCTTCAGGCAGGGACTTTGTCGGAATCGGTCCGGCAGTCGTTTGGGAATAACGGCATTACGCTTTCACAGAAGGCCACTTTCTCGGTCAAGGAACCGGGCAGATCGTGGGTCATCCGGGACCGGTCGAGGAAATTCCTGGTGACCAAAGAGGCTGACCGCCTCGCAATCCATTCAGAACGGATCGGCAGGCCGGGCATCGCGGGATTCTACCTGTCGACCATGACCATGGTGGGAGTTGTGTCGGGCGTGATCCTTGCGGCGTTACTGCATATCTTCGGCCCGTATTGCACCGCTCTGGGAATCGCTTCCATGGCGCTGGGGTACGCGCTTCTCGGCAGGACATACTCATTGACCGGGGTCCTGGTATCCATGCTGTTCATCGGGTTCAGCTCGGGGATCCTCATGCCGATCCTGCTTTTGCGCGTGGCGCGCATCACGCCCGAGCAGGGCCGTGCGTTATCCATGGCCATTGTCAGCTGCGGCATTTATCTGGGGCAATTCCTCTCGCCGGTAGCCCTGAAGGCGGCATCAATGTTCCCCGGCGCGGACGTGTTCCGTTCGCAATTCAACTTTCTGGCAGCAGGGCTGCTCTTCGCCACCGTGTGGGCATTGGTGAGCGCGTTCCAGAGCGCCCGTTCAGGGGGATTTGAGCAGTACAGGTCAGTCAAGGTTCCTGGCCATTGATTCAAGGCCGGTTCAAACGAGGAGGAACTATGAGAAGAGCGCCGCTGGGTTGTATATTGTCGGTCATTCTCTTGTCAACCATGCTTTGTCCTGCGTATGCAAGCCATCTGAAGATAGAGAATGTGCTTGTCAGCGAGGTAAATACCGCGCGCAAGACCGCGACGATCCAGTGCTCGGTGTTCTGGGATAACGCGTGGAAGAACGATGTCAATTCCGACGGAGTATGGATCTTCGCCAAGTTCCGGGCTCCGGACGGCGCCTGGAAGCACGTGCATCTGAAATCCGCGAGCGGCTCGCAGTATAATTACGCCGACTGCACGCCCGCACGTTTCTCAAAAGGGAGCGATCCGGATGTCGGCATGCTGGTTCCTGATGAAAAAACCGGTTTTTTCCTGTTCAGGCTCAAGGGATCGGGCAGCGTCGCGGCAAAGGACGTCAGGTTCGTGTGGGATTATGTCAAAGACGGCCTTACCCCGGATGAGGTCATGAAAGCGCCGATCCGCGTCTTCGGCATTGAGATGGTGTATATACCCAAAGACAAGCATTATGTCGGGGATCCGAAAGGCCCGGACGGCCCGGATAACGCGCTGTATACGTATCCCAACAATGGCGCGTATCTGATCGCCTCAGAAGACCCGATCCTTGTTGACAAAAAGGAAGGCGCTTTGTTCTGCGACCAGGACAATCCCCGCAGCCGCGATGAGGTGCCGTTTACGATACCAAAGGAGTTCCCCAAAGGTTTCAGGCCGTTCTGGATCATGAAATACGAGTTGACCTCCCGGCAATTCTGCGATTTCCTCAACACGCTGACGAGAAAACAGCAGCAGAACATGGTTGAAGCCGATATCTCCGGCGACGAGATCAAAAATTATTATGTCAAGACCAACAGCGAGGAAGAACATCTGCGCAACGCTATTGTCACGGCGAAAAAAGGCAACGGGACTGTCGAACCGGTAAAATTCTATACGTATGCGCCGGCGCGCACGGTAAATTTCATGTCCTGGTCAAATATCGCCGCGATCGGCGATTGGGCTGGGTTGAGGCCGATTACCGAACTGGAATACGAGAAGGCGGCACGCGGGCCGCATGAAGCGATCCCCAATGAGCTGGCCTGGGGCGTTGCCATGGATGATACCGCCAATATCGGCCGCGTTGAGACATTCGACGGCGCTGACGGGTCGGGATACGAGCAGAAGGTCCCCCAGAAAGGCGTGGTCAACGCGTGCTTCGGAGGAGGCATCGCCCCGTTTGACGTTGGCAAGAAAGAGAAACCGGATAATCCGGGATTCGAAGGCCCGGTGTCGGGCGAGGTATTTGAGAATCTTCGCGTCGCGGGTGTTCCCGAGAGGATCAATGACGGAGCATCATATTACGGCGTGCGCAATCTCTCCGGCAATGTCTGGGAACGCTGCGTCACTATCGGCCACGAGCTCGGCCGTATCTACGACGCGAAGCACGGCGACGGACAGCTTGACGATGAAGGATTCGCAAACGTAGC
>Ga0116184_10004906_pt1 | contig 10419 bp, 9 predicted proteins | sample AD_JPNNA5_MetaG_FD_89886 | JGI IMG/M metagenome (GOLD analysis project Ga0116184, IMG submission 89886) | Active sludge microbial communities of municipal wastewater-treating anaerobic digesters from Japan - AD_JPNNA5_MetaG | ecosystem: Engineered > Bioreactor > Anaerobic > Digestate | place...
AGCACCGAGTCGACCATGCCGAGGACGCGCTCCACCTCGCCCGAGAAGTCGGCGTGGCCCGGCGTGTCGATGATGTTGATGAGGTAGCCGTCCCACTCGACCGTGCAGTGCTTCGCCCGGATCGTGATGCCGCGCTCGCGCTCGAGCGCGTCGTTGTCCATGACGCGCTCCTCGACACGGGCGTTCGCGCGAAAGACGTGGGCGGCGCGGAAGATGCTGTCGATGAGCGTCGTCTTGCCGTGGTCGATATGGGCGATGATGGCGAGGTTGCGGATCTTGTCGACGGCGTGCACGGGAGTGGTCCCAGGTCGGGGTCGGTGACGGCGGACGCCCGGCGGCGCTGCGCCGGCCGGGCGAGACGGATCCATTGTACGCGCCGGAGGGCGGCGCGTCGTCCGGCGCTGAGACCCGAAGGCATCCGTCGTCACGGTCCGGCGTGGCGCGCGAGCGCCGCCCGCCCGATCGAGACTCAGGGCGCACGGGTATCATGCCCTCGCACGCGCAACTGGGAAGGTGGACGCAGGAGGTGCCGCATGGTGTCCGAGATCGCACGCCGGCTGGAGCCTGAGACGCTCGAGCAGATCAAGGCGCTCGAGAGCGAGACAGGCCTGACCCTGGTCGCCTTCGCCTGCCGCTCGCTCGACCCGGCGAGGGAGGAACGCCTCAGGACGATCCAGGCGGAGTTGGGCCCGATCCTCACGGCTGAGCCCGCGCAGCCGAGCGCGGAACAGCTCGCTCGCATCCGCGAGCTCGAGAGCGCGCTCGACCTCTCGCTGGTCGCCGTGCGCGCGCAGGGCAGCGGCTGACGCCGTCCGCGACCATCGTGGGCCACGACTCACTCGCCGAGCGTCTGCGCCTCCGCGGTTGGCGCATGACGCCCCAGCGCGCGGCGATCGTCGCTGTGCTGGATGAGACGCGCGGCCACGTGCCGGCGGAGGCTGTCCACGACAGCCTCCGCCGGCACGGCGCGCGCGTCTCACTGGCGACCGTCTACAACACGCTCACGACGCTGGCGGCGATGGGCGAGCTTCGCGAGGTGCGCAGCGGCCGCGGCCCCGTCCTCTTCGACGTCAACACCCTCCCGCACCACCATCTCGTGTGCGACACGTGCGGACGCCTGGTCGACGTCGACGCCGCTGTCGCGAAGGACGTGCGCCTGCCGCCACGGCAGGCGCACGGTTTCGACGTACGCGGCGTCGACGTCGTCTTTCACGGCCGCTGTCCCGACTGCGCTACGGGCGCCGCTTCGCCACCGCCTCGCGCACGCGAGCGCCGTACTCGGGATCGGCCTTCTCGAAGTGCGCGATCGAGCGCGCGATGATGTCGTCCCTCGAGACTTGCGACAGGCTCGCGGCGATGTTGTTCACGAGGCGGGCGCGCGCCGCCTCGTCCATGACGCGGTACAGCGCGCCCGCCTGCACGAAGTCGTCGCCCTCGCGGCTGTCCCATTCGTACGTGCCGCTGGGACCGTCCGTGGCGAGCCCTGCATACAGCGGCTCGCCCGTCTCCGCCGGTCCGCCGAAGCTGTTCGGCTCGTAGTTCCTGGCGCGGCCGAAGTTGCCGTCGGCGCGCATGAAGCCGTCGCGATGGTAGTTCGCCACGGTCGCCGCCCGCGGCCGGTTCACCGGCAACTGGGTGTGGTTCGCCCCCAGCCGGTACCGGTGGGCGTCGCCGTAGGCGAACAGTCGCCCCTGCAGCATCTTGTCCGGCGACGGACCGATGCCGGGCACAAAGTGCGCCGGGTCGAACGCCGCCTGTTCCACGTCGGCGAAGTAGTTCTCGGGGTTCCGGTCGAGGGTCAGCTTGCCGACCACCTGCAAGGGATAGTCCCCGTGTGGCCACACCTTCGTCAGATCGAAGGGGTTGAGGCGGTAGGTCTTCGCCTCTGCCGCCGGCATGATCTGCACCTTGAGCGTCCACGACGGGTAGTCGCCGCGCTCGATCGCCTGAAGAAGGTCCATCTGGTGCGAGTCGGGGTTCTCGCCGGCGAGCTTCGCCGCCTCCTCCGCCGTCAGGCACCTGATCCCCTGGTCGGTCTTGAAGTGGTACTTGACGAAGAACTGCTCCCCGGCCGCGTTCGTCCACTGGAAGGTGTGCGAGCCGAACCCGTCCATGTGCCGATAGCTCGCCGGGATGCCGCGGTCACCGAACAGCCACGTGAACATGTGGGTCGCCTCAGGCGAAAGGCTGAAGAAGTCCCAGACGTTGTCGGGCTCCTGGCGGTTGGTGTACGGGTCGGGCTTCTGCGAGTGGATGAAGTCGGGGAACTTGAGTGGGTCGCGGATGAAGAAGATGGGGGTGTCGTTCCCCACGAGGTCGTAGTTTCCGTCCTCCGTGTAGAACTTGACGGCGAAGCCACGCGGGTCGCGCACGGCGTCCGCCGACCCGCGCCCGCCGGCGACGGTCGAGAAGCGGACGAAGACCTCCGTCTTCTTTCCCACCTCGCTCAGAAAGCGGGCCCTGGTGTACGGGGTCATGTCCTCGGTGACCTCGAACACCCCGTAGGCCCCCGATCCGCGCGCATGCACGACGCGTTCGGGGATGCGTTCCCGGTTGAAGTGGGCAAGCTTCTCGATCAGGTGGTGGTCCTGGATGAGCACCGGGCCGCTTGGCCCGGCGGTCTGCGAGTGCTGATTGTCGGCGACGGGCGCGCCCGCCTCGGTCGTCAGCTTGGGACGTCGGTCCACGTTTCGCCTCCTCCATGTCGCGGCACATTGGCAACGGAGCGGGGAGGCGCCGACCCCCCCGGCCCGCAGGGACTTGATGTCCGGTTTAGAATGTTTCTAATCCACCATGCGCGTCGGTAGGCGAAGGTGGACCAGCCGGCACGCGCATGGAGCACGAGACGCTGTCGCACTCTTAACAGGACTGAAAACGTCTGATAGACTGGCACAGCACCTGCTTCGAAAGGAGACCAGCGAATGTCGAGCATCAAGGGCACACAGACCGAGCAGAACCTTCTCAAAGCGTTCGCCGGCGAGAGCCAGGCGCGCAACCGCTACACCTTCTACGCGAAGGCGGCGCAGAAGGACGGCTTCGAGCAGATCGCCGCCATCTTCCTGCAGACAGCGGAACACGAGCGTCAGCATGCGAAGCGCTTCTTCAGGCACCTGGAAGGCGGCAAGGTCGAGATCACCGCTTCTTATCCCGCCGGGCCGCTGGAAGGCACCACGGCGGAGCACCTGGCCGCGGCCGCGGCCGGCGAGAAGGAGGAGTGGACCGAGCTTTACCCGGCGTTCGCCGACGTCGCCGAGAAGGAAGGCTTCAAGGACGTCGCGACGACCTTCCGCATGGTCGCAAAGGCCGAGTCGATGCACGAGGCGCGCTACCGCAAGCTTCTCGCCAACGTCGAGAACGACGAGGTCTTCAAGAAGGCCGACAAGGTGAAGTGGATGTGCCGCAAGTGCGGCTACATCCACGAGGGCCCGAGCGCACCGGCGGTCTGCCCGAGCTGCGCGCACCCGCAGGCGTACTTCCAGCTCTTCGCCGAGAACTACTGAGAGAAGTCGCCCGGCCGGCCACGAGACCGCGTCGGGCGCCTGCCCGGCGGATCGGGCAAAGGCGAGAGGGGGCGGCGCCGCACGGCGCCGCCCCCTCTCGCCTTTGCCCGCCGGCAGCTCTGCGGGCAGAGTGCGTACGCCGTCGGCCAAGCAGGCCTCTGCAGCGGAAGGGAAGCAGGATACTCTGTAGCTTGGCGACGAGACTGCAGCCCAGTGACCTCGACGCGATCGGCGGCCTTGAGGAAGAGTCGGGCGTGACCTTGCTCGCCTACCTGTGCCTGCCGCTCGAGCCGGCCTCCATCGACGACACGCAGATCGGCACGATCACGGATCTCGAGGAGCGCCTCGGCATCTCGCTGGTCACGGTAGGCCGGTGAGGTCGCACTCCAGGACGCCCTGTCGTGCAGCGCGGTCTCGGCGAGGAACGGCGCGCGAGTCATGCCCGACCCCGCCCCGGGGCAGCACGCACAGCGGGTCGACCTCGACGGCGGCGAGCCGGGCCGCGCGGCAGCGGAGTGCAAAAGAAGGGCGGGCGGGCGGCTCACGCCGCCCGCCCGCCGTCACACAGAACGGTCGGCCTCAGACGGGCTTCACGTTGCTGGCCTGCGGGCCCTTACGACCCTGCGTCACCTCGTACTCCACGGCCTGACCCTCGCTCAGGGTCTCCACGCCGGGGGCGAGCTCGTTGACGTGCACGAACACGTCCTTGCTGCCGTCGGCCTGCTCGATGAAGCCGTAGCCCTTCTGGCCGTTGAACCACTTGACTGTACCTTGAGCCACTGTCGCGCTCCCCTTGACTTGAGCGTGTCCGTGGCTGCAAAGCAACGATGCGCGCTCGTTAACGATGAGCGACCTGCGACGGGTCCTCCGACCGCAGGCGCAAGACCACTGTACCCCGCGCCGCGGGTCGGGCCAAACCCGAGCTCGTTACTTCCGGGCGCTCGCAGCGACGTAGTCCATGATCGCGCGCGCCTGACTGGCTCCGTCGAGCCCGGCCTCCGCCAGGACCATCTCGCCCGGACCACTGCCTAGATAGTGCCCCTTGCGATAGGGGTGCAGGCTCGCCGCCCGGCCCGCGGCGCTCGTCACCCAGCGGTAGAGCGTCGGCAGTGTGAACCCGGTGACGCCGATGGCGGCGGCGCGGCGCGCCTCGGGAAAGATCGCCTCCTGCTCGTCGGCGGGCAGAAGGTCGAAGAGCTCGGCGCTGGCGACGTAGTAGACCAGCGCCTCGACGCCCTCCTTCTCGAGCAGCGGAAGGGCCTCCTCGACGAAGGCGTAGGTCACGGCGCTCTCCTGCAGCACCACGATGACGTCGGGTTCCCGGGCCGGTTCACGCAGGACGTACACACCTGAAGCGGCAGCCTCGGCCGGCGCCAGCCCGAGCCCCTGCCGATCGAGCACGCGCTCGGTGGGCCGCGTGACGAAGACGGAGATGAGCGCCGGGCGCTTCGCCAGCGCGGTCGCGACGAGGACCCAGATCTCCTGCGGCTCCCAGGGCGTCAGCGAGACCGCCGTGCCGCGAGGGAAGTCCTCCTCGAGGAGCTGCAGAGCCTGCGGGTCGGCGTGCGTCGGGCCGTCCTCGCCGGTCTTGAGTCCCGCGTGGGCACAGACGAAGAACAACGGCTTGTACGGTTCGCCCGAGACCGCCTGACGGGCCTGCGCGCCGATGCAATGCAGACGGCCGGCGATGTGCCCCAGAGGCGCCATGAACGCCCCGTACGAGGAGCCGACGCCGATAGCGTGCCCGTAGCTCGAGATGCCGCTGAGGACGCCGGCGATAGCGTCCTCGCAGATGCCCCCGATCGAGAGCAGACGCGCCTCGGGGTTACTCCCGGCGTTCCAGAACCCGGCGGGGAAGTCGGCGGCGATGGCGTTGACGCTTGTCGAGCCGAGAAGGTCGGCCGCCGCCGTAAGAAAGGCGCCGCCAGAGGCGTGATTGAGGTAGCCGAGGGCGCGGCCCAGCTCGCCGCGCAGCGTGGTCGACGAGCCCGGGGTGAGGCGAAGCTCGTCCGGGATAGTCGCCGCCGACGACGCGGCGAGGGCATAGGCCGCCTCGACCTTCGGGGCGCCGGTCCGCGGCGTGCGGGCCCGCCGGTCGAGGCGCTCGCGCGCGGCCAGCAGCCGCGCGGCCAGCGCCTCCGCCGCGGGCCGCTCCGCCGCGACCCGTCCACGGACAACCTGCAGCGCCGCCCAGAAACACTCCTCACGGACGGAATCGCCCCGCAGCCGGTCCTCGCGGCCGGCGGTCACGCAGCGCTGCTCGCCCGCCTCGCACGTCGGCAGCGCTGCCTCGCCGCCGGTCAACTCTTCGAGGGCCGCATAGAACCCGTCCGCGCACAGCTTGTGACCGGCGCCGTGCGAGGCTTTGCCCTCGACACCGTACCGCCAGCCCTTCATCGTCCGGTAGACGATCGCCGTCGGCTGGCCGGTCTCGAGCGCCGCCGCCGCGCGCTGCGCGGCGATGATCTGCTGGAAGTCACGCCCGTCGGGCACGAAGACGACGTTCCAGTCGTGGAGGTAGAAAAGCTCGCGCGGGTCCCACTGGACGTAGTCTCCCGGGGCGCCGTCCTCGCGACAGACGCGGTCGCTGTCGATCGAGGCCTGGTTCCAGTCGAGGTGGAGGACCACGTTGCCCAGGGAGGCCGTGCCGGCCGCGGCGAGCGCCTCGGCGACGCGACCCGGCGTCAGCCCGCCCTCGCCCTCGACGAGGTGCACGCGGGGCGCGTCCTTGCCCCAGTGGTCGCGCGCCCCCACAGCGAGGCCGATGGAGCTCGCCACACCGACGCCGGAGGCGCCGGTCGAGAGCTTCACGAACGGCGTCGCCGGCGTCGGATGCCCGTCGAGCGCCTTCGCCCGGAAGCGTCGGAACAGCGGCGTCGCCGTGATCGGGTTGCGGCGGAAGCCGAGGAGGTCCTCGAGGCGCAGGCGCCTGCTCTCGTCGGCGGGAAGGAGACCCGGCGCGCCGACGGCGGCGATCTCGTCGCGCAGGGCCCACATGGCGTAGAGACCCATCGCCTTGTGGCCGGCGGCGTACGAGATGACGTCGGCATCGGGACGGTCAGGGTCGCCGACATCGTACTCGAGGGCATCGTAGACGATCCCCTCGACGAAGCGACCCGACGAGATGGAGCCGCCGGGATGCCCGGACGTGGGAACGTAGTTGTAGAGGAGGGCGCACAGGGCACGGTACACGAGATCGAGGGTCTCGAAGTGGGCGAGCTCGCCGGCGGACAGAGGCCCTTCACCGGGCCTGAGCGTCTCGCCGATGTCCACGCAGGTCGCGCGCCTGGGGCCGAACGCAACAGCCATGATCTCGCTCCTTTCGCCGACGGGTCGCGCGTGAGCATACCGCCTCGGACGCCATGGTGGTGGCGCCACGGACGTCGACTCCAGCTTTCGCACGCCCGCGACGGCGCCTCGCCGAACCGGTCGCCCGCTGCACACCTGCGCACGCAATGAGAGACCGTGCCGCCTGGCCGGCGCGGCACGTTGCCCCTGGGTACATGCGTGCGCGCCGTCGTCAACGAAAGGCAAGCTGCAGCACCGCGTGACGAAGCGGTCCATCGTGCCCATGATGCGCCCGCCGCGCCGGGCAGCTTGACCACGCGAGCGCGTCAGTCACCAGCACCGCCGTCGTGCATACGCCGCCGCACCTGGCCTGACCACGCGGGCGCGACGGTCATCACGTAGAATCGGGCGCGGCGCGGGCTCCGCCCGCGCCGCGCCCTCACGAACGACATAAGGACGGCGACGATGGATCCCGAGGACTTCCGTCGGCTCGGACACGAACTCATCGACTGGGTGGCCGACTACCGCGAGCGTCTCGAGGAGCTGCCGGTGATGAGCCGCGTCCGACCCGGCGAGATCCGCGCCATGATGCCCTCCCGACCACCCGAGCACGGCGATGGCCTCGCGGGCATCGTCGAGGACCTTGACCAGATCGTCCTGCCGGGCATCACCCACTGGAACCACCCCGGTTGGTTCGCCTACTTCCCCTCGAACACGGACCTCTCGTCCGTGCTCGGCGACCTGGTGTCGTCGGGGCTCGGCCCCCAAGGCATGAATTGGATCACGAGTCCAGCGTGCACCGAGGTGGAGGACGTGGTCATGGACTGGTTGCGGCAGGCGGTCGGCTTGTCGCAAGCCTTCACCGGCGTCATCCACGACTCGGCCAGCTCAGCGACGTTCTGCGCCCTGCTCTGCGCCCGCGAGCGGACCACCGACTTCAGCCAGAACGGGGGCGGCCTCCAGGCGGAAGATGCGCCGCTCGTCGTGTACGCGTCGGACCAGGCGCACTCTTCCGTGCAGAAGGGCGCCCTGCTGGCGGGGTTCGGCGCCGAGCACCTGCGGCTGGTCGAGACGGACGACAAGTACGCCCTGCGCCCAGACGCGCTCGAGGAGGCGATCGCCGCCGACCTCGCCGCGGGGCGCCGGCCGTGCGCCCTCGTGGCGTCGATCGGCACCACGGCGACCACGGCGCTCGACCCGCTCCGCCGCTTGACGGAGATCGCCGAGCGCCACGCACTGTGGCTGCACGTCGACGCCGCCCTCGCCGGAACCGCGATGGTGTGCCCCGAGCTCCGCTGGATGTGGGACGGCATCGAACGCGCCGACTCGCTCGTCTTCAACCCGCACAAGTGGATGGGCGCCGGCTTCGACCTCAGCGCGTACTACGTGCGCGACCCAGACCACCTCGTGCGCGTGATGAGCACCGACCCGAGCTATCTGCGCACCGCGCAGGACGGCCTCGTCCGCAACCTGCGCGACTGGGGCATCCCGCTGGGCCGCCGCTTTCGCGCCCTCAAGCTGTGGTTCGTGCTCCGCGACCAGGGCGTCGAGGGCGTCCGTGAGCGCGTCCGCCGCGACATCGCCGACGCTCGCTGGCTGGCGGAGCAGGTCGACGCGGCGGCCGGTTGGCAACGGCTGGCCCCCGCGCCGTTGCAGACCGTGTGCCTGCGCCACGTCCCCAGCGGTGCCGTGACTGCGGCGGCAGAAGACGGCGAGAGAAGGCGCGGCGACGCGAGCGAGAGCGGCGGCGCGAGCGAGCGCGGCGACGCGGAAGCGGCGAGCCTGACCGAAGAAGGGCTCGCCGCCCACAACCTCGCCATCGCCGAGCGGGTCAACGCCGGCGGACGCTTCTACCTGACGTCGTCGGACGTGAAGGGAAAGCGCGCCCTGCGCGTCTCGGTCGGCGCCGAAGCGACCGAGCGGCGCCACGTCGAGGCGCTCTGGGCGGCGCTGCAGGAAGCCGCCCGCTAGCTCCGCCGATCTCGGCGGCACACGGCGGGAAGACGCCGCCGCAGACCCTCAACCCGGGCCGCCGGCGTCTGGTCTAATGCCGCGCCGGAACCACAACCACGAGGCGTCCCGGACGCCCCCCGCTGCAGGTCCGTCCCCCTTTTCTCCCCCACTGAGACGCGCGTGCGTGCGGGATCGAGGCTGCCCGGGACGCGGCAAGCCCCGCGGGCACAGGCCCGGCCGCTGCCCCCGGGGAAACGCGACGAAAGGAAGTCGTGAGGCCCCGTCGCATCGCACTTCTCATCACCACCATCACGTTGATCGTCCTCGCAGTACCCGCCGCCTCAGCCCATTCAGAGGCTCCTACCCTCTCCCACCTCCGCGCTCAACTCCGCAAGGTCCGCACCCAGCGGCACCATGCCCAGGCGACGTTGTCAAAGGCGCGGACCGACCTCGACGGGGTCCGCGCCCTCGTCGCCGCGGCCGGCGGCTTGCCGGCCTTCGTGACTGCGCAGGCTGCGGCGGACCCGGCGCCGGCCCCATTCCCCGACGCTACCGCTTCGCCCGAAGCGACCCCATCGCCCGACGCCACCCCGCAGCCCACGCCTGCTCCGACGACAGTCGCCGCGGGAGACGCGGCGGCCGGCGACGTGTCCGGGTATGTGAGCGGCGGCGCCGACCTGCCCACGCTGATCGCCGCCCTGCGGCCGTCCCTGGCCACACGCTTGCTGGCGGATGGCGCCGTCACCGCCGACGAGGTCTCAGCACTTGAGCGACGCGTCGTCAGATGGCGTCGCTTCGTGCGGCGTCTGCGGCGCGCGGAGCGGAGCCTCGCGCGCCGCATCGCCATCCGTTCGCGCATCGCCGCCTGGAACCGCAAAGGCGCCTGGCGCCCGCTCATCGAGATCGCGGCGAGACGCCGCGGGATCAGCGCCGACGGACTGTACCGCCTGATGATGGCGGAGTCCGGCGGGCGCAGGTACGCGGGGACCACGTACAAGGGCCTCTTCCAGTACTACCCCGGCACCTGGCGGGCGAGCTGGAACCCCTGGGGAGACGAGAGCATCTACAACGGCTGGGCGCAGATCCAGGCGACGGCCTACGCCATCGACCGCGGGATGGGACCCTCGAACTGGCCCGCGACCTACCCCGCCGCGTTCTGACGCATCGCGATCCCTGACAGGTCGCTCCGGCGCCCGCGCACGCCACGCGAACGGTGACGACAGAGCGGCGCGGCGTCCGCACACCGTGCGGACGCCGCGCCGCTCGCTTCTCTTCGCGCCTCAGGAGCCAGACAGCCCTTCGGCCGACATCACCGGAGCCTCAGGAGCTCGACGGCTTCTCGCTCAGCGTCACCGTCATCTCCATGGTCTTCCCGTCGCGGACGACGGTCAGCTTCACCTTGTCGCCAGGGTCGTGCGTCGCGATCGTCCCCGCGAGCTCTTCCATGCTGGTCACCTCTTGCCCGTCGATGGCCGTGATCACGTCGCCGCCGACGACATATGGCTGGCCCTGCACGAAGGTCTGCTTGCTGCCGCCGCGGAGTCCGGCCTTGTCGGCCGGGCTGCCGTCGGCGACCTCGGCGACGAGGACGCCCTCGCCCTCGATGCCCAGCGCTGAGGCGACGTCCTGCGTGAGCGTCTGCCCCGAGATCCCAAGCCAGGCGTACTTGACCTCGCCG